>WNGK01004892.1_pt1 | contig 14271 bp, 12 predicted proteins | sample 5400601 | NCBI WGS metagenome assembly WNGK01 (sample SAMN13153376, study PRJNA577476) | soil metagenome | isolation source: 60 cm soil or saprolite under Garry oak tree replicate 1 | place: USA:California | collected 2016-06-15 | reverse complement strand
TCCGGCTCGCGCTTGGGCTGCATCGTTTTTCCCCAGCTTCCAAGGCATTTTCTATGCCTTCAAAGGAATTCTAGAGCAAACAATGCCGCGTTTCATCAGGTTTGATAGGCCTTTTGTTGGTTTTTCAGGATCGACTAGTTTGTAACTCCCTTTGGAATGAGCGCAAAATAGTTCGCTCAGATTAGGGATTAATTCTTCGAATCTGTCATCATAGATATAGGTAGAAGAAAGAGCCCCTCCCGGACCTGAGTTCCCGGAGGGGTTTTTATTCGCCACAAAATTGGGTGCCCCCATTCTAAAAACAGTCTCATCGTTTTTAGGGTGGGAGACCACGATGATTCACCACGGAACCCGAATCGTCGTCGTTCTGACCACTGACCACTGATCACTGGTCTCTGAACTGTTCACTGCCAACTGCTCACTGTTCACTGTGTTTTAAATCACATTGGACCCCAAAATCCCCCCAAAACGGGGTGTAGTCGCAACAATGCAAAGGAGATGAGCTTTTTTTATTTGCGTGCGAAAGCGCCTTTATAGGGAAATTAAGCCTCGAAATCGAGCTCCACGGGGTCGATCAGCGGCTTCAGCCAGGACAGCAGCTTCAGGTGGTCCGGGTGGTGAGTATAAGCGTCGGCAGCGGCCTTGTCGGTAAATGTCATCAACCCGGCGAAGGTATAACCCTGGCCGCGGGGAGAAAGGTTCGGCCCCACATGCACGTCAATGAGTCCGAGAATGTGGTCGCGGAAGGCGACAATGTCGTGGGCGGCGCGGGCTTTGTCGGCCTCGGTGGCCTCAGGCTTCCACTTGAATCCGAAGATGTGAATGAACATGGCTAGCTCCCAAGGGCGAAGGCGCGGGCAGACTCGAGAAGCCGGCTGACCGCTTCCTTCGAGGTGGACTCGGTGTAGATGCGCATCAGCGGCTCGGTGCCGCTGGCGCGCAGAAGGATCCAGGTGTCGGCGGCGTTCGGCTTGCTTTTGGCTTCCGGGCTGTCGAGGTAAAACTTCACCCCGTCCAGCGTCTCCTGGCGAACGATGGTCATGCCGTCAAAGCCCACTTCGCCGGCCTTCAGGGCCCGGGCGCGGGCGATGGCCTTGTTCTTGATCTCGTCGGGAATGTGCAGGTCGATGCGCCCGTACTGGTGCTCGCCGTACTCCTGCTGCAGGTCGGCGACCAACTGGCCGAGGGTCTTGCCCTCCTCGGCCATCACGTTGGCCAGCAGCAGGGCGTTGAGCAATCCATCGCGCTCCGGCAGGTGGCGCTGGAAGCCGATGCCGCCCGACTCCTCGCCGCCCATGACGACTTCGCGCTCCAGCATGTAGTCGCAAACGAACTTGAAGCCGATGCCGTGCTCCAGCAGCTCGCGGCCGTGCTTCTGGCAGATGCGGTCCAGCATCCGGGTGGTGTTGAAGGCGCGGGTGACGGCGCCGGGCCAGCCCTTGCGGCGCAGGACCCAGCTCAGTAGCACGGAGAAGATCTTGTGGGGATCGACGAAGTTGCCATGCTCGTCGACGGCGCCGATGCGGTCGGCGTCGCCGTCGGTGCAGAGGCCGGCGTGGCAGTGGTGGGCGACCACGACCTCCTGGAGGGCCCCGATGTGCGGCTCGATCGGCTCGGGATTGATGCCCGGGAACAGGGGGTCGACGTTGCCGCGGATCTGGACGTGGTCGACGCCGAGGCGCGTAAAGATGTCGGAGAGGATGGTGCGGCCGGCGCCGTACATGGAGTCGATGGCGAACTTGAAGCGCGACCTGGCAATCAGGTCGAGGTCGGCGAAGCTCTCGATGGCCTTCAGGTAGTCGGGCAGGAAGTCGAACTCACGAATGGAGGCTGGTTGGCTGGGACAGGGAACGGGCTGACCGAGGAAGCTCTCGATCTCGGCGATGATGGAGGGTTTGCCCGATCCACCGTACCAGGCCTTGTACTTCACGCCGTTCCACTGTGCGGGGTTGTGCGAGGACGTGATCATGATGCCGCCGGCTGCGTGCTGTTCGCGCACGCCGTAGCTCAGGGCGGGGGTGGGCGTGATGTCGTTGGCGAGCAGAACGGGAATGCCGGTGGCGGCGACGACTTCCGCGCAGGCGCCGGCGAAGGCCTTCGATCCGAAGCGGCTGTCGTAGCCGATGCAGATGCCTCGGGCGGGGTCAACCTGATTCGGACCAGCTTGATTCGGACCAGCCTGATTCGGACCATGCGGGGCGTGGATGTAGGCGGCGATGGCTTCGGCGGCGGTGCGGACGTTGGCGAAGGTGAAGTCGTCGGCGATGACACCGCGCCATCCGTCGGTACCAAACTTGATCTGTGGGTGGGGCATGAATGGGCTTCCTACTTTCCTGAACAGTCAGGATATAGGATGCAAACGCCCGGAGTTGCGGGTTTCGGCACCGGGATCGGCACTGTGGTTTCAGGAATGGGCCGCGGAGAAATTTGTGGAAAACTTTTCCCGCGGCGAGCCGAGCCGTAAAAACCGGATCTTCGGGCTATTGCTACCAATGCTACTCTCGGCGCAATACTGCTGCCGGAGAAATACGGGTCGCCTTCAATGCAGGATAGTATGTCGCTAAAAGAGCACTTAGGCTCACGACACTCACCGCGGAGATTGCCGATAACATATCCAGGGCGCTTACCTCAAACCATAACGATGCAAATATTTTGTTCACAATGACGCCGACAAGGCTACCTATACATACACCCACAGCGATCACTTGTATCCCTTGTCTGATAAACGCCCATAATATCCGAGAAGGATCGGCACCTACCGCCATAGAGATAGCAATTTCACGTGTACGTTGTGTGGTCTCGGTGGCAATAATTGAGTACACCCCGGATACAGCAACAATGATGGCAAGCAGACCAAAACTTCCTAGCAAAGCGGTCCGAATTGTTTTAGGGGTTATCTGGCCAGACACTTCTGTGTCGAGGTTCTCGATAGCTGCGATCGGTTGGTAGTCATCAATGCTAGCTACCTGTCTTCGTATTGAAGGTACCGTCATGTAAGGGTCGGTCCTAGTACGAACCAGTAGAGACATCGATGCAGAAGGGGAAGCCCAATACGGCAGATAGATCGTGGGTACGGGTGCATTTTCTACAGCGATATCCCGAACGCTGGATGCGACGCCGACTATCTCCATAGGCATTTGGAGATTCGTCCAGCCGATCAATTGAATTCTCCTTCCAATGGGATCGTAAGTAGGAAAGAGGCGGCGTGCTAGAATTTCATCAACAACGATTCCAATACTTCCGGCAGACACTCGAGGAGAGTCATCCAACAATCTACCCCGAAGTAACTTAATCTTCAAAGCCGAAAATATGCCGTCGTTGACGCTCCGCAGTTCCACCTCCATAGGTGAATTTCCGGAGGAGCGAACGTCCTTTACTGTGGCTGTCATTGAGCCATTAAAGATGCCGTTATTGCTCGCCCCAACGGCCTCGACGTCGGGCAGCTCCCGTATACGAGCAATAGCCGACGAAAAGAATGCTTTGATTTGAGAGTCGTCGCGATAGACTGCGTCGGGAAGAGTAATCCACATAGTGAGTACGTTATGTGCATCAAAGCCAACGTTAATGTTTGTCATCCGCCAGAGGCTCTTCGCCATCACCCCAAATATCAAGAGAAGGGCAACGGCACACGCCACTTCTGAGGCGGCCAAAATCTTTGAGGGCTTCAGCCGGGTCAAGCGAAAAGGTGTCGCGTGAGAACGATTTAACGCTTGATTGACATCTGACCGATAGAGCTGACGTGCGGGCAAAATTCCAGAAACGGCTGTAGACAAGAGGCACAATAAGGCTGCGTAACAAAAAACGCTCCAGTCAAGGTGAATGCTCCTTAAGAACGGCACGCTACGAGCGCCAAAATGCTGGATCAAGCGATTGAGCATCAAAGCCACACCAAGCGCGCATGCCCCGCCGATGACACACAGCGCGAAGCTCTCGCACATAACCTGCCATACGGCCCATCCGCGATTAGCTCCCAAAGCTTGCCGGACGGCAACCTCTCTCAATCTCCGAGCGCCTTGGGATATCTGGAGATGTGCCAGATTCGCACACGCAAGCAACAATACTAGGCCTGACGCAAATGCAAGAAGCAATAATGGGGAACGCGCTTCCGCCGCCATTGGATCTTCGAGGGGACTTAGTATCAAGGTTTTCAGATTACCGTGGTCAATACCCTGGGAAATCAATCGAGCGGCGACAACTTCAATTTCTGCTTGTGCTTGACGTTTCGTTGCCGTTGTCTTTAGGCGGGCAACTGCAAGTTTATCCGCGCCGCCCCCCGTCTGTTCTTCCAGCGGTAACCAAATCATGGTTAGATTGTTAGGAAACCCAATCTCTCGCGGGGCAATACCAACAATCCGATAAGGCTTCCGATCCACTGTGATCGAACCTCCCAACCAGGAGTCGTGACCCTCAAGCTCATCTTGCCAAAAGCGATAACTAATGACCGCTTCCGCGGGTTCATCGGACGACAAACTGTGGCCACGCAGCAACTTGATTCCCAACACCTCAAACAGGTCCCCATCCGCGTACGCGACGGCGACACTCACGGGACCTGAAGGAAGCTTGATATCTGCGACATCATTTCTATACATCGCGGCGGTAGCGATTGAGGGTATCTGTCGGGCCGCACGAAAATCAGGCGCCGAGAGTCTCTCCCCTCCGTCCCGAACGGCCCGAATCCGGACCAAACGGCTGGCCTCAAAATACGGGAGAGGCTTCAGCAGTACGCCCCTTATGAGGCTGAACATACTTGTATTAATTCCGATTGCAAGGGCCAGCAATAAGACAAACCAAAAGGCGTAAGATCGGTTCCTCAGAATTACGCGCAGTGCGAAATGGAAGTCTTTGAACATGACCTTCCTCGTTCCTCCGATTGCTGCGCACCGGTCATGAGCAGCGGAAACTCCGGGTCTGTTTGCATAGATTTCATGGCCGGTGCGTAGCGTTACATGCATTATGCCGCACGTTACGCGCAGCTAACGCACTTGCATGACCCAGTCCAACCCTTACTGCAACTCTGGCACCCGCAACATGTGCAGTCGCCGCAGCTGGGACAGGTCCCCGCAAACGGCTTAGCGGAAGCGTGTGCTTTCGGTGGACTGGAAATGGCTGCGGCGAATAGGGCGAGCAAACATCCATTCCTGACGATCCTTAGCCACGATGTCATTGCTTTCACCTCCTCTCCTTTTAAGCGTTCCACTTGATCACGAAACCTAACACTAGTTTCGACCGGTGCTCACCAATTTGATTACCGAGTCTTCGCCCGCTCCGGGCAGCTGGCCAACCCATGACGCAGTAACCTGACCCTCGGAATTCACTGCAATGAGCGTTGGAGTTCCGGTGACTTTGAGTGAGCTCAAAGGTACAGGAGCAATGTAATCAACATGCAATTGCTGAGCGCCCAACACTGCCGTGACAATCTTGGGATTATCAGGGAACACCGCTAGTAGATGGGTTTTCATGTGGTGATCCTTCTCCATCTCATCCAGCTTGCGATAGAACGCCATGCTGTCTTCGCAATAATGACAGCCATTACGAAGCGCAAGAACAAGGGTTTTGTCGTGTGCTTTCCAGTCATACCCTCTAATCGTTGGTAGAGTATCTCCGACCGCAACCGTAGGTGGCTCTTGGGAGGGAAACCAGCGATCTTTGACGAAGAGCGCGCCAAGGACGAGGATTCCGACGATAAAGAGAACATTAGCCGCGGCTTCAATTTTCTGCTTCATTCTTCACCCATTTCTTCCGAGATATGAGACTCGGAACGCAAGGTCGATCGGAATTCGATGGCGAGGACGGTGTGGAGCTACCCGTCAAGCCTTGCTGAGAGAGGGAAACGAGCTCCGACGCTTTGGCCGTGGTGATGTGCGGAACAGGGCTGACGGAGTCGGCCACACCGCGCCAGATTGAATGGTTGATCTTTAAGGGTCTCGGAGAGAAACCCCGGAGACCGCGAGCTAGAGTCCTCGTCTGCCGGTCGTTCTAGAATGGTTCTGAACATGCTGAACGGAGCACAACGAGACGTCGGCGCATGGCCGGTCCAGTTAGCTCAATCGGCGGCCCTCCGATAGGGGGTTGCGGCGGCCTTTCTTTTGTCAACGTGCCGAACTGGAGATGATTGATCGGGGAAAATTGGAATGCTTTCCGACGTCCAGCTAGGGGGCCCTAAGTAATTAGGAAATTACCATGGGCCGAAAATCGCGTCAATCGCTCTCGTTGAGACGATGTTCGTCATTGGCTTCAACTATGTTGAGGACATCAACTAATCGACGTAGAGGCCGAAGCCTGAAGGGATAGGTATATCGCTCACGCCACGATAGAAGGTCTCGTTAATGCCGGGGATAAATCGAGTTTTTCCGCAGGCAGTAAAGCCGTGCCGTTTCAAAGCAGAAGTTTTTCAGCAAGCTGTGAAGTCGTGTCCTTTCAAAACAGCAGCCTGCTTTCAGCCGTGAAACCAGCCTGCGAGGGTGGCTGCAGTGTTTTTTGGGGCTCTGATCGGTTCCTCTACACTATCTCTACTTCATGCCAACGCTAACGAACCTTGACCTGGATACACTTCGTACCTTCTCGGTTGCCAACGATCTAGGCGGCTTGGCGCAGGCTGCAGAGCGTCTTGGCCGCACGCCTTCCGCTATCAGCCTGCAGATGAAGCGCTTACAGGATGAACTGGGCACGCCCTTATTTCGCAAACGCGGACGTGGCCTCGCATTGACGGAGGCCGGAGAAGTTGCTCTTACCTACGCCCGCCGCATTCTGGCGTTGCATGACGAATTGCTTGAGACGATGCAAGGTGCAAACGTCGCAGGCCATATTCGCGTCGGCTGTACGATGGACTTCGCCTTGATCCTGCCTTCGGTTCTTTCCCGATTCGCATCGCTCTATCCGCGGATGCAGGTCGAACTCCGCATCGAGGGTAACGCCGCTTTGGCCGATGCGATTGAAAGATCGCAGATCGACCTCGCCGTTGTCATTGGTCACGAAGAACGTGCCGCAGCGCAGACGGTTGGGAAACTCGATCTCGTCTGGATTGCCTCATCCAGCTTCACGCCGCCGCCAGGTCAACCCTTACCGCTCGCCGCTCTCGGTCCGCAGTGCATCTTCCGCAAGCATGCGATACAGCATCTCGAAGAGGCGAACATCCCTTACCGCATCGCCGCCAACAGCCCCAGCCTTGACGGTCTTTGGGCTGCGCTGCTTGGTGGCCTTGGCATCACGGTGCGCACTGCACTCAACCTTCCGCAAGGTCTTGTATCCTCCAGGCCGCTACACAATCTACCTTCGCTGGGGGGTCTACCTGTCACACTGCATCGCAATGCACACTCGAGTGGAGTTGCCACCGATCGCATGGCATCGCTTCTCACCGAGTCTCTTGGAGAGACACTGCGATTGCAACCAAAGGCCAAGGCTATTCGCAATGTGCGCAACAACGTCGGTGACTAGCTTACTCAAGTAAATGGCAAACATAAGCTTTCCTCACCTGTGGGTTGAGAACAATCAAATTGTGCGCAGGGTGTTGCATTGTTAGATTGGCTGCATGCTCAAGCGGTTCTTGCTTCTCGTCATCCTTCTATCGCCCTCTCTTTCCGCGTACGCGCAAACGCCATCGATTGTCGGTACATGGGCTCTTACTGGAGCTGACAAGATTCTTCCCGACGGGACACGCGTCTCCGACTTCGGTGCCAACCCGCACGGGCTCGTTATCTTCACCGCCGATGGTCATTACGCGGTTGAGATTTATCGCGCAGACCGCTTGAAGTTTTCCTTGTCAGATAAACTTAAAGGAACTCCCGAAGAGTACAAGGACGCCTCACTCGGGATGAGCGTCCACTTCGGTCGTTATACCGTCGACTCTGTCAAGGGCACCATTAGCTTCCATATCGATCGAGCTTCCTTTCCAAACTGGGACGACACGACGCAGGTTCGGACCTATGAAATGGCAGGCGATGAACTTACTTGGAGGGTTCCCGTTCGTCCTGATGGCTCCATCCCGCTCACCGTCCTGCGACGGATCAAATAGGAAGACTCCAATCAAAGCGCGAGGGCTATGCACGCGCTTTATGGACATTGAGGGCACGGCTGAGCAGGCTGCGGAAAAACTCGGGATTTCGGGTGAAGTTGGAGAACAGTGTCCGTCCGCGGCTAAAGCCGACGGTGATTCTGCCGGCATGCGGGGGTTAAAAACCCCCGCCTCCCTCCGAATCAAGTATTTCCGCAGCCTGCGAAGGCCCATCTCTTATGTGGCGTTTACGGCACGACTAAAGTCGTGCCCTGACACGTTTTCTTGCTCACGGGAGTGTTTTCGCGACCTTTAAGGCCCATTCATTTCTTGAAGCTCAATGGCGCGGCTGAAGGGTGCACTTTCACAACTCGAATTTACTCCAGAAGCCTTGGCAGGCGCCTTAGATCAAATCGGTGCGGCCGGAGATGCCTAGCTCTTTCACTACTTTGCCTACGTCCTGGGAGTGGTCGCGCTGGGCGATGAGCAGGGCGTCTTCGGTGTCGACTACTACGAGGTTCTGCACACCGACTAACGCTACGAATTTCTTGGGGCTGTAGACGTAGTTGTTGGCGGCGTCGAGAGCCAGGTGGCCTTCAGTGTCTGCCACGTTGCCGTCACCATCGCCACGAAGGCGGGTCTCGAGCTGGTACTCGTAGAGCGAGGCCCAGGAGCCGAGGTCGTTCCAGCTGAACTCGGCGGGCAGGCAGTAGAGGTTGGACAGGTGCTCGCCCTTGGCGGAGCGCGGCTCGAGCACGGCGTAGTCGACCGAGATGTTTTCGCACTTGGGATAGAGATCGCGGAAGACCTGGTCGAAGTCCGGGGTGCCGAAGGCGGCGGCAATCTGCTCGAGAAGCGGCGCGGTCTCGGGCACGTGCTCGCGGACGGCGTTGGCGAGGGTGCGCGCGGACCAGAGGAAAATGCCGGAGTTCCAGTAGTAGTTGCCGGCGGCGAGGAACTCCTCGGCGCGATTCTGGTTGGGCTTCTCAATGAAGCGGCGGACGTGGAGAGCGGAGTCGTCGGGCGCGAAGTCGCCGGTCTCGATGTAGCCGTAGCCGGTTTCAGGGCGGGTGGGCTCGATGCCAAGCACGATGACGTTCTCGCCGGCCGCGGCCAGGGCGATGCCCTTCTGCAGGGCCTTGAGGAAGCGCGGCTCGTCGGCGATGACGTGGTCGGAGGGGAAGATGCCGAGAATGGCTTCGGGATTGTCGCGCTCGATGAGGAAAGCGGCCAGGCCGCAGGCAGGCGCGGTGTTGCGCGCGCACGGCTCCTGCACGATTTGATCGGCGGGAACGCCCTTGAGCTGTTCGGCGATTTCGTGGGCCAGGTACTCATTGGTGATGACCCAGGTGCGTTCGGATTTTGCCAGCGGCTTGAGACGCTCGACGGTCTGCTGGATCATGGAGCGCTCGCCGTCGAGCGCGAGCACTTGCTTGGCCCGTGCGCGGCGAGAGCGCGGCCAGAACCGGGTTCCGCTACCGCCGGCCAGTATCACAGGACGAAAATCAATGCGCTTCGACATGGAAGAGACATCCTACCCGATGAATGCGGGCTTTGAATAGGAGAACGGTTACATTCCGTAGGGCTACAGTTGGATTTAGCCAGACTCCCGTCGCTCCGGGCCTAAAGGCCCCTGCTCCCTCCGGAACCGCTCTCTGCAACGGTAGTACGGAACCGCTATCTGCAACTGTGGTAGTAGAAGCGACGGCTTTGAGGGCCGCCCCGGATGCAAAAACGAGGAATGGTCCCGTCAGGCGAGACGCGTAAGGAACTCACCCATGCGGCGCGTGCCCTCGTCGATGTTCTGCTTGGTGACGGGGTAGGAGAGCCGGACATGCTCGCCGGTGCCGAATGCTTCTCCGGGGACCGCGACCACGTGGGCCTCGTGAAGCAGGCGCGTGGCCAACTCGGTGGCCGTGCGGATGCCGCCTTTGCCAATGAAGGCCGAGAGGTTCGGGTAAACGTAAAAGGCGCCTTCCGGCCTGGTGCAGGTGACTCCGGGAATCTGCGCCAGCTTGGCCAGCATGTAGTCGCGCAGATCGATGAACTCGGCGCGGAAGTCGCTGACGCACTGCTGGCTACCGGCGAGGGCTGCGATGGCGGCCTTTTGCACGATGCTGGAGGCGTTGGACGTGGACTGCGACTGCAGCTTGCTGAGATTGGCAACGACGGCCTTCGAAGCGAGCGCGTAGCCGGCGCGCCAACCGGTCATGGAGTATGTCTTGGACAGCGAGCCGAGGATGACGAGGTGATCCTTGGCGAACGTGAACGAGCCACCGGAGACGGGTTTTCCGGAGTAGTTGAGATAGACGTAGCACTCGTCGAGGAGCAAGTAGATGCCGCGCTCGTGGGCGAGGCGCACGATGCGCTCCAGATCCTCAGGGGTCATCACGGAGCCGGCGGGGTTCGACGGCGAGTTGAGGATGATGGCCTTGGTGCGCGGGGTGATGGCGGCCTCGATGGCGTCGGCGGTGATGCGGAAATTTTCCGCCTCGCTGGTCTGGAGGTAGACGACCTTGCCGCCCGCGTACTGAATGATGTCTTTGAAGCTGACCCAATAGGGGACGGGCAGGATGACCTCGTCGCCGTGGTCGACAAGGATCTGAATGGTGTTGAAGAGCGCAAGCTTGCCGCCGGTGGTGAAGATGGCTTCGTCGATGGAGTAGTCGGAGCCGAAGTCGCAGGCGTGGCGCTCGACGATGGCTTTGCGCACGTCGGGGATGCCGGGGACGACGGTGTAGCGGGTGAAGTTGGCTTCAATGGCGGCGATGGCCGCGTCCTTGATGTGCCGCGGAGTGGGAAAGTGCGGCTCGCCTGCGCCGAAGTCGACCAGGTTGGCGCCCTGGGCGCGCAGTTTGGCGGCCTCAGCGGCCACGGCCATGGTTGCGGAGACCTCGATGCGCCCTATGCGGGCGGCAAAAACTTGCGAAGGAGCGGCAACAGTCGTCATGGAACTATCTTTACAGATTTGTGGGATTGGCGAAACCCAGGGTGTGACGAGAATCACGTTGCGTGCGGTTATTTGAAGGCCAGCTCGCCGCCTGGCTTTACGCGTGGTTCGGCGATGGTGTGTGCGGTGTGGGCAGCGGTGGGGTGATCGACTTTGGAGGGGCGGCCCTCGAGCTGCATTCGCCGGTGGGCTTCGCGCCAGGAGGGGAGGTCGGCGGAGGGTTGCTTCCAGTGGACCAGCGCGGCCTCGTTACACCACGTGCGGAGTTTGAGCATGGCGGGCCGGTGAGGCTTGGCGAGCATGAACTTTCGCATGGATGCTTCGGAGTCCCAGCTGGTGCATGTCCACCAGGTATTGCGGGCGTCGCGGAGGACTTTGACGGCGAGGTTTCCTTCGGCGGCTTTGGCCTGGCGGGCGCTGCGGATGGCGTCGATGATGAATGCGGGGAAGTATAGCCATGAGCGGACGCGGAGGCGGGTGACGGAGACGAAGGGCATGAACAGCTCCAAGGTGAACGATGTTGAGCAAGGATGGGAGGATTCTGGAGAACCGCTGCGGATCAGATTACCAAAGGGTTGGGGGTGTTTGGGCGGGACGGCTTTCGCGCTCTCCCGCCCATGCGCCCAGCCACCCCATCGGCCACCCAGAGGGTACCCGGATCTGTCGCCGGGGGCCCCGGAGGCGCAAAAACGGGGCACGGGGCGTCGTGGTTGTGCGAGCGAACGAAAGGCAGGTTCTTCGGGTTCGGGATCTGGATTCCCGCCCTAACGAGTTAGGACGGGGCACCCACGCCTGTAACTCACCTTCCGGAGCTGCCAAAGCCTTTCGCGGCGCGGGCGGAGTCTTCGAGGCTCTCGACCTGGTGGACGGCGCCGGTGAGGACCGGGACGGGGATCATCTGGGCGATCTTCTCGCCTGCTTTGAGTTCGATGGGAGTGGTGCCGAGGTTGGTCATCAGGATGAGGATTTCGCCGCGATAGCCGGCGTCGATGACACCGGCGGTGGTGGCGATGCCGCGGGCGGCCATGGAAGAGCGGTCGCGGACGAGGAGGCCCAGCGGCGCGCCGGTGCTGGGGTGGCGGGCTTCTACGGCGATGCCGGTGCGCACGCGGAGCGTGGTCTGGGGAGCGAGGGTGGCGGGTTCGAGGGAGAAGACGTCGTAGCCGAGGTCTTCGCCGGGATGGGCGACGACGGGGGTGCGGGCGCCCGGTTCAAGCAGCTTTACGCGGAGCATATTTCGAATGCTAGCAGCGGCGGGGCAGGTGGAAGGCTATGCGGAGAAGGGCGAAGGGCCGAGGAGCTCCATACCGTATCGGCGGAAAAAGGCCGCGTCCTGCACGGGCGGGTTGGGGACGGCGGTGACGCGGAGGAATTCTTCCATCTGGCCTGCTGGGTTGAAGGCGATAACCATGCGGCTGGGCTTGCCGGGGATGGCGGAGAAGGTGTGGGGGACGTTGCGGGGGCCGAGGATGGAGTCGCCGGAGCGGAGCTGCTTGCGGCCGTCGCCGATCTGGAAAGCGACTTCGCCTTCGACGACATAGAACCACTCTTCCTGGTGGAGGTGCATGTGGAGCGGCGGGCCGCCCTGGACGAGGTTGAGGTGCTCAACGATGAAGAGGCCGCCGTTGGTTTCGCTGGGGAGGACCTTGAAGAGGATGGAGCTATAGCCGCGGGAGTGTTTTTCACCGAGGCGGTCTTCGCTGGCGGGGACCAGGTGGGGCGTAGCGGGAGGTGGCACGGCGAGCTGGGCGAGGGCGAAAGAGGGGAGGTCGGCGGGGAGAAGAGCGACGGCTGAGGCCAGGAAAGTACGGCGCTTCATGGAGTGCTCCGATCTGGGCCGGGTGGGGATTGACGGCATGGGGACGAGGACACTTTACGCGAGGGTCGGCGTGAGGGCAATGAGATTCGGTTGGGGGCCGGCAGGTGTCGGGCTAGCCGATGGGGACCAGCTTGGTGTCGGCGGGCTGGGGCAGGGGCTCGTTGGTGAGTCGCCCGGGCGATGGGGTGACGCCGAGGGTAACGTGCTTGCGGGGGCCGTCGATGCGGACGAGGAGGTTGTCCTGGTCGAAAGTGATGGCAAAGTGCTGCATGGGGACGGAGCCGAAGTTGGCCAGCGGGAAGGCGGGGTTGATCTCGACCCATGGCTGGTCGAAGGTGATGTCTCCGAGGTTGACGTCGGAGGCGAGGCGGGCCACCTTGATGGGAAAGCGGCTGGAGAGGGACTGGCCGCGGGCGAAGTCGGAGGGCTGGGCGGAAAAGCGGAGCTGGGCGACGAGGCGCTCGGGGAGGCTGAGGCCGGCGCCGCCGGAGACGAGGAGCGCGCCGACTTGCAGGTCGCCGATGGAGAGGTCGGCCACGGGGACGCCGTCGGGCATGCGGAAGGGATGGACGGTGCGGTCGCCGTCGGGCTCGAGTTCGCCGTCGGCGAGGGTGATTTGGCTGTGGGGGTAGTCGAGGGTGAGCAGGAGGCCTTTGAAGAGCGTGAAGCCGACCATGCCGTCGCAGGGGCCGTCGGCATTGAGGAGGGTGTGCTCGACGGCCCGGATGGCGTAGAAATCGACGCCGGCGACGGAGAGGGTGTCAATGAGGCGGACGGAGGCGGGCTGGCCGCTTCGGCCGCTGGGGTCGTTGAGATGGGTCATGCCGGCTTCGGGCAGGTCGAGGAGGGCGGCGAGCTCGGGGGTCACGATGGCGTCGCCGCCGGTGCCGGTGTCAAGGATGAAGCGGAACGGGCCCTTGCCGTTGACCATGGCCATGACATAGGGCTTGCCATGGACGACTTCCATGGGGGCGGTGTGCGGGCCGGTTTGGGCGGGGGCGGGCGGGGGCGCGAGGACCGTGAGAAGAGCGAGGGCGCCGGTGATCAGGGCTTTCACGATCCCTCCTTTCGCCCGGGAGCCTGGGGGAGGCTGGGGTGTACCCGGGCGCGAGGCTCGGAGCAGGGCTGACGCCGCTTTGCCCCGATGCCGGATTGTACGCCGGAGAGAGGCGCCGAGTTCCAGAGAACTCGTGGGGTTGATCCGGTCCGGCCGGCCTCAGGGGCCGGATGGCTGGCCTCTACAATGAAGCGGTATGCCAACAACTGTTCGTTCGCACGCAAAGATCAATCTTGGGCTGGGGATTGGCGCGCCGCGTGCGGATGGGTTTCATGCGCTAGTGACGGTGTACCAGACTCTGGAAGTGCATGATCTGGTTACGGTTTCGGCGGTACCAGCTGTGGTGGGGCCAACGTCGATTCGCATTACTTCGAACGACCGGCGGGTGCCTGCGGACAGGCGGAATACTGCCTGGAAGATGGTGGAGCTGGCGCTCAGGGAGCTGGGCGTCGAGG
>WNGK01004887.1_pt2 | contig 14274 bp, 12 predicted proteins | sample 5400601 | NCBI WGS metagenome assembly WNGK01 (sample SAMN13153376, study PRJNA577476) | soil metagenome | isolation source: 60 cm soil or saprolite under Garry oak tree replicate 1 | place: USA:California | collected 2016-06-15 | reverse complement strand
AGCGGAGAACCTGATGGTCTGGGTGCTGCTGCTGGGATGCAAAAGCCGGGGTCGCGCCGCTCCGGGACCGCGTCTTGAGAGAACTGGGTCGCGGACGGCATTGGTAGCGGGAAGTTCACGGACGTTACGCAACGAAGCGATAGCACCCGCGATGTGACGGGCCTTCCGGCGTCGTGATGATTTTGCCGTGCGAGATGAGCTCGCCACAAAGACAGCAACGCCGAGCAGGCTTACCGAATATCGTGTAATCCGAAGCCGTGAGTTTTCGCTCTGCGCTCGCGGGCGGCCTTCGCGAGGTGGTGGTCCCGCTTTTTTTTCCGAATAGGTCAAAGAGATGTGCCATGATCACCTCTTCGCGTTGTGCTGGGCTTCTTCGACCTAGCTGGGCCCCGAATTACGGCAACTTCACGGGGCCGCTCGGGTCATTTTCGGGCGGCTTTTTATTTCCGGGTGCCATTAAGTTGGACCCCAATTTCGATGATGCCGGTGAGCAGCAGCTCTTCGCTTTGTCTCTCGCTGCCGTAGCCAATTTGCCCGCGTTCTCGGAAGCACGTGATAATTCTTACCCACTACCGCCGTCGCTTCGAGGATGGCGCATCTGGACCAGCGCCGCAGTCGCCTTGCTGCTCGTCCTGGCAGGGATCGCTACTTGGTGGCTGCGAGGTGATACAGCGGGCTATCGGTCGCCCTCACCAGCCAAAACGCCGGAAACGGTTCGGGCCGCTGCAGTCGCCACGCCTAGCGGAAAAGATATGCGCGCTTTCGCTGTCACTCGAGCACCTCGTCGGCGCGGCCAAGGAGCGAGAGCGGCACGGTCAGACCGAGCGCCCGGGCGGTCTTGAGGTTTAGGATTAATTCCACCTTGGTGGCCTGCCGCACCGGCAGGTCGGCCGGTCTCTCCCCCTTGAGAATGCGGCCGGTGTAGACGCCGCCCTGACGGTGCGCGTCCGCAAAGCTGTTTCCGTAGCTGATGAGGCCGCCTGCTATAGCGTACTCGCGAAATGGGTACATCGTGGGCATCGCGTGGCGCAAGGCCAATGCGGCGAGCTGTTGGTTCCGGCTATTGAAGAATGGATCGCTGCCGATCACGAGCGCGCCGGCTCGCAGTCGGGATAAGGTCGCGAAGACCGTATCGAAGTCGCGCTCGGTGCTCGCATGCAGGACATGAAGCTGCAGCCCGAGGGTGCGGGCCGCCGCCTGCAGGTCTCGCGATAGGGTCTCGGCATTGGTGGGATTAGTTGGGTTAACGAGCAGGGCAATGATGGTGGCCGTGGGAACCAGCTCGCGCAGCATTTCCAGCTGCTTCGGCCCTAGCTCCACGGTCAGGGTGGCCACGCCCGTGAGGTTGCCGCCTGGCCGGTTGAGGCTGGCGACAAGTCCCAGCGCGACCGGGTCGCCCGCTGTCACAAAGACGATCGGTATAGTCGTGGTCGCCGCCTTCGCCGCGAGTGCCGGGGGAGTGCCCGTGACGGCGACAATCACGGTCACCTCGCGGCGAACGAGATCGGCTAACAGCGCTGGAAATCGATCGTATTGATTCTCCGCCCAGCGGTATTCGATAGCCACGTTCTTGCCCTCGACATAGCCGGTTTCGCTCAGGCCTTGACGGAACGCGCGCAAACGGCCCGCGAACGCGTCAGGAGAGTCACTGCCGAGGTATCCGATCACAGGCATCGCAGACTGCTGCGCATGCCCAATGCGCCGCCACGCGATCGCCGCACCGCCGATGAGCCCGATGAACTCCCGCCGCCTCATTCGATCACCTGGTCGGCGCGGCCCAGCAGCGAGATAGGGATCGTGAGGCCGAGCGCCTTGGCGGTCTTGAGATTTATGATCAGTTCGACTCTCACTCCCTGCTGGACCGGCAGCTCAGCCGGGTTGGAGCCTTTGAGAATCTTGCCGACATGGATGCCAACTTGGCGATAGGCATCGGTCAGGTTGACGCCGTAGCTCATCAGCCCGCCGGATAAGGCGAACTCGGGAAATCCGTAGATCGCGGGAATCCTGTGGCGGGCCGCCAATGCCACGATTTGATCGCGCCGACTGTTGAAGAACGGATCGCTGGCTACGACGAGTCCACCGGCCGGGTGTTGGACCGGAGTCGCAAAGACCGCATCGATATCGCCTTCATTGTTTGCATTCATGACCTGCAACCGCAGCCCAAGAGAACGCGCTCCGTTCTGCAGTCCGCTCATTTCCGGCTCGGCAAGAGGGTTGGTCGGAATGATCAGCAAAGCGATGATGGCTGCTGTTGGCACCAATTCGTGCAACAGCTCAAACGGCGCAGTCCCCGGACCGGCGCTCGGGGTAGCGCGAATCCGATGTCGAAGGCCAGGTGGTCCTCGACGCTCCAGCCCAGCAGCCGATCCCCATCGCACGACGGCCTGCGTTGGTTCTCGTTCTGTTCTAGACAGACCGGGTGGTCAGGTCAAACCTGGTCGCCAGCAACTCCGAAGGGGTATCCGGCGACGTCAGGTCGCAGAGCGCTCTCGGCCTGAAGTCGGTAGAACGCCCTCCTAACGAAGACAGAGGTCAGCTGGCGCCCCCATAGCCCCCTGTCCCCAACGCCGGCTGACGATCTGAAGCCCCCGATCACTGCCCTGACCGGGGGCTTTCCCTTTAGCGGTCGTCGTTCCAACCCCGCAGCATGAACCCGATCATCACTCTCCCGCGGCACCAGGCCGACCCGTAGCCCCATGTGCAAGCTCGATCTCGAGGGGATCGTGGCCAAGCGGCTCGACGACCCGTCCTGCGTCAAGACCAGGTGGTGGAAGATCCCGAACCCGACCTAGTCCCAGAAAGATGGCAGAGCCGAGCTGTTCGAGCGGGCGTGACGTCACTCTCGGGCGCGCGGATATCTGCTGAAAGGTGCGAAGAACCGAAGCATGCGAGTTGCCGTGACAGGAGCCTATGGCTTCTCGGGCAAGTACATAGCCCGGCGGCTGCTCGATTTGCGGCACGAGGTTATTACCCTTACGGATTCCCCCCGCCGTTCCAATCCGTTTGGCGAGTCCGTCAAGGCGTTTCCCTACAATTTCTCCCAGCCGCATGATCTCGAAGCATCGCTCCGCGGTGTCAACGTCTTGATCAACACTTACTGGGTACGATTCGATAATCCACCGCATTTCACTTTTGCGCAGGCACTCGCCAATTCCAAGGTTCTCTTCGACGCTGCGAAACGCGCGGGCGTTGGTCGAGTCGTCCACATCAGCATCACCAATCCCGACCGCCGATCGGATCTCCCATACTTCAGCGGCAAGGCGGAGACGGAGCACCATCTCAAGCAGATCGGAATGTCCTACGCTATTCTCCGGCCGGCCGTACTGTTCGGCAAGGAAGTCCTGATCAACAACATCGCCTGGGCCCTGCGATATTTGCCCGTGTTCGGCATTTATGGCGACGGGCGATATCGGCTGCAGCCGATCCACGTGGACGACCTTGCCGCGGCTGCTGTCGATCGCATTTCTGGAGAAACAAACGAAACGATCGATGCCATCGGGCCCGAAACCTTCCGGTACCGGGACATGGTGGAGATGATCGCGCGCGAGGTTGAGTCGCGTGCGCTGATCGTTTCGATGCCGCCGATGCTCGCGTACCTCGGCGTTCGCGTGCTTGGCTGGACCGTAGGGGACGTGATTAACACGCGCGATGAGGTCGAAGGTCTGATGGAGGAGCGGCTCTACGTCGGTGCGCCGCCGCTCGGAAAAACTAAACTCAGCGAATGGGTGCGGCCATCATCCCGAGACATAGGACGCCGGTACGCCAGCGAATTGCGCCGCCGTTTTGATCGGGTAAGTGCCTATCAATTGAATTGAGAGCTCGTGCTGGCCCTTCGCCATCCTCAATCTAGTCCAGGCCTCGACGGCTTCGATCCGGAGAAGAGCCAGAACTCGATCGCGTATTCACGTCGCAACGGCGATTTTTTTCATCTTGCCTTTATCCGCGGAATTTCTCGATCGTTACTCAACTAGACCCTCGAAATGATCTCCGTCCCTCCTTGCAGAGACGCCCGCCGGTGTAGCGCAGTTCGAGCCCTGCGAGATCGAGGGCGACATTGAGGCCGGTCTGTCCCTCGAAGCTAAGCGGCTGCAAGGCCAGCTCATTGTTCGATCCGCCGACTAAGGCATTTGCATTGCCGCCGAGAACGATAGCAGCACCGGCGGTGAGCCCGCCGTAATTGCCGGAGAGATCGCCTGGGCCGATCCGGCGCGTCGGTGCGAACACGGCCCAACCCAACGCTGACTGTTCAGTGAAGCCGATGTCGAGTCCGGAGCGACGCACGACGCCATAGTACCGATCCCGCCGCCACGATCCGATTGGAACACGCATTTCAGTTCATGCACTGAGCCAACGATGAAGCTCGTCGTAGGCCCACCCCGGCACTGCAGAATTCTGGAGTCGGCTACTCCGGCATCCCCGGGGCTTAGCTTATTTAAGCCGCCTTCCATTTGATCGAGCAGCCCATGGAGGCGAATTGTGGCGAGGGCGCCGTGCCGGTCGCGGCGATCGCGCGCATGGCTTCGACGAGTTCCCGGCGCGCGCCCGCGGGCGGCGCATTGGTGCGGCCCTCGTCGAGTCGGCCGCGATATTTGAGCTTGCGGCCCGCGTCGTAGCCGAAGAAATCCGGCGTGCACACCGCCCCATAGGCTCGTGCCGCGGCCTGGCCCTCGTCGTGCAGATACGGAAACGGGAAACGGTGTGATTTCGCGAAGCGCTGCATATTGGCGAAGGAATCCTCCGGGTAGGATTTCGCATCGTTCGAGCAGATCGCCGCGAATCCGAAGCCCTCGCCGAGTAGCGTGCGCGCATCCGCGACCATCCGATCGATCACGGCCTTCACGTAGGGGCAATGATTGCAGATGAAGACGATCACCGTGCCTTTCGGGCCTGTGACATCCGCGAATTCGTAGATGCGGCCGTCTGTCGCCGGCAGCCGAAAATCCGGCGCGGGCGTGCCGAGCTCAACGGGCGGGGGTGTTGCGGCCATGGCGCATTCTCCTTCGCGATCGTAGCCCGGATGAAGCGAAGCGCAATCCGGGATGGAACAGTGTGCCCGGTCGAGGTCCCCGCGCGCGAGACCGATGCTACCCCGGCAGATCGTGCGAAGCCGCCTTATTTGGGTTGCGCCCGCAGGGAATGCGGCCGCGTGTCGTCATTGTTGGAGCCGGCTTCGGTGGATTGTTGCTGGAAAAGGTGCTTGCTAGGGCCTGCGCAGGGCAAGCAAGCCAGCGAATGAGAGAGATCGATTGCCCCGCAACCGCCGAAGACAATCTGGCGGTCAGACCCTGGCGGGCTCCATGCCGCGCTCCTACAGGAAGGCGCGGATCTGGTTGATGATGCCGGTACGCCGGCTAACTAATCGCTCACGGGCGGGAGATGGGTTCGCAAACCAAGAAACTAGGTGGCCGCTTGTGCGAGGCGGGGATAACGTTAACGTCGCGGGTTACTGCCGCGCTATGATATGCTCGCGAGCGGCACCCCAGGAGGCGATGATGGTCCAGGAGCGCATGCCCAATTTTGAAATTCCCGCAGACATGCGGCAGATGGCCGAGCAGAGCGTCGAGCAGGCGAGAAAGGCCTTCGACGGCTTCATTGCGGCCGCCCGGGAGGCGGTCAGCACCTTCGAGGGACAGGCTGCAGCGGCCCAGACCGGGGCCAAGGATGTGGGCAAGAAGGCGGTGGCCTTCGCGGAGCAGAACCTCGCGAATTCGTTTGAGTTTGCCCAGAAGCTGGCGCGCGCGAAGGACGTCGAAGAAATCATGCGGCTCCAGGCCGAGTTCGTGAAGACCCAGATGCAGGCGCTGTCGGATCAGGCCAAAGAGCTCGGCGAAACGGCCACCAATGCGGCGACCGACGCCACCAAGCCCACGAGCTAAATCTCGCTCCTGGTTGATTGCGATGCAGCCCCGGGTCGAAGATGCAGCTCCAGGCCGAATTCCTGAAGACCCAGATGCAGGGACATTGCCGATTGCATTACCGCTGCTTCAGCCCGGTTCCCCAACGTTGGTGCAGAAAGCGTTCCCAGGGCGAGAACAGGACTTTGTCGGCAGCGAGCCCGATCAGGACGATCACCAACATAATCCCGATCACCTGATCCATGGCGTTGAGCTCGCGGCCGTAGTGCAGTAGGTGACCGAGCCCGAAGCCGGTGAGAATCGTGACGTAGATCTCGGCCGCCATCAGCGAGCGCCAGGCGAACGCCCAACCCTGCTTCATGCCGCTGACGAGAAACGGTAGGGACGCAGGCAGGACCACGCGTGTCCACTTGTGAAATCCCTCCGAGCCCATGGTGCGTGCGGCGCGCGCATAGATCGGGGGAATCGTGCGTGCTCCGGTGTCCGTCGCGATCAGGACAGACCAGACTGTTCCCATCACCACGACGAAAAGCATGGCGGTTTCGGTTTGACCGAACCAGAGAAGCGCGAGCGGCACCCAGCAAACGCTCGGCAACGTCTGCAGGCCGAGCGCCAGCGCCCCAACGGTATCCTCGAATGATTGCGACGTGCTGGTCAGCAATCCAAGCGGCAAGCCCATGGCCACGCCGATGATGTAGCCGACGAGCAGGCGGCGTAACGTGACCCAGCAACCTTCGAGCAGGGATCCGTCGAGCAGGGCACTCCACAGATAATCGGCAACGCTTTCTGGAGAAGGCAGTAGGACAGGCGACCAGCGCCCGCTCATCACTGCCACGTACCAAGCTGCAATGAGGGCGATAAAGAAAGATGCGGCGACGACAACGCGCCTCATTCGGCGACCACCTCGCTCATCAGACTTTTGAGTGCCGCCGTAATCTCTCGTGCGTAACCTGCGAGCTCGGCACTGTTGATATCGCGCGGGCGCGAAAGCGGCACAGCATAGTCCGCGCAGATGCGCCCCGGACGCGGGGAAAGCAGGATCACGCGGTCGCCGAGACAAACGGCCTCACGTACGTTGTGCGTGACGAGCAGGATCGTCTTGCGGCGGGTCTGCCAAATACGCTGGATGTCACTATAGAGCTGCTCGCGCGTCATTGCATCGAGGGACGCCAGCGGCTCATCCATGAGGAGGACGCGCGGGTCCGGTGCCAGCGAGCGCGCGAGCGCGGCCCGCTGCTTCATCCCGCCGGAGAGCTCGTGCACGTTGGCATCCGCGAACTTCTCGAGCCCGACGAGCTCCAGATGATCCAGCGCGATCTGCCGTCGCTCCTTGGCCGTGAGTTCAGGTTTGAGCTTCAACCCGAACAGCACGTTCCCCATCACCGTCAACCAGGGAAACAACGCCGACTCCTGAAACATGACGAGGCGGTGTCGTCCTGGGCCCTCGACCACTTGATCGTCCGCCAACACACGGCCCCGGTCCGGTTTCGTGAGCCCGGCGATGATGTCCAGCAGCGTCGTTTTTCCGCAACCGCTGGGCCCTACAAGGCAAACAAACTCGCCCTCGGCCACGTTGAGCGAGATATTATCAAGCGCGTGCACGGTGGCTCGTGCTGTCCGGTACCATTTGGACACACTGTCTACGACCAGCTTCGCTGGGGGTGCGGGGATAAAAGAGCTCTGCTGCAGCATCATGGCTTCTCGACGAGGCGCATGAGTTCCGGCGCACCACGCAGGAAGCCGGCGGACTTTGCGTTGGCCATGAATTTTTCGAGCGCCTCGCGCGAAACCTCGCTGGTCAGGATGATACGCTTCCACGCGCGCTCCACCAGGCCGGGCCCGATCGTACCGCGCATCTCGGCGTCGAGCTCGTCTCGCGCCATCCGCTGCGCCTCGGCCGGATTGTCCTTGATCCACCGGGTCAGTTCATCATGCGCTGCCACGAATTTGCGGGCGAGGTCGCGATTGGTGACAAGCAATTTCGCCGCGGAGACGAGGACGGTCGTGACCGTGTCCTGCTCCTCGACGAGGACTTTGCCGTGGGCTTCCGTTTCCAACAGCGACACCCATGGCTCGACGGTCCACACTGCGTCGAGCTGCTTCTGCTTGAACAAGACGAGCTGATCGGGATTGGCCGTCGGCACGACCTGCGCGTCGCCACCCGTCAGCGTGATCTTGAGCCCGCCTGCCACCAGCCAGGCGCGCGCCGACACGTCCTGGGTATTGCCGAGTTGCGGCGTACCGATCTTCTTGCCACGAAAATCGGCCGCGTTTTTGAGCTGCGAGTCGGGTTGCACAACAAGGGCTGCTCCGCCGTCGACCGCACCGGCCACGATGCGAATCTCCTGGCCCCGTGATTTGACGTAGGCATTGATCGCGGGGCTAGGACCCACGTAGGTAAAGTCAATCGAGTTGGCGAAGATCGCCTCCACCGCGCTCGGGCCGGCATTGTACACGAACCACTCGATCTTCACCCCGGAACCACCGAGCCGCTCTTCGAACCATCCCTTGCCCAGCCGTGAGAGGTGATGTGCGACAAGCGCCTGGACGTGCGTGATATTCGGGAAATGCCCGACGCGAACGATCGTGGTCTGGGCTTGGCCGTGGCTCGTCGTGGCGCACAGGGATAGGAGCGCAGCCAGCCCCTTGAACGCGCACCCGGCGCACCGCCGCAGTACCCTCAGGCGATGCACATTTGACATGGCACCCTCGATTTGGAGGTTGCATCGGCCTGCAGGAGTGCAACGCTCGAAGGTTCACTACTAGCCATCACCTGGTTGGATGATCCAGCTGGCGGCCTACAATTTCCTGCCGCTCGAATGAAAGCTGACGCGCAATTACCTGGAGCAATCAACCCGCAGGCACCCCGTTCTGGTACTATAAACTCAACTGGACTGCCGAAATCGTCCTCACCAAGGACGCGCGGATCTGATCTCGGTCCCGAGATCGTCCGTTGGGAGAACGTCGGCCTGGCCCGGATGGCCTTCACTCAATGCTGGTGTGATCGTGCAGCGCGGCAACTGTGGCCCGCAAGGCGTTGCATAAGGGACCTCATCTCGCGAATATTTGGTGCCCGCAAGGCGTTGCAACTATCAGGCGGTCCGTTTATCGCGCCTGAAAACCTTTTCCGGAACGACCATGCCGCCTAATCGCGCCGATCGCCGAACAGGCGCAGCAGCATCAGGAACAGGTTGATGAAGTCGAGATAGAGGACGAGCGCGCCCATCACGACCTTGCGGCTCGCGACGGTGCCGTCGTTCATCGGCTCGTACATCTCCTTGATCTTCTGGGTGTCCCAAGCCGTGAGCCCGGCGAACACGATCACGCCGATGACCGAGATGATCCAATCCAGCTGGCTGCTGCCCAAGAAGATGTTCACCAGACTGGCGATGATGATCCCGAACAGGCCCATGATCAGGAACGAGCCGAACGCCGTGAGATCGCGTTGGGTGGTGTAGCCCCAGAGGCTCAAGGCCCCGAACGCCGCCGCGGAGATGAAGAATACCCGGGTGATCGATGCGTGGGTGTAGACCAGAAAGATCACCGAGAGCGACAGTCCGAGCGACGCCGCATAGACGAAGAACAGGGCCCCGGCGGTGCTCGCCGAAAGGCTGTTGATCCGGAAGCTGAGGAAGAACACCAACGCGAGGGGGGCCAGCATCAGGATCCAGGTCAGGGGCGTGCCGTAGATCGCCTGCCCGAACGGGGTCAGCGCCAGCGCCCCGGTCGAAGTGGTGGTCACGGCGAGCTGGAACGTCAGCCAGGCGACCAGTCCCGTCACCGCGACGCCGGCCGCCATGTAGTTGTACACGCGGATCATGTGCGCGCGCAGGCCGGCATCGATCGCAACGGCCCGATCGGCGCCGAAGCGACGCGTGGCCCCGTAGTTCCGGTCGAAGTCCGACATCGAAATATCCTTTCTGCCGCTCCGGCATCGCCAAGACGCGTGGCTGCGGCCCGGCCAACTGGGCTATACTAGCGGTCGCCCTATTGCAAGCAGGAGGTCCCAGTGAGAGAGCACGCGCTCACCACGGCCGACCGCGAATTGGTTCTGCCAGCGGCTTGAGGCTCGTGGGTGAACTGCGGACGCAGCCGTTAGGCAATGGGTTAAAGCTGCTCGTGATCGCAACTCGCTGCCCGACCGCTCTAAAGACAACACGCTCTAACTCAGGTACAATCATTATCGTCCGCAAAGGCCAAGATGCTGCTGCCGTTCGAGTCCGGGCGGCCCGAGGAGGAAAAAATGAAAATGTTACCTCAAGTCTTGTTTTGGGTTGGACTACTTTGTGTCCCGTTCGCATGGCTGGTATGGTACTTTGGGCCACATCTTGAAGTCCTAAGGCCGGTCCTTGCCGGTATTAACGATCCTGCTTTGAGGGCGGCTTTGCAAGAAGCCCACGCAGAGCGGCTGGGAATTTGGGTCGGTGTTTGGCCAGTATCACTCCTGGTATTGAGTCAAATCCTAGAAAAGAAAATGCAGGGATAAAAACTTAGCTTGCTCCGCTCACGCCCACAACTTATTTCGGCTTGTGCTCCTCCATCACCAGCGCGCGGTTGCGCAGGCGGATGCGCGCTTTCGGATATTGCTGGACGGCAGCCTTAAAAGCAACGTGGGCGATTAGGCTAGACAATTCGCAAGGTATTAAACATTTCCTGCGAACGCGCAGTGTCCGTAGATCACAGCTTCGGGCGATGCCGCCCCAAGACCCGAATAACCGCCGGGACGCGAGGCAGGATGGACGATAATTCCGGCAAGAGGACTACAAATGCGAATAGCGAAAGTTCCGAGGAGAAGTTGAAGTGCTGCCATCGGCGTGGCCCGTCACAATGCTCTCCTGACCGAATGGAAACCCAGGTGGCGCAGCACTATGCGGCGATCCGTCGGCCCCGCGATCGAAGGGTCGTCCGTGCTGAACTTGGACGAAAAAACGCTTTCCAGGAGGACTGCATCCCCGCGGGTGCCAGGGTTCGCCCCGGGTGCGTTGTCGCCTCGGCAGAGAAGCGCTAAGCTCCTTAAGAACTGATACGCGCTTGCCCGCCCGATAATGGCAGGGTCGCGCTCATCGGAGTGGGGGCGAACATGAAGAGCCTGGTTGCGTTACCGTTTCGATGGGCAATTGCCGGTCCGGTGCTCGGCGGTGCAAGTCTGCTCGCCTCATTGATCTTTCTCGGTGGGCGGATTCCAGAAAGTGCCACTGCCGCATCAGCGAAGGTCGATGTTTCGGTAATGCGCCCGCAAGTTGATACCTATGCTGCTTTCTGCCACTCATTCTCCAGCGCCGTGGCCTCAAGCGCTCCGGTAAGGCTCGCGGCCTCGAGAACCGAGGTGCCACCGGCGGAAATGCAAGCTGCAATGCCTGCTCCAGCGTTCGCGGACAGCGATCCGCCTTTGTGGGACGGGCTCGGCTCGTTGACTTACAAGATCACGACCTCAAATTCGCAAGCGCAGGCATATTTCGACCAGGGACTGCGCCTCGCTTACGCATTCAACCACGGTGAGGCGCAGCGTGCCTTCCGCAAAGCGCAAAAGCTGGACCCGGCTTGCGCCATGTGCTTCTGGGGTGAGGCACTGGTGCTGGGGCCCAACATCAATCTGCCAATGCAGGAAGACGCCGTCGCACCGGCATTCGCGGCGGCACAGAAGGCAAAGGCCTTAGCCGATAAGTCGAGTCCCCGCGAGCAGGCGCTCATAGCTGCCATATCGGCGCGCTATGTCGATGATACCAAGGCGGACCGCAAGCCGCTGGACGCTACGTATGCAGCCGCGATGAGCGAGGCTGCGGGGAAATTTCCGGACGATAACCAGATCGCGGTGCTTTATGCCGAGTCAGTCATGGATCTGAGTCCATGGAACTACTGGCAACCTGGTGGGCACGAGCCAAACCCGCAAAGCGCACCCATTGTGTCGACATTAGAGCGCGTGCTTGCCAGGGATCCGACCCACCCTGGCGCAATGCACTACTATATCCACGCCGTCGAGGCTTCAGATAGACCGGAGCGCGCTGAGCCGCATGCCGATCGCCTGCGCGGGGCTATTCCCGGGGCGGGTCACCTAGTCCATATGCCGAGCCACATCTATTTTCGGGTCGGCCGGTATCTTGACGCGCTTTCGGACAACAAGACCGCCGTGGCAGTTGACGAAAAGTATCTCACGGCAACCGCCGCGCCGATGGGCGTCTATCGGCTGGGATATTATCCGCACAACGTTCACTTTGTGATGGCGTCGGCCCAGATGGCAGGAGATGGACCCGTCGTGATCGCCGCGGCCGAGAAGTTGCGCGGCCTCATCCCCGATGAGGTTGCGCGCGCAATCGCGATCACGCAACCAGTGAAGGCAGCGCCGTATTTCGCGCATGCCCAGTTCAGTCCGCCCGATACGGTATTGGCGTTGCCTGATCCCGGTGACGTCCTCCCTTATGTCAAAGCGATGTGGCATTATGCGCGCGGGATTGCGCATACCGCTCGGGGTGATTTCACTGCGGCCGCCTCCGAGGTGAACGCCATCGAGACGCTCGAGCGCAACGGAGATTTCTCGCTGCTCAACTCAGCGGGTGTTCCGGCGCAAGATGTGCTGAAGCTCGCGCGAGCCGTCGTCCAGGGGCGCATTGCCCAGGCGAAAGGCGAAGGCACCACCGCAGTCGCGCAATTCGAGCAGGCCGCGACGCTGCAGGACACACTGCCCTATATGGAGCCCCCATATTGGTATTATCCGGTTCGGCAAACGCTTGGGGCCGCGCTGATGCAGACCGGGCGCCTCGATGAAGCCGAGGAGCAGTTCCGGCGGGCGCTCAAGCGCGCGCCGAACAATGGATGGTCGTATTACGGTCTCGCCGAGCTTTACCGGGCGCGCGGCAATGGCGATGCGGCACGGCAAATGGAAGCGGAGCTCGCGAAAACCTGGATCGGCGATCGCTCACTGCTGCAATTGCCCAAGCTGTAGTGGAGCCGTGAGGGCGGGGCACGCACACGGGACCAGATCAACGTGGCATCAAACAGCACGAATATTTCCGCCCCTCACGGTAAATCCCGCCATTCGCCCTGAGCGATTGCCGCGTCGGCGCTCGACGCACGCCAGCTCGAGTGGGCAGCAACCGCTAAGGAAGCAGTCCGCTGCATCATAACTGGGTGCGCCCTGGCCAGACGGCTCACCCAATCGCATGGAGACGTCCGGCTGGTGACGATCGATCCGATCACCGCCAATCCGGGCTGTGTCTCTCTGGCGCGAAGCTGATCTATTTGAGACGGTCTCGTGATGGCGGATCGCGAGCGGACGGGAGGGGAAGCCAGGGCATCATGAATTTCGAGACGGATTGTAAGCCTCTTCAGAGAAGACTGCGCTTGAATTTGAAGCTTGCCGATCAGGTCGCGGAAGATGATCGCGCCGTCGCGGGGCCACGCCATAAAAAAGCCCGGAGGGGCTTAACCCTCCGGGGCCATCATCCGGTGCGAGACGGGTGCCAGCCGCCTCCGTTGAGTCACCGTGGGCTGTCGGCCGAAGGAAATTGAGGTGTGCCAATCGCTCCGGCGCGCAATGCCTGCCATGGGCTCACGGAAATGGTCTCTACGGTCTCGCTTCGGCCTCTGCGAGCTTGAGAAGGCTCACCGGCTCGATTTCTTGCCTCGCCGGTACTCCCCCCTGCGCCGAATCTGCCAGCCCGTGCCCCAACATACTCCGCGCTGCCGTCGAGCCCTGGGCGGCTGGCAAATGGCGATCCTGGCAGGTTCCCCGAAAATTTTGCCTTGCCTCCCTGTGCAATCATCGCCGCCATGGAAATCGACAGCTATCGGCGAACCCGGACCATTGCCGAGGCCCAGGCTCAGGGCTATTCGCATCTCAGGGCGACCTGCCCATCGTGCGGCCGTATCGCTGACGTGCCCTGGCCGCTGTTGATTGATCGTAAGGGCACGAACCGCAATACGTTCCTCGGAAACATTCCGCTGAAGTGCCAACGCCGGGACACGACCCCGACAATTCGCGTCAGTCACTCTAGCAATGCGCTCGTTATCTGTGACTATTACCGTTCAAGCCGATACACGTCGTTATCCTTTGTCTGCGGTTCTTTTAGCGTGGCTTCTTCCTCGGCCAGCAATTTAAGAATTATTCGATGCTGAGCACCATCTCTCGGGTTCGCAAGCATCCTGCGATAACGTTCAATATTCTTCTGACTGAAAAGCCGTTCCATTAGAGTCTCCCTCCGCTGTTTTTTCAACTTTGCTAGCCGCTACCGGCTCTCTAAATCAACTTTTCGCACCGTGGCATCGGCGTCGATTCGGTAGCCCGTGGAGGCCGATGTTTTGCCATCTGTAGGAAACAGGGAACGGTCCCGGTCGTTGCGAACGGGGGGATCGGGGACACGACCGGGACCGTGCTGCCTTTCGGTGAAGAAAGGCAGGGGGACGATAGCCCATCCAATTTGGG
>WNGK01004885.1_pt1 | contig 14278 bp, 19 predicted proteins | sample 5400601 | NCBI WGS metagenome assembly WNGK01 (sample SAMN13153376, study PRJNA577476) | soil metagenome | isolation source: 60 cm soil or saprolite under Garry oak tree replicate 1 | place: USA:California | collected 2016-06-15 | reverse complement strand
AATCGGGTGGGATCGGCGGTCCAACTAGCACTCTTACAGGAAAGCGAAGATATATGAGGGAGGATACCCATTTTTTAGGAGACCACCCGCTAGTTATCTGGCACATGGTATCTTTTCGGGCAAAAACTACTAAGAGGCCAGTAGAGAATGGCCTGCCGGAGTGAGAACTCGATGTGGGCATCATCTTGCTCGTTGGCATAGGTGGTCCAGGACTCTGCCCCTGGAGCGATGAGGGTGTCGCGATCGCATCCGAGCAGGTGGTGATAGTTGACCAGTGCGCCCAATCTCAAGAGGTTGTAGCGCCGCCAGCAGGTTGGGTGCGTACACCAAGCCTGGCGGGTGGGATCGCGCTGGAGCCAGCGAGCCGAGGGGTGAATGGGACAGCGCTCTTTCGTCGGCTCGACCCGCGGAAAGTGGGAGCGATCTGGTATCCAATAGGTGTCGTCATAGAGCGGTCCTTTGGGAGCTTGCCCGATATCTATGACCATTACCCTTTCAGGGAAGACATAGGGCACACTCGCCTGCGCTGGTAGAAGCGTTGTAGGTGCCTCTGCGCAAGTGGGTGGTGCAGGACTGGCGCTGCTGATCGAGAGGGCGGTGTCCTCCAGTTTCGTTGCGGTGGGATCGCCGGTCTTGCCGAGGTAGCGTTTCAACAATTTTCCCTCAATGCGTTGGTAAGCGATCCAATAGCTCTCGCCGCGCTGCTTGGTCTCGCAACGCGCAGTGAAACGGCCTGCTCTGCCAATAAAGGCGAAGGAGGGAATGCTGGCCAACCACGCGAACCATTCCTGGCTCTCCGGTGTGAGCGTAAGGATATCTCCGAAGATGGCGGCGAGCGTTCGGCCATGTTCAGGATCTCGGACGGTGTAGGTGGAGGTGTCGGGGCACCAGGTTAATGCGTGCGTGGCAGGTTTCGGCATCGCTCTCTGGTTCTCAATTCTTTGTGTTGTTACCCAACGGCGAAGGGGGGCATGCCTCGTCAATGAGTTGCTTGATCTCCTGATACGGAAGCTCTCCCCGAAGGATAGCAAGAATTTTCTGCACCGAAAACAGCCTGTGCGCCTGGGAGAATCCACGATACGGAGGATTATCATGAATAAGCGCGACTCTTGCAGGCAGAGTTGGTCCTCCGGGCCGAGATGGCCCTTTGGAAGTGAGAGCGACTGAGATCGGGTCGAGTATGGTCTCACGCTCCTGACTGTCATACAGTCGATATTCGACGTGGTACGCGCTCTCAACCTGAGTGCCATGAAAGGAGGGCCTGCCCATTCGTGCATATATCTGCCTGGCCAGCGTCAGGACGTCCAGATCGTCAACAAGTGTCCATTGAATGGCCCGATAGGGAACTCGCCCGGCTTCGAGCAGTCGATCCAGCAAGGTGGGGTGCTGGCTGGTCAGGAGAATGTCTGCCAGTCCGAGCGTATTTCCGAGGCTATCTGTCATTCTCCCATAGTTGTGCTGGATCGTAATACGGGACCCCTAATACGGCAGTCTTGCTGGTGATCGGTGATGATCCACTCTTGCCTCTGCTCATCCTCGGCGTTTTTCTCACGTAGCCCTATCTGGGGGAGCGTTTCCAGCCACAACTCAGCGGTATGGAATGCCTCTTCCTCTGCTGGCATCTCTCTTTGCAGCCGTTCCCCTTCAAGCGTGATGTAGGCAACCGTTTGTATATGCACCTGGTACTCAATCACTGGATAGCGATCTTGCTTCTGGACTGCTTTAACGGCTCGGCGCAGGCCCTCGACCACGTCTGCCAACGCTTTATCGCGACTGTTCCAGGCGGTGATGGGCTTTGCATCCGTTGGGAGTGCCTGGAGTGCACCGAGGGGCGTTGTTTCCCAGTCAGGTGTTGGTTTGAGAAGAATAGGGATCACGCGCGCCTCTCCCGTCGTGTGCCTGGTGATCGCCCACTGCATTTCTTTGCTCCAGCAGTAATCGGAAGCTATGAATGCCGGACTGATGAGCAGGAGGATGATGTCCGCGGTGTTCAGCTCGCGCTCAATTTCGCGTTCCCACTGCGCTCCAGGCTGGAGATCACCGTCATGCCAGACGCTCATGGTATTCTGGCGGATGAGGACGGCCAGAGCCGTATTGAGCTGCTCAAAGATCACTTTGTCTTGATGTGCGTAGCCGCAAAAGACGCTCAGTGCTGGTGTCTGCTCTTCCATTGATATGCTTCCTTTTCTCTGCCTGTTCCTCACCTGGTCGTCTTGCGTTTAATACCGAATCGAGCGGAGAGTTTTTCACCGTAGGGGTTCTCGTCTCCCAGGAGTTCTTTTGTATAGAGTTGGGTGATCTTGATATCCGTGTGCCCAAGCCGCCCGGCCAGGTCGGTGATCGGCGCGCCACTCCTCACCATGCCGACGGCAAATGTGTGTCGCAGCGCATGGACTTTGCTGGTATCCAGGTGGGCTGCGCAGATATTCGAGAGCGTCTTGGTGCTGATCGCCTGCCCTTTGTTCTGCCTGCTGTAGGACACCCAGATCGGCGCATCATCTTGCAAGGTGAGGAGCTGCTTCCCATAGTGCGCGTACAGGTAGTCTAACAACACGGCTGAGGTGTCGGCGTCGAGCAGGTCCCGCATCACCTTGTTCCCTTTGCAGTGAAACGTCAACTGGATGCGTACCTGATTGCGCCCTTGTATTTTCACATCGCACCCGCGCAGGCCTGCCAGTTCGGAAGCGCGGCGGCCAGTGTATAAAGCCACGGCCAGCAGCGCATAATCGCGCTGTCCAGCCAGGGAATTACGGTCAATGCGATCAAGGCCTTCTTCGACTGCCTCAGGGGCAATGGGCAGCGCTGCGGCATAAGCCTGGACCTTCCGTTTCTTCACATCTTTGATTGGATTTGGAATCTCCAGTTTGTAGGTGTCCTGGAGGAACGTGTAGAAGCTCGAGAGGATGGCGAGCCGCTGATTATACATCGCCGGCGACACATCTTGGCCTGGCCTGCGTGTGTTGTCGGCGCGCATGTTGGCCCACAGCGCCGCGATGCGCGCGATATCAATCGGGTTGCTCAGGAGATCCAGGCCACCTTGGGCCAGCAAGGCGCGAAAGCGGCGCATCGTTTCCTCGTACTCGGTTCGGGTGCGTTTGGATCCGATCGTTTCTTTTTGCGCGAGCCATTCAGCGATCGCCGACTCAAGGGAGAACTGGTACGCCTGTATGGATGTGTTGCGCATGTCCTATGCCCTCATTTGGCTACGCCTGGCCTGCTCTTCCGCCAGTGCATCGCAAATGGCATGGAAGACGCGTGGGCGTGTTTCAAGATTGTCTGGCTTCCCTCGCACGTGCAGGGGTCTCTCCCGCTCGGCTTCTGCCAGGCGTGATGCGTAGAGAGCTTGTAGGGCTGTCAAGTCATGTTCGCTCAAACAACTCATAAGCGCGTCAGTACATTCGATAAAGATCTTATTTCCCTTATTCATGTTAGCTGGCCCTCTCAAATTGTGTTAGCTGGGACTTCAACAAATGTCCTGTTTGTGGAAGTATGCCCACTTCTTTCAACGAACAACTCGTGCGATGGTCGTGTATCTACTCACTTGTGAGGGACTTCAGAGAGCAGCGGACCTTCCCAGGTGATGGTGATGGGTTCAGCCATAGTGAAGCCCCCCTGTCAATTTTTTCATCCAGAGGGCCTGGATATCGTCCGCCGCCTCGATGATCACCTGGCAATCATAGGCGGGGATGCTGATCCAGAGGTCATGCTTGTTCATCTGCTTCTGCACATGAGCAAACGTGACAGCTGAGACTTTGCCGATATCCCCCCAAAATTTTGCTTGCCTCCGTTGTCCCTCATTCTCAAGATCAAGAGTGCCAGAGAAGTCTGGCTCGTCGTGAAAAGAGAGCGTTCCCATCTCTACCCAATGGAAATAGTTCCAGTACAGGCGCCCTAGCTGCTCGTGGCGTCCGACATGCTTCCATCCTGGCCAGTCGTCGCGGTCAGGTGCCTGGCACAAGTCGCATTTGACCACTGTGTACATCGCACGCCAGATAAACCAGCTAGAGATGGCTCGAATCGCATCCCCGGCGTGACGCCAGTAGCTGCCCAGTCTGCACCAGTCGATAATATGCAGGTCGGTGAGGTCGTACTCCGATTCGATAATCCCCTGGCGGACGATTTCAACGGTCGGTTCTTCCATCGATTATTCCCTCTTCTGCTGTCGTTAAACGCGAATTTCCAGACGTCAGCACGTCCCAAAAATGCTATTTATTTCTTCTCTTCTTTGGTTGCTGTTCTGGTAGAGGGTGGGTTGATGGGTCTATTAGCCATACTTTTTCACCCCGGCGTCCAGTCGAGCATGTTCCGCTTCCAGCTGCTGGCCCAATTCGTCCACCTTGGTTTCAACTTTGCTGTAGGCGGCGTAGGCATCTTCCAGGACACGGTGATAGGCGTCTACTCTTCCTGGCAGGAGGAACTCCGGCCCCTCCATCAGGCGCAGGTGTTCCAAGTTGGCGTAGACGATCCGCAACGCTTCAAGGACTTCCTCGATATCATCCATAGTTCATCTTCTCCTGCGTCTCTTTCTCTTCAAACGGGAAGCCGTTAAAGGGGCGCTTATTCCAGCTCAAACTGGCGCTCCAGGTCGTCAAGTTCCTTTTGCATCGCGAGCAGCGCACTATAGGCCTCTTCAGGGGTCTGAAATGTTCGATAGTCGCCTCGTTTCTCGTCCCGCAGCGCCCGCCAGCCCTTCCTGTTCCCACGGCCAAGCCAGATATAGGTTTCCGCCAGCCAGAGAGTAGGATTGGGCGGATACGGTCGAATCCGCCAGCCTTGATAGCCCCAGTGTCTCTGAAGTTTGAGGATGCTTTCGGCGTCCATCGTGTCTCCTCACTTCATTGGGCCAGGTCGATCAAATCCCGCGAGAAGTCGTCGCGGTTCCAGAGTACATCGGCATCTTTGGAGACAAGACGGGAGCCGACTTCTCCATAGGTTGAAAGCCTCCAGCATTTCTCTTCTGGGTCGTAGCCGAACCCGGAAAGATGCGTGAATGCGGCATCCAGGTCGTGCTCCAGGTAGAGATGTCGCTCGTCTCGTTGAGGGATGTAGACGGCCAGGGCATAGCCCGCTGCTCGGCGGAGTCGGCCATCCTTGCCAGCCCACGTTTTGCGAAACCAGAGGCAGGCCTTGACTTCCAGATCGGAAACCTCGCCAAGGAACTCATCGGTAAAGACCTCCTCGGGCTCGCGTGCAATGCGCCAGGTCGCGTGTGCGCCGCGAAATCCATTAGCCTCCTCCGCTGCGCGCATGAGCGGTCGTATTCGCCGCTCTGGGAAAAGCTCTCTCAACTGTGTTTCCATTTAGTCCTCACTTTCTTTGTTGCGGAGCCACTGGTGGATGATCGAATAGGCTTCCGCTTCATACAACACCGGCTCACGCTTGGCAAACAGCGTCTGCACGCGACCCCCCAGCAGGCCCACGTCGCTATGCAACAGCCCGGCCCGCTGACGGATCTGGTCAAAAGCCCCCTCGTACTGGTAGCTCTGATGTGCCTGCTGCACCAGGTGGAACCCCTGAAGCAAGCGCTCGTCGTCCGCGCTGAGTGGGGCATAGATGCCGCGCTCCCGCGCCAGCCGGTCAGTCAGTGGCTTGCAAGGACGCAGCAAGGCCACACAGCGGCACGGGTTCTTCCGAAGAACTGCTTGGTCCTCCTCAGACATCGTGTAAAACGCAAAGCTCATGCCAATACCTCCCGGACCTCTTCAAGTTCATCGATACCGAACAGGGCGAGCAATTCTTCTAGTGAAGAGCATGGGCGCTGGTATATCGCCACCGTGTCACCGGTTCGCACAGCCTTGAATGTCAGGCACGCGATATAGGTGCGTTCGGGCTGTGCCCTTTCGTCAATCGTGTCGCTCCGATGCACCATAATGGAGACTTCTGTGATCGCATCGGCCCGGAGCGTCTTGCCGTTATCGGCCAGCCAGCCCACTTCCTGTATACTGTCATAGGTTCGTGTCATGCTTACGCCTCACTTGTCTTTCGCGGCTTGATGGGTGCGCCGCCTGGATGCGCTGGTGGTCGGTTTTTTGAAGCTGGCGGAGGTTCCGCGGGTCTTGCGCGCGCTCAGCTCGATCAGATGTCCACCGTCGAGCGGTGTTTCCCCGGTGCGCGTCTTCCGTTGGCCTGCCGAGGTCTCCAGGCTGATCAGCACTTCGTTGGCGGCATCGTGGACCTGGCGGATGACGCGCTGCATCTGGTTGGTGTCGATCCGGGCGAGGCCTTTACGCGCCTGCTCGCTCTCCGTCTGGCTGGGCAGCACCGATTGCAGGCGCTCAATCTGCTGCATGAGGGTCTGATCATTCATAAAGTTCAGCCGATCGAGCTGGGTGACCAGGTTGCGCAACTGGTTGGAGACTGGCCCGCGCAGCACCCCATCGTGTTCGTCCAGACTCTCCAGGACGTTGCCGGTGACATCCCGGATCAGCTCGTTAATCTGGGTCACGATGCCAGTGTAGAACTCGCGCATCAGGCGCTCTTTCTCGGCTCGTGCGTTGGCCAACACATCGCGCTCCATCTCCTGTTGGAGCCGGAGGCGTTCTTGCTCGGCCTGGAGGCGGAGATAGCGGGTCTCCCTCTCCTCTTGTTCTTTCGCGGAAAGTTGGCGCATCTCTTCCTGGCGTTGCCGTTCCAACGCATCCAGCTCGGCTCGAACGCGCGCATCACGCAGCGCCCGCTCCTGGTACAGGGAATCAGCGTGCTGGATGTCCTGCGCCAACAATGATGGCAACGGAATGACGCCGATCTCCACATGATAGGCGAAGGCTTCCTCGATTTCGAGGCGGCTGGGGAGCGCGTGCCGAATAGTGACCTGGTAGGCATCGAGAAAGGCATCTCTCCCCTCCTCGGCGTGCAGGCGCTGCAAGAGTTGTGTCACCACCGCACGTTCAACTGCTCCCGGCTCTTTGATCGCGCTGCCAACCAGTACCCGCCTCCAGGAGTCTTCAGCCAACAGGCGTAAATCTGCCAGCACTTCCTCACAGATGGTGTCGTAGCGCTCCAACAGCTCCTCACGCAACTTCCAGAAGCTTGCCTCGTGCTCCGCGTTCTCTGTTTTCCAGGCGTTGTATTCTCGGATAGGGATGAACGCGCCCCAGTGGGATTTTAAGCTGTGCTTTTTGAGGCAGTAGCGTGCATTGTTTTCCACGTTCGCCAGGCGATCCTGCCACTCGCGAGGCAGCAGAGAGCGCCGGCCAAGGTGGAAGTAATCGGTAATCACGCGCAGCGCCTCTTCACTGGTCGCGAGATCCAGATTCACCTTGAGGCCCAGGTCTTCTAATGAGAGCTTTTTGAAGAACCGTGGCCGACTGATGCTGAGTTGGACGACAACCCCGTCCCTCATCCTGTCAAGCAACGTGGACAGGTCGCGGTGGACGACAATCTGTCCTGACTCCTCGCCCAGCCTTCCAGCCAGCTCACGAACAAGCCCCTGTGTATCGGTGACAGGGGGAAGTATTCCATCTGCTTCTGCTGAGGCAAGTGTCGGCTGCAACTCGGCAGATGCGAGAGGTGAGGCCTCCGAGATCTCAGCCTGATCAATGGAAGTCCCGGCAAGAGGTTCCTGCCGCGTCAGAACCTCTTGCTGTTCACTGCTCTGCTGTTCCATCGGGACGCTCCTTTCCTACCAGTCACGTCGGCGCGGACGCCGCTGCGAGTGTTCGGTTTCTTCCTGCTCTTCCAGCAGTTCGGCCCGCGCACCGGGATGACGAAGTTGGCGAGCCAGTTCGCGATGTTGTTCCGGTATCAGATCCAAATCATTGCAAAAGAGCAGCGCTAATCTGGTCATGAGTCCGATATTCTGGGTCGTGGGAAGGATCTTCTCGAATGCCTGCTGTAATGCTTCCAGGATGGAAAGCTGGCGGTTGCGCGCGCGAAGCTGCACCGCCTTGCCCACGATCCCCTCCAGCTCCGCGCCGGTATACTCTTCCATCTGTCCGGCTAGGCTCGTGTACTGTTCAGGCGTCGGGAGGTCTGTGTCTGGGCTATCGGCAAAGCCTGCGCGGGTCAAGACAGCCAGGATGGCCGCGCGCTCCTCGGCATCCGGGGCTAGGATGGGGATTTTCTTATCCATGCGACCAGGGCGCAACAAGGCAGAGTCGAGCAAATCTGGCCTGTTGGTCGCGCAGATCCACAAAACGTGGCCGCGCAGAGTGGTGTCGGCCATGACTTCCATCAAGCGTTTAAAGACGCGGTTGCTGACGCCGGAGTCACCACTCTCGCCGCGCCCGACACTCTGATCGATCTCATCGACAAACACAATGCAAGGACGCCAGGCCACGATCGCTTCGAGCGCTCTTTCCAGGCGACGCTCCGTGTCGCCGACCCATTTTGAGAAGATCTTGCTCAGGTCTAACTCGACGAAGGTCACAGCGGACTCCTTGGCCAGCGCTTTCGCCAGGCGTGTCTTGCCAGTTCCTGCTGGTCCCATCAACAACACACCTTGTGGAACGAGGCGCAACTCTCCGGCTCGCATGGGAGCCACGACAGTTTCGCGCAGATCGCGCTTGACCTCTTCCAGACCGCCCAGGCTCTCGAATCCGGTCTCGACCTCGGTGATATGCAAGACGTCGGCAAACTCGGAGGACATGATCTCATCTTTGCGCTGTTTGATCAGTGCGCGATCAACCGCCTGGTGCTGGTAGCTGGCGCGCAGCAGGATATCTTCTAAGTCCATGTAGCGCAGGCCAGTGCAAAGCCGCGCCATTTCCTGGGCAGTCAGGCCGTCAGCCAGGCGCATCTCTGGATCGCCGACAACCAGCGATTGGATAAATGCAGCTCGCTCTTCCAGCACAGGGAACGGGATTTCGATATGTTCCCAGCCCGATGATTTCCGGTGCAGGCGCTCGTTCAGGTCGTGGGGTTCGCTCGCGATCATGACCAGAATATGTTCACGATCTCCCAGTCCACGATCCTGCCCCCAGCTGGTTAATGTCACCAGCGCTGAGCGGTCGATTTCAGAGGCGGCGGCTTCGGTCGCCGGAGCAATCGACTCCGCATAGTCCAAAATCACGGCGACTCTGAAGGGAGTGTCCTCTTGACCAGCATGCTGCTTAGGAGGCCGCCAATGCAGCACGCGAGAGAGGATGTCCAGCGCGTCCTCCGGCTTCCTGATCTTCTCTAGGATGGTCGCCAGGTCATTGCCAGTTGTTGTCGCTGCCGCGCGATTCAGGCCACTGGCCAGGCCACCACCGCGCGCCGAAGCGCCAGCACTTGTGGAGGAGTTCCCTGGGAGTGGGATACCAGCGACATCGATAAAGCGCTGGCGCATCGGAGCGGTAGGGAGGCTGAATCCGCTGGCACGGTCCCAGCAGATCACGAGGTCTCGGGTGGAAAAGCTTTCGATCAGGTAGTTCTTGAGGCTTTGGCCGGCTAGCCCTCCAACATAATCCCGTACATTCCCATGCACTAAGAAGGTATGAGCAATGTTGCTCTGGTATTTAATGACCAGTTCATTGGCCCAGGCCGGAGGCTGCTGGTCTGGACGGGCTCGTTTGCGCCCGGCGCTTGATTTCGATGAGGCGGTTTCTGTTGTCATACGATCCTCCGCGCGGTAAGCTTGCTCTTATGTGAGACAAATTGCAAACTGGATAGCAGAAAGCGGAAGCGGCCAGAGAGGCGCACTTCCGCTTATTTAGGGACACACATATTGCTGGGTGATCTCGACCGTCACACCGAGAGCGGCCAGGCGGGCCAGCAATTGGTCGCGGTCGAAGTCAAGCTCTTTGTCGCCGTCGGCATTCCAGGCGCGATCTGGACGACCAGGTTCTTTGACAACGCAGTGGAAGCAGGTGCCAATCTTCAGCGTGTCCTGCTCTAGCACAACAAGCAGTTCAGCAGGCTGGCCAGTCGGAGCGGTGGAGGAACGTATGGTCATTGTTTAGCTCCTCTCTTGCCCGGCCTGGCGGTTCGCGACCTGATCGTTTTCCAGGGCCGCTTCCAGCTCTCGCTTCGGCGTGAACAGCGTCTCCTCTGACTGGATACCAAACTGGGCCAGGAGTTCGCGCAGGCGGCTGGCCGCATCCAGGCAGGATGGTCCGGTATAGCCGCTGAAGTCGGTTGTGGTGGTGCCGTCCGGGTTGATGGTGATACGAATCTCTTTAGGCATAGGCCACCCCCCGGATGACGACCTGGGATGCTTCCTGGTTGGCTTCGGCGGTATAGCCCATGGCTTGCAAGGCTTGCATAGTTGCAAGCGACACGTAGGTTTGAATGATCTCCTGCTGGAGCAGGCTGAACTCACCCTGTACTTTCCAGGGATCGCCCTTGAATGAAAGCATTCCCTCGTTGGTCAGTTCAATGCCGAGCCCACGATGGACCCGTTGAGTGAAGAGAGCCAAGCCAGTAGAGATCTGCTGCGGTCGGCCACCGAAGTCGAGAATATGCGCCTCTACACGTCCCCCCCCATGTGCATCTGCGACAATTTCCAGTGCTTGGCGCAACAGGGCGAGATCAGGATTCTGGATCTTTGTGCGGGCCTCAACGATATGACTCATGTGTACTCCTCTCGGATCTGGATAGGAAACCAACACTTCAAAATACTCACGACGCAGCCATCGATTAGTTATAGCATACCACAAAATATATGAACTTGTCAAATTTATAAAAGTTATTATCTTGTGCAAGATAGCAGGTTGCTAATTTTCAGAAATCTATGGTACAATAGAAAGAAGTCCAGAGGAACGCCCTGGAAGAGAGAGGCGACAACTCTTCACAGAGAGACATACGACAACTCTTCACAGAGAGACATACAGAGAGGACGCTTTCATGCCCGAGAAATTGACGGCGCCGGAACTTGATCATCAGAAGCGTGAACGCCCCAAAGTCGTCAGCGTTTCTATACCACCTAAAAAGCAAGCAGAGTTTTATGAGGCACTCGCTGCCCTGAAACGGCACCATGAAGATCCTTTTATCCAGCAAGCGCCCCTCATCGTCGAAACGATCATCGAAGCCGCCCGGCGCATTCAACAGGAGGCAAAATCGCAATAGGAGCAAGCGTAGTGGAATCCACCCAAAGCAACTTGAGAAGTCGCTTCGATCAGTTTCTCAATGTTCAAGGGAGTAAATGACTATGTGAAAAGGGGTCTCCATCATGGAGACCCCTTCGAGAGGTGTAGTTTGAGTGAAGAGCAGGAATCACGAGCACTGATTCCAATTGAACAGCAGACCATTCTATTTCGCAATCGGCCCCTGGTGGTTGTACGTTTACCAGATGGCCGCCCCGGTGTCGTCCTTCGTTGGATTTGCGAAAATCTCCACATAGACCCAGCAGCACAAGTCGCACGTATCAAGCGAACCGAAATCATAGCTGATGACCTAGTCTATGTCCAGGTCCAGACTGAAGGCGGCTTTCAGACGATGCCGACACTCGTCCTTGATGCGGCTCCCTACTGGCTCGCCACGATTGATACAAAACGAGTCAAAGATACTGAGCAACGATTAGAAATCCTGCACTATCAGAAAGGAGCCGTCGCCGCGCTCTTCGCCTGGGCCTCCTCGCAGAAAGCTGTAGCAGCTCCATCGAATCTCGTTCCTTCTGAGCCGATAATCGAACCAACGAGGCCAGCACCTGATGCATCGCTCGATGACTGGATTGAATATCACCGACAGATGACCGCGCTCCTCGAATGGCGACGAGATGTTGATCAATGGCGGGGAGGCGTAGATAAGCGATTAGAGAGCCTCGAAACAGTAACGAGCGCCATCCTGGAGCGTCTGGGACCACCGCCACTGACACCACAGCATCAGTCCCTCGTCCAATATTACGTCAATCAACTCCACGACGCCACCGGTAAAACACATGCCTCCATCCAGAGTAATCTCCGGCTGGCCTTTGGCGTTCCCAGCTATAAAGAGATTCCTGAAGCCGAGTGGAGCAAAGTCGTCAACTGGTTTCGAGTCCAAATGGAACGAGCACACAAAAAACTGCATGAGCAAGCTCCGCAGCAATCTCTCTTCGACGAACCAGGGGAATCATAATCGACCCAACGGAAGCGTAGATCGCACTACCAGAGCCAGAGGTTGTGAGAAGCCAGCCTTACCGATGCAAGAGGGGCGCGGTATTTTCTTCACCGCGCCCCTCTTGCGGATTCTCCCTCGCCACTTTACATCATCCCTATTCCGAGCGAACCCTAACAGGTAGAGTATACATTCTTCCCGCAGAAAATGCATGAAAGTTATTTCATGCATGACCTAGTAAAAGGCTCCACCTTCGCAAAATCGATGACAGTTCTTTCATTCTCCCTCGGAACGCATGCCCGACTGACCTTGCTCGCGACCTTTCCCCTTTTCTCCCTTTGGCTGCCGAAGCAACCTTTCCACTCGCCGCGCCAACTCTTCGCGGGCCCTGCGCTCCTCATCCAGTTGCTTCTGTAGCGCCTGCTGGCCGCGGCTCTGGGCGTCGAGGTCGCGACGGAGTTGGCGCGCTTCATTCTCCGCTGTTGTCGCTCGCTCCTGCCAGGTGGATTGCAGCCCGGCCAACTGCTTTATGAGCTGACCAATCTGGGTCGAAAGCTCCGTTTCAAGCTGGCCCACACGCCCCCTTTGCTTCTGAATCTCGTTCTGCTGCTGGCCTGTAGCCGTCTCCAACTGCCCCAGACGGTTCCCAACCTGAGAGAACTGCTGATCGGTTTGCACATTCAGGCGAGTAACCGCAACCGCCAGATCTTCATGGGCCTCCCGGCGTTGCTCAATTTGAGCAACCAGGCCAGCCATTTCCCGATGTAGCGTGCTCTCAGTTTGGGTGATCAGGTCGCGCAACTCTTGCTGGGCTTGTTGGAAAGCCTGATCTTGTGCTTTGACGCGCTCATCGAGGAGTGAGTGCAGTTTCAGGGCGTTCCCAAGCTCCTGACGGATGGCCTGATCAACGCCGCGCAGGTTCTCCGCCAGCCTATCTCGGACCTGCTGAATAAGCTGCTGTAGCTTCTCGTCGCGACTGGCCAGCGCCTGGTATTGCTGCTGGTGAGCGTGCCAGGTCTGGCGTGTCTCCTCGGCAAACTTCTCTTGTTCACGCGCCAGGCTGCGGAACTGTTCACCCAAGTTCGCAAGCTGACTTGCCACATCCTGTTGGAGCGCGGTCAACTGTTCCATAAGCTGCTGTTGCTGCTTCGGGATGCTGGGGAGATCCAGCGTGCCCAGGTCGGTCGCGATCCCGGCATCCGGGTCGATGATCGGGGTCAATTTGGCCAGGTCGGAGAGACGGACCTGACGGGTCTTTTTGTTGATCCCCACGCGAACGGGGTTGACCGGTAACACCCCCTGGGCAATCCAGGTGCGAACGGTATGTTCTTGGCGGCGACCAATGCGGCTGGCGTCCGTCACTGACACCCAGCGATCATCGGGGCCGGCAAGCTCCGTCACATGTTTTTCTTGCTTGGTGGTAGAATCGTCTGACATGGCTTCATTCCCCCATCAGTTATAATTCATGCGTAGCAAATAGCAAACTTGCCAGAAGTGGTAAGTAAATTAGCTACCAAATAGTAATATACCAGACCCGATGTCGAAAGACAAGTGATCTGTTCGAGGTAAGTTACAAATCATGTCTAACAAACCTGTAACTTAGTCTCTACAATACAGTTGACAATCTCCCCCTGGTAGTCTAGAAGCCTGTTTATCCAGATTTGGTAGTCAACGATACTACCAAATCTGGATAAGTTACAATTTATATAGACGTGATTTCTAACTTGCTTCGTTATTTGCCAGGACTTGCAGTGATTACGGATATATTTGGTAAGTAAATTAGCTACCAAATATAAAAACAGAGCTATTTACGCTCTTTCAGCCTCGTTTCGTACCTCTTGAGATTGCAAGTTATAGATTTGTTATGCATGATTTGTAACTTAGCGGCTAAGGTCATGCACCTCTGAGACGCGATTCTGTGGGTTCTGCGACTACCACACCACCCATACCGGGTCAGCGGCTTTCTCGCTTATCCTGACGCGTCGATGTCATGGCCGGTGCGCTATTTTTTCACGGATCCTGCTGATATCTCGGACAGGGGGTCCACAAGACAACAAAACGCGGGTATTCCCGTGGAGTACCCGCGCGCTCTATGTTCAGGCAGCCTTTTTCGTTCGCGCTGCTCGTCTATCTAGATAAACGTTCGGCTGCCCGTATTTTCACCCAATGCCCCAAATGGGTAGTAATGTCAAGGCCAACTTACTTTTGACCCATTTCGGCAACTTGAAATGGACCCACCCATACTGTACAGCGAGAAAGAAAGCGTTTTTCAAGGTTCGCGAATTTGCAACCACGCTTATCTGTTCAGCAATGGCGGCGCAAA
>WNGK01004881.1_pt1 | contig 14283 bp, 10 predicted proteins | sample 5400601 | NCBI WGS metagenome assembly WNGK01 (sample SAMN13153376, study PRJNA577476) | soil metagenome | isolation source: 60 cm soil or saprolite under Garry oak tree replicate 1 | place: USA:California | collected 2016-06-15 | reverse complement strand
GGTACGCTCCCTGATAGAGAATATCTTCAGCGAAACGTAAAGGGAGAGCCGGATACCTGGAAACTCGTAAGTCCGGTTCGGCGAGAGGGTGACGGGTGACCCTCGTCAGAGGGCAACCGCTCCCTACTCGACCGCAAGATGTGTGGTCTGGCATAGCTGTACCTACATCAGATATGCCTCACTCACTACGATGCTCACCGAGCCGCAGCCACGCTGCATTGCTCAGAGCATCGACTACGTAGGCGTGTCAGAAGCTGCCGGGCTTTAGCCCGAGCGGAGTGTCACATAACATACCCCCTTGTGAGTACATACCTGCGTTCACCATCACGTAGCTTGCCACACCTGCACTGTTTTATCCGAACTTCCTGAGGCGATGCGGGTGCCATCCGGCGACCATGCTACTGTCCATATGGGAAGGGAATGCCCGCTATAGGTGTAGACATGCCCGCCATTGGCGGCATCCCACACCTGCGCGATTGTATCGCCTCTTCCATTATCGACATTCCCGCCTCCAGAAACGATACGCTTGTTATCTGGTGACCAGGCGACCCCCAACACAGCATCAGCATGCCCGCGATAAGTGTAGACATGTCCGCCATTGGCGGCATCCCACACCTGCACCGTATGATCATCGCTCCCCGAGGCGATGCGGGTGCCATCCGGTGACCATGGCACCGCATTGACATGATCGGTATGCCCCCGATAAGTGTAGACATGTCCGCCATTGGCGGCATCCCATACCTGCACCGTGAAGTCGGCACTCCCTGAGGCGAGGCGCTTGCCATCCGGTGACCAGGCCAGCGCATTGACACGACCAATATGCCCGCGATAGGTGTAGGCATGTCCGCCATTGGCGGCATCCCACACCTGCACCGGACTATCATTGCTCCCCGAGGCGATGCGGGTGCCATCCGGTGACCAGGCCACCGTTACCACAGCTTCTAAATGGCTGCGATTGGTGTAGATATGTCCGCCATTAGCGGCATCCCACACCTGCACCATACGATCATCACTCCCTGAGGCGAGGCGCTTGCCATCCGGTGACCAGGCCAGCGCATTGACACGACCAGTATGCCCGCGATTGGTGTAGATATGTCCGCCATTGGCGGCATCCCACACCTGCACCGTGCCATCATTGCTTGCCGAGGCGATGCGGGTGCCATCCGGTGACCAGGCTACCCCAATCACACCAGCGGAATGGCCACGATAGGTATAGAGAGCCGTTTTGATGGAGATAGAAGTGAAGAAGGTCCGGGATGCGGAGGGAGAGTGAGTAGGCGAGCTACACGAAGCGACGAACGATGTGATGCTCCCCCCTGCCAGAGTGAGTCCTGCTAGCCTCTGTAAAATGGTGCGTCGAGACATCCTCTGCTCGCCAGTTAGCAGGCCAAGTGGCCCGACATCCTGTGAAAATGAATGTTGATGAGCCATTAAGAAAGGCTCCTTTCTAATGCTCTATTCGTTAAAAACGCGATGGGTACAATAATAAGAGGAGAGTAGCACAAACTGGCTTCAAAAGACTAGCTCCCATCTCACCACATCTAAAGAACGCAGCACTAGCCCATGTTTTTTTGATAAGCTACTGTTTAAAATAGCCGTAGGCATCGGCAGCTACCCCTCCTCGTTTGAGAGTAATCATGCTGGTTTAAGCGCAATCAACTGCGTGATATTATCATTGGCTCCCCCATTAAGCGTGCCATGAATCGTGCCGGTCGCCCCAGTGGAAGCGAAGATCTCCTGCGACATCTCCGAGGTGGTCGACGTACTACTGCTGGTGCTCCACTGCTCAATAAACCCGGATGGGACATTCACCGAGGCTACGTTACCGGTGCCAACCGCGTAGACTAACATATCATTGGCAGTCGTGGTGGTCACCCCGCTATTGTCCACATTACTGCTCGCCGGGTTGTATTGCGCTTGACTGACGTCCACCGGAGTAGTGGTATTGACCCCAATGTAGCTGGCAATCCCCCCTGATGCTTGCCCAGGGATGCCGAAACTCCACGTATAGCTTGCCGGTTCGGTTGAGCCGGCCACTCTCACATAGGTGGCCATCGAGATAGCCAAAGAAGTATCTTGCCGGATCACAGGAATCCAACCTGGCGGAGGCGTGATGGTATTGCCGGCGGTTTGCACAATCACAAAGGCCACCAGGACATCGCCACTGCTGGTTCCTGCCGGCAGTCCGATGTTCAGGGATGAGCCTCCCACGCCATTAGTGCCTGGGGATGTCGATCGCAGCGAAATCCCCCCTCCTGGTGGCGGCGTGGGTGTAGCCGTCGGTGTCGGGGTGGGCGTCGGCGCAGGCGTTGGCGTCGGCGTCGGGGTAGGTGTCGGCGTCGGGGTAGGTGTCGGCGCAGGTGCGGGTCTAAGCGCAATCAGCTGCGTAACATTGGAATTGGCGCTAGTAAGCGTGCCACGAATCAGGCCGGTCGGCCCACTTGAAGCGGAAATCTCCTGCGACATCTCTGAGGTGGTCAAAGAATTACTGACGCTATAGAACTGCTCAGTAAAGCCTGTTGGGACATTGACCGTTGTTGCGGCAACGATACCAACCGCGTAAACTAACATATCATTGGCCATGGTGGTGGTCACCCCGCTATTGTCCACATTACTGGTTGATGAGTTGAGTTGGGCATTTTTGGCATCCACCGGATTGGTGGGATCCACCCCAATGTAGCTGGCAATCCCTCCTGATGCCTCCCCAGCCGTGTGGAAACTCCACGTATAGCTTGCTGGCTCTGATGAGCCTGCAACTTTCACAAACGTGACGGTCGAGATAGCCGAAGAAGTATCTTTCTGGAGCACCTGATTCCAGCCTGGTGCAGTAATCGTATTGCCGGCTGCACGAACAACAACATGGGCAATCATGACGTCCCCACTTGTGGTCCCGACCGGTGTACTGATGGTGAGGGTTGAGCCTCCTGGGCCATTATTGCCTGAGGCTGTCGATCGCAGCGAAATCCCTCCTGTTGGTGGCGGCGTGGGAGCCCCCGCGGGCTTTAAGGCAATCAGCTGCGTAATATTGGAATTGGCGCTAGTAAGCGTGCCATGAATCAGGCCGGTCGCCCCACTTGAAGCGAAGATCTCCTGCGACATCTCTGAGGTGGTCGACGTACTACTGCTGGTGCGCCACCGCTCAGTAAAGCCTGTTGGGACATTGACCGTTGTTGCGGTAGCGATGCCAACCGCGTAGACTAACATATCATTGGACGTGGTGGTGGTCACCCCCAAATTATCCACTTTACTGGTTGATGAGTTGTATTGGGCATGACTGGCATCCACCGGCGTGGTGGTATTGACCCCGATATAGCTGGCAATCCCCCCTGATGCCTCCCCAGGGGTGCCGAAACTCCACGTATAGCTTGGCAGCTCTGATGAGCCTGCAACTTTCACATACGTGACGGTCGAGATGGATGAAGAACTGTCTAGCCGGAGCACAGGATTCCAGCCTGGCGGTGCGGTAATCGAATTGCCGGCGGTGCGAACAATCACATGGGCAATCATGACATCCCCACTTGTTGTTCCCGCCGGGAGCGCGATGGTGAGGGTTGAGCCTCCTGCGCTATTATTGCCTGAGGCTGTCGATCGCAGCGAAATCCCTCCTGGTGGTGGCGGCGTGGGTGTAGCCGTCGGCGCAGGTGTGGGCGTCGGTGTAGGGGTGGCAGTTGGCGTCGGCGTCGGCGTCGGTGTAGGGGTGGGCGTCGGCGTCGGTGTAGGGGTGGGCGTCGGCGTTGGCGTCGGAGTGGGCGTTGGCGTCGGGGTGGCAGCCCCTGCGGGTTGCAGCGCAATCAACTGCGTGATATTATCATTGGCTCCCCCATTAAGCGTGCCATGAATCGTGCCAGTCGCCCCAGTGGAAGCGAAGACCTCCTGCGACATCTCCGAGGTGGTCGACGTATTACTGCTGCTGCTCCATTGCTCAACAAAGCCGGAGGGCACATTCACCGAGGCGATGGTCCCGAGGCCAACCGCGTAAACTAACATATCATTGGCCGTGGTGGTGCTCACCCCGCTATTGTCCACATTACTGCTCGCCGGGTTGTATTGGGCAAAACTGGCATCTACCGGATTGGAGGGATCCACCCCAATGTAGCTGGCAATCCCCCCTGATGCCTGCCCAGGAATGCCGAAACTCCACGTATAGCTGGTCGGCTCGGTTGAGCCGGCCACTCTCACATAGGTGGCCATCGAGAAGGAGGAAGCCGTATCTTGCCGCAGCACCTGATTCCAGCCTGGCGGAGGCGTGATGGTATTGCCGGCGGTTTGCACAATCACAAAGGCCACCAGGACATCGCCACTGCTGGTTCCTGCCGGCAGTCCGATGTTCAGGGATGAGCCTCCCACGCCATTAGTGCCGGAGCTTTCGGCTCGCAGCGAAATCCCTCCTCCTGGTGGCGGCGTCGGCGTGGGTGCAGGTGTGGGAGTAGCCGTCGGCGTCGGCGTGGGTGTCGGCGTAGGTGTGGGAGTAGCCGTCGGTGTCGGCGTCGGCGCAGGTGCAGGTTTTAAAGCAATCAGAATCGTGACATTGGCAGTTGCTCCACTATCCGTGCCATGAATCGTGCCTGTTGTCCCACTTGAAGCGAAAATCTCCTGCGACATCTCCGAGGTGGTCGACGAACTACTGGTGGTGCTCCACTGCTGGGTAAAGCCTGAGGGGATATTGACCGACGTGGCGACAACGAGACCAACCGCGTAAACTAACATATCATTGGCCATGGTGGTGGTCACCCCCGAATTATCCACATTACTGGTTGATGAGTTGAATTGCGATTGACTGGCATCCACCGGATGGGAGGTATCCACCCCAATGTAGCTGGCAATCCCTCCTGATGCCTGACCGGCCGTGCTGAAACTCCACACATAGCTTGCCGGCTCTGTTGAGCCTGCGACTTTCACATACGTGACGGTCGAGATAGATGAACCAGTATCTAGCCGGAGCACCTGATTCCAGCCTGGTGCAGTAATCGTATTGCCGGCTGTACGAACAACAACATGGGCAATCATGACGTCCCCACTTGTGGTCCCGACCGGTGTACTGATGGTGAGGGATGGCCCTCCTGTCCCATTATTGCCTGTGCTTGCGGCTCGCAGCGAGATCCCTCCTGTTGGTGGCGGCGTCGGCGTGGGAGTCCCCGCGGGCTTTAAGGCAATCAGCTGCGTAATATTGGAATTGGCGCTAGTAAGCATGCCATGAATCAGGCCGGTCGCCCCACTTGAAGCGAAAATCTCCTGCGACATCTCCGAGGTGGTCGACGAACTACTGGTGGTGCTCCACTGCTGAGTAAAGCCTGAGGGGATATTGACCGACGTGGCGGTAACGATACCAACCGCGTAAACTAACATATCATTGGCCGTGGTGGTGGTCACCCCCGAATTATCCACATAATAGCTTGACGAGTTGAATTGCGATTGACTGGCATCCACCGGATGGGAGGTATCCACCCCAATGTAGCTGGCAATCCCCCCTGATGCCTGACCGGCCGTGCTGAAACTCCACACATAGCTTGCCGGCTCTGATGAGCCTGCAACTTTCACATACGTGACGGTCGAGATGGAGGAACCAGTATCTAGCCGGAGCACCAGACTCCAGCCTGGCGGTGCAGTAATCGTATTGCCGGCTGTTTGCACGACAACATGTGCAATCATGACATCCCCACTTGTTGTTCCCGCCGGGAGCGCGATGGTGAGGGTTGAGCCTCCTGCGCTATTATTGCCTGGGGCTGTCGATCGCAGCGAAATCCCCCCTCCTGGTGGCGGCGTCGGCGTCGGCGTGGCCATCGAATTAGCAATGGTAAAAGAATCAGTAAAATTATTCGGAACAGTGGAGCCCGTAAAATTCGCAGAAGCAGTCAGTTGATCGGAAGAAATGGTAAACTTAGTATACCCATTTGTTGGGCTAACATTGTCCCCCATCCACTTAGCAAAGTAGCCGGCATCTCCATCAGCGGTGTTAATAACATGCAGTGGTTGTTCTCCAACAGTGCCTATAATGACAGTGACAGGTCCCGCACCTTGCGTGTAATTCCCTGTTGAACCGTCATTGACGACACAATTGCTATTGTATGTATCATATTGAATAGCTGGACACGTTGTGCTATTTAACGCGAGCTGTTTGCTTCTCTGGTAATCATGGTCATGTCCTTGCAAGATGAGATCAACTTTTTTACTTACCAGAAGATTATAGAGATCATTCCCTATCTCACAGCTCATTATACCCATGCTAATGCAGACTTTATGCATACCAACAATGATCCACTTTATTCCTGCCGCTCGTGCACTATCAATAGTATTTGCTACCCAATTGTAGTGCGTTGTTCCAACGTTGTAGCTATATAGTCCACCATTAGTAAAGTTTAGACCAGGTGAAATCATTAAAAATCGTGCAATCGGGGAAGAGGCAGGATAATCAAAGTAGTATTCTTTCCCATACGTTCCTACAGCTCCCAACCTGTCAGGAAGGCATTGAGTAAATTGATCAATCAGTCCATTATTACTGCTATTACCCTCTCCTCCATCCTCGTGGTTACCGGAAAGAAGTTCAAAGGGAAAGGTGCTGCCAACATGTCTTTGCACATATGAACACCAGGATGATTCAGGAGAGATCTCAGAGTAACTGAGGTCCCCTAAAGCTAGATCGAATTGACTACCAGATTGTGCAATAAGATCAAGTGCTGTTGTAGAACTACTATTTCCTCCAATATCCCCTCCTGCCGTAAAGGAAAAACTTGAAGTCAGAGCACCTGCAGAATGAGCAGTCACATTACTTCGTACTAGTTGATATGGAACAAATAACCCTATAAATAATATTATAACAAGTATAAGAGGAAAGAAATATTTTTTCGCATATCCCGGTCGCACTGAGAAATTGTTCAAATTGAGATGGAAGGATTGCTTATTCTTCTGTGCTGCACGTGGGCTATTCATCTTACTTCGTACTAGTTGATATGAAACAAATAACCCTATAAATAATATTATAGCGAGTATAAGAGGAAAGAAATATTTTTTCGTATATCCTGGTCGCAATGAGAAGAATTTCAAATTGGGAGGGAACAATTTCTTTTTATTTCTAGCATGTGGGCCATTCATATTTTTGCCTCCCTGCCAGGTTATATTATGACAACAAGCGAAATCGTTTATCCGCTGTCCAACCAGCGAAAATCTAAAATAGCCGCCACTTTTTGGCTCATGTCCAATTTGGGGGAATGTTGAGCTTATGGGTTTAAACTATCTCAAACTTCGTGCGTACGAATCGAGTCAAAATAGCTCATCAATTCACGTTTCCCCCAAATTGGACATGAGCCACTTTTTTGTGCCGACCAAAGCATAAGATTATTCGGTAGGTAAAAATAACTACTGTTGAGTAGTATACAGCACGAAGATAATTATTACAAGAGGGTTTGTGCAACTATTATTAACGTTCTATGTTATTATGAGAATTTTGTAATGATGTAAGCATTAGTGAAAAAGTCAATCGCGCAGAAGGCACTATTGCTTGATACACAAGAACAGAAACAAGTGATGATCTCGAAGCGGACCCTGGAAGGACACCAGAGTGCAGCGGAAACCGTACGGCTGTTGAACCTGCCCGTCCGACAGATACAGCGCATGCTGGCGGTCTCTCGAGATATACTTCAGTATTGCTCTTACAGTTCGAAGGGTCGTGCGGAATTATAATTGGCGGACTTCTAACATGTGTGCTTGATGGAGTAGAAACGAACCTTCTAACTAACCTGCATCCCGGGTTCCTGTTTTGCCGCTGAATTGGTAAAATACTCCGTCATCGCTTCGCTCTGTCCTGCATTTCCAAGAGGCGGCAGCCTCCACATCTCTTCAATGGTACGAAGCAGGCTGTAATGGGTTTCTGGTTTGTTCGACCGCCATCCCTTTTTGATGTGAGGCGAAATCACCAGGGTTGCCACCTGTCCCCCTGCCGCATTACTACAACATCCCGCCTTCGTTTTCCCCTCATCGAATGTAATGAAAAGCACTCCTCCTTGTGTAAAGGCTGTTGAACGGAGAATACCGGGAACAACCTGCGAAAGCCAGCTATCTCCACTAGCAAGAGCACACTCATGCATATCATTACACATGTTGGGGGTGATCCAGACATAGTTAGGCAGATGGTTGTCAGCAACGTCTGTAGCAAGCTGCGTGAAGGGAACGACATGGGAGGTACAACGTCTCGTGTTCAGGCGAATATCGTCATAGTACAAAAACGGGTTATGCTTTTGCACGTAGAGGCCATCCGGGGAATTGCCAGCGTAGCAAGGAGAAGGCATACTCTCCATATAGGCTTTCCAGGTACGACCACTTGCTTCAATTTGATCGGCCAGATTGGAAGCATGCTGAAAACAGGTGGTGCAATCGTCGCTCAAACCAAAAGTGTCTCCTCCGGTGAGTGCCAGGTAATTGGGAAGGCTAGGATGTGTAATAGCATAATACTGTGTCGCCAGAGCGTAGGTACTCACTAAGCTGTTGAAATACGGGGCCTGTTTATTTCCGACGATTGTTTCATACTCCTCATTTTCCAGCACAATAGTGAAAACATGCGAAAAGGCCGGGACTGCATTCGCTGGGAGTTGTTGCGGGCCAGACCCACAGGCTATGATGAGCCACGCGAACATCAACAGGGCTATGCCGCCTACTCTCTGAAAGAAAAAGGGCGCCTGTTGGTGTTGAAAAAATTTCATCATGAGTTCTTTTTCCTGTTCATTGCCAGATTGAGTGCAATCAGGTCTGGTACCCTGGTGGCGGAAGATAGCCGCACATTCTTCATAGCATCATCTTCCTCTCTTTTCGTCTTTTATAGAAAACGTGCGCATACTCTTTCGCGTAACAAGCCGTTTCTTCTCATCCGAAGGACCTGTATCGCTTCGGTCAGTGGTTCATGCTCTTTTCTTGGGGATACGTCTACGCGCTCTCCTCACTCTCTTTTTAGAGGAGAGTCTTGAAGAACCGTCTTTACCTTTGGGGTAAAGTCCCTGGCGCTTACGGAAACGCAGCAGCAGGAAAAGCAGGAAAATGAACAGTACCGCTGCAAGCCCATAGAACACGATGTTGATCACATTGCTTTGCATTGTTTTTTGTTGTAAAGGTGCCTTTGGCGGAGTTGAAGTAATGGATGGAGGGTAGAGACCGGTGATGATAAAGTGAGGAGTACCCCCAACTGAGAATGTATGCACAAAGTTCCGATCAATCAGGTCTAGCATGCCGACTTTACCTCCCTGTAAGGCGACAAAGCCGAGAAGTCCATCACTTGTGATGGCGACCGCTTCAGGTGGAACACCGGTGTGAATGATGCGTCTCGGCTGTTTTGGCAGCGTGATCCTGGCGCCATCAAGAGGGTTGAGGACGTCCAACAGATTGTGCTGTTCATCTGGCACGTAGACTTCGCCGGTAGACGCATCGTAGTCGATTGGGCCAAATTTTCCGCCTGAGAGCAGTGGCGGAAACACACGTAGTGTAACCAGATCAATTGCGACCACTGTTCCTCTGCGCGTCGTCACATAGGCGTTAAATGCATCAGGAATACTGAGATATTGTGGCCCATCTGTAAGAGGAATATCATCGAGCAGTGCTCCATTCACATCGAAGATGGAGAGCGAGGTGGGCCCTGTTACCCAGAGTTGACTGCTCGCCGACTCGGTCGCCCGTACCGCCAGTCCATAGACCGGGCCAGCGGTCCTGTAGGTCTTTCGTATCCTGCACGTTGCAGGATCAAGCGCGCTCACGTTCGCTGCATCGTTTCCGGCCGCGTACAAAACAGTCGCGTCAAGGCTAAGCGCAAGGACCGTTGGATGCCCAGGGAGGCCCACGGCACAAACTACCTGCCCTGTTTTGGCGGCAATTACCGCGACCCGCCCGAGGGTTTGTTGCGTGGCGTATAAAAAACGGCCATCAGGGCTGAGCAGGATCATATGGGGATCGCCTGCCAGGGTAATCGTCTTCGCCACTTTCGCCTGTCCAACGTCGATTACACTGACACCAGAGGTCGTCCCTGCAACATAAGCCAGGTTGGGCGCTCCACCATCGGCAGACGCTCTCGGAAAGGAAGGTAAACAGTAGAGGATGAGCACAAGCTGGAGCGCAAGAAACCAATGATATCTCTCTAAAAACCTTCTCATTGTTGATATACCTCTCGCAAAATGGATAGTGCAGATGGATATTACTGTATTCCAAAAAGCCGAGTGTTGTCTACCAACGTTGGTGTGAAATAGAGAGCACCTGCTACCAATCCATCAACGCGAGTATGCCTCCATTGAGTGCGGCCAGTGTTTGAGGCACCCCCGTGATATGCACCTGGCAATCATCTTCCCCTGATGTCACGTCTCGACGACGATGGAGGCGATTTTTGATGGACCAATGGGCTTGCTGCAATTGGAGGAGACGTAGCAAGGAGAGTATGCTGGTGAGACTCCAGGAAAGCCAGGAAAGCCAGGGCCTCGTTCGCCGTTATGTCAAAACTGATCCCTGCTGGATGGGTGAGAACAAGTCCGGTGTCGTTGATGTGCACTCGGTACCTCCCTAGAATTGCGTCCATAGGCACCTCCTTTCTCTTCACATCAGTAGGATAGCAGAGAGGGGTTAAGTGGCCGTTAAACGAGTGTAATCATTTGCACAGCCATCCTTGCGATGGGAGTATGTTACTATTGCTGCATTGTAGAGCCAACCTGTACAAAGCCACCCTGAGTAGTGCTACTTCGCGGAGGAGTAACAGGCGCAACATCCGTTGTTCGGTTTGTGAACATCTAGGACATCCACGGTCCGATCCTTGCTTCATCCAGGAGAGTTTCACTGATTGTCACCAACCAGCCAGCGCTCCGGCTGTCCACAAGGTTTTAAAGTCCGGTGCAACTCACCGTAGACTACGAAGGGACTCATTCCCCAACTCAGCCAAATTCAAGGAGGCGTTTGCATCCCGATCTTGAGGAATTTGAAAGAGGGGGCATTTCTGGTTTTGGCAGAGGAAGATGCGGTCAGAAAGCTCCATCTCCTCCCATTTCCAGCCACAGCAGTGGCATTTCCTGCTGGAAGGGAAGAAGCGATCAGCAAAAAGAAGCTCTTCTCTATTCCACAGGCTTTTGTACTCAATCTGCCTGCGGAACTCCCGCATGCCTACGGAGCTTCCGGCACGGGCAAGCTTGCGATTACGCTTCATGCCATCCACATGCAAATCTTCTAACACGATCACTTGCGGGCACAGGGGTGCATTGGCTGCTGTGGTCTGATGGAAACGTTTCTTGATCTGTTTCTTGGTCTTCTTCTGCTCTGCTTTGGTTTTCGGCAAGGGCAGAAGAGAGGCCAGGTGGGTCTTGAGGCTGATGCGCTCACTTGGGGGAAGCGGAGCATGGACAAGGGAACTGGTGGCTTTGTGGAGGGCATCCTCACGAATGTTTGCGATGCGAGCGTGGAGACGTGCCACCTGATGACGGGCTTTCTCGCGGTTCTTCGCTCCTTTTTTGCAGCGAGAAAGATGTCGTTGGTACCGCTTGAGTCTTTTGAGGTTGGTTCGTAAGGCTTTGGGATTCTTGATCGGAGGACGACCATCTGAGCAGACAGCAAGCGAAGAAATACCCAGATCGACCCCGATGGGTTGGCCAGATGCCTCAATGGGTTGCCGAACCTCTTCTTCGACGAGGACGCTGACGAACCACTTTCCAGCCCGCTCGGAGACGGTCGCGGAGAGGACCTTGACACCACTGGTGGGGAGGTAGTTGCGCTCCTTCAAGTGAAGAGTGCCGAGTTTGGGCAGTTGGATACGATCATCAAACACATGAATGGGCTTATCTAAGCGAAAGGAGCCGCGTCCTTGGCTCTTGCTTTTGAACTTCGGAAAGCCAAGGCTCTGATGCTTTTTCCCGGCTTTCCTTTCTCGCACGCGACGGAAAAAGTTGTCGTAGGCTTGATCAAGGTCGCGCAAGGCATTTTGCACGAGCCACTTGGAGACGCCCTTAAGCCAGGGGAGATCAGTGTGTTTTCGTGCAGTTAATTCCTTTTGCAGATCAATGGCAGAGATGAACTTGCCGCTTTCTTTGTAGACTTCTTGCTTGCGGGCAAGGCCGTAATTGTAGGCAAAGCGGGCTGTCCCCGTACATTGGCAGAGCAACATATGTTGTTTCACGGTCGGATCAAGTTCCGTCTTGTATCCTCTGGTGATCTTCATCTTCCGACTCTTCTTCCTTTTCCCACTCTAGATACTGCTCCCACTCTTCAGGCGTCATTTTCCGGCAAATGGAGTCTTTCTTCATCTCACGGAAATCTCAGTCAACAGAGAGGGAATAGCCGTTGCGTTCTGCTTCTCGTTCCAATTCACGAATGGAATAGTCAGCATCAACTCTAAAATCATCATCCCCGCGCTCCATACGCCGAAGGAGGTCAGGACGCCGGTCAACGCGCTTTCGCCTGCTTGTCGTGAAGCTCAATGTAGGCGGCAAGGGCTTGATCTGGGTCAAAGGTGGTCATGGCACATCCTCCTGCTTCATCACCTGTTCCACGCACTGCTTCATTTTCTCCGCTCGCTCTTTGGAATGCCGCCGCCCATAGATGCGGCTCGCCATACTCGTGATCACGGCGATGAAGTCATCCACCAGATCGTACTTGGTATCGGTGGGAAACATCACTTCCAGGGAACGGCCTTGCATGGCAAAAAGCTGTTCAATGTAAACAAAGCCAAAACGCGTCAGACGATCTCGATGCTCTACCACAATCTTGCCAATCTGAGGATCGGTCAACAGTTTCAGCAGTTTTGGGCGGGTGTCATTCATGGAAGATCCAATCTCTTGCACAATCTTGGTCACTTGATACCCGCGACTTGCCGCATAGGTCTTGAGCCGCTCCACTTGTCGATCGAGGTCGGCTTTTTGCCCCTGGGTCGAAACACGTGCATATAATGCTATTCCCTTTGGGGAAAGTGTTTCTGGGAATGGATCACGAACAATGATGGTGCCCGTGTCCAATTGATAGGCGTCAAGCCTGCCTGCACGCCACCAGCGAAACGCTGTTTTGTAGCTCACATTCATCTGTTTTGCGTATTGACTTAGCCTCATGAGAAGAAATTATCACAAAGGGACATAAATGTCAACATTCTTTGTCGCTAGTAAGTTCCCACACACCGAAAATACCGTTGCTCATACATGATGCGCGTTGATCAATCTGGCAAAATGTTCCCGCGAGCTTGCCATCCGCCTGTACAGCCCCCGTAAAAGAGAGTGTCGCACTGCTGGCTGCAACAGTGAAGTAGATATGTTTTGCGGTGTCGAGGTAACCATTGTAAGTTCCACTCATTTGCAATGCGCTGAAGGATCCTGAAATATGTCCATCGTTTTGCCACACCTGCGAGAGTGTCATCGGAGAGGGGACATTCGCTTGCAAATCGTCAATCGTGCCAGAATATGACGCGGCCAGGTGAGGATAGGAGTTTGGCGCGGAAGTTGCCGTAGCTGTCACGGTCGGAGTCGGATGGGCAATAGGAGAACTGGTTGTGCGGCCTGTCGGCGTGGCTTCGTGATTCCCCCCGATAATAGTAAATCCCCAGAAACTCGCTCCAATTCCAACAATCAACAACAACACAAGAAAGACGAGGAAGACAGGAAATAGGAAGGACTTTCTCGAGAGGCCGTCAGGCAACTGCTGCTCTTGTAGCGGCTGAGAAGATGTTTCTTCAGTGTTCTCAGAAACCTCACTAGAAGCCTCAGAAGTGCCCACGGGATGCGCAACGAGATATGAGCAAGCGAGCGGAGAAGCCGAAAGTGGATCGCGGGGGAGAGCAGGTCATTTTGTGTCATACTAATGGAGTGTTGAGAGAATGGCTCCCTCCACTGAGAGGAAGGGGCGCACTTGACACCTGCTCAGCAGTGGCTGAGCGAGCAGAGAATCAAAATGAGAAACTGATGGAGGGAGAGCGGTTACAGCGGGAGTATACGGCCCTGCCCAAACCGACGGCTCTGCTCATCACGCCCCAGGAGCGACAACGCATCCTGGCACTGGCTCAAAATGTGCCTGCCATGTGGTCTGAACCGACGACAAGCCAAGCCGAGCGCAAACAGAGGCTCGGCTACCTCATCAAAGATGTGACCCTCACCAAACGCGAACCAGAAGAAACGGCTCGTGTGGCCCATGCAGCCTATCCCAAAGGCAATCTCTACATGTTACCAACAATCTTGTGAAAAGAGTGCTAGAGTTGGAGTTTTCAATCGTAATGCCGCGTCCCCAACGGCAGGGAAAGCGGATACAAGAAGGACGAGAGGATGAAACAACAACTCAGCAACAAGAGACAACGCA
>WNGK01005760.1_pt1 | contig 14285 bp, 16 predicted proteins | sample 5400601 | NCBI WGS metagenome assembly WNGK01 (sample SAMN13153376, study PRJNA577476) | soil metagenome | isolation source: 60 cm soil or saprolite under Garry oak tree replicate 1 | place: USA:California | collected 2016-06-15 | reverse complement strand
GCGGCTACGCTAACGCTCGCCCTGCGGGTTCCGAGCATCTGTCCCAAGAATTCGTGGGTCAAGGGCATTATGTCGCCGCCAATCCGCTCATGGCTCATCAGCAGCCATCTGGCTAATCTTTCCTCGACATCATGCAGGCGGTTGCAAGCAGCGAGTTGTGTTGACTGCATGGCCAACACCATCGCAAAACGCTGAATCTGTCTTTCCAGTTCTGGACATTCGGGCAGGATTTTCCGCAGCGTTGGCACATCCACCCGGTAAGCCGTTGCGTCCGATTGCACCACGACTCTAAGGGGGCTGGTTTTGAATCCGAAGACGATGGGAAGACCGACGAAGCCTTCTTTACCGATTAACCCGACCTCCACACTTTTTCCATCCGGCAGGACTGTGAGCACGGAACCCATCCCGTTATTCAAAAAGTAGGCCGACCTCATGACTTCACCCGCTTCGTGCATCACGTGATGAAGGTTCAACCGCACGAACTCAAGCGAGGAAAAAAGTTGGGCACATTCCTGCCGAGGAAGAGCCAATAGAATGAGGTTTCCAATTTCCTTGCCATCGCCGTCTTTTCTTGCTGGCGGCGGAATTGCTTTAGTAGAGACACTACGATCTTTCGCCATAGGGGCTCCTTTGCCAGCGAAAATGCTGTCTGATTTTTGCAGGGAACCGACGCCCGAAGGGCACGGCGGAAAGATGCTAGAGGAGACAATCCCAGTGTACACCTTCTGAGACACATATGTGCGAAACCGCACTTATTTGTGCTCACAAACGAGCAGACGGGCGACCTCAAACGCCGTAGCATCAACGTGCCGTCAAAGGCCAGATCAGCATTTCGAGCGGCATAGACCGACGGGAGTCTTGATGGAACAACTCCAAGGTGAACAATCATGGAAGCAGTTGTACGAGGCTGCTCTTTTCGAATTAAACTCGAAGCTGCTTGCCCAAAAAATTGCGGACGCCCAGAAGGCGATTGGCGAACGAGCATTAGCACTCGTCCGAGCAAACGGCGACGACAACTCGGAGAAGGAACTGTTGGCAGGTGCCCGTGTCGTTTTGGATGACTTGAAGAGAATCCATCAAATTAATGGGCGGGTCGCATGACGGGGGCGCTGTGGACGCCCAATTTATTGACGGCAGAGGCATAACCATGCAGGAGAACAAGGAACGCTGGATGGAACTGTGCGCTCAAGCGGCTGTGGCCGCAAGACTCCCCTGCCAAACCCCGAAACTTGTGATGGCAGGCTGAGACGGCTTCGAAGGGAGTGGTCGCGCGGAGTTTGTTTTTCGTCCGCGAAACTGAGGGGTTGTGACCGGGATTTGACATCAATGGGGAGACCCGACGCTCTTTTTTGTGCTAAAACTGTGCTAGCCCCCGGCGGATGTTAAGATTTTCATCGGGAAGAACGATTGATTCTAAAGCTATTTGCTTTGTTGTCAATACTATGAGGTGTTCGATTCCGACCCGCGCCTCCAATCTTTTCTTGTAGTTGCTTGTCGGCCCTGCAGTTCGGCCCAATCTCGACCTGTCTCGCTGATCACGGCTTCCGATCTAATTCGACGAATCATTGACAACGGGGGAGTGACCTCCTACATCTAATGTGGGCTCTTCGGTGGGAGTGTGCCGTTTTCTCACGCCGGGGAAGATTCGTAAGCGAGTTCCGTCCAAAGGATCTCCCATGGCGAAAGGCGCTGTCGTCATTGCAGGTTTTCTGCTGTCCCTGGCTGGTTTCGGCGCATCTGCGACATCCACGCCCGTGGTTACCGTGACTTTTCCATCCAATGGTGCAACCGTGCACGGACCTGTCTACTACGCGGCGTCGGCGAGCAGCCCAGATTGCCCCAAGGGCATTGCGTCGATGCGCATTTACAGTGGGCCCTACATCTCTGCCTACACGGTGAATGCTGCCCAGTTCAGCACGTTTATCAGTCTTGCGCCCGGCACCTATAGCACCGTCGTCCAATCCTGGGACTACTGCGGCGGCGTGGGTAAGACGCCCATTACCGTAACCGTTTCCTCGACCGGAGGAGTCACGGTGTACACACCTACAGTCAATGCAGCGTGGGCTTCTCCCATCCACTTCGTGGCTTCGGCTTCGGCAAACTCAACCTGCACCAAAGGCATCGCATCCATTCGCATCTATTCAGCGCCATACGTCAAAGCCTATACGGTGAATTCGAACGGTCTCGATACCTTTCTCAGCCTGCCATCGGGCACTTACAGTTCCACGCTGCAAGCCTGGGATAAGTGTGGAGGAGTATATAAGACTCCAATCACGGTGACGGCGCAGAATTCTCATGGCCATTCGCTTTATATGGCGAGCAATGATCTCGACTACGTCTCCCGGTACCCGGTCGACGATCAGGGATTCCTGTACCCAGCGGATCAATTGCCGATGCCAAACGGTCCACCGCAAGACTTCGTTACCGACCGATCTGGAACGTTTGCGTACGCCACTGTGGCTCTTGGCATCGAGGCGTTCACCGTCGATCACGCCACGGGAGGACTGATCGAGGTACCCGGCTCTCCATTTCCTGCCGCCGGCAGTGGACCCTTCAAAATCGCCATGGATCCTCAGGGCGATTTCATTTACGTGACCTTTTCGAGTTCAAACACAGTGTCGAGCTACCGCATCAATCGCAATACCGGAGCGCTGAAACTCAACGGATCAGCTGCAGCGGGGAAGGGAGCGGGAGCAGTCAAGACGGATCCTTCCGGGAAGTTTCTTTATGTAGCAGATTCCATCGACAACACAGTTTCCGCCTACTTGATCGATTGGACTACCGGAGCACTAAAAACCATCGCGGGCTCGCCGTTTGTGACTGGTGTCAATCCGAACGTTTTCGCCACTTCGAATAACTTCCTATACCTATTTAGTGGTAACAGTGTCAGTGAATCACCGAAATCCATTTCCGGATACGCAATTGACACCCTTTCCGGCGCTTTAACTCCGGTACCAGGATCGCCGTTTGCCGGCCATGGCAGCCCCGCGAACTACATTGCCGTGGATGCGGTGCACAACATCCTTTATCAGCCGACATTCCCCGCACCGTTGGGCGATGCGTTCAACATCAACACCATTGACCGAGCAACGGGCACGATTACGTTTGTGGATATTACGGCGCAATTTCAGGAGCAGGATGCAGAGGCGATGCTCGTCGACTTCTCCGGCGATACGCTGTATATGATCGATCTGTGGCGTCCTGGGACCAGCGACACTTCGACCGCGGTGGGCTCCTTTGCGATCGATCCCAGCACAGGCCAATTGAGCCCCCTTGGAACCCATTACCACACCGATTCGCACAACGAGTATGCATCGTTGGCGGTTGTGCCCTGAGGAGACGCGTTAGGACCGACATACGACGCACTGAGACCGACGCCGGGCGCCGACTTGGCGGAAAGCACGCTGAAATCCCCACTGTAGGAAAATAGATCTATGGCCGGCGTACGCATGGATATCTGGCTCTGGGCTGCGCGATTTTTCAAGACACGCCCGTTGGCGAAGCGGGCTTGCGAACTGGGCAGAATTCTATCTAATGGGCAACCTGCCAAGGCGGCGCGCGACGTCCGCGTTGGGGACCGGTTGCGCGTGACCAATGAGGGCGGCGAGTTTCAGGTGGAAGTTCTGCTTCTGAGCGAAGTACGCGGTCCGGCCTCGGTTGCGCAGACGCTCTACCGCGAAACCGAGGAGAGCCGCGAGCTGCGCCAGAGGGTGGCAGCCGAACGGAAGGCGATGCGCGAATTCGAGACGTTGCCCGAAGGCCGGCCATCGAAACGCGACCGCCAGCACATCATCCGGTTCCGGGGTCGTGGTTGATCGAGGCTTTAGACACCAGGGACACAGAGCTCACCAGAGGCGCCCCCTGAGTTCTTGACATTGGGAGGTCTCGGTGGCAATATGGCGTTGTACGACATGTCGCCAGAGGCCATAATGGAGTTTTTGCCCCTTACCGAACCCGTCTTGCTCATCCTTCTTAGTCTGGCGGGGCAGCCACGGCATGGGTACTCCATTCTCAAGGACGTCGAGCGGATGAGCGACGGGCGCGTTGTACTCAGCACCGGCACGCTCTATGGGGCGCTGCGGCGGTTGCTCGATGAAGAGTGGATTGAGCGATTTGAAGAGCAGGACAGCTCGCGAGGACGGCAGGCCTATCGCCTGACGCCCCAGGGGCGGAGAAATCTACGGCTTGAAGTAGGCCGCATGAAGCATCTCACGCGGTTGGCGAGCTTGCGGATCGCGGGGAAGGAGGCTTGATCGATGTTCAGCTTCAGCGTCAACATCTATCGGCATCTTCTGCTTCTTTACCCGGCGTCTCACCGCCAAGTCTTCAGCGAAGAAATGATTGCAGTGTTCGGTGCGATGCAGGCTGAGACGGCTTCGAAGGGATTGGTCGCGCGGAGTTTGTTTTTCGTCCGCGAAGTTGCAGGGGTAGTAACGGGCGCTCTGCTGGAACATTGTCGAGCCCTGGGGGGCGATCCTGTCTGGCCAACATTTCCGATCAGGAGGTTCACGATGCGTACTGAATTCCGTTTTCCGAAAGCAACTGCCGTGCTGATGACGATTATTCTGGCTGGCGTTATGGTGGCAATCAAACGGGGCGAAGCGATCGTGGCCTCGGTTCCGCATGTGTCCCAACCTGTTGGAACGATCCATCCGGTGCACTCTGTCTTGCTGGGGGGCATCGTGCTGGGGCTCGCGTTTTTTTATGCCGCTGGAATGATCGGGTGGGCGGTTTTGTTCGCGATGCGCCGCTCGGGAGTTCATCGCCTGGCCGAGACTTCTGCCGGACCAAGATAGTCTAATAACTAACGAACTGGCGAGCACGACGCAGGAGCAGTTGCGGCTTGATGGGAAGCTCTCTTGCCGATAGACTCATGGTCGCAAATCATCACCCTGTACGCCCATGAGCCTTCGCCGATTCTCTACTTACGCTACTCTCCTGTCTTACCTCTTCGGGATCTTCTTCGCTATCTTCTTCGCGATCCCCATTGCCGAAGCACAGAATCCTGAGACCACGGCCGCTGTCACCGACTACGTCAAGGCGGAGATGGAACGTCAGCACATACCCGGGCTGTCGCTGCTGGTGGTGAGAAACGGCAAGATCGTTCGGGCCGAAGGTTTCGGATTGGCCAACGTGGAATTGCAAGTGCCAGCGAAGCCGGAGACGGTTTTTCAGTCGGGATCCGTGGGGAAGCAGTTCACGGCAACCGCGATCATGATGCTGGTCGAGGAGGGCAAGATCGGCCTCGACGACCCACTCACAAAATACTTTTCCGACGCTCCGGCCACTTGGAAGGACGTGACCGTGCGCGAGTTGCTCAGTCACACTGCGGGCTTTGGCGACTATCCCAAGGACTTCAACTTCCGCAAAGACTGGACCGAAGACGAGGAGCTGAAGCTGATCGAGAGCATTCCTCTGGCGTATCCGCCCGGGACGAAATGGGAGTACAGCAATTTCGGGTACGTCACGCTTGGCATTCTGCTTCACCGTGTGACCGGGATGTTCTACGGCGACTTTCTGCAGCAGAGAATCTTCCAGCCGCTGGGCATGCAGTCCACGCGCATCATCAGCGAGGCCGACATCGTTCCCAATCGCGCAGCAGGCTATCGGCTGGTGAAAGGTGAACTGAAAAACCAGGAGTGGGTGGCGCCCGTGGTGAACACGACCGCCGACGGCAGCCTCTACTTCACGATTCTCGATCTGTCCAAGTGGGATGCCGCACTGTACACGGAGAAACTTCTGAAGCGATCTAGCCTCGATCTGATGTGGACTCCGGTCAAGCTGAAGAATGGCCAAGCCAACAAAGGCAACTACGGCTTTGGCTGGTTCATTGATCAGAGGAATGGACACCGCTGCATTCACCACGATGGCGCGTGGCAGGGATTCCAGACCGCCATCGACCGCTACGTGGACAATCAGTTGACCGTGGTCGCGCTCTCGAATCTGGAAGGAGCGGAACCGGGAAAGATCACGCAACACGTTGCCGAAATATATTTGGCGGATAAATAGTACGAGTCTAAACCGGCTCGCGCGATTCCACTTCCATCCGCATGCCGTACCTTGGACGCAGAGTAATTAGCGGCTCAGGTTCGACGCGGTGTCCAGGAACGAGACTCAGCTTCCACTTCTGTGCCAGCGTCGCCAGCAGTAGCACACCCTCCATCCAAGCAAACGATTCGCCAATACATTGGCGGACTCCCGCTCCGAACGGAAAGTATGTCAGCTTGCTTCGCCGCGCTCTGGCTTCGGGGGTAAAGCGTTCGGGATCGAAGCGCAGAGGATCAGGGAAGAACCGGGCGTCGCGATGAGTGATGAACTGGCTGATCAGCACGGTCGTTTTCGCGGGCAGAAAGAATTCTCCGAGCTGAAAATCATCGCGGGCGTAGCGGCCCATGGCCCACGCGGGCGGATAGAGGCGCATGGACTCCGCCAGCACCATTTCCACATAGCGCAGGCGGGGGACATCGTCGAAGGTCGGCAGACGGCCTTGCAGCTCGCGGTCAATTTCCCGGTGGAAACGGCGTTGGCACTCGGGATTCTGCGAAAGTAAATACCACGTCCAGGAGAGCGCGTTGGCGACCGTCTCATATCCAGCCAGGAAGATCGTGATGACCTGATCGCGCAGTGACTGTTCTGACGCGGGGCTTTGGTCGGGCGAGGCCGCCAGCATCAAATCGAGCAGGCTGCCGCCGCGAGAAAAAGAAACGCGCTGCCGGTGCGCGGCAATCATCCGGTAGACGACAGCGTCAATGCGCTTGCGCGCCCTGACGAACGCGGCGAGACCCGGAGGCCGCACGTAGACCAGCCACTCCGCCGCTGGCAACATCACAAGAAAATTGTAGAGACTCATGATGCGGTTGATCGCGTCGGCCAGTTCGTCCACTTCATCACGCAGGTCAGTGGCAAACAGCGTTTGCGCGACCACGTTGAGGGTGAGGTGCATCATGTCGATGGCGATGTCGCGCTGCTCGCCCGGCTTCCACCGGTCGCGCAAGCGGGCTGCCTCCTGAACCATCGTGGTGGCGTATTCCGGGATGCGCTGGCGATGAAACGCAGGCTGCGCCACCTGCCGCTGCAAGCGATGCTGCGCGCCTTCGCTGGTGATCATGCCCGCGCCCAACAGCATCTTCGTGCGCTGAACTGTCCGCTCTTTAATGAAGTTTTCGTTCTGCACCACCAGCACTTCGCGGATGTAGTCGGGATGGTTCAGGAACACGATGTGGTGCCATCCGATTTTGTAGTGCGCGATGTCGCCATATTCCCGAGCCAGGTGCTGAAAGAGGAGAATTGGATTCGCCGGGCGAAGTTTGCGGAACGCGAACCAGAGGAGATTCCTCTGGAAGCCGGGCGGGAAGCGGTAGCCCACGGGCTCGCGGACGTCGTTCCTGGCTGCAGTTGCCATTTTGATAGTTTACGTCGCGCGGTGAAGTCTGCGGAAGAGATCCATTCTGTCGCCGCTCTTGGGGCTTATAGGCGAACTTCTGCAGGTCGAGGGACCAACGATAATAGCCCGCCAGTTTACTGACGGATAACGCAGAAGATTTTGCACCTCATGCCGTAGGCACGACTGAAATTATCCCGACGTTTCAGGCGTCCTTCCAGAACGCGGCCCTACGGTCTTTGACGGTACCCGGCGTTGAAACGCCGGGCTATTTTTCAGATGTCCTTTCGGGACAAAGCGGTATGGAGCCGCCCCGGCATGAGTGTCAGTGCAAGCAAGGTTTTTCACGATACGGCTAAATTATCTTGCCGCAAAAGACTTCTGCAGAAGATCCAGTTCCGCCAGAACTTCGGCGCTGTGCTTGAGCGGATCGACGCTGGTGTACGCCTTTGCGACCTTGCCGCCGGGATCAATCAGAAATGTATGGCGTGCGGCGAATTTCACCAGCCCAAGATTTGTCAGTGATCCGTAGGAGTCGGTCACTTTGTGGTCAGTATCGGCGAGCAGTTTGAAGTTGAGACCCTCTTTGGCGCAAAACTTCTTGTGCGAATCCACGCTGTCGAGGCTCACGCCCAGCACGACCGCTTTGCGCTCGGCATACTTTGGCTGATCGAGCTGAAAGTTGTGTGCTTCGCGGGAGCAGCCCGGCGTCTGATCCTTTGGATAGAAATAAAGGACGACCCATTTTCCCCGGTAGTCCTTCAGGCTGACGGGCGAGCCTTCCTGCGAAGGGAGCGTGAAGTCCGGCGCGTTGCTTCCCTCCGAGGGCGCTGCCGAATGGGACAAGAGGTGCGGGACGAGAACTATCAGTACAAGCACAACAGCCAACAGCAGCACGATTCGCAACATGGAATCCTCCACACTGCTCCGACGCTATGCGAACTCCAATTCAATCTTCTTCGCGGCCCGGTCCAGGTTCACGATTCGGAAACTTCGAACCTGTCCTGCCCGGACCGACTCGGCCTTGGGAGGCCCGCCGGAGCCACTCTTCCAGCGCGCCTGCAGCATGGAACTCAGCGAAGAAAGGTCCGCCTTCGATTCCTCGGAAGCCTCGCTCTTCGCCGGAGTCGCTGCGGTGACCTTGCACGTTGCATGAATGCCTTCGCCCAGTTCGACTCGTGCCTGGCCGGCGGAATCGTCCATCAGTCTGCCCGTGACCACGTCCCCGGCATTGTGTTCGGCAATGTATTCGTCCAGGCCGGTCGGGACGAGTTGTTTCATGCCCAGCCGCATCTGCCGTTTCTCGAGATCGATGGCTAGCACCTGAGCCTTCACCAGTTGGCCGACTCGCAGTACGTCCTGCGGCTGGTTGATTCGCTTTTCGGCGCTGATGTCGCTGACATGAACCATGCCTTCGATACCTTCCGAAAGTTGCACGAAGGCGCCGAACTTGGTCAGGTTAGTGACCGGTCCCTCGACCGCCGAACCGACCTGAAAGCGCTGCCCGATGTCGGCCCACGGATCGCCCAACGCCTGCTTCAATCCCAGGGAGATGCGGCGCTCCGGAGCATTGACCTGCAGGATCACGGCCTCGACGGTCTCGCCCGGCTTCACGATGTCGCTGGCTCTCCTGATTTTGCCCTTCGACCACGACATCTCGGAAATATGAATCAAGCCCTCGATGCCGGGCTCGAGTTCGACGAACGCTCCGAACTCCATGAGGCGCGTGACGGTGCCGCGCACGCGGTCGCCGGCTTTGAATTTTTCGGCAACCGCATCCCAGGGATGCGGTTGCAACTGCTTCAGACCAACGGAAATTCTCTTCTTCTCGCCCTCGGACCCAACCTTGAGCACCTTGACTTCGACCGCTTGGCCCACGGTGAGCACATCCGCCGGCTTGTTCACCCGGCCCCAGGCGATGTCACTGACATGCAGCAACGCGTCCACTCCGCCCAGATCGACGAAGGCGCCGTAGTCCGTAAGGCTGCGCACAGTGCCGCTCACGGTCTCACCTTCTTTGATCTGCGAATAGAACTTGTCCTTGGCGGAGCGCTCTTCTTCCTCCGCAACCGCGCGCCGATCAACCACGACGTCTTCGTCGGTGACGTCGAGCTTGATGATGCGGCAGCGGATCTCCTGCCCCACCAGTTTCTCCATTTCGGCCGCGTCGCGCACTCCACTGCGCGAGGCGGGCATGAAGGCGCGCACCCCCACGTCGACGCTGAACCCGCCTTTGATCACGCCCGTCACCGTGCCCAGGACGGTGGTTTTGTCGGCGAAAGTCTTTTCCAGAGCAGTCCAATCCATGGGCCGCTCAACTTTGAAGCGGGAAAGCTCGTAGTAGCCGTCCAGATCGCGGCCCTTGACCGTGACCAAGCACTTATCTCCGGGCCTCAGAGTTTCTCCTTGCAGGGCGGCCAGCGGCAGGATTCCTTCCGACTTGTATCCGATATCGAAGAACACCGACTCGGCGTTGACGGCAATCACGGTGGCCTGCAGCTGCTTGCTGCCTTCCGTCTTGCGGGAATGGCTTTTCTGGTACTGAGACAGAATATCGCCGAAGGATTCGGTGTTTTCAGGAACAGGTTGGGTTTCTGAAGTTTCTGGATTGGGCATGAAAAGATTCAAGACCTCATTGCAGGACTAACGCAGGATGACCAGTTAAGGATACCATTGCTCTTGTCCGAGCGCGGCATCGCAAAAAACAGTGTTTCGTGCAGGACGCCAAGGTCCGAGAGTAAAATCTGCCGATGCAAAGCTCCCGCCTTCGTCGGTATACTGACATCCCCGCGTTGATCTACTTGCTGAGCGAGCGGCAGATCACACTACTTGATCCGCAGTCTTGGGACGACAAGAACGACTCCCACTATCTCCGACTTTATCGGGAGAAGAAGAATCTTAAGACCGTGCTCGCGGTCTGCTTCGCTCAGGCAAGCGAGACGTATCACCACTGGCGAGTGTTTGCGCCCGGTTCGAGTGGAATCTGTATTTCGTTCAATCGGAGAGAAGTGTTCAAGGCGCTGAAAGCGCTCAACCAAGCCGAGTTGCGTATGGGTTCGGTGACCTACTTGTCGCTGGGCGAAATCCGACGCAAAAAAGATCTGTCGATGGAGAACTTGCCATTTCTCAAGCGATATCCATTTCAAGATGAGCAAGAATTCCGAGTCGTCTACGAGTCAACGACGAAGACGATCTCCAAGCTCGATATCCCCATTCCTCTCTCCTGCATCTACAAAGTGACTCTGAGTCCATGGCTGCCGAGTGCGCTATCCAACCGTATGAAGTCGATACTCCGGAGTATGCCAGGTTGTAGCGGGTTGAAGATCAGGCGGTCGACTCTGATTAGTAACGACGAATGGAAGAGGCTGGGAGAATCGACCCCGAAAGTGAGCAAGGCATGAAAGCCGTGCGCCTCAATGCCGCGCCCACTGCGGATCATCCTCCGGCTTCACGATCTCGCCGTCGCGCATATGAATGATGCGGTCGCCGTACTCCGCTGCCGCCGGATTGTGAGTGATCATCAGCACGGTTTGGCCAAGTTCCTGGTTTGAGAGCCGCAGCATTCCGAGCACGATGTCGGAGTTCTTGGAATCAAGGTTGCCGGTGGGTTCGTCCGCCAGCACGACCGCGGGTTTGTTGATAAGCGCGCGCGCCAAGGCCACGCGCTGCTGCTCGCCTCCGGAAAGTTCCGACGGACGGTGGCCCAGGCGCTTGGTCAGGCCAAGCAGGTCGGTAATGCGGTTGAAGTGCGCGGGATCGCCATCGCTGTTCCCCGATATTTCCCGGGCGATTCCGATGTTGGAGCGCGCATCCAACGTTGGCAGCAGGTTGAACTTCTGGAAGACAAAGCCAATCTTGCGCTTGCGCATGCGGGTACGTTCCGCATCGGAGAGCGTGGCCAGATCCTCGCCATCGAGCAGCACGCTGCCGCCATCGGCGCGGGTCAGCCCGCCCAATAAATAGAAGAGAGTCGACTTTCCGCTGCCCGAGGGGCCCACCACGCTGACGAACTCGCCCTTCTGCACGCTGAAGGAAATGCCGCGCAGGGCCTCAACCTCGATTTTGCCCACGTGATACGTCTTCCGCAGGTCTTTCGCTTCGATGAATGCTCCGGCCATGCCTGTTAAGAATCTTACACGAAGGCTTGTGCCCAGCGCGGACACCCGCTGTGTCACTCATGAAACTGTCTGGGAGCAGGTTTCAGGCCGCGCCGATTTGGTTGGAGATTTGCGGAGGGCGCTGCTGCATGCGCTTGGGGCCGCGCTTTCGCACCAGCAAGAGCCGGACGCGTTCCAGCAGATCGACGGGCGCGTACATCCCTTTAGTGAGGAAAACGTCCGCCTGCGAGTCGTGATCGTAGATGCGGACCTTGCTCGATATCAGGATGGCGGGCGTGTGTGGCGACAAATCCTTGATCTTGGCGATCAGTTGAGGGCCATCAAGTCCCGGCATCGCCATGTCGGCGATCACCAGGTCGACTCCACCCTGCATGAAGCGCGCCAGGGCTTCTTCTCCGCGGGAGAAGCTCGCCACGCGGTAGCCGCGAGTTTCGAGCATGATTTTGCGGTGGGAAAGGGACTGTTCGTTGTCATCTACACACAGGATCGTGCGTTTTGGTTTCATCAGCCTTCCGCAATCCATTGGCGCGATGGGCACGGCGACTCGCGAAGACCAACAGAAGCTTTTCTCTATATGAAGAATGTCAGAGCGAGATGATGCTAACGGGAAGCAAGCTCACTGTAAGTGCCGCCGATGCCAATGGGACTTTTTGGCTATTGATTTTTTTGAGAGTCAGTGCGTCGCTGTGTTTCCCGCGTCTTGCGCAACATGCGCTAGAGGAAGACTTCGCCGGACATGACTTCGATTGCGTTGCCACCAACACGTACGTTAACTATCCGGTTATCGCTGGGGCTATTTTCACGTGACGCGCGGACAAAAATCCGGCTCGGCCGCTGCATCTCAATGCCCTGCTCGATCAGGACGCGCTGGTCGGGTTCGGCCACTCCGTGGGCGACCATCCATGCCGCTGTGCAACCCGCCGCCGAACCCGTGGCGGGATCCTCGCCGTTGTAGAAAATCATCCGGGCGTGCAAACGGGCCGCCGGGTCGACGGTTTCACGGGCGAGGAAGTAAAGGAATTTCCCGCCGGTCTTCTCCAGATATTCGTTGGCGCGGTTCAGATCGACGCGCAACTTCTGTATGACCGCCAGAGATTTCAGCGGAGTCACCGTGTAGGCCAGTCCCGTCGACACCGTCTCGATGGGCAGCGACGGATCGAAATCTTCCACGCGCAATCCCGTAGCCCGCGCAACCGCCTCTCGGTCATGCTGCATTCCAAACACCGGATCGATCTGCGTCATTTCTCCGAACGCCGACTGGCCGGGCGTCTCTTCAAATCGCACCGGGACTTTTCCCACGTTCAGGTCGAGGGTAATCTCCTTCGCCCTGGAATCCCCGCGCAGGGCGAACGCCGTCCCCAGCGTGGGATGGCCCGCAAACGGCAACTCTTCCTGCACGGTGAAAATTCTCACGCGCACGCCACGCTCGCGCTCGGTCTCCGCATCGCGCGGCAGGATGAAAGTCGTTTCCGAGAGATTCATCTCCTTCGCGATCGACTGCATCTCCGCGTCGCTCAGTCCTCGGCCGTCAAAAAATACTGCCAGAGAATTTCCTTCGAGAGGCTTAGAAGAGAACACATCCCACTGCGCCATGGCCAGTCGCCGCTTCGTGCTCATGAATATCCTCAGGCGTGCGCGAAATCGCATGCCAAGGAAGGGATGCCTGTCAGTGCAGATTGATGCAGAAAAGATGCGAAGTTGCTCGCTCCGGCGTTTGACACTGGCAGCCAGCGCTTCTATCCTTACAGCATGTTTTTTCCTTCCATCGCCCGTGCCATGGCTTGTTGTCGACCGGCACCGGCGTGTGGCTAGGGATTCAGCGAGATTCTTCCCAGCCCACCTGGTGAAGCGGGTGGGTTTCATTTTCATCCGCTTTTACCAAGTCTGGAAGCCGGGCGGGCCGACCCTGGAATCTTGAGCGATTTGAATTTATTTAAGGAGATGACTATGACTACCGCGACCGTAAACGAAACCTACAGCGTTCCCCGGATCAACGACACCGCCCCCGACTTCACCGCCGAAACCACGCAAGGGACGATCCACTTCCACGACTGGATCGGCGACGGCTGGGCCGTCTTATTTTCACACCCCAAAGACTTTACGCCCGTCTGCACCACCGAACTCGGCTACATGGCGAAGCTGCAGCCGGAATTCGCCAAACGCAACACGAAGATCATCGGCCTGAGCGTCGATCCGGTCAGCAACCACAGCAAGTGGGCGGCCGACATCGAAGAGACGCAGGGCGCAAAAGTGAACTACCCGATGATCGGCGACCCGCAACTCCAGATCGCGAAGCTGTACGGCATGCTGCCCGCCAGTGCCGGAGAGACCAGCGAAGGCCGCACCCCCGCCGATAACGCCACCGTCCGTACCGTCTTCGTGGTCGGCCCCGACAAGAAGATCAAGCTGCAGATCAGTTATCCCATGACTACGGGCCGCAACTTCGATGAGATCTTGCGAGTCATCGATTCCATGCAGCTCACCGCCAAGCACAAAGTGGCCACGCCAGTGAACTGGAAGCCAGGCGAGGACGTCATTATTACGGGCGCGGTTTCAAACGAAGAAGCACAACAGAGGTTCCCGGGCTTCAAAACGATTAAGCCGTATCTGCGAGTCACGGCCCAGCCGAAGTAGTGGAGGGATCGACTGCTCGGAAGAAATCGGCCACGGATTGCACGGATCTTCACGGATTGACTCAGGCGTGATTCCAGCCAGAGGTGGGGGATGACGTCAATCCGTGGCATTTGATTGTTGTGCTAGCGGAAGCGCATGCGGTCCGGTGATCG
>WNGK01006371.1_pt1 | contig 14286 bp, 9 predicted proteins | sample 5400601 | NCBI WGS metagenome assembly WNGK01 (sample SAMN13153376, study PRJNA577476) | soil metagenome | isolation source: 60 cm soil or saprolite under Garry oak tree replicate 1 | place: USA:California | collected 2016-06-15 | reverse complement strand
ACCGTTTCACCGGAAACTGCACCGAAACCCAGCTATAAGCTACCAACGGGATTACTGCCTGAGCGCCCCAGTTCGAAAACAGCCCTGCAAACCGCCAGACAGGCCTTGGCAAAAACGCTATGCCCGACAGACTCCTAGAATGAAGAAGTTGCCTGTTTTCAGTGTCCCAGGCGGGTTCGACTCCCGCCGCCTCCACCAGTAAGTTATTTATTTTCAATCATTTACAAAATAAATGAGCAGAGAAGGCGAAGAAAATTGCCACATCTAATTTATTCAGAGTCAAATAGGTGACGCTTTCAAAATGTGAACCTGATGCGACGACTCCGAAAAACCAAGCCTATAAGATTCGTCGACCTGGCGGCGTAGCTGCGCCAACTGTTGGTTCGCGACAATTCGCGTTGCTCAAAATGGTTGCACAGTTGCGTAACCGTCATCGAATCGGAGACGGTTAGTGCAAATCGCCAACGCACGCTTCGAGGCAGGCTAGATTTGGAAATGGAGGCCTGTTCTTATCAGCGGAGAATCGAAGTTACCGAGAACCGGCTTTTCCAGATGGAGCGGATTGTTGACCCTTGCGCTTGAAGTTGAGCAGTCAGCTTCACACAATTGGGCTCCGCTGGTGTAAGGAAGCCAGGCATAACTCCCCCGGATTCATTCGGTAGGGTCATGCCATAGTAGACGATGAGGCCGTCCGTCTTTGTGTTCGCTCCAGATTTTTCGTGTGGTCCGCTGGAGGCGCTGGATTACCGCAGATTTCGGCCGGATGAAAAGGTCTTTGGGCATTCCTCAGACAAGCCGATCGCCGGCGGTCTTCATGCTATATCCGGTGCAGGACTCCACTTCACGGCGGAATGACGCACGGCCCAACGTCTCGATCAGTGTTTGAATCGGAGGCAAATTCAGGTGTGCACGGCGGATGACTAGATGGTAGGGCTTCCGTGCCAGAGAAATGAAGTCCAGCCCCAGTGCTCTTGCGACAGCCTGAGTGCTGATGCAACAGTCCGCGTCACCGCTCCGTACGAGGCGCGCCGACGGAAGATGTCCTTCGGTAACCCGATTGTAGCCCTTCACCGCTGTAGTGGGAATCCTGGCCTCGCGCAGCAAGTCGTCCAGCAACCGACGGCATCCTGCTCCCGGTTCACGGTTGGTAAACCGCACATCTTTGCGCGCGAGATCGGCAATGCCGGATATTCGCTTAGGGTTGCCCTGGGAAGTAACGAGTCCTTCATCCCAAACGGCGTACAAAATGACGGCCACGGCGTTTCGGCCAAACAGCTTGGTGATGGGCTTTAGATCAGTTTTGCCGGTAGCCTTGTCGACTAGATGGGAGCCAGCGATATGAGCCAAGCCATCATGAAGAAGTTCGAGCGATTGCGAACTGTTTTCGTAAGCGATCACGAGTTCGCAGTCCTGCGTCTGAAGTGATTGTGCAAGGATGGACACGCTCGGATCGCAACCCGCGATCAAGACACGCGACGGTCTTTTCCACTTGTCTCCAAGGACTCGGACTTTCGCGCTTGTATTGCGCTCTCGTCCTCGGACGAATTCAAGGAGTGTGGCATCGGCGAGGGGCAGACCCCAACTCCCGGGCTCGGGCGCGACGGCTACAATGTGACCGCTCACGATGCAGAGCTGCAGGAGTTGTCCCGGAGCCATCGACTCCGTATTGCCCAAGAGAGTCGCTTCGACGATTTCGTCCGGTGCCTGGGATTCCGGGTCGATCTGAAATATCTCCTCGACCGTGGTGTCCAGGGCGCGAGCCAGCTTCAAACTGACCGCTGTATTCGGGACATAGGTACCTGCCTCAATGGCATACACGGTCTGGCGGCTGACGCCGACCTTGGCGGCCAATTGCGAGGCTCCGAGCCCTAGCCCTCTCCTGGTTCTCAATTCCGCGAGATTCGTTCGTACATCCATAGCCTTCACTGGCTAGTCCTCCAGGAGATCGTATGTATTTTATACACGACACATGGTGCCGATACGATCAGTAGTTATTTATAGGCCAAGCAGCAATTTGTTCTGCGTGCGGCCCATAATTCGATGTCCGTATTGCATACACGACTATGTCGTGCGTACAATACACATAGATTTTACACGACTGTCAGTTCCTTGAAATGGTGAGGAGGCCCGGCGCGGTTCTTCAACGGGCTCCTCGGCTGCCGAACGCACTCTTCCCCAGGCTGAAGTGTTAATCATTTGTGGAGGAGCAGATGCTCCATCGATGCTCTTTAGTCCTCATTCTCTTTCTTAGTGCTGCCGGAAGCTTTACTTTCTTGCTGGCGCAGGCAGGAAGCGGAGAACTCACAGGCCAACTGTCTGATGTTACTGGAGCCACTGTGGCTCACGCGCGAGTGACGGCCACCGACGTCAGCACCGGTCTAAGCGAAGACACCCTGACTACGGACACTGGTGATTTTTCATTTCTCTATCTGCGCCCCGGACACTATCGAGTGGACGTGCTTGCGAAGGGCTTCAAAGCGCTGGTGCGAAGGGATGTCATCGTTGAGACCGGACAGCGCATTGAGCTCGACCTGGCGCTCCAGGTTGGGTCCACATCGGACGTCGTCTTCGTTTCCGCGAAAGATCTGCCGTTGCAATCCGCCACAAGCGATGTTGAGGCCGTGATTCACGGCGACGCGATTCCGGCTATGCCGCTGAATGGACGAAACTTTGTGCAGTTGGCCACTTTCGCACCTGGCGTAGCGCTTCCCCAGGGTACTCAACTTCCGCGTATCAATGGCGGGCGACCGAGAACCAACGAGTACCTGTTTGACGGCATCTCTGCCTTGCAGCCGGAGCCGGGACAGGTGGCGTTCTTCCCCATCGTGGACGACATTCAAGAATTCAACGTTGAAACCAATGCAGTTCCGGCAGAGTTTGGCCGGTTCAATGGAGGCGTCGTCAACCTGACCACCAAGGCCGGAACTGACGCATTTCACGGCAGTCTCTATGACTTTGTTCGGAACGAGGATTTCAATGCGCGCAACTACTTCGCTCCTCCAACGGCTCGTAAGCCGGAATTCCGCCGCAACCAATACGGTGGAACCGTTGGCGGTCCGATCAGCAAAAGCCATGTGTTCTTCTTCGCGGACTTCCAAGGACAACGCCAGGCCGTAGGCGTCGTGCGCACCTCCACGGTTCCGACATTGGCCGAGCGAAGCGGTATATTCACCGGCGTTTCCCATATCTTCGATCCTTCGACAACCACGTTTACCGGTGGCAAGTACGTGCGGACAGAGTTTCCCGACGATGTAATTAACAAGGTTCTCGATCCGATAGCCGTTCAACTCCTGAATCGCTTTCCGAAGCCAACTAAAGCGGGCGAAGCCAACAACTACACCCGCATTGCCGATGACCTTGATCATCAGAGCCAGTTTGATGTGCGCGTGGACGGCGAGTTTCGGAAGAATGACCTTGGCTTTGTGCGGTACTCCTATTTCAATGATGTGGATCAGCCGGCAACTCCTTTCGCCGACGGTAGCGGCACCGTCAGCGGAACTGTCTTGGGTACCAACAACGTTTCCGGGTTGTCCCATGTGCTGGGTCAGCAGGCCGTCGCTAAGGAGACTCACATCTTCAGCGGCAGCATGGTCAACGATCTACGCGCCGGGTACACTCGGCGCTCGAACAACATCGTAGGCACTACGCTGAGCAGTTCACCCTCGGCGGCATTGGGCATTCCGGGCATTCACGCGAACGCAGCATTCAATAACGCTATTCCACTGTTTACGCTGACTGGCATTCAGCAATTGGGCCAAACCAGCGGTACATTTTCCAATTTCGAGACGGCCGTCACGCAACTCGTCGATGTCTTCTCGCGAACGGCCGGAGCTCATACGCTGAAGTTCGGCGCCGATCTTCGCTGGTATCAATTGAACGCTGTAGCACCCGGCAATCCGACAGGGGCCTTTGGCTTTACGGTTACTGGCACAGACCAGCAGACCGCTACAGGCACAAGCGGAGGCAACTCAATCGCGAGCTTCCTGCTTGGCCAAGTCGACAATTTTCAGATTGACCTGCAAGAGAACAAGGTACGACCTCGCGATCGGATCGAGGAGTATTTTGCTCAGGACGACTGGAGGCTTTCGCACAGCCTGACATTGAATGCCGGTGTGCGGTGGACGCTGCATTTTCCATCCACGGAAGTGAATAATCAGGGCGCAATTTTCAATCTTTCCACACAGCAGCTTCAGTATCTTGGGAAGAACGGGTTCTCGCGCAGCGCCCGCGGTTTGCATTGGGACAATTTTGCTCCTCGAGTCGGACTCGCCTATCTACTGACTCCGAAGACAGTGATGCGCAGCGGATTCGGCATCGTGTTCTTTGATCAATCTGGAATCACCACACCGTTCACGACGCCGCAGTTTCCATTCATCCAGACTGTAGCCCAGAAGACACAGGACAACATCAATGCGGCCTTCACGCTGAGCAATGGCCCGACCGTGGCGGCTATTCCGCTGGACGCCGATGCAGGGCTCGGCCAAAGCGTCTATACAGCCAAGAGGGTGCTTGGATCCGGTTATGTCCAGCAGTGGAATCTTGCCATCGAGCGCGAGGTTGCTAGTCATATTTCATTCAATATCGGGTACGCGGGTTCGCACGTGGTCCATGTCGGCATGCCGGATACGAATCTCAACCAGCTTACGGCCGAACAACTCTCGCAGGGTTCGCCACTGCTCGCCAAAGTCACAAACCCCTACTATGGCCAGCTCCCTGTATCTTCTTCAATTGGCGGCACGACCATCACATACGCTCAGTCGATCAAGCCATATCCACGCTTCTTGAACGTCGCTTCGTATCGCAAGAATACCGGCGAAACAAACTACAACGCAGTAGAAGCGAAGGTGGAACAAAGACTGTCTAATGGGTTATCGTTTTTGCTTAGCTATACCCATTCCAAGCTTATCGACGACGCTTCGGCTGTATTTTCGACAACGGTTCTGTCATCGCCCAATTCAGCCAGCTTGAGCGGAGCAGACACCTTCCGGCCGCAGTTGGAGCGCGATTCTTCCAACGGCGACATGCCGAATGTGCTGTCCGCAAGCGGCTCCTTTAGACTCCCCGCCGGAAAGGGATATCGCTTTGCAGCTACCGGAGCCGGGGCCAAGTTTCTCGGTGGATGGTCACTGAACGGTATTCTCCTTGTCCAATCTGGCATGCCGGTGACCATTACGCAAGCCACCAACAACAACAGCTTTGCGGGCTTTGTATTACAGAGGCCGAATATCATTGGCAAAGTGAGCCTTTCTCCATCGGAGCGCATGCCTGCGAAATTCTTCAACACCACGGCTTTTGCCACGGCTCCTCAATTCACCTTGGGCAACGCATCCCGCAATCCAGTGCGTGGCCCCGCTTGTCGCGATGGGGATGTTTCGCTCATCAAACACACCGCGATCGGAGATCACGCTGATTTTGAGCTCCGCGCCGAAGTATTCAACTTGACCAATACACCTGCATTTTCCCAACCGAACGGCAGCTTTGGATCGGCGGCGTTTGGCAGCATTACGTCAACGGCGACGGACCCTCGCGTCATTCAATTTGGCGGAAGAATCAGCTATTGAGCAAAGAGGCGGAAATGAAATCGAAAGACAAGTCATACGCCGTTTGCCGTTGCGTCTATGCCCTCTCCACCCTCTGCATTCTCATGGGCATCCCTTTGGGTTGCCACACCCAGAAACAAACTATTCTTACGGTCTCAGCGGCGGCTAGTCTTGAGGACGCCATGTCGGAGATCGAGGCCGCGTATAAGAAAGACCACGCAGATCAAAATTTTCGTGACAACTTCGGTTCTTCCGGAATTCTCGCCAGAGAGATTGAAAACGGTGCTCCAGTGGACGCATTCCTGTCTGCTGCGTCCCGGCCTATGGACGACTTGGAGGCAACGGGTCTCATCGCAATGGGCACACGGCGAGATCTACTGCGCAACTCGCTGGTATTGATTGCTCCGCGCGATTCCCAACTGCGGGGATTTGAAGGACTCACAGACAAGGCCGTCCGGTCAATCGCTTTGGGAGATCCCGCGAGCGTTCCTGCCGGCCAATACGGTAGGCAGACGCTTGTGGCTCAGCACCTGTTGGAAAGGCTCAACACGAAAATTGTGTTGGCCAAAGATGCGCGCCAGGTCCTTACGTATGTCGAAACTGGCGACGCCGATGCCGGCATAGTCTATGCCACGGACGCGCAGGCCTCAGGCAGGGTTCGAGTTGTGGCTGTCGCGCCGGAGTCTTCGCACGACCCCATCGTCTATCCAGTCGGCGTGGTAAAGGCGAGCAGTAATGAAGAGGCCGCACGCAAGTTTATCGAGTATCTCAGCGGCCCCGTTGCCAGAGCTATCTTCATCAAGCACGGATTTAGATTGGCTTCATTGTGAATCCATCCATTGACCCGTCGCCGCTAATTATTTCGCTGGCTACTACGTGCGCAGCAACGGTAGCCACCTTCTTAATTGGGATGTTTGCGGCAAGACTCATGTACGACATGCGCGGCAGTCTGCGAGCCTGGATTGATGGCATCTTGACGCTGCCCCTGGTTCTTCCGCCCACCGTGGTGGGGTTTTTCCTCTTGCTGATCTTCGGACGCAGGAGTTTCATTGGTCATGCGTTGGAGCAGGTTGGAATTACTATCGTGTTTTCGTGGCCTGCGACCGTGATTGCCGCGACGGTCGTAGCATTTCCGCTGATGTATCGCACGACCCTGGGTGCATTTGAGCAAGTGAATCCAAATCTGCTGCAGGCGGCGCGTACGTTGGGGGCTACGGAATGGGTTGTCTTCCGCAAAGTGCTCCTGCCACTTGCCGCACCTGGCATCCTTGCTGGAACCGTTCTTGCATTCGCGCGCGCACTTGGAGAATTCGGCGCGACGCTCATGCTGGCCGGCAATATACCAGGCCGCACGCAGACCATGCCGATCGCAATCTTCTCCGCCGCGGAGGGCGGCGACATGCGAGTCGCCTTTTTGTGGGTAAGTCTGATTGTCGTTCTGTCCTTGGCGATCATTCGTTTGCTGAATCGGCAGAGTGGACTTCTGAAATTGCCACGGAAACGGGTCGAATTGCCAACTGAATCCTCCTCCGCGCCGCCTCTGATTCCGGCTCGATCCAATGGTCAGAACTCTCAGCCGGCAATGCTCGAGATTGACATTTATAAGGCGCTTGAGAACTTTGATATGCGGGTGGTCCTTCGAACTGGACGCGGCGCGGTAGGATTGCTCGGACCGTCCGGGGCAGGGAAGTCAATGACCCTGCGCACGATTGCAGGAGTTGCGGAGCCCGATCGAGGGCGGATTGTGCTGAATGGTCGGGTACTATTCGACAGCACCACAGGACAGAACATCCCTGCTGCCGCAAGGAGAATCGGCGTTGTCTTCCAGGATTACGCGCTGTTTCCGCATCTTACGGTGGCAGAAAATGTTGGCTTTGGTTTGCGAGTGTTGCCGGAACCAGAACGGCGCGCGCGTGTCCATCGGCAGCTGAAACTCCTGCATGTCTCCGAGTTGGCCAATCGCTATCCAAAACAGATTTCAGGTGGCCAGCGACAGCGCGTAGCCATTGCGCGTTGCATGGCCATCGAGCCGGATGCGCTGCTGCTCGATGAGCCATTCGCGGCGCTTGATCCACATTTGCGACGGCAAATGGAAGAACAGCTTCGCGTGACGCTGGCGGACTTTAACGGCGCGGTTGTCTTCGTGACCCACGACATGGAAGAGGCATTCCGCTTTTGCACCGATCTGCTGGTTTTGGACAAGGGCCAAATCATTGCGCGCGGGCCGAAACATGAACTCTTTGAGCGCCCACACTCAGTTGCGGCGGCACGGCTCACTGGATGCAAGAACATCGTCGCCGCGCGCTGCGTGAATTCCGACCTGATCGCCGTTGGGATGTGGAATTGCCAGCTTAAGTCAGCGTCGGAAGTTCCACAGGCATTGACGCATATTGGCTTCCGCTCGCATCAGATCGTAATTAAACATACAGCCGAAGGCGAAAACACATATCCGTGCTGGCTGGTCTCCGTAAGTGAAGCGCCGCATGAGATGACGCTTTATTTGCGGCTGCATGCAGCTCCGCTAGCCGGCGACCTGCCCCATTTGCAAGCGGACATAACCAAAGATGCCTGGCGAGCGCTGAGCACACAGCCGCAGCCGTGGCATTTACGACTCGATCCCGCGCGCCTGCTATTGCTTGAGGGCTGAGGTGTCGCCTTCCCGCTCCACTTTGCGGATACGATTGCGCGAATGTGGCAGCGCCTCGTCGCAGTGACGGCGGATGGCGATGAGTTCCGCCACGATGGCGATGGCAATCTCCTCCGGCGTTGCCGCGGCGATTTCAAGGCCGATTGGGGCGAAGACGCGCTTGAAACTCTGCGGCGAAACGCCTTGCGCTTCCAACTGCTCATAGACGGCCAGCACTTTGCGCCCTGAACCGATCATGCCAATATAGTGCGCGGGCGTATCGAGTGCCCATCGAAGCACGCGCATATCGTGTCGATGACCGCGCGTAACAATGACAATGTACGAGCTGTCGCTTGGTGCCAGTCCGGACATGATTTCATCCATTTCGCCTGCATGAATCTTGTGTGCGTCGGGAAAACGCTCGCGGTTGGCATAGAGCTCGCGATCGTCGGCAACGATCGTCTCGAATCCAGCGAGTGTCGCTACCTTATGTACGTTCAACCCGATGTGGCCGCCGCCGAATATATACAGAGTGGGCGAAGGAATCACAGGCTCAATGAAGACCTGGAGCGAACCGCCGCACACCAGGCCGGTGTCGTCGTCCGGTCTCTGGTCCAGGTTGAAGTTGAAAGTCTTAGGCTTCTCGTCTCGCATCACTTCCATTGCCCCCTTGCGAACATCGGACTCCACGCAACCGCCACCGACAGTCCCTAAAATCGAGCCGTCTTCGCGGACAAGCATTTTTGCAGCCATTACCGAAGGGATTGAGCCGCGAACGTTGACGATGGTAGCCAGCGCCGCGCGCTTTCCTTCGCGCTTCAATTTACTGATTTCTTCAAAAATGTCCACGCCATTACCTCTCTTTTCAAAATGGCAATCGCGACATTCAAAAGGTTCGCGATCCCGAAAATAGTTGACTCATCTGTTCACCGTCTCCGGTGTTGTTAAGGAAAACTGGGCTCCTCGCCGCAACCGTTGTATGGAGCCAGGCAGCACAGAAATCAAATGCTCAATATCTTCCGTTGTAGTCAGCTTTCCCAGACTGAAGCGCAGACTGGATCGGGATTGCTCGCCCGTAAGGCCCATGGCCATGAGCACGCTTGATGGGTCGGTCTCCCCGGCGGTGCAAGCCGCTCCTCGCGAGGCTGCGACGCCCAGTTCATCAAGTGCCAGAACGAGAGCGTCCCCGCCAACATGCTCGAATAGAATGTTTGAGGTGTTTGGTACGCGGAGGGCGTCTCTACCGTTGATGCGCGTTTCCGGTACTCGGCTGACGATGGCAGCTTCAAGGCGGTTGCGCAATGCGCCCATTCGTTCGACCGAACCGTCGCTAATCCCGGCACGCGCAATGTCACTAGCTCGCCCCAGCCCAACGATGCCGGCAACATTTTCTGTCCCAGGACGACGGTTCTTTTCCTGATGTCCGCCATGCATTTGAGGACGCAATGGTGTTCCGCGGCGAACAAACAGCGCCCCTACGCCTTGCGGGCCGTGGATCTTATGCGCGGAGATGGTAAGCAGGTCGCAACCGATGTGTTTTACGGAGATAGGAACCTTGCCCGCTGCCTGCACCGCGTCCGTGTGGAACCATACGTCGGCTTTAGTGGCGATTCTACCGATCTCCTCTACTGGCTGTAGAACGCCGGTTTCATTGTTGGCCATCATGATGGAGATCAGGCGCGTGTTTTTGCGCAACTCTCGCCGCACGCTGTCTGGCTCAACCTGTCCGTTAGAGTTGACGCCGATTTTGGTTACCTCGCATCCAAGATTCTCCAGCCATGCACATGTACTGAGGATCGCGCTGTGCTCAATCGCTGAGACGAGGATGTGATCGCCGGGACTCATCATACCCTTGAGCGCCAGGTTGTCTCCCTCTGTGCCGCCGCTGGTAAAAACCAATTCCGTAGGAAGACAGTCGAGCAGACTGGCGACCCGCTCACGAGCATTCTTGAGGTAAGCGAGGGCGCGGCGACCGCATCCGTGGATGGACGACGGATTGCCAAAGGATTCTGTGAAACAGGGGAGCATCTCGTCCAGAACTTCCGGCAGAACCGGAGTCGTACTGTTGTTGTCGAGATATGAAATGACCATGCTGGTTAACCTCCTCATCTCCGTGCGGTTCGCAGGTTCTGCGTCGCTGTGATCTGCTCTATCGGCCTCGTGGACAGCGGCGTGTAATTCAGCAATCGCAGCCGTGTCCGTTCACTATTAAAGTCGATAATGTTCAGGCATCCGTAGTCCTGGCCGATGCTATGAAGGTTTGCGATAGGAATGCCGAGAATGTCGCAGAGGATGAGGCGATTGACGCCGGCGTGACCTACCACCAGGATATTCCCTTGCGAGTTACCGATGACCCCGCGCATCGTATCCATCACCCGCGCGCGGCAATCCGCAAAACTCTCTCCGCCAGGCGGGCGCCAATTTTCTATATCCCGGCCACGTGCCGCGAACTCCTCGGGAAACCGTTTCTCAATCTCGCGAAATGTGAATCCCTCCCATTCGCCGAGGCAAATCTCACGGAGGGCGGGAATAGTTTCAATTGATTTGATACGGCGGCTGGCGATGATTCTGCCAGTTCGTTGCGCGCGCGACAGGTCGCTCGAGAATACGTGACTGAAGTGCACTGGTTCAAGCCATTTGCGCAAAGCCCAAGCCTGTTCCACTCCCTCTTCACTTAACGGAGCTTCGATCTGGCCGATGTAGGCCTTGCCGGCGACCCGAATAATTGCTCCGTGGCGAACAAGATAGAGGGTGGTTGCACTCATCGCGCCGCATGCACCTCGATCTTTCGTTTGGCGCCGGTCACAGAAAAATTCTCATCAGCGAAGATCACGTCGATGTCCAATTCACCCACGGCGCAAGTTTGAGCAATCGACGGAATCTCCAGCAATGCGCAATGCACCGCTGAAATCAAGGGGAACGCACCGACGCCAGGAGCAAAGACCGTCACCCGCATGCGCAATGGGGAGCCGAGAATGACTGACGCGGTAAAGTCCAAAAGATGGGGAATCGCAAAGAGGGCCTCGTCCAGTGTGGAAATGCTGATGCTGCCGTGGGCTCCAAGCGGAACAGATCCGTCGATCCTATTTTGTACGCGTTCAAGACGCCTGATGTTTGAGCCGCATCCGCACGGGCCGGGTAAGAACCGCGAGAGATCACCTGTGCGATAACGGATAAGCGGCATGCCGACGCGGTGCAACGTGGTGAAAACAACCTCGCCCATCTCTCCATCGGGCAGACTCTCCCCGGTTTCAGGAGAAATAACCTCGAAGTAGAGATCGGTTTCGCGCAGATGGTATCCTATGTGCGCCTCGCAATCCACGCCGCCAGCCAATCCCATTTCGGTGGAGCCATAATGCTCAAAAACCTCACCGCCTGATCTTTGGCAAAGCACCTTCACAACGGCTTCAGGCACATGGTCACTGCAAAGAACAATGGAGCTTAGACGGTGAAAGACGCTATCTGCAAGGGCGCTTTCGCGCCGGGCGAGCGCGAGTACCTGCACAGGGAGACCGATGATGCTCGTCGCTCTCTCGTGCTCCATGTGAGCGAGGGTTTCGACGGGATCGATGGACAATCCATGCGGGATTGGGATGACGCCGGCGCGAGAGATGCCTTTGGCGAGTTGGTAACCGACGCTGCCCTCGCGCTCGCAGGGAAGCGCAATCAGCATCCGGTCTCTCGGCGCGGCCATCGCGGCAACTGCATGCTGAAAGAAATCCAGCGCCAACTCCTGGTCCGCCGCGGTGAAGAAGATGCGTTTCGGCGCACTGCCAGTGCCGCTCGAGTTTAGCGTCACTATGCGGCTGATTTCATCCTGTGACACACAAAGGAATTCGGGTCCGCGCAAGACAACGTCTTCTGGGCTGGTCAGTGGAAGCTGCGACACTTCGTGCAATGAGCAGGGCAGGTCGCTGCGAAGATCCTGAAAGTGTTGCGCATAGAATGAGCTGTGCTTACGCGCCCATTCAATGGTTTCCTTCATCGCCTTCAATTGGTATTGCGCTATGGTTTCGCGAGTGAGCGCCGGCGCTGAAACAGCGAGCCGTTCCGCGATCCAACTCTCCAGCGGAGTCCTCTCGATGCCAACGGTAGTCGCGCTCATGGGATTGCTCCAGCGCCCGCGCAAACAGCGGCTTGGGGTCGATACAGGGTCATTCCGTCGAGCCCCGTGAGGTTGTATGCGCACAAGGGCACGAGCTTCTGGTGCGGACTCAAGACATGGAGAAAGCAGTCGCGAAGTCGTTCCAGGTCGAGGTTCCAGGCGTCCTGGAATGCCATCCCGGAGATGCAAAACGATTGCTTCTCTTCCGCGAGAAAGGCATCCATGCTTGACACGTCGATGCCGCCCAGTGAGCCTGTTGAAGAAGGAGGATTGTCAGCCGGGTAACTCCAATGCTGCGCAACAAAGCGCTGAGCGCGGCGAGCGCCTTCGCCATGTTCGTTGCCGCTGGTTCCTAGTTGCACGAGATTCGACGCGGGCACCGGGCCGCAACACGAAGTGGCCGCTGGGCGGGCCGTCGCGGCGATCCTCCCGTCGGGATAGAGCCAGAACTTGCCGTGGAAAGAGCAGTAAGGATTCTCTCCGGATGCCGGATAGAAATTGGCGGCGGTGAACTGTCCCTTCGTTTGCTCTTCGATAAGCTTGATCACCTCAGGAATCGTGATGCGGTCGGCGTCGCGCGGCGTAGTGGGATAGCGCCCAAAGTAACTGATCGGCTGAAAATGGACCGCGCGGACCGCGGGTGCCAGGCTGATTGCGGTGCGCAGGATTTCGCCGATCTCCGTGGTATTCACATCTGGAATCAGTGTTGGCACCAGTACCACGCCCAGTTCGTGCCTACCGCAATTCTGGATCGCGGCCATCTTGGTTTCCAGCAGCTTTCGGCCGCGAATCCTTTCATAGACTTTATTGCTAGTTCCGTCGAATTGCAGGAACACGCAAGTGAGTCCGGAGTCCTTCAACTCGGCCGCGTAATGTTCATCGAGCGCCAGCCGCACGCCATTGGTGTTGAGCTGTATGTAGCTGAAGCCTAGACCGCTTATTCTACGGATCATCTCCGGCAGATCGTGGCGCACCGTAGGCTCTCCACCGGAGAGATGAATGTTGAAGGGACCGCCTGCGGCCAGGAGTGTGCGGCACCAACTCTCAATCTCATCCAGAGAAGGGTCGGGTGCGGGTGAGGCGGATGCCGATGCAAAGCAGACCGGGCAGGCCAGGTTGCAGCGCTGGGTTACGTCGAGGACTACACAACAGGTGTGCTGGCGATGGTCCTGACAGAGGCCGCAGTCGAAGGGACATCCCTTATCGACACTGGAACTGCATATTGGAGGGCGTGACGGTGAGCGGTGGCCGTCCGCCCAGGACCTGTACGACGAAAGCCCACGCCAGACGACCGTCTTGAAGACGCCATGCTCTGAGCACGTCTTGCGCAGAAAAACAGCGTCACCTTCGGCGATTCGCTCAGCGGCAATACGCTGCAGGCAAACGGGGCACACGCTTTCCGTGACGCCGAGCGTGTAACTTTCTTCGACTTTGCCGTTCGTGCTCATATCTTCGCAACCTTGTAAGCAATCGAAGCGCCAGATCCCGACGCGAGAGATCCGACCTCCTCAAACGCAACCGAGGAAAGCGGCGCGCCCATCTGCATCTCTACTGCAAGAGCCACATCCTGTGCCGCCCGCATGCGCCGATGCGCGGCTTCGAGAGCCGGCATGTTATTGCGGAATCGGAAGAGCGCGGGCTGGAAACGCTTGTCGAGCGTTGCTATGTCCTCGCCGCGAACCAGTTTGTCGGCGAGATAGACGATGGCGCTCTCATCGATTCGGAGAGTCGAAAAATCGAGATCGGTGTGTGCGCCCACGATCTCCGCGACCTGCGCAAAGTCCATACTGCGCAGAATGGATGCGCCCACGGCCGCGTGGTCCGGTTGTCCCTTAGCCAGATCGTGGAGCAGAGCACCTGCCTGCACCAGCTCCAAATTTAGCGCAACTCCGCTGTGCAATAGGGCAAGAGCAATACGATGCGCAACGTCTGCAACCTTGCGCGAGTGGCGTACGACGGATTGCTGCACATGCCCGCCGGCAAGAATTGCCTCACATTCGGCGGCAGTGGGAATA
>WNGK01018861.1_pt1 | contig 14288 bp, 15 predicted proteins | sample 5400601 | NCBI WGS metagenome assembly WNGK01 (sample SAMN13153376, study PRJNA577476) | soil metagenome | isolation source: 60 cm soil or saprolite under Garry oak tree replicate 1 | place: USA:California | collected 2016-06-15 | reverse complement strand
GGACGTTCTCTTCGAGCGTCACCCATTTCACGCTCACGTCGGGATTTTTGGCGGTGAACTCGTTGGTCAACGCCTGCATGCGGATCATGTCGCCGTTGTTCACGGTGGCGATCGTCAGCGTTGTCTGTGCAATCGAGGGCGCCGAGCCTAACAGGGTAACCGCGCCCAAGAGGGCGCCGAGGACGTGTTTCACGGTAACCTCCCTATTTCCGGCGTTGAGCATATGCCCACGCCTTGCAATTATGTTCACACCGGGTTGCAATGTTGTCAAGGATTAGATCGGTGGCATGCACCGCGTTGCCGACAGCGACGGCGGACAGGAAACGGTCGCGAACGTCGACGCCAGCCGCCACCGCTGGATCGGAGCCGTCAACGTTTGCATCGGTTCACTGCTGCTTCAGGATGGCACTTGCCGTCGTCTCGTCGGTGACCAAGCCGTTGATCAGACGTCCCTTCAGCGCCGCCGCTATCGCCGGCACCTTGGCAGGACCGACGGCTGCTCCGATGGTCAGGGCTTTAGCCGGGATTTGCGGCGGAATGCTGGTTATGCGCTGGTTTGTCCCGCCGTCGATGATGCGGCCCTTGGCGTCGAATGCCCAACCGGTCAACTCGCCGACGGCGCCCAACCGCATCATTTCGAACAGTTCTTCGCGCGTGACGAAGCCATCAACATGCACTTGTGCGCGCTGGTCCATTTGGCCGATCCCGACCAGCCGCAAGTCGGCCTTGGCTGCGACCGCTCTTACCTTGGCAATCGGATCGATCTTGAGCATCTGGGCGCGCTCGCCCGGGGACGACATCAGAAATGGCAGCGGCATCGGATAGTGCCGCGCCCGGGTTCGGTCGGCCAGCCGCCCGACAGTATCGAAGAAGCTCGCCGAGCCGTCGACCGAGATGTTCCCGACCAGCGATACGATCTGGTGATTGGGACAATCGATCGGCGAGACACGCTCGACGGCGGCCCGCACCGCTCTCCCGGTGCCGAGCGCCACAATAGTGGGCTTTTCGGTGCGCAGCGTCGATTCCAGGACGTTGGCCGCCCGCTCCGCAATTCCGGCCGCCGAAAGCGGCGCGGCAGGATCGGTCGGCACCACCTCGCAGTAGACGAGGTGAAAGAAATCCTTCAGACGCGCTGCTAACTCCATGCACGCTGCAATCGGATGTTCCAGGCGGAAGGTGATCAGGCGCTCGGCGAGGCACAATGAGACCAGGCGCTGGGCCGAGGCACGCGATACCTGCAGCATTTTGGCGATTTCATCCTGGGTGTGACCGGCGATGAAGTAGAGCCAGCCGGCCCGCGCGGCTTCATCCAGCCGCGATTTCTCGTTATCGGATGGTGCCATCAAATCCTACCGATCCGCTCGCCAAAAATCCGCCATTCGCTCGAAGACGCGATCGGCCCCCGCCTCACGAAGGATCGCTTTACCGTCGCGCGATTGATAGTGGCTGCCTCCGACAAATCCCCAGACCGTCATGCGGGCGGCCTTGGCTGCCGTCACGCCGCTGATGCTGTCCTCGATCACGAGGGTATGACGCGGATCTACCTGCATCCTTTCGGCCGCGTAAAGAAAGAGGTCGGGCGCGGGCTTGCCGCGTTCTACCATTTGCGACGTATATAGCCGACCATCGAAATGCGGTGCCAGACCGGTCAGGGAAAGCGAGTAGGACACCCGATCGACATCGCTGGACGAGGCAACGCAGTGCGGGATCTGCAAGCCTTGCAGCAGGGTATTCACCCCTTCAATCGGACACAGCGCGGAAGTAAACGCGGCCCGAACCCCTGCCCTCAACTCTGTTAAGAATTGCTCCGGAATCGAGCGTCCCAACGCTTCGTAATGCTCGACGATCGCAATCGTGCTTCGTCCGAGGAACAGATCGAGCGCCTGATCCAGACCAAGATCGATGCCATACCCCGCCAGTATTTCCGAAAGGCATCGGCAGCTCAGCACCTCGCTATCGATCAGGACGCCGTCGCAGTCGAAAATGATAAGATCGGGCTGAATCATCGCGCGTTTCCCATTTCTATGAGAGCATATACTCAAGAAATGGGCAATAACCCAGACATAGGCCGCAACGGGGTTGAATGGATCAACCAACCCGCCACTGTCGATGACGTAATCCGGGGCGCGGCGAGACGAGAAAGGCGCCGAGCGCCGGCCGTTCGCCGAGAACTACATTCTCCAGCGCAAAGCCGCCGTATGAACGGGCGCGTCCCAGAGGCGCTTCATCTCCTCGTCAAGCATCGATACCGTCACCGAACAGCCGGCCATATCGAGCGATGTGACGAAATTTCCGACCAGCGATCGCCCAACGATAGTACCGGCTGGTTCGAGCAACCGGCGGACCGCATCATACATCAAGTAAAGCTCCGAGAGGGGCGTCGCGCCGAAGCCGTTGATCAACAGGATAGCCTCGCCACGCGCGCGCTGGCCGAGATCGGTAGTGATGGCGTTGACCATCTCCGCCGCTATCTCGGAAGCCGGCCTGAGTTTTATACGGCGGCGTCCCGGCTCCCCATGGATACCCACCCCGACCTCCATCTCGTCCTCGGCGATGTCGAAGGTCGGCTTGCCGGCGGCCGGAACCGTGCAGCTCGTCAGCGCGATGCCGATCGAGCGCGTGGCTGCGTTGACGCGATCGCCCAAGACCTTCAAAGCGGCAAGGTTGCCTCCCTCTTCTGCGGCAGCGCCCAGGATTTTCTCCACGATCAGCGTGCCGGCAACGCCGCGCCGTCCCGTCGAAAAGGTCGAGGTCTCTACCGCCACGTCGTCGTCGGTGGTTACGGTCGCAGTCGATTTTCCCGACATCTCGCGCGCCATGTCGAAGTTCATGGCGTCGCCCTCGTAGTTCTTGACGATGAACAACACGCCGCCCCCGGTGTCCGCTGCCTCGGCAGCGGCGAGAATGAGATCGGGCGTCGGCGAGGTGAAGATCTGACCGGGACATGCGGCATCCAGCATTCCGTAGCCGACGAATCCGGTGTGAAGGGGTTCATGTCCGGAGCCGCCACCCGACACCAGAGCTACCTTGCCGGGCTTGAGATGCCGGCGCTGCACGAACGGCGCATGCTCGCCGATACGCACAATGTCGGAATGCGCCGCGCAGAATCCGGCAAGACTCTCGTTCACCACATTCTCGACGGCGTTGATCAACTTCTTCATCCCGGCCTCCCCGTTATGGTTGCTTCGGCGTCAGGTGTCCTCGATCAGGCGTGCGACCTTTTCCGCGAACTCACTCAGGAGCGCGTCAAGCTTGTGGTTCTTCTGTTCGCTCCCGAGATCCGGCAGCATCAGCGTGAGACGCCTGCCTCGCTCGCGCTCTTTCAGGAGAAGCAGCCGCCGCGGGTGCGCCCGGTGATAGGCTTCAAGAAAGCGATCCCTTTCCTGCACCGAGAAATGGCAGATCTGTATGATCGGGTGGACGTGTTGGGCGGGGATCGGCGTCTGATAGGCCGGATTGGCAATCTGCGTGATGAAGCTGCGGTTCTTGCCGAGCGCTTCGGCTAGACGCTGGCGCATGCCCGACGGCCGCCGATCGAGCACATCGCGAAGGATCGCCTTATAGGCCGCGATCAGATCCTGAGAACCTGCAGGCGTTGCTTGCGTGCTCATGCGGCCGGGCCGGAATAGTGGGCGATCGCGGCCCTGACAGGTCCCAGCGCTCCCGGCGCTACCGAAAAGGCACGCAAGCCCTGATCGAGAAGCGCCGCGATTTGCGCGGGATCGCCCGCAAGGTCGCCGCACAAGCTCGCTTCGCGCCCCGCGCGGTTGGCATAATCCACGACATGGCCAATCAGAGTGAATACCGCGCGCGAAGGACGCGCGAGATCGGCGAGTTGCGGTTCGTCGCGGCTCGCGGCCACCACGTACTGGATAAGATCGTTGCTGCCGATCGAAAAGAAGTCGGCGTGGAAGTCCTCGATAGTAAGGGCCGCCGCCGGCACCTCGACCATCATGCCGAGCGGCGGCATTTGCGCTTCGCGGCCCTCGCGACGCAGGCCCTCCACGGCTTGCTCGAGAAGCGCACGGCAGCGGTCGAGTTCCTCCGGCACCGTGACCATCGGAATCATTACTTTGAGATTGCCAGCCACTGCAGCGCGGGCCAGCGCCCGCAACTGCTCGCGAAAGACGTCCAGATGCCGCAATGACAGCCGTACGCCGCGCACGCCAAGAAATGGATTGATGTCTCCGGGCTGGGTCAAACCGGCGATCGGTTTGTCGCCTCCGGCGTCGAGCGTGCGGATGGTCACGGGCCGGCCCGCGGCCCATTCAAGCATGTCCTTGTAGATCTGATATTGCTCTTCCTCAGTCGGCAGCTTTTCGCGCCCCTGAAACACAAACTCGGTCCGCATCAGGCCGATCCCATCGGCGCGGGCAGGATCGATATCCCTGAGCTCAGCGAGACCGGTGACGTTGATCATGACCCGAACCGGTTCACCGGTGGCGGTAAGCGCGGGGCCGCTGAATGAAGCAAATGCTTGCCGAGCCTCCGACTGTTCGGCACGGCGCTGACAGTAGCTCGTTCGCATATCGGCGTCGGGATCGACGATCAGAAGCCCCGCGTCCCCGTCGAGCAGTACGTTCGTGCCATCTTCGAGTTGATCGACGTCGATTCCCACTATCATTGGCACGCCGCGCGACCTGGCGAGAATGGCGACATGGCTGCTGGGGCTTCCCCGGCGCAATACCAGCCCGCCGTCACGCCAATCGGTCGCCAGAAACATGGAAGGAGGCATATCGTCGGCCGCGACGATAACTCCTGCCGGCACGATCTGATCGGCCTCACCTGCCAGATGTCTCAGCACGCGATCACGGAGATCGCGCAAATCGGAGGCACGGGCGCGAAAATGGGGATCGTCGGCGGCCTCATACGATGCGATTTCCGAATCGATCGCAGCACTCCAGGCCCGATTTGCCACTTCGCCACCGGCGATCGATGCAAACGCCGGCGCCGTAAGGTTATCGTCTTCCACGAGCGCAATCTGAAAAGCGAGAATTGCTTCCGCTTCATCGGTTCCCGCTTCGTGCGCGAGCAAGGTGATATCTGCCTGGGATGCTGCGAGTGCATCGACGAGGGCTTGGCGTTCCTCCGCCACAGATCGAGATTGACGGGCATCATGCTTTACGGGAGCCAAACGCGCGAGCGGACCCAACGCGATTCCCGGGGCGGCGGATTTCCCTTCGATACGATGAGCAGCTCGGTGCGTTCTATCGTCCATCCTGAAAATCTCCGTCGACCAGCGTCACCAGCGCTTCCAGCGCTGCCTTCGCATCAGTCCCCTCCGCGCGAAAATAAATCGTCGAATCCTTCGGCGCCTTGGTAGCCATTACCTTGACGATGCTCTTGGCGTCGATCCAGGGCCCATCCGGCGACAGGCCAAGGTCGATGCGCGATTCAAAGGCTTTCGCCAGCTTGGTCAACTTGACCGAGGGGCGCGCGTGCAAGCCGACCTCGTGTCGCATGAGCACTGATGCGCGATGCTTATTCATATCCTTGTCCCGCATCAGACCGGTGTCAGTTCTTCGGCGGTGCGACGCACGGTCTCAAGCGAAGCTCCCGAGGCCGCTTCGGTCGCAGCCATGACTGCGCCCTCGACGACCGGCGCGTTGCAAACCACGACGCGGGCACGGCGCGATTCCGGCAACATTTCAATCGCCATCTCGCTATTGGTTTCCGCGCCGCCGAGGTCGACCAGGATTGCGACGCCGCGTTCCGACCACGCCCGCTCGATCGCCGCCATAATCGCTTCGACGCTGGTGCCCAAGCCGCCGCCCGGATCTCCACCGCACCAGCCGAGCGGCACTTCATGGCCGACCATTTGCTCGACCATCAGGGCGGTGCCCCGCGCCACGTCCGGCGAGTGAGACACAATGACGATTCCGACATTTTGGCTCATGCAAATCCCTCCATGACGTCTGCGACCGCGTCGACAATCAACGCGGAGGATCGTGCGCCGGGATCCATGTGACCGATGCTGCGCTCGCCCAGAAACGATGCGCGCCCGCGAATTGCCCGCATCGGGACCGTTTTCTCGGCAGCCGCACTGGCGGTTGCCTTCAGGCGCGCCGGTAGCCCGGCCCCGCCTTCGCGCAAGACGGCGAGAACGGGAAAAAGCACATCGAGCATGGTCTTCTGCCCGATATCAGACCTTCCGCGCACCTTGACGGCCTCGATCGCACCAGCAAAAGCATCGGCGACCTGTTCACGGGTCACCTCATCTGCCAACGACTTGCCGAGTGACATGAACAGGGTCCCATAGAGCGGACCGGACGCGCCGCCAACTTTCATGACGAGGGTCGTCCCGACGCCCTTCAGGGACTCGCCCAGGTCCTTGGCGCAGAGCTCATCAACTGCGGCCAGCACAGCTTCAAAGCCGCGGCGCATATTGGCTCCGTGATCGCCGTCGCCGATGGCGCGGTCAAGATCGGTGAGTTCGTCGGCGCTGGCAATGACACGCTGCGCCACGGTTTCAAACAGAAGTTTGCGAGCCTGACGATCGATCATCATGCATGCCCTCGCAATCCATCGTTATCGACCCGGTGACCGGCCTGATCGAAATAGGGTCCGCAAGCGTCACGAGCGAATGGGTGGCGAGCTTGAGGTGAACGTGGTTCTGATCACCGAGATGTTCAACCCAACGCACCTGCGCGCGCGGTCCTGGACCATCCGCTGCAGAGATCCGGATATGCTCGGTCCGCAAGCCCACGGTTCGTACCTGCGGCGGCACCGTATCGCTCCCCAGAAGCTCGGCGGGAATGAGGTTGATGGTCATGGCCTCGATCTGGTCGTGCGTCACGTAGAGGATCGTCGTTCCCAGCTCGCGCTGGATGCGCTTGAGCTCGAGGCGCAATTCCGCACGAAGCTTGGCATCCAGCGAGGAGAGCGGCTCGTCCATCAGATAGACGGCAGGCTCGCGCACCAGCGCCCGGCCAATGGCGACCCGCTGCATTTCGCCGCCGGAAAGCGCGGTAGCCCGGTTGCCGAGCTTCTGCTCGATATGAAGTAGCTCCGCTACCTGCTGAATCCGACGGCGTACTGTCTTCTCATCCATGCGCCGCGCCGGAGAACGTAGTGGAAAGGCCAGATTGTCGTAGACCGTGAGATGCGGATAAAGCGAATATTGCTGAAATACGAACGCGACGTCGCGTTCGGCCGGCACTTCGTCCGTTACGGTGCGTCCCTGGATCAATACGTTGCCGCGATCGGGCCGCTCCAGGCCGGCGATCAAACGCAGCGTCGTGGTCTTTCCAGCACCGGTCGGGCCAAGCAGCACAACAAACTCACCGTGTGCGATGGAGAGCGAAAGGTCACGGACGGCCTCGACTGCGCCGTAGCTCTTGCTGACTCCTATCAGTGCGACCTCAGCCATGCTGTCCTCCCGCATAAAGCGCCGAGGGCAGCGCCTGTCCACTACTGGCATCGAACAGGGAGAGCCTGTCGGGCCGCAATGCCAGCCCCACCTGTTCGCCGACCCGGACCACCTTGCCAGACGGCAGTCGCGCCTTGAGCTGGCCGTTGGCGGTTATCACCGTTACGATTTGCGTCGTACCGAGATATTCAGCGCCAATCACGCTGCCTCGCAGCAGCGAGACGTCGGCGAACGACACGTTTTCGGGCCGCACACCAAGCGCGAACTTGCCCTCGGCACGATCCTCGAATACCTCCGGCATTTCGACGGGAACCCCGTCGACCTTGATAATGCGATCGCCCCGCCGCGGCGAGGCGTACACATCGAGAAAGCTCATTGGCGGCGCGCCGATGAAGTCAGCGACGAACATGGTGCTGGGACGATCGTAGATCTGTTGCGGCGTGCCGATCTGCTCGACGCGACCCTGGTTCATGATGGCGATACGGTCCGCCATCGCCATCGCCTCGAGCTGGTCGTGGGTGATGTAGACGGTGGTCGCATCGATGCGGTCGTGCAACTCGCGCAGCTCGCCGCACATCAACCTGCGAAACTCGGAATCGAGCGCGCCCAGGGGCTCATCCATGAGAAAAGCCTTGGGTCGGCGCACGATGGCTCGCCCCAGGGCGACGCGCTGCCGGTCGCCACCGGAGAGGCCGCCGACCCGGCGCTCCAGGAGATGATCGATCCTCAGCAGTCTTGCGGTTTCTTCAACGCTTTGCTTGATCTCGGCGCGCGGGTAATTCTGACATCGCAGCGGGAAGCCAATATTCTGGCGCACGTTCATGTGCGGGTAGAGCGCAAACAGCTGGAACACAAATGCAATATCCCGCGCTGAGGCGCGCAGCGCGCTCACGTCTTCGCCATCAAGCAGGATGCGGCCGGAGGTCGGCAGCTCGAGGCCTGCGATCATGCGCAAGGTTGTCGTCTTGCCGCAGCCTGAAGGGCCCAGAATGACGAAGAACGAGCCGTGATCGACCGTGAAGTTCACGCCCTTGACGGCGCTGAACGTTCCGAATGTCTTGGCAACTGTCTCGAGCTTGATCTCTGCCATGACGGTTAGTCCGGAAAATGACTGACGATCACAAACCCCAGTGTCCCAACCAGGATCGTGACGAAGGAATAGCTATACAGATTCAATGAGAGCGGCTGCATCAGCATCACAACGCCAAGGCCGATCAGCGCCATCGCGATCGTTTCGCAGCGGCCACGACGGAGCCAGAGCGGCCATCTCGATGCGTATCGTGCAATCCTTTCGCTCATTTGCGCACCGCCCCAAAGGTGATGCCGCGCAACAAATGGCGGCGCAAGAGGATGGTGAAGCAAAGGATCGGAATGAAAAACAACGTCGTTGCGGCTGCGACCGCAGGCCAATCCTGGCCTCCCTCGCCGATAATGAACGGGATGAAGGGCGGCATCGTTTGCGCGTCACCACTGGTGAGCAGGACCGCGAAGGCATATTCGTTCCAGGCGAAGATCAAACAGAAGATCGCGGTGGCCGCGATACCCGTCGTCGCCTGCGGAAGAACCACCTTGAAGAAGGCCTGGAGGCGCGTGTAGCCGTCGACCATCGCGGCCTCTTCATACTCGCGCGGGATTTCGTCCATGAATCCCTTCAATAGCCACACCGCCAGCGAGACATTCACCGCGGTGTACAACAAGATCATCCCGAGCTTGGTGTCGGTTAACCCGAGGTGCCGGAACATCAGATAGATCGGGATCGCAACAGCAATTGGCGGCATCATCCGTGTCGAGAGGATAAAGAACAGGAGATCGTCGGCGAGCGGCACGCGGAATCGCGAGAACGCGTAGGCGGCGATGGTGCCGAAGCACACTGCAAGAAAGGTCGAGCCGAAACCGATGACCATTGAGTTCACAAAGCGCGGCACCACCTTCGAGGGCCCGCCGATCACCATGTTGCGCGAGCGCACCAGACGCTCATACCAGGTCTGCGGCGGAGGCAAGCTGGCCAGGAACTCAGGCGTCTGCCGCGAGCGCGTCGTAAAAAGGTTGACGTAACCTTCGACGGAAGGCTCGAACAGGATCTTGGGCGGATAGGCGATCGAATCCGGCGGGGTCTTGAATCCGGTGAGGAATATCCATAGCAGCGGCAGAATGGTCACCATCGCGTAGGTAGCGACGATGAATGAAGCGGTGGTCTTCGACCATCGTGACGGCTCGGCCACAGAATGTGCGGTGACGGGCGTTTTCATCGCTGCTTCACCCGGTTGAGGACTTTGACATAGATATTGGCGGCGCCAAATACAGTGACGAAGAGAATGATCGCCAAGGCCGACGAATAGCCCGTGCGCCATTTCTCGAATGCCTCGCGCTTCAAGGTGATCGACGCAACCTCCGTTGTCGATCCCGGACCTCCCGAGGTAAGCAGGTTGACCATGTCGAACATCTTGAAGTTTTCGATCGCCCGAAAAAGAATGGCGAGCATCAGGAACGGCATCACCATCGGGAGCGTGATCGACCAGAATTGCCGCCAGGGGGATGCGCGATCGACCTCTGCCGCCTCGTAGATGTAATCGGGTATCGAGCGCAAACCGGCGAGACAGATGAGCATGACATAGGGCGTCCACATCCAGGTATCGACCATGATGATCGACCAGGGCGCCAGCCGGACGTCGCCGATCATCTGAAACGAGCTCGGGTTGACGCCGGTCAGGAGTGCGATCGCGCTATTGAATAACCCGCTCTGCGGCTGCAGCAGAAAGGTCCAAAAATTGCCAACCACTGCCGGCGAAAGCATCATCGGCAATAGAATGATCGTGGTCCAAAAACTGTGACCACGGAAGCGACGGTTAATCAAAAGCGCCAGACCAAACCCGAGAACCAGCTCAAGCGCGATCGACCACAGCACGAAATGAGCGGTGGCCTGCATGGCGTGCCACACCTCAGCGTCAGTCAGTAAATCGCGGTAGTTGTCGAGACCGACATACCTGATCACGGCATTCGGACGATTGGCCCGATAGTTGGTAAACGAGAGCTGGATCGACCACAGCAATGGGAAGATGTTGATCGCCAGCAGCAGCAGCACCGACGGAGTAATGAACAGCCAGGCGATCGCTCGGTCGGACATGCCGCCGAACCGCAATGCAAGTCGACGTGGGGTCCGGGCAACGGCCCGCTCGGCAAGTGTGCTCATGTGAGACCTGTCGTTCACGGCTCGGGGCACGATGGCGGAGGCGGTCTCCCGACCGGAGCCGGGAGACCTGCAGCGCGTCAGGCTAGATCTTACCTTCGTCCTTGAACACCTTTTGCCAATCCTTGACCAGAAGGTCGAGCGCCTCCTTTGCGGTCCCCTTGTCGGCCACGACATAGTCATGGACGCGCTTCTGCATGTCGAGCAGCAGCGACGCATAGGCCGGCTCCGCCCAGAAGTCCTTGACGATATCCATGGACTTCAGGAAGTCGGCGGCAAACGGTGCGCTCTTTGTAAAACCGGGATCGTTGAGCACCGCCTTGTGACAGGAGTATCCGCCGAGCGCCCACCACTTTTTCTGAACGTCCGGCTGTGCGAACCATTTGATATAGGCAAGCGCGTCGTCCCGATGATCCGAGTAGGAGACAACCGAGATCCCCTGCCCGCCTAGCTGGGTAAAGTGGAGCTTCTGCTTCGGGTTGACGAAGAAGCCAATCTTGTCGCCGCCGACATTGGGATCCTTGTAGAGGCCAGGAAAGAACGCGAAGAAGTTCATCTGCATCGCGACCTGTCCGGACTTGAAGGCGTCGAGGCCCTCGGACATGTAGGCATTGCTCATTCCGGGCGCGGTGCAGCACTTGTAAAGCGACTTGTAGAATTCCAGGCCTTTGACCGCGTCGGGCGAGTTGACGAAGCCCTCCATCTGGTAGGGCTTCTTCGGATCGTCGTACTGGAAGCCCCAGTCGTAGAGCGCGTTGGTCACGCCCATCGTGATGCCTTCGGAGCCGCGCTCGGTATAGATGTAGGCTCCGTAAACCTTCTTGCCGTCGATCTCCCTGCCCTGAAAGAACTCGGCGATCTGCTTGAGTTCATCCCAGGTTTGAGGTGGGCTGAGGTCGCGACCGTACGTCTTCTTGAATTCGGCCTGGATCTCCGGCCGGGCGAACCAGTCCTTGCGATAGGTCCAGCCGATCGCATCGCCCATGGCCGGCAACGCCCAATAATTGGGGGTATTCTTGGGCCATTGCGAATAGCCGACCACCGTCGCCGGCATGAAATCGTCCATCGAGATTTTTTCTTTGGCGAAGAAATCGTTGAGCTTGACATAGTGACCATTCTCGGCGGCGCCGCCGATCCACTGGCTGTCACCGATAATGAGGTCACAGAGCCTTCCCTTTGAATTGAGTTCGTTGAGGAACCGGTCCGCGTAGCTCGTCCACGGGACGAACTCATATTTCATTTCGACTCCGGATTTGGCGGTGAAGTCTTTCGATAGTTCCACCAAGGCGTTTGCTGGGTCCCACGCTGCCCAGCACAACGTCAATTGCTTTGTCTGAGCAACAGCTTGGCTGCCAAGACACGAGGCGACGACAACNNNNGACAACCGCGGTCACCCCCAATGCACGCATGATTTGGATCATTACAACCTCCCTGTTGTCGCAGGCGATTGCCTGCTTGCCTTGCCAATCATCTTTCGCCGTCCGGCGGAGATGCACGCAGACTGAAATCCCGGCTTCACCCGAAGTCGCGAAAACGATGTTTAGTGTTATTGTTAAGTGTGAGCGTTTCACTAAACATATTTGGAGTCAATGCGCGCCGTAGATTTTTTTAACAGACGAAGTTATTGCTGCAGTGCAACCGTTAGCGAACCGACGTTCGGCGAGCAGCGAACGACGCGCGGGAGCCCATTTTGTTTAGTGAATATGGCTGTCGGGCTTCTGCAATTCGTGCGCAGCGCCCTTATTGCGCTAGCTTACGAAAAAGTGCCGATGGAAATCTTCGGCCAGGATTCGGTCTTGCGAGCCGCATCGAGCTTCATCGTCCATGCGTCTATCGCAGCGATTTCGATCCGTTCAACTGGAACGCCATCGCTGTGCCTCATCAGGGGATCCTGCTAATCGGATCGTGCTTTCGCTGGCGATCGCGATAAAAAATAATTTGCGCGTTAGAGCAGCATTAACCGAGTTGATGTCTAGCCCGCAACCATCGTGTTCCCTCCCCGTTGGTTTCGAACGCAACAACAGGGAAACATGCCATGGCCGGCATTTACTTGATTGCGCACACCAACAGCTTCGAACGTCGCCGTCGAATTTTAGCTGAGGATGCACACGTTGTCCGCCAACGGGCCATCCGCCGAGGTGACGACTTTGAGGGATGGCACCTCTCACGGTTGATGCGAGATGCAGCAACTCCTTTCGAAGTCACTACGGCCGAATGCCAATATCAGAGGTGGCTCCGGGCATCGCCACGCCGCGGACGTGCGGTCGCCTAGTAAGTGCAAGCACAACCAAGCCGCCTGCAGAGTTTCAAACTCGCCGGTCGTCTGTGCAGAAACCGCGGTGACTGCCTCGCACCATTTTCGGAAATGGTACCTCTGGACCGAGGTCAGGACCGTGCAAAATTGCTCATCTGGAGAAAACATTCCAATCAAACTGTGAGCATCATGCGGTTCCCCGCGGCTCTGGCGGGATGGTCGTTGACAAAGACGTTACTGCATCCGCTAATCCCTGAGCTGGCGCTAAAGCCAGGGGAGGCTGATATGAAGCGCTTTTGCTGCGGGATGATTGTCGCGATCTGGTCTTGCGGTGGCGGTGTGGCGAATGCCCAAAGCCTTCCTTCATATATGGCGCCAATTGCGGGAGTGACCTCTGCGACGCCGGGAGACATCGCAACCAAAGACGTGCTGGCGCTCAACACCGGCATGTTTGAATTGTATGGCGACGCCGCCAAGATCTTTCAGAAGAACATGCTCAGCCAGCACCCGGTAATCCTCGGCCTTTTTTCCGGCGCCGGCGGGCGCCTTATCCTCTATCGTCCCGGTCTGCCGCCGCTCGAAGCACCGCAAGTGCCGATAGTCTATCAACTGATGAAATCCGTCGGTCACAGCACAATGGCGCTGGCCGAAGTGGTCGGACCTTATCTGAACAATCCGGCCGACAAATCCTGGCGCGGTTCGATGCTTGCCTACCGCAGCCGGATGCAGTCGGCGCTCGACGGACTCGATGCCGCCCCCATGCAGCCGGAGTGGCGTCCCAATAATCGCAGCATCCTGCAGAACAACATTGCATTCATGGACGATTGCCTTGCCAAGGGAATGATCAGCTTCGCTGCGCTGGAATCGTTCGGCAAGAGACAGGCGCCCTTTCTCGCAGAGAACGTCGCGTGGGCCGCGCAGACACAAGTCGGTCACTGGATGACGGTGCTCGCAGGTTGGAAGACCATGCTTGGTGCGGACTGGGACAAAACCTATGCGGCGAGCAATACCATTTACGTGGCGCGCCAGAACAACGTGCTGTTCAGCGTGCTGGCGCAGTTCTTCGGTCCGGAAGCGATCAACGATCGTCTTCTGCTGATCGAGACAATCTCCTTTACCACCACGCCTGAGGACATGCTGGACTCGCTGACGCGTATCATTGCCGATCGCTCGGTGGGCTCGCTGTTCTTCGGCAATTATCATCTGATGGACTACGAGCTCATGGGGGGTGACGCACGTGCCGCGATTATCGCGGAAACCGGCAAACGTGGCGTGACGCCGTTCCTGCCGCCGGTCGTGCCGTTCGGCTCAAAGCAGTGGCCGACATTGGTCACACCAGGTCCCGGTCCCGCATCCATCGCCGACTTATCAAAACGCCCGTGAGAGCGTTGACCAAGAGGTAGGAGCATGCAGCCTTCGCGGCGCGAGTTCGTGAAGTGGGTCACCGCGAGCGGCATCGCGCTCAGCCTGTCGCGGCT
>WNGK01004876.1_pt1 | contig 14288 bp, 13 predicted proteins | sample 5400601 | NCBI WGS metagenome assembly WNGK01 (sample SAMN13153376, study PRJNA577476) | soil metagenome | isolation source: 60 cm soil or saprolite under Garry oak tree replicate 1 | place: USA:California | collected 2016-06-15 | reverse complement strand
GCGTCTATTCCCGTGGATTTGAAAGCAGCCAATTCCGAGATGGTGGCCACGTTTAGCGTTAAACCACCGAATCAAAATAGCGAAGGCACCTTGCGCGCCATTGTTTCGATCGATGGCCGCGATTATTCACTCGAGCGGGTGCGCATTTCTTATCCCCACATCGGCGTGCAGACACTGATGCCACCAGCGGAAGTGAAACTTGTTCGCGCGGATATCCACAAGAAAGGCGAGCACATTGGTTACATTCCCGGGGCCGGCGATGATGTCCCCGAAAGTTTGAGGCAAATCGGGTATTCAGTGAAGATCTTGAGCGAACCCGAGATCACCGCGAAAAATCTGACTCAGTTTTCTGCCGTCGTGCTGGGGATCCGCGCCTACAACACACAGGATCGAATTTCCAACTGGTTGCCCGAATTATTTGCCTACGTGAAAAACGGCGGACTTGCCATCGCGCAGTACAACACGCTCGCTGATCTCAAGACCAACCAACTGGGGCCGTATCCATTGGAGATTTCAAGGGACCGGGTCACTGACGAAAATGCACAGGTGCGTGTCCTGGCGCCGAATCATCCACTCATGAAGGTCCCAAACAAAATCACGCCGAAGGATTTCGACGGATGGGTCCAGGAACGCGGACTTTATTTTCCTAACAAGTGGGACCCTGCCTGGACACCGATCCTATCGTGCAACGATCCAAAGGAAAAGCCGCTCGATGGGGGGCTCCTGGTCGTGAAATCAGGCAAAGGTTTCTTTATCTACACCAGCTATTCCTGGTTTCGGCAGTTACCGGCAGGAGTCCCGGGAGCGTATCGCTTGTTCGCGAACATGCTGTCGCTGGAAAAATGAGCACAAGCGATTCCAAGCCGAATCCGCGTTCCTGGCGTAAAGCATATGGTCTGACGCTTTCTCTGTTTGCAGTGGAGGTAGTGCTCCTCTACCTCTTTACTCTCCGGTTCTCGTGAACCGGTTGGATTATCTTGTCCTCATCGCCACGATTCTGGCGATCCCACTTTACGGTCTTTGGCGAACGCGGGGCAGCGCCTCGTTAGGCCAATATCTGAAAGGCGACACAAGTATACGGTGGGCCACGATAGGATTGTCGGTACTCGCGACGCAGGCTGGACCAATCACGTTCCTTTCGATGCCCGGCCAGGCTTATGAAAGCGGCATCGGTTTTATCCAGAACTATTTTGGGCAACCGCTCGCGCTCATTGTTGTCTGCGCAGTGTTCGTTCCGATCTATCAGCGACTAAAAGTTTACACGGCATATCAGTACCTCGGCGAACGCTTTGATCGGAAAACGCGGTTACTAGGCGCATTCCTATTTCTCGTGCAACGAGGCATCGCTGCCGGAATCACAATCTACGCACCCGCCATTGTTCTCTCCGCGTTGCTGGGGTGGCGCTTGAACCTGACCATCTGGCTGGCAGGCGGACTTGTCGTTATCTACACGGTCCTGGGAGGAACGAAGGTTGTAAGCATCACTCAACGCTACCAGATGATTGTAATTTTTGTCGGCATGGCGATCGCTTTTGCCGTCGCGGTTTACCGGCTCTCGCCCGATCTGTCTTTTGAAAACACGCTATCGGTGGCAGGCAAAATGGGAAAACTCGAGGCAGTATCTTTCTCCCTCGATCCGCACAAGCGATATACGTTCTGGTCGGGTCTGATCGGCGGATTTTTTCTGGCGCTGTCATATTTCGGAGCGGACCAATCGCAGGTGCAACGATATCTCGCGGGAGGCTCGCTCAAAGAGAGTCGTCTCGGTTTGCTTTTCAATGCCGTGGTTAAAGTGCCACTGCAATTTTCCATTCTGCTACTCGGCGCGATTGTTTTCATGTTTTACCAATTCGAAAAGCCGCCGGTTTATTTCAATCAACCTGCGTACGAGCGTGCGTTGGAGAACGGCTATGCGGCTCCGTTGAGCGCATTGCAGAGGCAATTCGATGAGGTCTTCGCACAAAAACGCGCAGCGATTCGCACTGTTTCCACCGGGTCGTCGAGCGAGCGCGATGCGGCGATGAACAAGCTCCGCGAACTGGACGCGCAGGCGCACGCGGTACGTGATAGAACCAAGGCTGTTCTCGTGCAAGCGGGCGTCGATCCCAAGAGCAAGGAATCCGATTACGTGTTTATTACTTTTATTCTTCAACAGATGCCACACGGCGTTGTCGGATTACTCATCGCAGTGATTTTGTGCGCGACCATGTCAGCAACGGCAGCAGCGCTGAATGCTCTCGGCTCCACCACGGCCGTCGACTTTTATCGTCCTTTGATACGCCCCAACGCCAGCGACCATCATTATGTAGTGGCGGCGCAAGCGCTGACAGCGGCGTGGGGTTTGATCGCAATCGGCGTAGCGTCTTTCGCCAGTTTGGTCGAGAACCTGATCGAAGCAGGCAACATTCTGGGCTCCGTTTTCTATGGCAGTATCCTCGGTCTCTTTCTGGCGGCGTTCTTTATTCGTCGCGTTACCGGATCCGCGGTGTTTTTCGCGGCGCTCTTTGCGCAAAGCCTGGTGTTCGTTCTGTTCGCTACAACGAACATCGGTTACCTGTGGTACAACTTTATTGGATGCGCGGCCGTATTGATCGTCGCGCCGATCCTGCAGCATACTGTGTTTCGCAACGCGGAAGCTTCCGCTGTGGTATGACGCTCGTTCTTAGCCATGCATCAACCCATTATTTGTTTCGGCCAGCAACCGTGCGGATTTTTTCCCAAGCGATATTTGCTCGCCAAGATTCTCACCGCTCGACGTCTCCAGAAGGAAATCGGCGGAGAGATCGTTTTTTTCTATCACGACAGCGATCATGACCCGCGCGAGACGATTACGATTTTGCGAGACCGGCACACCAACGGGGAAACGGCCTTAAATTTCCAGTTCGAGAATCGCATTCAAAAGCAGTTTTCACCGCTCTACGCGAAACGCGTCCTTCCGGAATGGCACGAGAAAACTGCGCGCCAACTTCCGCGTTATGTCGGCCGGTCTCTGGTCGGTTATTTCAAGGAGACGAAGCCTTCGAATGTCGCCGGTTTCTGTCTCGAGATGTACACGCGAATGGGCCTGCTCGACGGAATTCGGGTGGAGCGATCGAGCGCACCCGACTTCAGAGCGCGTGCTGTGGCCGTCTCAGATTATTTCGTCGATCAGCGCTATGAAGGCGAGATTGTTCGCGCACGGGTTCGCGATGGGAAATTGCTGCTGCACAAAGGAGGCCATCGGTTTCTGGAGATTCCCGGAGAAGAATTTGGTCCGAAGCAAATCAGCCCGACGCGCGACACGCGTTTCTCCTGGATGCAATCAGTCATTCGATGCACTCACTACGTTTCCGGTGCGAGCGAGCAGCATTACATTAACAAGGCGGATGCTCCCGAGGTGAAATTCGTCAGGCGCGACGACATTTCCGAATCCGACAAAGCTTACACCGAACTGGCATGAATTCGCGACCCCTCAAAATTGGGATCGCCTGTTTTCCGCTGATCGGTGGAAGCGGGATTTTGGCGACAGCTCTGGGATCAGAATTGGCGCGGCGTGGTCATGAGGTTTATTTTTTTAGTTACGCTCAACCCGTTCGGCTGAACCTGCCGCAGGATAATCTTCATTTCCATCGAGTCGATGTTGCGCAAAACCCCTTGTTCCCTTCTCCCGACTACACTCTGCCGCTCGCGGTGAAAATGGCGGAGGTAGCGCGCGCTCAGCAGCTCGATGTCTTTCATGTTCATTATGCGGTGCCGCATGCACTCGCGGCGTGTTTAGCCTCGCAGATGTTAGGCCCATCCGCTCCGCGCATCGTCACCACGTTGCATGGAACCGATACTACTCTGCTCGGGCAGGACCCGGATTACCGCATGGCTATCGAACATGCCCTTGTTCATTCCGATGCGGTGACAGCAGTCTCAGAAAGTCTTCGGAATCAAACACAGGAAATCTTTCGATTGAAACGTCCAATTAAAGTCATTCCGAATTTCTTTACTCCGAATAAACCAAAGAGAAGCCGCGAGGAGGTTCGACGCGATCTCGGGTTAACTGACGAATTTCTCGTGCTGCACATGTCGAGTTTGCGGTCTGTGAAACGAATCGATCTCCTTCTGAAGACGATTGCCAAGTTGAAAAACCGGGAGCGCGTTCGGTTGTTCATTCTGGCAGGAGGCCCTTTTGATCCTTACGAGCCATTGCTCGATCAATTGGGAATCCGGGATGTTGTGATTGTTCGGCAAAACACAGCTGTGGTGGACGAGTATTTGCAGGCCGCGGATGCCGGACTCTACACGTCCGAATACGAAAGTTTCGGTCTAAGTATTCTTGAAACCATGTTTTACGGAAAACCTGTCGTCGCCTTCGGTGTCGGTGGCATTCCCGAAGTCATCGGCGATTCTTGTCCGTTATATCCTTTCGGCGATACAGCCGCGGCTGCCGCTGCGTTGGACGGGTTGATTGAATCTCCGGCTCAGGTGCGAGAACTCGGCGAACGAAGTCGCCTTCGCACAATCGAAAAGTTCTCAGCAGATCGGATTCTGCCCCAGTATGAAGCGCTCTACCGCCGTGTAATCTCCCGCAAACTGCACCGTGCAGGACTTGAACCTGCAACCCAGTGATTAAGAGTCACTTGCTCTGCCAATTGAGCTAACGGTGCGAGGAAATCTAAATTCTAAATTTCGTTTGCCGATTTTAGCAGAATTTCCTTTAGCCAGCGAGAGAGATCAAGCGGCACCATCACTGCGTAAAGACAACGATGCCTGCGTCAGATTTTTTGCTTTATTCGGTTCGCAGTGCCGTCATCGGATTCACACGAGTGGCGCGGTTGGCCGGGAAGAAACAAGCAAGCAGCGCAGCGCTCGCGAGCATCAAAGTTGCGGTAACGAGCGCCAACGGATCGGTCGGACTGACGTCATACAGGATTTTGGCCAGGACGCGCCCTGCAGCCAATGAAAGAAGGAGGCCGGCGCCAACCGCGAGAGCCGTTTGCATCGCGCCCTGTCGCATAATGAGGGCGAATACGTGACGCCGATGTGCGCCCAGAGCCATGCGTATGCCGATTTCGCGGGTCCGGCATGCCACGGCATAAGCTTTCACACCGTAAACACCGACGACGGCTAACATAAGCGCGATTGCACCAAAAGCGCCGAAGAGAGTTGCCCCCAGTTTAACGATCCAGAGGTTGGGCGACCTCTCCATCAAGTCGAGAAATGGGGTCATCTGTAGCAGCGGCAGATCGGGATCGATCTCGCGCAGCGTTTGTCGAAGCGTCGGAATAAACGCGGCGACCGCATGGCGATCCTGTGTGTTGAGCCGCACGTGCAGAAACGTTTGGCCGGTGTATCCCTGCACCAACGGCACGAACAAACGGCAGACGAGCGAATCGTTGTCAACGCTATGCCGGTGCTTGCTCACGACACCGACGACTTCCATGTCGTTAGGCGATCCGTCTTTCGGCGGGTTGGTGTAACGAATGTGCTGCCCGATCGGGTCTTCGTTCGGAAAAAGTTTTTCGCCATTTCTTCGTCGATCATCGCCACGCGCCGCGCGTCCTTGTTTTCGCATTCGTTTTGCGTGAAATCGCGGCCGCGTAGCAGTTTTATGCCGAGCGCCTCGTAGTAACCGGGCGTTATCGCGCTGAAGAGCGAATTGACGCTTGGGTCCGGCGCCTTCGGGTCGTTAGGCATGGAGTCTTTCGTGCGGAGAACGCGGCGTGCGCTGGTGAAATCGGAATACGGCAGCATGGTGCCGGTGGCCGAAGCGGTTACCCCGGGCAACTCTCGTATGCGTCGCACCATGTCGAAGATCAAGCGGCGCGAATCGGCCGGGGTTTTCTTGATCAAACTGAAATCGAATTCACTAATAATATCGCCGCGCGCAACGAAGCCCGGATTAAGCCCCGCTGCCTTGAGCGCCCCACGGAAAAATAATCCGGCGGCGAAAAGCAACATGAGCGAAAGCGCGATTTGCGCCATTACCGAAATGTGACGTGGCGCGAAGAAACGACTCAAACGACCGATGCGCGCCGGTTCGCCGACTTGCTCTTTCAGGTCCTTAACAAGATCGGCCTTTGTTGCCTTCAACGCTGGGCCGAGGCTGAAAAGCATTGTCGCGATGAGGCAAAACAAGAACGTGATTTCAAGCACCGTCGTGTCCGGCCGCAATTTGACCACGAAAGAAAAGTTCACGGACGCGAGCAAGCCGCGCAGTTGTTGGAGTAAAGCATCGTTGCACCAGGCGCTCAGAATCAGGCCAATGACGCCGCCGCAAATAGCCAGCAAAAACCCTTCGCATAATAATTGTCTGACGATCTGCCAGCGTGATGCCCCGACAGCCAGACGGACCGCAATTTCCTTGGAACGCGATGTGCCGCGTGCAAGCAACATGTTGGTGAGATTCAAACAGGCGATGAGCAAGACCGCTCCGGCCATCGCCATTAGCAATGTCGCGACCAGCGTGAGCGGGCCGTCATCCTCCGGTTGCGTGCTTAGGCCGAATCGTGCCGGCGTTTGGATCTGTAATTCCCGCGCACCGTCGCTGCCGTCCGGTTGAATTGCATTTAACCGTTGCGCCAGCACCAGCAAACGGGCTTTTGCCGAGTCGATCGTCAGGCCGGAGCGCATCCGCGCCACTAGATTGAAGGTGTAATTCTTCGGGTCCAACAGGTCGTGCGTCGTTTCTGAGTCGCCAAAGGCCGACCCGAACTGCGAACGAATGCCGAGCGGCAGCCAGATATCCGGCGCGATCAACGCGTTCGCGCCGCTGAATCCATCCGGCGCGATGCCGATCACGGTGTAGGGCTGTCCGTTGATGTGTAGGGTGCTACCAACAAAATCATCGCGGCCACCGTTTCGTTTCCAAAAGCCGTAGCTTGATACAAGTACAGCCATATTCGCATTCGGCTTACATTCCTCAGCGTTATAAAACCGGCCTCGAAACGCCTGGACGCCCATCATTGGGAAATAATTCTCCGACGTCAGGAATGCGAAGCTGCGTCGCATCTCGTGATCGTGCCCTATGCCGGCGACGGCAAACTCGAGCGCCGCCACATCGACAAACACTTCTCCCCTGTTCTCGCGCAGCTCGCGGTATTCGTTATAGGAGAACTGGCGATAATCATGGCTCGCATTCTGTCGGGCCGTAAACACATTCACGACTTCGGCAGGCCGAACCGGCACCACCGGCTTAAGCAGCACGCCATTGATCAGCGCGAAAATGGCCGAATTAACGCCGATCGCTAACGCGAGCGTCAATACCGCTACGGTCGTGAATCCCGGCGTCTTGAGAAGCTGCCGCAAAGCAAACCTGAAATCCTGCCTCATAATGATCCTTCTTGGTTTTCATTGGGATGCAGTGTGCCCTGGCTTTGGATTCAAAAGTTGTGCGTCGGGGCGATAATGTTGGTAGTAGAATTCGTGAAACATGATGCGTTCCGGGAATCTTCCCAAGTGCGGCAATCGCCGACCTTTTGGTTTTTGAAAGCGCAGGCTGGGGCCTCGCAATTCAAAAAATCAAGCTTGCGTGTGGCGTGCGTAGTGTCTGTCAACGCCTTTCGGCAGCAGACGTTTCCGACCGCGTTGCCGCCGGCGCGCAAGAGTGGCGCGGCCGCCCCTTGTTCGCATACGTGCGCGAAAACCGTGCTGGCGTTTACGCGTTCGCTTCGATGGCTGATAAGTGCGTTTCATAAAACCGATTCGGCTGAGCCGATCAAAGAATGGGTAAATTAGGGGGATGCTCCTCATTGTCAACGCCGAGGCAAACTCGCATCGCCCGGATTCGTGGTCAGGCAACGACCCGAATTTACAAAGTTGCCAAGACAGGGCATTTGGAATAACAAGCCTGAGTTAATGGGCGAACAAGAAAATGTCGTGATCGAGCCGGCAACTGAAGCCGACTTGGACGAGTTGTCGGAATTGCTCGGCGAATTGTTCTCTCAGGAGAGCGACTTCCGCCCCGATAAAGACAAACAGCTCCGCGGCCTGCGGCTCATTTTCGAACAGCCAAGTCGAGGCCGCGTTTTTGTGCTGCGACGCAATGGCGCGATCGTGGGGATGATCAATTTGCTCTTCACCATCAGTACAGCCGAAGGCGGTTTTGTCATTCTTTTAGAGGATTTGGTGGTGCACAAGCAGTATCAAGGCCACGGCTACGGCAACAAGCTGCTCGAACACGCAATCGATTTCGCGAAGAAGAAAAACTTTCTCCGAATCACGCTGCTTACCGATCGCCCGGAAAATGTAGCGCAGTCGTTTTTTCGGAAGCATGGCTTTGTCGATTCTTCGATGATTCCGATGCGCTTGTGGATCACGCCGCAGCAGGAGCAAACGGGGAAAGAGTAATCTCGGATTACACGGATAGAACGGATGTGGATAATTGCGGACGCTTCAGTGTGGGGGCAGAGCTCTGCGACCCTCAACGCACAACGGCCGGTTACGCTTCGGAAAGAGGCTCGCGGAGCTCGTCCCTTCATTTGCCTGCATATTAGTAATTCGTGCCATCCGTGGTTAGCGGTTGTTTTGGATCCACGCGTCCAGTTCAGTCGCGAGCCGTTTTTTGAATTCGGCGCGGAACTGAATTTCATCGACCGCTTTTGCCACATCGGGCGCACTCGCAGCGGGCAGGTTTCCTTGCGCATAAGCTTCTAACCGCTTTGCACGCGACTCGTCCGAGAAAAACGTGAATAGGCTGGGTGCATATCGATTAGCGCCAGCCGCGTCAGTTTTCGCGAGCAGCGTTTTCATATTCGCCGCGGCGAGCTCCCACGCGATGTCGGGGTGACCGCTGTCACGCGCGACGCGCGCGACCAGAAACACGGCGCGACTCGTTGGCAGTTCATCAGTCAGAGCAATCGCCAGTGTCTTCTTGATCAACTTCGGATCGGCTGCTTGTGCCAACGCGTTATAGTAATTTTGTTTGTCCGCGATACTGGTCGTTTTCAGACCGAGCTCATGCAGTTTGTTCCAAGTCTTCTCGTCCGCATACCGACCGACGACTGATAGGACGGCGGGACGGAGATCGGGTGCGAGCGATGCCGGATCAGCGAGGTATTTCTCGAAACGCTCACGGCAGCCAGCGATGATCTCCGGATCGTTGGAATCTCCCAGCGCGCGGATCAGGCTAGCGCGCAAGTTTGCAGCAGCGGGCGGTTCGCCTACTTTCGGCTCCCACCCCAGCTTCGCAAATGTTGGACGCAAAAGCGATCGGGCGTATTGCTGGAACTTTTTGCATTGCGGACTCCCGAAGAGCAGACGGTTCATGAACTCCAGCACTTCGATGATCTGCTCGCGCTCGGCTAAATCCGCGGAGGGCGGCAATTTCTCAACTAATCCAAAATAGAACGAGACCGGCGCACGACCGGCTTGCACAAGCGCCCACGCATCGCTCAGAAGACTTACCCGATCTTCCACTCCCAGCTTCTGGAGCGCCTCGAGTAACAGTTTCCAAGAGCGCGCGTCGTATTCGACTCGATAATTTCCAGCGCCGTTGACGTTCAATTTGAGCGCGCGATCTGCGGGGATGTTGTCCAGAGCAGCAGTCTTGTCGGTCATCAGCAAGATCGCAGCGGGTTCGCCAACGACCGAATAGGTCAGCGGGATTTTCCAGAGGAGCGACGGGGCATTTTTGAAATTCACCGTGAACCGCTCTTGTGTGAGCTGCACCTTGCCATCTGCTTCTCGTTTGACCTTCACAACCGGAAATCCTGGCTGTTCGGTCCAGCCTGCGGCAATTTCACCGACGGATTCGTTCGAGGCTTGCGAAAGCGCATTCCACAAATCCGCGGTGGTAGAATTCGAATATTTATGCGCGTCAATGTAGCCGCGGATTCCATCCCGGAAGACGTCCTCGCCAAGAAAGCTCTCCAGCATCCGCAAAAACGATTGGCCCTTTTTGTAAGTTATATCGTCGAAGGCGCTATTGGCTTCGGCCTCCGTAGCGACAGGTTGTTGAATCGGATGCGTGGTCGAACGCGCGTCACCTTCCATGGCCGCTTCCTTGGCGATTCCGGTGCGCCGCGTAGGATCTCGCGGCAATTCCCGCGCCAGCCAGACTTCCCATTGTGGGTTGAACTGCGCGGTGCATTTGCTGCCCATCCAAGAGGCGAATCCTTCGTTGAGCCAGAGGTTGTCCCACCACGCCATCGTCACGAGGTCGCCAAACCACATATGGGCCATCTCATGCGCCAACACTTCGTAGATATTTTGCTTCGTATCGGCGGAGGAATTCTTCGGATCGAATAGAAGCGTCGATTCGAAATAGGTTATTCCGCCCCAGTTTTCCATCGCACCACCGAAGCCGCCGGGAACAGCAATTTGATCCAGTTTGGGCAATGGATACGGAACGCCGAAATAATCGTTGTAGTATTGCAAAATCTGGGCCGAAGCTTCGAGCGCATATCGACCCAGTTCTGCTTTTCCCTTTGTTGTAATCACACGGATTTGTGTCGGACCGACTCGCGATTCGATGACGTCGAGTTCACCGGCAACGAACACGTTCAGATAGCTGGACATCGGAGGAGTCGGCGCGAAACACACTTCTCTTCCGCCTGCAATTTTCCTCTCGCTCTCGACAGGCATGTTCGACACAGCGAGCCAATTCTCTGGCACGACGACTGTTAATTGAAAACGCGCGCGAAAGGCTGGTTCGTCCCAGCAAGGAAAAAATCGTCGCGCATCGGTCGCTTCGAATTGCGTCCCGAGCATGACCTTGCGCGCGCCGCTGCCCTGTTCCTGATAAGGCACGTAAAAAAGCCCCTGCCCTTGTTGATTGATTTTGCCGGTGAAGCGGAGGGTGAGGCTGTGATCGCCGGCTGCGAGTTCTGACGGTAACGTAAGCGTCAGCAGTTCGGTCTCTTTATCGATCCTGATTGCCGAAGCAGGCAATTGTTTGCCATCGACAGAGGCTGCCTGAACCTTGAGTTCGAGCGCGTTCAACACCAGTTGGCGGATGGGGCTGCGCACGTTCAGCTTTACCATTTCACTTCCCGCGAACGTGAAGTTCTCGATGTTCGGAACGACGCGCACCGAGTATTCCGTGGGAACGACTTGTTTCGGAAGTTTCCCCGGAGTCTCGTAAAAATTAAAAGGCTTTTCCACAGCTCCGAATAACGACGTTCCCGAACACAAAACCACAAATGAGACAAGCTGAAAGCGCATGTCGCGAACTAAACTATCAGCCCGGCGTGTGCATTCCGTTTCAATTCTTTGGCCCTTCCGCGCGTTCTCACTGGTAGGGTCGCCGCGCTGCGCCGACTCCCGAAAGCCTTCGGGACAGTGCGGCCGTCCCTGGCCAGCATTTGCAAATGCAGAAATAAATGGGCGCACACCTACTGCACGACGAGCACCAACAGCAATTGTCCCCCGCCCACCTGCGGGCCTTTGATTACCAGCGGGCTGCGCTTGCTGAGCTTGGCCTCGGTTTCGAGCAGCAGCTCTTTCTCTTTGTACAGTTTCAGGTTCAAAACATAGCCTCCTTGCCTCTCGCCGCGCGCATCCACGTGCAACCCGAAAAACTTACTCGTCGCAAGCCAGTCTTCCTGACCGGTTCTGAGGACCTTTTGCGAATGCCCGATCACCTGGAATTGATCGTAACCGAAAAATCTCTTCAGCAATCCCTCGATGCGAATCAGTTCCGGCGGAATTAGCTGCGGTTGAGAGACGTTCTCCGCCATCACAAGCCCGCTCCAGACTGTCTCTGCCGCCTGCAAGGCAGGCGCCACGCTCATCAAAACAGCTACAGCGATTATAAGCGTTAGCGACTGCCTCATGCGCAATTACTTGGCTGCGTAATCGGCCGGCAGACTTTGCAAGCCCTCGGTCCAAAGCACTGTTACGCGGTCCTGTTTCACTTCAAAGATCGAGACGCTCGCATTCGGACTGACGACCGGATCAACGCGTGCGTTGAGAATTTGAGTCAGGTATTGCGATTCCTCGGCGGGATTTTTTTCCTGCATGACGGCAAACGTGAAAATCAAGAAGATTGCGAGCGACGCTGCGCCCGCCCATAACAGGCGAGGAATCGTCCACCACGTGGAAGTTGGGATTTTGGACGATCCACGATTTTCCTGCACTATTTTTTCGCGGAGCTGATGGTTGAAGAACTCGTCGTTCGTTAACGCATGCGCGCCCAGCTCACGCTTCAACAGTTCGCCAAGTTTTTTCGCGTCGGCCTTTTCGGCTTGAGCCGTAGCTTTGTCCGGCAGCGAGGCTTCGAAATCGGACAGTTCTCGCCCGCTGAGCTGGTCATCCAGCCATGCTGTCCATTTTTCCTCAAACCTTTTCATACACGTCTCTCAGCAAATTTTGCAATTTCTTGCGTGCGTAAAAAAGGCGCGACATGACGGTGCCGATGGAGCACCCCAACGCTTCTGCGATTTCATGATATTGCATGTCGTCGATTTCCTTCATTAAAATCACGGCACGCTGTTCTGGCGAGAGCTGGCCGATTGCCTTTTCGATCCGCGCGCGGATCTCGCCTCGTTCCATCATTTGATGAGGCAACGGCTCCGTTTTCGGAACCGTTTTAGACGCCGGCTCAATCTGCGTTAGTTGAATCGCGTCGTCGAACTCGGCGTCGCCGCCTTTGACGCGCTTTTTGCGGAGCCAATCGATTGTGACATTCATCACGATTCGATAAATCCAGGTGTAAAAGGATGACTGGCTGCGGAAGCGTCCGACCGATCTCCACGCTTTCAGAAAGCTGTCCTGAGCCAAATCCCAGGCGTCCTGTTCGTTATGGACCATGTTGTAAATCATGCTGAATACGCGTGCTCGGTATCGAGTTACCAGCTCGTCGAATGCTTCGGTGTCACCGGCCTGGGATCGTTTCACCAAGTCCAATTCCGACACATCGGACTGCGCCAGAGTCGCTTCCGTTTGCATGGTTGGACGGAGCCCGCCCTTATTTCATTCAACACCGGAAGCTGCCGGGGCCGAACCGGCGACGCCACTCGGCACGATACTCGCCCATCAACCTGATAATGCCGTCGCGTACTTCAAACAGTCGCTGCTGCAGGACCAAGTAATCGGACTTGGTGATCAGTCCGGCGGCCTTTCTTCGCAATTGCACCGCTGCGTTCATCGAAGTTGTGATCGCCTTCAACGCACGCTTCAAATAGGCGATGGTCATCCCGATTTCATCGAGATGATCACCGCTTAGCGCTGCCGCCAGTTTCGCGCTGGCCAGAGCCGCGTGAGTCGCTAACTTGACGGCGGCAGGCTCATTCTGAAGACCGGCGTTTTGATCGAACAATTGATCGATCCAGAGCGTGAGATCGAAAGCAGCGCGATAAAGATCGTGTTCCTGGAATGTTTCGCCAGACGCATCTACGGGATCGACGTCGGCTTCATCCTCTTGCGCTGCGCTTTCGTCCAAAAGCGCATCGACCTCTGCACTCCAATCTTTTGCATCCAGCAACTGCGTCCAACCCATTTCGCGCGCGATAATTTCATCGCGACGGGGATCATCAAGATATGTTTCCAGCAACTGCATGTACTTTTCAGTCTTCCCGTCCTGTTGCTGAAGAAAACGTTCCCAGTCGTATTCATCCCACATGCGTTCAGGCTCGCCCCAGTTGCCGGCCATGCAGAACTAAACGCGAGCTTCCCATTTCGCGCAAAATCTTTTCCTGAGGCATTTCTTTCAACATCAAGCTTCGAATTCCGCTGGTTGCATCAGGCCCTGCGATCAGTAGGTTCGGCTTCGTGAATAAACGTTCTGCGTCGTGTGGGATGCTTGCTTTGGTAATCGCGTGGCTGCTTTCCGCCTGTGCGTCACCTCAGGAAGGCGTCGTAAGAGAATCCACACCAACCGAACCACAAATGACAAGTACCGCAGCTCACTTCCCACCTCCGTCATTCGCTCCCGGCGGCCAGGGAATGAGCTCTGGCCACTCGGGATACTAAATTCATATTTCGGCGCTCTTAAAGGGCATTCCAACTGGGCCTCGCGAACAAAGCTGACTTATAAGCGTAGGCGCAATGTGTTGTTTGTCGGTTACTCTTCAGAGCACGGGTGGTTGCATCGGAGACGTCTGCAGATACGTTCGGTGTCGGTGATTAAAAAGGCCGCACTGACAGGAGTTGTGGTTGTGCTGGTTGCGTTTTGGCTCTCCGCTTGCACGTCGCCGACTGGCGACACGGTCGCCAGTCCCTCTTCCTCGCAATCGAGCGGAGCTGTTCCCGGAGAAAAAATGCCGGACGACGACCGCTACGCTCCCGGACCGATGGGATCGAGCAGCGTGCGCTGGTGACAGCGGCGTCGAAGTGTAAACAGTTCAACCGTTGAAACAGAGCCGAATCGCGGGTTCGTTCCG
>WNGK01004875.1_pt1 | contig 14289 bp, 9 predicted proteins | sample 5400601 | NCBI WGS metagenome assembly WNGK01 (sample SAMN13153376, study PRJNA577476) | soil metagenome | isolation source: 60 cm soil or saprolite under Garry oak tree replicate 1 | place: USA:California | collected 2016-06-15 | reverse complement strand
CCCCCGCTAGGTTCTTTGCCTGTTCCAGACCTGCAGTCCCTAAAATTAACCATAGCAGGAAAAGGAAAGGAAGAACCATGAACCCATTGATTCAGCTAAAAAAAGCAGCTCCAGTATTTCTCGTCGCGGTGGTTTGCTTCCGGCTTTTTGCCGACAATGCAAGCGGTCAAACCCCGACGCCTACACCGACTCCTTCGCCAACACCGACTCCTACGCCAACACCGACTCCTATAAGCACAGGTTTTGTTATTGGCGATCTCGATGCGGCGGTGGGTAATCATGTGACGTTTTGGGGCGCGCAATGGTGGAAGCTAAATCATTTGAGCGGGGGCCCAGCTCCAGCAAGTTTCAAAGGCTTTGCCAATTCTCCAAACCCAAATCCGGCGGCCTGTGGGGGCACGTGGCAAAGTGATCCGGGCAATAGTTCAGGGCCACCAGAGAGCGTCCCGGCTGACATTACAGTAATTGTCTCAAGCTTGATAACGAAATCGGGCCCGATAATCAGCGGTGACGTGCCCGAGATGGTGATCGTCCACACCGATCCCGGCTACTTCCCGAACCCCGGTCACGAGGGCACCGGAACGGTAACAGCAGTTGTCTGTCAAGGCGCTCTTCTGGGCAACATCAGTACGCGGGGGTTTGTGCAGACGGGGAACAACGTGATGATTGGCGGGTTCATTATTGAAGGCACTGGACCAAAGAGGGTCATTGTGCGTGCCATTGGTCCTGAGCTTACACAGTATGGCGTTCCCGATGTACTCGCTGACCCGACATTAGAACTGCACGACCGCACTGGAGCTTTGATTGCCTCCAACGATAATTGGCAGCATACGATAATCGGCGGGATTATTACCGCCGGCCAGGTCGCGGCTATCCAAAACAGCGGGCATGCTCCGACTGCGCCAAGCGAGTCCGCTATCATCGCAACGCTGCAACCGGGAAATTACACCGCGATCGTGAGGGGTGTGAACGATACCACCGGGGTTGCTCTGGCAGAAGTATACGATCTGCAATAATATTCGCGATCCGGAGGGCAGACCGTACACAGTGCGCTACGACGCGGTGAACACGATGTTGCTCAACGAGTTCCTGAAAGAGCATCGGAAAGCTGAGGAATTGGAAGCGAATGCCGCACGGCAGCAAAAGCAAATTGAAGCTCTCACTGCGGCCTACAGAAAGTCAGCGCACAGCTTGATGTGAGCAAAGCCGCGCCGCAAACGGTTAAGAACAACGACTAAAGATCTCGGACTCGTGAAGTACTGGGAAATCATGGCTGACAACCTCAAGAAAGCCGGTCGGAGTTTGGGCTGGGTGTCAGCCATTGATTCCGAAGGGCGAACGTGTTTCCCAGTATTTCACGAATCCGGCAAGTTTAGTTGTTCTTAACCGTTTGCGGCGCGAGTTTGTTCAATTCAAGCTGTGCACTTACTTTTCGTAATCCCTCGGTAAGACCCTCAATTTGTTCCTGCTGATCCGCGGCAGTCGCTTGGAAGTTTTTTTGCTGTTTTGCAACAATTGCTTCCTGTTTTGCCACCGCGGCTTCCAGTTCCTGCACTTTCTTGTGCTCTTTTAAGAACTCATTGAGCAACATCGCGTTCACTGCGTTGTAGCGTACACTTTCAATGTCGCCCTTAGCGTTTCGGATTGCTAGGTTGGGATCCACCTTGGCTACGTCCTCCGCCACCAGCCCGTACTCGAGGCTCTGGTCGGGATCGATCTCTTTCTTGAACCGATAGGTGACTGGTTTGAGTCGATAGAGCGCTTCACTTGCTTCACGCATCGATTTGATGTTTTCCTTGTAACGGCGCGATGAACTCAGATGCCCAAGTAAACCCGTGGTTAGGTTGACGGTAACGGTGTCGGTGCCGCCACCACTTACCGTAGTATCTTTAATATTGCGGATGTAGGTGTGGTTGCTTTCACCGGCAGCGCCGATCATTTGTGAGCCAATATAGACATTTCCGGCACCCGTTGTTGCATTCAGCCCGGCTTTAAAGCCCAGAGCAGTGTTCTCGTTCCCGGTGGTGTTGTTTTGGAGCGCATCGTCGCCATTTGCGGTATCCTGTATGCCAGTGGTGTTATTCTGGAGCGCGTTGTTGCCACTGGCGGTATTTTGATTGCCGGTGGTATTGCTATTGAGCGCGTTGAAGCCGGCGGCGCTATTAAAGCTGCCAGCGGTGTTAAATCGCAGGGCGGCGGTACCACTGGCAGTATTGGCGGCACCTGTAGTACTGTTCTGGAGCGCGAACGTGCCGTTGGCGCTGTTACCGTTGCCGGTGGTGTTGCTAAGAAGCGCACTGAAACCGGTCGCGGTGTTGCTGGTTCCCTCAGTATTGTTTTGGAGTGCGCTAGCGCCATTGGCCGTGTTGGAGCCGCCGGTACTGTTGAGTGAAAGCGCTCCGGCGCCGGTACCAGTGTTTCCCGTGCCTGTGGTGTTGGCAGTCAATGCGGCACTGCCTAGGGCCGTGTTATCGTCGGCGGCGTTGTTTAAGAGCGCACCACTGCCGACGGCCGTATTGTTGTTCCCGCTGATGTTGCCCAAAAGTGCACTGTCGCCAATGGCCGTGTTCTCGTTGCCGGTGCTATTGCTGAAGAGTGCTTGATCACCAGCGGCCGTGTTGGAGAAGCCGGTGGTATTGCTAAAGAGTGCTTGGAAGCCGACAGCGACATTTAAGTTGCCTGTACTGTTCGTGAAGAGGGCTCGATCTCCAACGGCTGTATTGAAGGAACCTTCGGTGTTGGACAAAAGCACAAAGCCTCCAACGGCGGTGTTGAAAGTTCCAATCGTATTGCTTAAAAGCGCTCCAGTTCCGATTGCTGTATTTTCGTCTGCGGTGTTGGCAAGGAGCGCTGCAGCACCAACGGCGGTGTTGAAGTTGGCTGTGTTGATGCTTCTGAGTGAAAGCATGCCGAGCGCCGTATTGAAACCGCCTGTGGTCAGGTTAAAAAGGGCGTTTTGCCCCTCCGCCGTATTACCTCCGGGATAGCCTCCGTCCGGCGCGGGAACAACCGCGTGTGCTGCGGGCGAAAGCGCGAAACAGATGAGTGCGAATGGAACGAACAATATGAAGATTTTCATGATTCAATTCTTGTTTTTTCAGTTGTGCGAGCGAAGCCATTCACTCACGGGTTGCCCTGCGGAAAGAGGGTCAGGTGGAGCTCTTGGGGAGACGCCTGAACAACTTGGCGCGGCGCGATGCTGCCGTCCCAGCGGGTACGGTGTCAATATAATTGTGGGGGGGCGAACGAGAATTAATGCAGAGCGAAACTGCGCGTCACCGGCCAATGATCTGATGCATTCGTCCGGGTGATTATTGGCTGTAAAGCGGTTGAACCCTTCGCAAAAATGAAGTCAAAAGTGGCATCCGGAAAGCCGTGACTCCCCGGGTGAGTTACTCGTTCCGATAGACCTAATCGTTCAAAACCGTTCTGGTATCCAGCATCAGCGAGGGAATCGAGTGTTCTTTCCGCCGCGGACATTGCCTGATCGTGATTTGTGTTGAAATCGCCCCCGATCACAACACCTTTAATCGTCGGTATTTTCGTTCCGATTACGTCATGGATGTGTGTCAGGAGTTGAGCGATAGCGACCTCACGTTTTCGAATGTTCTTTGCGGTCTCGGCTTATTTGCGCTACACGCTCGATGGTTCTACACCGAATGGTGGAGTGTCAGGTAACGGCACGGAAATAACCGCAGCGAGCGGGAAAATCTCGTTCAATGTCTCGACGCATGAAAAGACGTTAAAAGCGATTGCGTACAAACCGGGATTAGCCGGTTCGCCGATCGCAGAGGGGACTTACGTCTACCAGTCGCCGTATTGAGATCAATCGAAAGCCAACAGGCTGCCAGGGCTGCCAACCTGTTCGTGCAGTGAAAATTGGACGTTGAAGGTTGGATGTTGGATGTTCGCGCGTAGCGCGCAACGGGCCTGTAGCTCAGCGGTTAGAGCAGGGGACTCATAATCCCTTGGTCCCAGGTTCGAATCCTGGCGGGCCCAGCGTTGCATGCTCCGTGCTGGTCATCGCGTTTGCCCGCGGCGGACCGCCGAACGGGCGATTGTTATCTTCGGCACAATGACGACGGCAACTGGATTCCGTGCGCGCTGAACCAAATGGCGCGCTGGTAATCGGCGTTAAATGGCTGGTAGCGTCACTGCGCTTTCTTGAATCAGTGAGTCGAGCTTGTTTAGATCAATCGGTTTCACCAGGTGATGCCTGAATCCCGCATCATGGCTCTTACGAATATCGTCTTCCATTCCAAAGCCGGTGAGAGCAATTCCCAGAACCGGGCGCTGCGAGTGGAGCTTTCGCATCAGATCGATTCCGTTGCCATCCGGCAAGGCCAAGTCGCTGATCAGCACATCAAATTGCGCCTTTTCGCCTAGATTGAGGGCAGATTGAAAGTTCAGCGCCGATTGCACGTGATAGCCGCGCCGCCGAAGCAAATTCGTAAGCGAGCGGTTCGTATCCTCGTGATCTTCTACAAGCAGAATCCGCAGGGGCTGGTGCTCCTGCAGCCTGGGCGAAACGGACGGGGCGATTTGCCTTTCGGCCTTTTCGCGGGTGGGAAAAACCAGCGTGAACACTGAGCCCTTGTTTCGGCCGGCGCTTTGCGCGGTGATCGTTCCCTGGTGCGCTTCCACAAGGGTTTTGCTAATGGCGAGTCCGAGGCCTAGACCTCCCAGTTGAGTCCGGCCCCCTTGTTCGAACGCATCGAAAATTTTTGGCAGCGCTTGCGGTTCAATCCCGAGACCGGTATCGGCGATCTCAACACGCAGTTGTCCCTTAGAATCATTGTTGGTGGTAATCGTAATTTGCCCATTCGCGGGCGTAAACTTCACCGCGTTATTTATCAGGTTCCAAAAAATCTGCTGTAGTCGCGCGGGGTCTGCTCGCATGTGCACTCTTGTCGCGCCGAGGTTGAGAGAACGCACCAGATGCTTGCGATCAATTTCCGCCTGACAGATCTCCAAGGTATTTTGCAGCAACGTGTGCGCATCAACGACTTCAAAATTCAGCTGCACCTTGCCTTGATCGATGCGCGTCAGATCGAGCAAGTCATCGATCAGCCGCGCCTCCAATTCCACATTGCGGCGAATCATCTGCAGCGATTCGCGAATGTCCTTCGGCAGCTCCGGCTCGCTCTCCAGTGCAATAGCTGAGGCGAGCACGGGGGTTAGAGGAGTGCGCAATTCGTGGCTGAGCATGGCCAGAAATTGATCTTTGGCCAGATTCGAACGCGCCTTTTCCTCCAGCTCGAGGTTTGTCTTCTGCAACTCCGCCGCGAGCGATTGCGATTGTTTGAGCAGGTTTTCTGTTTGCGTGGTCGCTTCGATGGTATTGAGCACAATGCCGATGCTCTCGGTTAATTGATCCAGGAACGCCTCGTCGGTTGGACCGAATCGGTCGACTAAGGAAAGTTCCATGACCGCTTTTACCTGCCCTTCAAAGAGAATGGGCAGGACCACGATGCTCGTCGGATGAAATTCGCCCAGGCCGGAACTCACTTTCGCGTAGTTGTTCGGTATATCGGTCAGGAGAATGCGCCGTTTTTCCAAGGCCGCCTGGCCCACGAGACTCTCACCCAATTTGAAGCGGTTCTTTGCGCTATTGCCTTCCTGTGAAGCGTAGCTCGCCAGCAGTTTAAGCTCCGATTCTCCGTTTGAATTGTCGATCATGTAAAAAGCACCCTGCTGTGCTGAAACCAGCGGGGCGAGCTCGGATAGAATCAGTTTGCCAACCGTCAAGAAGTCGCGCTGTCCCTGCAGCATGCGTGTGAATTTCGTGAGGTTGGTCTTGAGCCAGTCTTGTTCCTCATTCCGCAATGTTGTGTCCCTCAGATTACGGATCATTTCGTTGATGTTGTCCTTGACGAATGCAACCTCGCCCTGCGCTTCCACCTGAATTGAACGTGTGAGGTCGCCCTTGGTGACAGCCGTTGCGACATCCGCGATGGCGCGGAGCTGTGTAGTTAAGTTTGCCGCGAGCCGATTGGCATTATCGGTCAAATCCCGCCATGTGCCCGCGGCGCCAGGCACGTTCGCCTGTCCGCCAAGTTTTCCTTCCACTCCCACTTCGCGCGCCACCGTCGTAACCTGATCGGCAAACGTGGCGAGCGTATCGATCATGTTATTGATCGTCTCGGCCAGCTCCGCAATTTCGCCCTTCGCTTCGAGGAAAAGTTTGCGTTTCAAATCGCCCTTTGCGACTGCCGTCACGACGTTGGCGATGCCACGTACCTGATCGGTCAGGTTCGAGGCCATGAAGTTCACGTTATCGGTAAGATCCTTCCAAGTTCCCGAAACGCCTTTCACCTCGGCCTGGCCACCGAGTTTTCCTTCCATACCGACCTCGCGCGCCACGCGGGTCACTTCGTCGGCAAATGACGACAGTTGGTCCACCATGGTGTTCACCGTGTTTTTCAATTCGAGAATTTCCCCTTTAACGTCGACGGTGATTTTTCTGCTGAGATCACCAGTGGCAACCGCAGTAGTGACGGCTGCGATGTTGCGCACTTGTGTCGTGAGATTAGAGGCCATGAAGTTGACGTTGTCGCCGAGGTCCTTCCATACGCCCGCCAGTCCGCGCACATCGGCCTGACCGCCGAGCTTGCCTTCGGAACCGACCTCGCGCGCCACACGAGTAACCTCCGATTCGAACGAGCGGAGTTGGCCCACCATCGTGTTGATCGTGTCTTTCAGCTCCAGGATCTCGCCTTTGACGTCGACGGTGATTTTCTTGGACAAGTCGCCCATGGCGACGGCCGTGGTTACTCCAGCGATGTTTCGGACCTGCGCGGTAAGGTTGGACGCCATTGAATTCACAGAATCGGTCAAGTCCTTCCAAGTGCCGGCAACTCCGCGGACGCGCGCCTGCCCACCGAGTTTTCCGTCCGTGCCGACTTCGCGCGCCACGCGCGTCACCTCCGCTGCGAAAGATGAAAGCTGATCCACCATGGTGTTGATGGTGTTCTTTAACCCGAGAATCTCACCTTGGACGTCCACGGTGATTTTTTTGGACAAATCGCCGCTGGCCACTGCCGTAGTCACGTCGGCAATGTTGCGCACTTGTCCCGTGAGGTTGGATGCCATCGAGTTCACCGAATCGGTCAAATCTTTCCAGGTGCCCCCGACCCCGGGCACCTGCGCCTGGCCGCCAAGTTTTCCTTCTGTGCCAACTTCGCGGGCCACACGCGTCACTTCCGCCGCGAAGGAGCGAAGTTGATCCACCATGGTGTTGATCGTGTCCTTGAGCTGAAGAATTTCGCCGCGTACGTCCACGGTGATCTTTTTGGACAAATCACCCTTGGCCACAGCGGTGGTGACGTCGGCAATGTTGCGAACCTGGCCTGTGAGGTTGGAGGCCATCGAGTTCACTGAATCGGTGAGGTCCTTCCAAGTGCCGGCAACGCCCCGCACATGCGCCTGGCCGCCAAGTCTGCCTTCCGTGCCGACTTCACGAGCCACGCGCGTCACCTCCGCTGCGAACGAACTGAGCTGGTCGACCATCGTGTTAATGGTGTTTTTTAGCTCTGAAATCTCGCCTTTTACGTCGACTGTGATTTTCTTTGAGAGATCGCCATTCGCGACTGCGGTTGTTACTTCAGCAATGTTTCTCACTTGGCCGGTGAGGTTGCCGGCCATGAAATTGACGCTGTCGGTGAGATCCTTCCATGTGCCTGCGACACCCTTGACGTCGGCCTGCCCACCCAAGTTTCCTTCAGTGCCTACCTCGCGCGCCACTCGTGTCACTTCCGATGCAAAGGAACTGAGTTGATCAACCATCGTGTTGATCGTGTTTTTCAGCTCGAGGATTTCACCCTTCACATCGACTGTGATCTTCTTCGACAGATCGCCCCTCGCGACAGCAGTCGTGACCGCGGCAATATTGCGCACCTGTCCGGTCAGATTGCGCGCCATGAAATTAACCGAATCGGTCAGATCCTTCCACGTACCGGACACCCCTTCCACGCGAGCTTGTCCGCCTAGAATTCCCTCAGAACCTACTTCGCGCGCCACGCGCGTTACTTCCGAGGCAAACGACCGAAGCTGATCCACCATCACGTTGACCGTGTCTTTCAGCTCAAGAAACTCACCTTTCACATCGACTGTGATTTTCTTGGTCAGGTTGCCGTTCGCCACTGCGGTGGTGACCGTTGCGATATTGCGCACTTGAGCCGTGAGATTGCCGGCCATCAAATTGACGTTTTCGGTTAGATCTTTCCAGGTGCCGGCAACGCCTTTCACTTTTGCCTGGCCGCCAAGTTTTCCTTCCGTGCCCACTTCGCGCGCCACGCGCGTGACTTCCGACGCGAATGCGCCGAGCTGATCGACCATCGTATTTACAATCTTTGCCGTGCGCGAAAACTCTCCTTTGAGCGGCTGTCCGTCGATCTTAGTGGCCATCGTTTGGGACAGATCGCCTTTGGCGACGGCACCGATCACGCGCGCCATTTCGCTTGTCGGACGGAGCAGATCCTCGATCAAAATATTGATGCATCTGATGGCATCGGCCCAAGATTCGGACACGTTGTTCAGCGATGCCCGCTCTGTGATTCGGCCTTCTTTCCCAACTACATGCACGATACGCTCCAATTCCTGAGTCATGCGCTCGTTCGCTTCGATCACCGTGTTGAACGTGTCGGCGATCTTGCCTGGCACGCCGGTCCAATCCTCCGGGAGTCGCGCGGAAAAATCACCGCGTTTGAACGCCATCAATGCCGCAAGCAATTGCCTGGTGTCGAATTCACTTCCGTTAGTCTGCGAACGATTCTGAGGTCGTGCTTTTGTACCACGGGCAGCTTTGTTCATGTTGGGGTGTTTAGAATAATGGGCCTTCTCTTCGCCGTTCGAATCCGACGCACAAGATGAGACGGTTCGTATTCCAGAGCGTAATCGCCCAATCCATCACGCGAAGTCGCATTCTTTTCAACAAAACCACTGCCAACGCATTTCGTCGCGCAAAAAAGCACTCCTCGCAGGAATTCTCCAAGTGAGAAAGACGAAAGAGCCAGGCGCGCGAGCCGGCGGACCCGAAAGCTCATCTGTAGGCCGTTGCCCCGCTTACTTGTCCTCTTGCAATCGGCATTGAATGCCGACCAACAACAAGAGGAAGAACGGAATTTGATGCTGACTAACGTACAGGCAAAGTTGGTAAGCTGCGCAAGCGGAAGCCCAAAATGATCGCCAGGATTCCGAACACAATCGCGTAGGATCCAATCAGCCAAACCAAGGCGAGAGCACCGGGGAGGGGGTTCCACAAAAGCATCACAGCGAAAACAATTGACAGCAGTCCCATAAGGATGAGGAACCATTCGCCTTTGATTTCCCGGCGCAGCTTAATTGCCAGTGCAATTTCTGTTGCGCCAATCATCAGCGCCCAAGCCGCGATATAAATGATTAGCGCCAACGCGGTTATTCGAGGGGCATGGAATGTTAGAAATCCAATGATAATCCCCATGATTCCGATGATCAGATCGAATCCCCACTCTTTATCGGAAGCGCGATGCCCGATCGCGCCGATAACGCGAAACACACCATCGACCAAAATCCAGGCCCCAAATAACAGCACCAGCACTGCGACCGTTAAGCCAGGATAGACGAATGCCATTATCCCGAAGACAACTGCGGCGATACCCCTGAGGACCGGAACCCACCAATGACGTTTTAAGGTTTCGATAAGCATTCTTTCGTTTTAAAGATCGGATTGCGGTGAGGCAAGCCAGTTTTGAGAGATGGCTCCGCTCAGGAGATGGGAGTCCGAGCAAGATGACAAGCCAGTGATCAAAGCCCGCACTTTGTGCCGGCTTCGGAAATACTGGAACGACTTCGAAGGAGAGACGCTAAATACGTGTCTACCGAAGGCGCGTTATTGATTCGCGCCAGATTCGTCGGCGTCTGGAGACGCGAAAAGATGGCGTAGGCGATCTTGCTTCGCGGAACAGATTTCTCGCCGTAACCGGCTGGAATATTACTCGACCAGTACCGGACATACTGCCCATCCGCCCGATTTTCCACACCGAGGAAAATCGTGGAGTGCCCGTGCTCATTCTTTCCGACCTGGCGCGACCAGAAAATTTTCATGAAATCGCCCGGCTTGGCCTGATCGAAGTTGTCGAAGTTCCGCCCCAGCTCCAGCTCGTGAAAAAGGCGGGCAGTGCCTGGCCCATTTGCATTCCAGCGGCCCCAGATTCCTTCGCCATCGCGTTGATCGCGAATGATCAGTTTTTCCAAGGTTCCATACTCGAGATGAAGGTCGCCTCGCGCGCGCAAAGCCTCGATTGTCCTGATGAACACCAGATACGTTGCGCCCGAGCAGAAACTTGGTCCCGCCGGCACGATGAAAAATTTGCCGGATTCGAAATGCGCCGAAGATTGCAGGCGGATCTTTGCGAAATGCGAAACAGAATACCGGCCGCCTTGCGGCATCTGTTTAATTTGCTCGAGGATCAGGTCGTTGCAGTCCCCAGCGAGGGACACATGTGGCGCGAGTACAAGAATCGCAAGAAAAGCGGAGGCCGTCAGTCCCTTCAAGGCGGATTAAGTAATCATCAAAACGTGAACTGGCAATAGCGAGAGGCGCTTATTTTTGATCTTCCGGCGCGATTGTTGTCAGTCCGGACGAAGTTGAGGAATCTCTGGCCGTAGCCCAGCAACAAGAGATGTCTCGACAAGGCTCGACATGACAACCGGCACAGCCGTCGCTACAATCATGATCATGGTGCGCTTCACGAAAATGGACGGCGCGGGAAACGATTTTATCCTGATCGATAACAGGGCAGGGAACATCGATCTGGATCGCAGCCAAATTGCGCGTCTTTGCGATCGTCATCGCGGGATCGGTGCGGACGGAATTCTGTTACTCGAAAAAGCGTCGAACCATGCCGATTTTCGCATGCGCTACTTCAATGCTGACGGAGGGGAAGCAGAGATGTGCGGGAATGGCGCCCGCTGCTTTGCGCGGTTTGCAAACAAGGTTACCGGAGGACACGAGAAAATTTCTTTTGAGACGCCAGCTGGCCTCATTGCGGCGGAGTTAACGGGCGATCTTGTGACGCTGCAGATGACCGAACCGACCGATTTACGACTAAGCATCGATGTTCGCGCTGCGGACCAAGACAAGACCGTTCACTTCATCAACAGCGGCGTGCCACACGTCGTGATTCCCGTTTCACGAATCGACGATGTCGACGTCCGTCGAGAAGGTTCAGCGATTCGCCATCACAAAATGTTTTCGCCAAATGGCACGAACGTAAACTTCATCGAAAAGCGCGGACCGAAAGAACTTGCCGTGCGCACCTACGAACGCGGCGTTGAAGACGAAACGCTCGCATGCGGCACCGGCGTGGTCGCGAGCGCACTGATCTTTAGCGTCGTCGAAAAGGTGAATGGACCGATCACCGTTATCGCGCGCGGCGGAGACGAACTCCATGTTGGATTTGAAAAGAACGGCAACCAGTTTCGCAATGTTACGCTGACCGGCCCAGCTAAATTCGTTTTCGAAGGCACAATCGCGATTTAGCCTCGTTTGTCATTCCGAGCGAAGTCGAGGAATCTCTGGTTATAAAAAATAATGAGGTGTCTCGACATCGCTCGACATGACAGTTGAGGAAGCCGCTTCTACAGTTGGCCAAATGTTTCGCGGCACGTTTACGGCACTGGTCACCCCATTTCGGAATGATGGCATCGACGTTTCTGCTTTCGAAACACTGATCGAGACACAAATCGCGGCGGGAATCACAGGAATTGTCGCGATCGGAACCACCGGCGAATCGCCGACGCTCTCACACGACGAACGCGAACAATTGATCCGGCTTGCAGTTGAAACCGCAAACAAGCGTTGCCTTGTCCTCGCGGGAACAGGCTCAAATGCCACCGAACATGCGGTAGCCGACACAAAGTTGGCGGAAAAGCTCGGCGTGGACGGCGCGCTACTCGTCGCGCCCTATTACAATAAGCCAAGTCAGGAAGGGCTCTTCCGCCATTTCAAAGCGATTGCCGACGCCACATCGCTGCCGGTCATGCTCTACAATATTCCTGGACGCTGCGGCGTGGACATCAGTCCTGAAACTGTGGTGCGTTTGGCAAAAGAATGCCGCAATATCGTCTCGATAAAAGAGGCAAGCGGCAGCGTGGAGCGCGTGAGCGATCTGCGCCGACGTTTGCCCGAATCGTTTACTATTTTGAGCGGGGACGATTCGCTCACGCTGCCGTTCATGTCAGTAGGCGCAGCTGGGGTGGTAAGCGTAGCGTCAAATCTGTTTCCCTCTCAGGTGTGTGCGCTCGTCCGGGCCTGCGAATCAGCCGATTTGAAGTCGGCGGAAAAATTACATCGGAAATTGCTGCCGTTGTTTAAAGATTTGTTCATCGAGCCAAACCCTGTGCCAGTCAAAACGGCCCTCGGTTGGCGCGGCGCAATGTCGGGTCAAGTTCGTTTGCCCTTGTGCGAGATGAGCGAAGCGAACCAGGAGCGTTTGCGCAAGACAGTCGAGGAATTCGAACAAAACAAATGAAGTCGACTGTGCGCGTGTTGCTTATCGGCGCGGCTGGACGGATGGGGAAAACGATTGTCGATCTCGCCAGGACCGATCGAGAAATCGATATCGTCGCGCAATGCGACCTCGGCGATCCGATCGAGACGGCGATGGAAGATTGCGACGTTGCGATCGATTTCAGTCACGCGGACGCCATCACTGAAATCTGCCGCGCTGCGTTGCATTGTAATAAGTCGCTCGTGATTGGGACGACTGGACATTCGCAAGCGCAACGCCAAACAATCAAAGAGGCAGCGCGTTCTTTGCCGATCGTGCTCGCCTCCAATTTTAGCGTCGGAGTCAACGTGCTCTTCTGGCTGACGCGCAAAGCTGCGGAGCGATTCGGCGACGATTTTAGTGCAGAGATTGTCGAAGCGCATCACAAGACGAAGAGAGACGCGCCGAGCGGCACAGCCAAAACCCTTGCTGAGCTTTTGAAAGCAGCGCGAAAAATCGAAAACGAAATACCGATTCAATCAATCCGAGAAGGTGACGTGGTGGGCGAGCACACCGTAATTTTCAAAGGGCCCGAGGAACGCCTCGAACTCACGCATCGCGCAGCGAGCCGCGAAATTTTTGCGCGCGGAGCATTGCGCGCAGCGAAATGGGTAATGGGGAGACCACCGGGCCTTTACTCAATGCAGGATGTGTTGGGACTGTAGTGGCAGCCGTGTCGGCTGCAGTTTTCCGGGAATTCGCAGGAGACACGGCTGCCTCTACAGGAATTCGAGATGAGAACAGCAGTCGCTCTAGGGTCGAATCTCGGCGATCGCTTTGCCAATTTGCGCGCAGCGCGAAATGCGATTCTCGGTTGTTCAAATGTGAAGCCGCCAATTCTTTCTTCGGCAATTTACGAAACCGAACCAGTCGACTGCGAACCTGGCGCGGAAAAATTTCTAAACGCAGTCGTTGAATTTGATTACGAAGGCGACCCTGCGGCTTTGCTTGAGCAACTCATTCGGATCGAAGAAGTGCTGGGCCGTAAGCGTGATCATCCAAAGAATGTTTCGAGAGCGATTGACATTGACCTGCTCTACTGTGGCGGCCGGAACACTAAACATGAACCCTTGGAGCTGCCGCACCCACGGATTCACTTGAGAAAGTTTGTTCTTCAACCGCTGGCCGACATCAGAGCAGACCTGGTTTTGCCGAACCAGAGAAAAACGATTAGGCAACTGCTCGCGGAATCAAAGGAGGCTGGCGAGGTGATTCGTGTCGCGGACGACTGGTGAATTTTTGCTGGAAATATCTGACCAGACCTAAAAGCGACCCGAGGACGCATCGCACTCCAAAGCACTTCATGCGGAATTTTTGACGAAACTAATTGTATTTCGCGCAGCTTTGGGAGTGCGGGGCGTCCTGGCACCGCTTTTTGGGGCGAGCTTGCGTTCTCAAACCAGCGGCTGATCTTCCGAGCAAGGCCGATGAAAGATTTTCGTCAAATGAAACAACGCGGTGAGAAAATCACCGCGCTGACGGCATACGATTATCCAACGGCGCGGTTGCTTGATGAAAGCGGTATCGACATCATTCTCGTGGGTGATTCGGTAGGCATGGTGGTGCTGGGTTATCAGGACACCACGCGCGTAACACAAGAAGAGATGCTGCATCACACGCGCGCGGTGGCTCGCGGCGTGAAACAGGCGCTACTCGTGGCTGATATGCCGATTCACACTTACGACACGCCGGAGCAAGCAATAGCGACGGCACGACAATTCGTTGATGCCGGCGCGCAAGCGGTGAAGCTCGAAGGCGG
>WNGK01005514.1_pt1 | contig 14293 bp, 11 predicted proteins | sample 5400601 | NCBI WGS metagenome assembly WNGK01 (sample SAMN13153376, study PRJNA577476) | soil metagenome | isolation source: 60 cm soil or saprolite under Garry oak tree replicate 1 | place: USA:California | collected 2016-06-15 | reverse complement strand
ACGCCTGTGCCGACACGGGGAGATCGGACCATGGTCCAGTTCCAGTCATTCGCCGCCCTGGGTGACAGCTTCACCGAGGGCGTCGGGGATCCCAGGGCAGACGGCACGGGCTGCCGCGGGTGGGCGGACAGGTTCGCCGAGCAGCTTGCCGCCGGCTGGCCAGGCCTGCGCTACGCGAACCTCGCGATCCGCGGCAAGCTGCTCGGCGAGGTGCTGGACGAGCAGGTGCCTGCGGCGGTCGGGATGTCGCCCGACCTAGTGAGCCTGGCGGCGGGCGGCAACGACCTGCTCAGGCCGCGGACCGATCCTCGATATCGCCAGCCGGCACGGCTGCCTCATCGCGGACCTGTGGACCATGCGGATCCTCAGCGACCGCAGGTTCTGGACGCCCGATCGGCTGCACCTGACTCCCGACGGGCACCACCGGGTCGCGTTGCTCGCCTGTGAGGTCGCGGGGATGCCGGTAGCGGGGGACTGGCGCGCGCCGCTCCAGGTCACGCCGGCCAGGCCAGGGCCGATAGGCGCGGCGGCGACCTGGGTGGCGGCCAGGTGGAAGGACGTCGAGTGGGTCACCGAGCACGCCGCTCCGTACCTGAGCCGGCGGCTGCACGGCGTCTCCAGCGGCGACGGCGTGGTCCCGAAGCGCCCCGACATGCTCGTCCTGGACAGCATGACCTTGGGCGTGACCCCGGTCGGCGTGACTCCGGGTGGCCTGACTCCGGGCGGAGCGTCGGGCGCCCCGGAGCCAGAGAGCGTGGTCCCTTTGGCGTAGCAGCCGGTGTTCGCGCGCGAACATCGCTGCCACATCGATGTTCCGGCAGGCGGGCCGAGACGAACATCTGTGCCACATCGATGTTCCGGCAGGCCAGCGTCGGGCGGCTGCGGGTCGATCGAGTCGGTGAGCGGCTCGGAAGGCCCGCTGGCCGACGCGATCGAGACGACGCTGCGCGAATGCGGCCACCTCGCCGTCGAGCGCGACGGCGACGCCGTGGTGGCCAGGACCGAGCTCGGCCGGGCGCAGCGGGTGGCACTGGCCGGGCACATCGACACGGTCCCGGTGGCCGGGAACCTGCCGTCGAGGGTCGACGGGGACCTGCTGTACGGCTGCGGCACCTCGGACATGAAGTCCGGCGTCGCGGTTGAGCTGAAGCTGGCTGCCGAGGTGACCTCCCCGGTCGTCGACGTGACCTACGTGTTCTACGACTGCGAGGAGGTCGAGTCCGAGCGGAACGGGCTGCTGCGGCTCACCAGGAACAGCCCGGCCAGCCTGGCCGCGGACTTCGCGATCCTGCTCGAACCGACCGGCGGCGTGGTCGAGGGCGGCTGCCAGGGCACGCTCAGGGCGCAGGTGCGAGCGCGGGGCGAGCGCGCCCACAGCGCCAGGGCCTGGACGGGCCGCAACGCCATTCACGACGCGGCCGGGATCCTGGACGTGCTCCGCGGCTACCGGGCCCGCCGGCCCGACGTCGACGGCCTGCCGTTCCGCGAGGGCCTGAACGCGGTGGGGATCACGGGCGGAGTCGCCGGCAACGTCATACCCGACGAGTGCGTCGTCACGGTGAACTACCGGTTCGCCCCCGACCGCTCGGTCGAGCAGGCGGCCGAGCACGTGCGTGAGGTGTTCGGGGGCTGGGAGGTCACGATCACCGATGCCGCGGGCGGGGCCAGACCCGGCCTGTCCAGCCCGGCCGCCGCCTCGTTCGCCGCCGCGGTGGGCGGCACGCCGAGGGCCAAGCTGGGCTGGACCGACGTGGCCAGGTTCGACTCACTCGGCATCGCGGCGGTCAACTACGGCCCGGGTGACCCGCTGCTGGCTCACTCGCGGGGCGAGCACGTGGCGCTGAGCGCGGTCGCCGAGTGCGAGGCGAAGATGCGGGCCTGGCTCCAGGGATGAGCACCGGCATCAACGAAGTTCACCCCCGCGCTCTCGGCTAGCAGCGCGACGGCCGGCAACCAGGACTGACCCGGTCGCCGGCCGTTGGCAGCCGCCGGCTCAGCGGGGCGGGGCCTGCACCAGCTTGAGGTTGTCCTTGTGCGTCTGGCCGTGGATGTCCGTCCAGGTGACCTGGACGGACATGCCGGGCTTGAAGCCCATCATGACGCCGGTGAGCTGCTTGGGCGAGGTGATCTTCTGCCCGCCGACCGAGGTAATGACGTCTCCGGCGATGATCCCCGCCGTGTCTGCCGGCGTATTGCACAGCTCGCCGATGATCAGCGCGCCGGTGGCGGCGGGGGCGACGTGGGCCGGGACTCCGGCGCCCTGCTGGTTCTGCAGGCAGGTCGGCGCCGACGGCTGCACCGGCAAGCTCGACGCGCCCTGGTCCTGCTTGAGCTGGCGGTCCCGCTGCTGTTGCGGGCTGGTGGACTGGCTCGCCTGGCCGGCCGGGACGAGTACGCCCATGAAGCCGGTCGAGCCGATCTGTACGGACGGGCTCGACTTCCCGCTGATGATCTGCCTGGCGATCCGCAGCGCCTTGTCGATCGGGATCGCGAAGCCGACGTTCCGGCTCGTGTCGCCGAAGCTGCCGGTGGCCGCGGCGGTGTCCATCCCAATCACATTGCCTGCGGTGCTGGCCAGCGGGCCACCCGAGTCGCCCTGCACGATGCCGGCGTTCGTCTGCAACATCCCGTGCAGCGTCTCCTTGGTGGCCGCGCCGCTGTCGCTGGCCGTGATGGTTCTGTTCGTGCCGGTGATCGAGCCGACGACCGCGGGGAAACGGCCGGCGCCGTAGGCGTTGCCGATCGCTATAACGTGGTCGCCGAGCCGGACGGTGGCGGAGTCGCCGAGCGGCACGGTCTTGAGGTTGTGCGCCCCGACGAGCTTGATGACGGCGACGTCGTCCGCCGAGTCGTAGCCCAGCCACTTGGCCGGGTACTGCTTGTTGGTCGTCAGCACCTTCGCGTAGAGCTGCGTTGTGTCGGTGATCACGTGGTTGTTGGTCAGCACGAGCCCGTCGCTGCTGATCACCATGCCGGTCGCGGCGGCCTGGCTGCCCTGGTAGCCCAGGTTGCTGGAGATGTCCACGAGCCCGGGACGGACCTTGTCGACGACCGCGCGCTTGGTCGCGTCGCTCACCCCGGCGCCGGCGGCACCGTCGCCGGGCAAGCCGGGGAAGCCGCCCGCGGAGCCGGGATTACCGCCCGGCCCGCTGCCGGGTGATCCGCTGGCCGACGGCGGGGTGGCGGTCCCGTGGCTGAGTGCGATACCGGTGACGCCCGCGCCGGCCGCTGCCGCGACCACCGCGACCGTGAGGTAGGTCAGCAGCGTGCGCCTGCGCCTGGCCCGCGTACCGGGCTGCGGGTAGTAGCCGCCGGGCTGGCCGTAGCCGCCCGGGTAGCCGAGCGGAGTCGTGTAGCCGTACCCGGGCTGGCCGTAGTCATGACCCGCTCCCGCAGGGCCGTAACCGTAGCCCGGCTGGCCGTAGCCCGGCTGGCCGTAGCCCGGCTGGCCGTAGCCCGGCTGGCCGTAGCCCGGGCCCGCCGGTGCTGGCCCGCCGTATCCGGCCGCACCGTGGCCTGCCACTGGACCGGCCACGGGCGCGCCGTGACCGGGAGCGCTGTAGAAGGGCTGCGGGCGAGCGGGCTCCGGTAGCCCGGGTCGGCCGCCCTCGGCGGGGTCGGTCTGGCCGGGGTCGGTCTGGCCGGGGTCGGTCTGGCCAGGGTCAGGCAAGCCAAGGTCAGGTCGGTCGGCCGGGCCGTGATCGCGGTCCGCGGCCGCCGACGCGGACCCGGATTCCTCAGGAGTCTGGCCCTCGCTGCTGCCCTGATCGTCCTGCATCGTCACCACCTTCGCCCCGGTGCCAGCGTACTGCTGGGTCACCCCTGCTCCGATTCGGCCGGCTTGCCAGCTTGTCCGGCCGGTCGTTTCGGCACGCTAACTCCCGGTTCGCGGACTCCCGGTTCGCGGGCTCCGGTTCGCTGACTCTGGCTCGCCTCTGCCTGCCCTACCTGGCAACGCGCCCGAAACTGCCCAGCCGCGGCAAGCCGGGCAGCTTCGGGCGACGCTGCGTGCTGGGCCCGTTTCCGCCCGGACCCTGCTACAGACAAGTAAGCCTTAGCAGCCTGGACGCTAGCTGAAGTCTCGCTGAGGATCCTCTGTTGTTGGTGAACTCGTACCCGCGGTGCGCGTGTTTCTCGCGGCCTGCGCCGCGGCAGTGTCTCCATGTTCCCCGAGACTGGCCGGGTCCATATGTTCCCCGAGACTGGCCGGGTCCATGCGCCGGCGGGCTCGGTTCGTGAACCTCGTTAATCGTATGAGCCGCGTGAAACGCGTGAAACGCGCGATTCTCGGCTGGTGATATTGCGCCATGATTCGCTATGGTGCATTAGCACAGCGTGCACCAGGATGTGCGTAAGGTGATCAGCGGGCCCGCCTGACCGGCGCCCTTGAGGGAAGGGATCGCTCGTTTGGGCTGGCCGCGACGCCGGGCCCTGCTCGTGCCCGGCGCGAGCAGCACGGGCCGCCAGGCAGCCGCCATCGCCTGCGCGACATCGCTTGAGGCGCTGGGCTGGACGACACGCACGCTGGAAGCGACCTGGCTGGGCGGGCACGGCGGCGGCTGGGAATCGGCGGCCGAAGCGGGCCTGCGCTGGGTCCTGAACATTCCGGGGCTGGGCGACGCGTTCCACTTCGCGGCGCTGCGCACCGGCAATGAGCTTGCCCTGCACGCCGACGCGATCACGCGGGTCAGGCTGGTGCCGCGGCTGCGCGAGCACCTCGACCGCTACCCGGTCGAACTGGCGCTGTCGCTGAGCCCGGCGGGCGCTTCGGCGGTCAGCGCCGTGGCTCCGCACCACCCGTCCATGCGGCACATCGTGTTCTGCGCCGAAGCCTCGCCGCATCGCCTGTGGATCCAGCCGAACGTGGACCTTTACCTGGTCAGGTCAGCCGCCGCCGAGCCGGCCGTGCACCGCTTCCGGCCCGAGGCGCGAGTGCTCGTCATCCCGCCTGCCGTGCGCCCGGAGTTCTACCGCCCGCCGGCCCAGCGCACCGCGCGGATCGGCCTCGGTGTGTGCGAGCAGGGCCGGTGCGTGCTGCTGGTCGCCGGGAGCAGGGGCGAGGGGCCGCTCGCCGAGATCGCCGCCGCGCTGGCCGGCGCGGGCCTGAGCGTGCTGGCCGTCGCGGGGCACAACACCCGCCTGGAGCGCAAGCTGCGCGCCGTCGCCGAGCGGCGCCGGAACGTCCTCGCCTTCGGTTTCACCGACCGTATGCCCGAGCTGATGGCCGCGGCCGACCTGGTGATCACGACGTCGGGTGTCACCTGCATGGAGGCGCGCACCGTCGGCCGGCCGCTGCTCCTGCTCGACCTGGTCCAGGGACACGGCCGGGACGACCTGCTTTACGAGCTCGAGCTCGGCGATGCGTCGGTCAGCTCACGGCGCCCGGCGGAGGTGGCCAGGTCGGCCCTGGCCAGCCTGGACCGGATCAAGCCTGCCCAGGCCGGGCCGATCAGGTCACTGGCCGAGTGGGAGGACAGGTTCCGCCTGGCCCTGGAGACCGTGCTGCCCTGAGCGGCCAGCCCACTTGCCCGGGAACTGCCGCGGGCCAGTGGCCCGCTACCGGTAACGTGTCTGGGGCCGGCAGCGGCGCGGCAGCGAACCACGGAGGCGGACGAGAGTGACCCAGGTAACACCGGCGCCTCCCGGGCACGCGCCCCAGGCGGAGGCGTCAGCGCCCGGCCAGCTCGCTGCGGGAGCGCCGCCGGCCCGCGCGGGGTGGCGGCCGGCGACGCTGGTGGCGGCGCTGTTCACGCTGACCAAGCCGCGGATCATCGAGTTGCTGCTGGTGACGACCCTGCCGGTCATGCTGCTTGCCGACCGCGGCATTCCCGCGCCTCGGCTGATCCTGGCGACTCTGATCGGCGGCGCGCTGGCCGCCGGGTGCGCGAACACAGTCAACTGCGTGATCGACAGGGACATCGACGCGGTCATGCGGCGGACATCGCGGCGGCCGCTCGTGCCCGCCGGATCACGCCCCAGCGTGGTCCGTCCGGCCGAGGCGATGGTGTCGGCGGCCGTGCTCGGCGCGGCCGCCACCGCCGTGCTGGCCGTCGGCGCCAACGTGCTGGCGGCGGGCCTCGCCGACGCGGCCATCGCGTTCTACGTGCTCGTCTACACGATGGGCCTGAAGCGGCGCAGCCCGTCGAACATCGTGATCGGCGGCGCGGCGGGATGCTTTCCCGTCCTGGTCGGCTGGGCCGCCGTGACCGGCCGGGTCGGCTGGCCCGCGGTCGTACTGTTCGGCGTGGTGTTCTTCTGGACGCCGCCGCACTTCTGGGCGCTCGCGATCAAGTTCAGGGACGACTACGCGGCCGCCGGCGTTCCGATGCTGCCCGTGGTCGCCGGGCCGGACGTGGTCGCACGCAAGATCTTCGGCTACAGCTTGGCGATGGTGGCCACGTCGCTGGCGCTGACCTGGTGGGCGGGCTGGCTCTACGGGGCGTGCGCAGTCATGCTCGGCGGCTGGTTCCTGATTCAGGCCCGCCGCCTGGGCGGCCGGCTGGCCGCGGGAGACAACTCGGCGCCGATGCGCCTGTTCCACGCCTCGATCGTCTACCTCACCCTGCTTTTTGCCGCGGTGGCGGTCAGCGCGCTGCTGCCGTGGCGGTAGCGGGCGTAACCTCTCGTCCCGCCCGAGCGTCGCGTGCGGGGACAAGTCGCCGGACCGGTGAAACGGCATAGGCCATTGCGCCATCCTGTGACGATGGCGGAACAGCAATTTCCGACGAGGCGAGCCTTTCTCGGCACCGCGGCGGGCACCTTGGCGGCGGGCACCCTCGCGGGCGGTACGGTGGCCGGTGCCGTGGCCGGCTGCACCACGCCGGCCGACGCTCACCAGGCACCGAAAATACGGCTGCGCAGCTCGAAGGCCGAGAACTCGCTGCCGGGTGAGCCGCACTGGTGGATCAAGCACGTCGGCGCGCCGAATGCGATCCAGGGCTTCACCGGCCAGGCCAGCGTGCGGCAGGGCGACCCGGTCACCCTCTACGTGTCCACCACCTCGCGCGAGTTCCGGGTGAGCGCGCTGCGGATGGGCTGGTACGGCGGCTACCTCGCCCGCCAGGTCTGGCGGTCAGGCTGGGTGCGCGGGCACGGCCAGCGGCGGCACTCGCTGTCCGCCGCGACCAGGACGGTGAGCTGCGACTGGGGACCGTCACTGACCATGCGAACCGACGACTGGCCGGAGGGCACTTACCTGCTCAGGCTCGACGCCGCCTCCGGTGCGCAGCGGTACGTCCCGCTGACGGTGCGGTCGTTCAGCACGGCGGGCAAGGTTGTGATCAAGAACGCCGTCACGACCTGGCAGGCGTACAACACCTGGGGCGGCTACGACTTGTACACCGGGCCGCGCGGATACGGCGACCGCTCGCTGGCGGTCAGCATGGACCGGCCCTACGACAGCAAGGGCGCCGAGCTGTTCCTGGTCTTCGAGCGCAAGCTGATCAACCTGGCCGAACGGCTCGGGATCCCGCTTGCCTACACCACGAGCATGGACCTCGACCGCGATCCGCATGTGCTCGACGGCGCGGGCGCGCTGATCTCGCCGGGTCACGACGAGTACTGGTCGCCACCCGAGCGTGCGCACGTGACCAGCGCCAGGAACGCCGGGGTGAACGTGGCGTTCTTCGGCGCGAACGCGATGTTCCGGCGGATCAGGCTGGCGCCGACCAAGCTCGGCGCCGACCGCCTCGTCATCTGCTACAAGACCAGTTACACGCAGGACCCCATGTACGGCAAGAACAACGCCCTGGTCACCAGCGACTGGCGGGAGCCGCCCGACCGGGAACCCGAGTCCTCGCTGACCGGCACGTTGTACGAGTCGAACCCGGTGACGGCCGACTACGTGGTGGTCAGTCCCGACGCCTGGGTGTTCAAGGGGACGGGAGCGCGGGTCGGCACCAGGGTCCGCGGCCTGGTGGGGGACGAGTACGACCGGGTGAACCCGGCCTATCCGGTGCCCAGGCCGATCGAGGTGCTGGCGCACTCGCCGCTGACCTGCCGCGGCATACACAGCTATTCCGACTCGGCTTACTACACCCATTCCGGCGGGGCCGGGGTATTCAATACCGGGACGATGCGCTGGGTGCAGTCGCTCGCTCCGCCCTACGGGCGGGAACTGTCGCGGGACGGCGCGCGTCTAACCAGGACGGTGGCGGCGAACGTGCTGCGCGCGTTCGCGGACGGCCCGGCCGCGGCCAAGTACCCGGCGGCGGACAACCTGGCTGCGATGCACGAGTGGCCGGGCGATCCGATCGCCGCACAGCACAATCTGTGGCCGCCCGTCGTGAGGTGACGCGGGCGCCGGGGAAGCGGCCCGGCGCGCAGGCAGTCAGCGGTTCGGCGCTCGGCGCCGGCCTCCCGGCGCTGGGTATGCTTCGAGCAGGGCAGCCTGCTTCATTGCCCGGTTGCCCGAGGAGGTAGCGCGATGAGACTGCGACGCTCGCTGAGAATGAGGCTGCGCTGGGGCCTGCCGGCCGGGGCGGTGATCGTCGCCGGAGCGGTCCTGGCGGGGACCATGCTGGCCAGCGCGGCCGCCCCGGTGCTGCCGCGCCAGACGCCGGCCCAGCTTCTCGCCGCGATGCGGCAGGCGAAGCTGCCGGACGCGATGTCGGCGACGCTGACCGAGAGCGCGAACCTCGGGTTCCCGGCCCTGCCGGATATCGGCGGACCGTCCTCGTCACCGCTGTCGGCCGCGTCGCTGGTCTCCGGCACGCACACGATCCAGGTCTGGTACGCCGGGCCGCGGCAGGTCAGGATCGCGGTGCCGGTCTCGTTCGGAGAGACCGACCTGCGGGTGAACGGGGAGCAGGTGTGGCTCTGGGACAGCCACGGCCAGACCGCGACCCACATCCTGCCCCCGGCGTTCGGCCACTACATGCGGCCCGGCATGCCGGGACGCCAGTACGCCGGGCCGGGCGGCTCGGCAAAGCCGCAGCCCGGGCGCACGCCGCAACGCAAGCTGGCCGGGCCAGAGGTGACGCCGACGCCGCTGACCCCGCTGCAGATGGCCAAGCGCCTGCTCGCGATGGTCGGGCCGACGACGAGGGTCACCATCCCCGGCACCACGGTGGTCGCCGGCCGGGACGCCTACCAGCTCGCCATCGCGCCGCGCAGCAGCCAGTCGCTGGTCGGCAGGATCATGATCGCGGTCGACGCCAAGACCCACCTTCCGCTGAGCGTCCAGGTCTTCGCGCGCGGCTCGTCGAGCCCGGCGTTCCAGATCGGGTTCACGTCGCTGAGCTTCGCCCGGCCAGCGGCGTCCAACTTCACGTTCACGCCGCCGCCCGGAGCGCGCGTGAGGACCGTGCGGCCAGGACCCGGGCTCAGGACCCCGCCAGGAGCCGTGCCTGGCGGCATGCCGGGCGTCGGCCCTGCGGGGATGCCCGGCCCGCTGCGGCCTGGCGGCGCCGGTGCTCCTAACGCCCGGGGCCCGCTGGCCGGCGCCCGGACGTTCGGCACGGGCTGGCTGACCGTCGCCGCCATCCCGGCCGGCCAGGCAACGGGTTTTGCCTCGACGCACGCCGCTTCCGGTCAGGGCCAGGGCCGGGTCGTATTCCGGCCCGTGCAGCGCGGGGGCGGCAACGCCGCTTACCATTCGAGCCTGACCATCACGGGCCCGGCAGGGCGCGACGTCGGGCTGCTCGGCCTGCTGCTGAAGGCAGCCAAGCCGGTGCACGGGTCGTGGGGATCCGGGAAGCTGCTGCGCACCAGCCTGATCTCGGTCCTGGTCACCAGCAAGGGCCAGATGCTCGTCGGGGCGGTGACCCCGGCCGTCCTGTACGCCGACGCCGCGAAGGTCAAGTGACACTGGCCGATCGCGCGCTGGCCGAGGCCGGCGCGGAGCCCGCCGGGTCGGCCATCACGACCAGCGGGCTGGCGATGCGGTTCCGCGGCGGCCAGCTCGCGGTTGACCACATCGACCTGGCCGTCCCGCCCGGCAGCGTGTACGGGTTCCTGGGGCCGAACGGGTCGGGCAAGACGACCACGATCCGCATGCTGCTCGGCCTCGTGCATCCGACGGAGGGCTCGTTCCGGCTGCTCGGCACCGACGCGCGTGACGGCATCGACTCGGTGCTGCCGCGGGTCGGCGCGCTGGTCGAGGGCCCGGCGTTCTACCCGTTCCTGTCCGGGCGGCAGAACCTGGCCCGGTGCGACGCGGCCGACCCGACCGCGGACCTGGCGACCGCGACGGCCAGGACCGACCACGCGCTCGACCAAGTCGGCCTGCTCGCCGCCGCGGACAAGCGTTACCGCGCCTACTCCCTCGGCATGAAGCAGCGGCTCGGCATCGCCGCCGCCCTGCTGCGGCCGCGGGACCTGATGGTGCTCGACGAGCCGACCAACGGCCTGGATCCGCAGGGCACCCGCGAGATCAGGTCCCTGGTCAAGCAGATCGCGGCCGACGGGACGACCGTGTTCGTCTCCTCGCACCTGCTCGCCGAGGTCGAGCAGATCTGCTCGCACGTCGGGGTCATGAGCACCGGGAAGCTGGTGTTCCAGGGCGCGCTGCCTGAGCTGCGCAGCCGCGGCGAGCGGCGGATCCTGATCCGCACCACCGACCCGGCCACGGCGGCCGAGGTGCTCACCGGGCTCGGGCTGGCCGACATCACGCCCGGCGACGGTCAGGCCAGCGCCGCCCTCGGCGAGCACGCCCCGGAGAAGATCAACGCCGAGCTTGTCCACGCCGGAGTTCCCGTGGCCGGCCTGGAGACGGTGCGGCCCAGCCTCGAAGACCTGTTCGTGGAGCTGACCGGCGAAGGCTTCGATGTCAACGGCTAGGGCACCCCGGGTCAGTGTCGGCCAGGTTGGGGCGAGCCCGTCCGGGACGGCAGCGGGCCCGGCGCGGCACTGGCTGCGGCTGTTTCGTTCCGAGCTGAAAATCATCTTCGTGCGGCCGCGTAACCTCGCCATGCTCGCGCTGCTGGCCGCGGCGCCGATCTTCCTCGGCGCCGTGCTCAAGATCAGCACCCCGCCGCCGGAAGCGGGCGGCGGCCCGGGCCCCGGCGTGTTCATCGGCCAGATCGCCGGCAACGGCGTGTTCCTGGCGCTGTTCGCGATCTACGTGCTGCTGCCCGTGGTCGTGCCGCTGGCCGTCGCCGTGGTGTCGGGGGACTCCATCGCCGGCGAGGCCGGCCTGGGCACGCTGAGGACGCTGCTGACCGTTCCGGCCGGGCGGACCAGGCTGCTGGTGACCAAGTACCTGTCGATCGTGGTGTTCTGCCTGGCCGCGTACGTGCTGATCGCCGTGGTCGCGCTGGCGGTGGGCGCACTGCTGTTCCCGATCGGGCCGGTCACGCTGCTGTCCGGGGACACGGTGCCGCTCGCCGACGGACTGGCGCGGCTGGCGCTGATCGTCTGCTACGTGGTCGCCGGGCTCGCGGCGCTCGGCGCGCTCGGCCTGGCGCTGTCGACGTTTACGCAGCACGCGATCGCCGTGATGGCCACGACCCTGGTGATCGTGATCGTCAGCCAGATTCTCGACGCGGTCTCGCAGGTGGCGGCGATCCACCCGTACCTGCCGACCCACTTCTGGTTCTCGTTCGACGCGATACTGCGGATGCCGATCGCCTGGGCCGCCGTGGCGCACGGGCTGATGTCGTTCGCGGCCTACGTGGTCATCTTCGGCGCGGTCGCGTGGGTGCGGATCCGGCGGGCCGACATCACCTGCTGAGACGCGACGACGGCGTTGCGCGACGGCGTTCCGCGATAGCGTTCTGAGCCATGCCCCCCGAGCCAGTCAACGACGTCGCCGGCCTGCTCGCCATGGCGGTGGCCGGGATCGGCGGAGCGGAGCGACCAGGCCAGGTCACAATGGCGCTGGCCGTCCAGAACGCGATCGAGAGCGGCGAGCACCTGGCGGTCCAGGCGGGCACCGGGACCGGGAAGTCGCTGGCCTACCTGGTGCCGGCCGTCCGGCAGGCGGTCGGCCAGGACGCGACCGTGGTCGTGTCGACGGCGACGATCGCCTTGCAGCGGCAGCTTATCGACCGGGACCTGCCGCGCCTGGCCGGTGCGGTCGCGCCCGCGCTCGGCCGGGAGCCGGTGTTCGCGATTCTCAAGGGCCGCAGGAACTACCTGTGCCTGCAGCGGCTGCGCGGCGGCCCGGCCGAAGATGAGGGCCAGGCGCTGTTCGACCCCGCTGCGGTCTCGGCGGTCGGCCGCCAGGTGCAGCGGCTGCACGAGTGGGCGGCCACGACGAAGACCGGTGACCGGGACGAGCTCGTGCCGGGCGTCGGCGAGCAGGCCTGGCGCCAGGTGTCGGTCAGCGCCCGCGAGTGCGTCGGCGTGCAGCGCTGCCCGTTCGGCGGGCAGTGCTTCGCCGAGCTGGCCAGGGACGAGGCGGGCCGGGCCGACATCGTGGTGACCAACCACGCGCTGCTGGCGATCGACGCGCTCGAGGACTACGACATCTTCCCCGAGCACGACGTCGTGATCATCGACGAGGCGCACGACCTGGTCGACCGGGTCACCTCGGTCGCCTCCGCCGAGCTGTCCGCCGCCGGGGTGGAGACCGCGGCACGGCGTTGCGGCCGCATGATCGAGGAGAAGGCGGTCGCCAGGCTGCGCGACGCCGGCCTCGGCGCCGAGCGGGTGCTCGCCGAGATCCCGGCCGGCCGGATGGACGTGCTGGACGAGGCGCTGGCGACCGCGCTCGAGGCGGTCAGGGACGCCGCGGCGGGCTGCGCCGCGGAGTTCCGCACGACGGCCAGGAACGCCGAGGAGGAACCGGACCGGCTCGCCGGGCGCCGGGCGGCGCTGGCCGCGATCGGTGAGGTCGGCGACACCGCCGAGCGGCTACTCGGCGCGTTCGGGCCCGGCATCGCCGACCGGGCCGACGTGGTATGGATGGACCGCCCGGCCGGCGACGAGTCGGCCAGGCCGCCGACGTTGCGGGTCGCGCCGCTGCGGGTGGGCGGGCTGCTGGCAAGCCGGCTGTTCGGCCGCAGGACGGTCGTGCTGACGTCGGCGACGCTGGCGCTCGGCAGGTCGTTCGAGCCCCTCGCCAGGCAGTGGGGCCTGCCCGGCCAGGCCGATGACGCCGCTAACGATGCCGGGCCGCGCGACGGCGATGTCTCCGCCGAGTCCTCCGAGGCGCATTCACTGGACTGGTCGGGGATCGACGTGGGGTCTCCGTTCGACCATCCGCGCAGCGGAATCCTGTACGTTGCCGGGCACCTTCCGCCTCCGGGGCGTGACGGCCTCGCCCCGTCCTACCTGGACGAGATCTGCGAGCTGGTCGAGGCGGCCGGGGGGCGCACGCTCGGGCTGTTCTCGTCGATGCGGGCGGCCAGGCAGGCGGCCGACGAGCTGCGGGGGCGGATCGCGTTCCCGCTGCTCTGCCAGGGTGACGACCAGACCTCGCAGCTCGTCAGCCAGTTCGCCGCCGACGAGCCGACCTGCCTGTTCGGCACGCTGTCACTCTGGCAGGGAGTGGACGTGCCCGGACCGTCGCTGCGGCTGGTGATCATCGACCGGATCCCGTTCCCGCGGCCGGACGACCCGCTGGCCTCGGCGCGGCAGCGGGCCGTGGCCAGCCGCGGCGGCAACGGGTTCATGTCCGTCGCCGCGACGCAGGCCGCCCTGCTGCTCGCTCAGGGCTCTGGGCGGCTGCTGCGGACGATGACCGACCGCGGCGTGGTCGCCGTGCTCGACCCGCGGCTGAGCACGGCTCGGTACGCCGGGTTCCTGAGGGCCTCGTTGCCGCCGTTCTGGACGACCACCGACCCTCAGGTCGTCCGTGGCGCGCTGCGGCGGCTCGCCGGCGGCGCCGGACCGCAAGGCTAGCCAGGCTGGCCAGGCTGGCCCGGTTGCCCGGGCTGGTCGGCGGTCCCCGCGGGGACGATCCACTCGGTGGGCTGGCCGGTGACGTCCGCGATTCGCTCGTAGTCACGGTCATAGTGGAGGACGGTGAGCGAGAACCGCTCCGCGGTGGCCGCCACGAGCAGGTCCGGAATGGACACCGATCGGTGCTGCCCTCGCTGCGCGAGCAGTCCCTGCACCCCCGCGGCGCGGCGCGCGATCTCATCGGTCAGCGGGAAGTACTCGAACGCCTCGCGCTGACCTCGAAAATGCGTGTGCTCGGCAGCGGTACGTGAGCTGAAGAGGATTTCGAGGTCGATGATCGGACAGGTGCCGACCAGGCCGCGCTCAACATACCCGTTCATGACCGACCAGACGGCTGGCTGTCGCGCGCGCGCCCACACGCTCTTGTCGGCCAGGTATCTGGCTACCGCCATGCGGCTTGCATGATCTCGGGATCGCTGAGGTCGGGAAGTGCCCCGGCAGCAAGTTC
>WNGK01004870.1_pt1 | contig 14294 bp, 14 predicted proteins | sample 5400601 | NCBI WGS metagenome assembly WNGK01 (sample SAMN13153376, study PRJNA577476) | soil metagenome | isolation source: 60 cm soil or saprolite under Garry oak tree replicate 1 | place: USA:California | collected 2016-06-15 | reverse complement strand
CTATTCTCCGCCTCCGGGCTTCCCCACAACCAGATCGCAGCCCAGATCGCTAGGCAAGCGAAGGTCCGAGGCACCGATGAACCCTTCACCACCGTCTTCGCAGCTATGGGAATCACCGCCGACGAAGCCCGATTCTTCAGAGACGACTTCGAGAAACAAGGCGCCTTCGACCACGTAACCATGTTCGTCAACCTCGCAGACGACCCCGCCATTGAACGAATCCTCACTCCGAGGCTCGCACTGACAGCGGCCGAGTATTTCGCAGTCAAACTCGGAACCCACGTTCTAGTCATACTCACCGACATGACCAACTATGCGGAAGCGCTCCGAGAAATTTCTGCGGCCAGAGAGGAAGTTCCCGGACGGCGAGGATATCCGGGATACATGTACACAGATTTGAGTACGATTTACGAACGTGCAGGCAGACTCCACGGTAGCAAAGGCTCAATCACCCAAATGCCGATTCTCACTATGCCCGGAGACGATGTCACTCATCCCATCCCCGACCTCACGGGCTACATCACCGAGGGTCAGATCTACATTGATCGAGGATTGCACAGAAAAGGAATCTATCCACCTATCGACCCTGCGCCCTCTCTCTCGCGATTGATGAAAGAGGGAATCGGCAAAGGACGGACAAGAGAGGACCACAGGGAAGTCTCAGACCAGCTCTATTATGCGTATGCGGAGGGAAGGAGCTTCCGTGACCTTGTCGCTGTCATCGGTGAAGAGGCGCTCTCTGCCCGTGACAAGCTCTATCTGGGTTTCGCGGACAATTTTGAGAGGAAGTTCATCAACCAAGGACTCTACGAGAATCGTGATATCGACGCAACCCTCGATCTGGGCTGGAATCTGCTGAGCGTTCTTCCTGAAAGCGAGCTGAAACGGATCGACCCGGCTACGATCAAGAAGTATCATCCGAAATATCGTGGGAAGACCGCGTAGTGTCAGAGATCGTCGCGGGCGCTCGTCCAACCCGGATGGAGCTTATCGCCCTTCGGCGACGACGACGCATAGCTCAGCGAGGCGGAGATTTGCTTCGCGAGAAGCTTGACGCGTTGATGATCGAGTTCTTCCAGTTCGCCCGAGAAATCACCGCCCTACGCCAGAAGACCCAGGACCTGTTATTCCAGGCTTACGAGAAGTTCACCGAAGCACAGATGCTCATGGGCTTCACAAGAGTCGAAGAGACATCCCTAACAGTCCAAGACCGATTCGACGTGGACGCTTCGACTCGAAACGTCATCGGCGTCTCAATACCCTATGTCTCCGTGAAACTGAAACCCCTAGACGGATTTCCCTACTCGATGATCGGAAGCTCGGCGAAGCTCGACGAGGCCGTCGCGCTGATGACGGAAGCTATCAAGAACGTTGTCGAGCTGTCGGCAGCCGAAGCCGCTATTCGCAGACTGGCCGAAGCGATCTCCGCCACCAAGAGACGAGTCAACAGCCTCGAAAACATTGTAGTCCCCAGGATCGAGAATACAATCCGATACATAGAGATGAGTCTGCAGGAGAGGTCAAGAGAGGACTTCTTCCGGCTGAAACGAATCAAGACCCGTCTAGAAGAGGAAGAAACGGGGAACATGCAAGTACCGCAGGTCGCAGGCTAGAAGCCAGACGAAGAATCCAACTGGACTTCCACGGGACACAGCCCCAAACCCTCCTTGGGATTTGTCCACACTGCTGGAAAGCCAACCGGTATGAGTGGAACGATCCAGGACAATGTGGGTGCCTCTATGCGTTGTGGTTCTCGGGTAACAACATCTCTAATTTTCTGATCCCTTACTCCCGAACCTATGTCATCGGCGCTGAGAACGAAAGAGTTCCTTGAGTTCCAGCAAACGCTAAGAGACCTAGAAAACCAGGTTCGCAAGCTCATTAGAGAAACAGCAACAAATGGTCCCTCCGAGAGAACCAGGGATCTGACCGGGAAAGTCTACACTCTGGCCGAACGAGCCAACCAAATCCGACTCCCAGAGACTAGGAACCAGTCGACTACCAACCAGTCAGTTCTAGAAAAGCTCCCCAAACAGTTCGATGAAGACTTTGGTAAGTTCAAAGGATTGATAGCTTTCGTCGAACGAGTGCGGAAGCAACACTACAACGCTACAGGCCACAATATAGGAAGAACCTACGGTTCCTTTGGTTCCGACGAACTTGCGCCAGGACACCATCACGGCAAGTCTCTCATCGAGACCTTAGAAATCAGTTGCGATGCGTGCGGTAACGAATCCCTCCAATCGGAAAGAAGAGACTACCCAATTCACGTTCTTCTTCACGACCGTGGCCAATGGGAAGTTTGCACCGGTCAATCCGACTGTGAATGCCAAGGCTACGAAGGCAAAGGCGTTCGAATTGGCGTCAACCTATCTCCCGAAAGAATTGGGAAAGGGAACGCCTAAGCTCCCTTCTCGGCTCGCTCCTTCAGAGCGCGATTCATCTCTTCAAAGCCACGTTTCGTATCTCTGTCGAGGCTTTTCGCCATGAATGGTACCAGCAAGCCTGTGAACTTCTCGTGCTGAACGAATCGGACACCTTTTTCGTCTAGTGCTTCGATTGTGAAACTGTGTTCGCCGTTAAAGAGGCCGGGTATCAAGAGTCGCCCGAGCCAGCTCATCTCACGGTTCGTCTCAACGTTGACCATTTTGGGCTTGAAGGACATGACTCTTCCCCCAGTGGGTCCAAGCTGGACGTGAAGCTGTGCTCCAGTTCTGACCTCGCCGCTCATCTGTCGAATGAAGGGGTTCCATTCGGGGAACTTGGCAAAATCAGTCAGTACCTCCCAGACCCGCTCTGCAGGGGCTTCAATCTCTATCTCAGCCGAGACCTCTTTCATTTCTGAGCCACCCTGAAAGGGGTCAAACATGCTGAAATGCGTTTCGGACGCAAATGCTCGTATACATTCCATCTACAGGGTACCGCCCGCGGAATAGGCCGTCCCCCTCATCCTTGACTCTGGTTCGCTTTCAACGCACTCCACCGGAAGAGGAGCACCACTCCAGCTACGATAAGAATGACAGCAGCTAGACGCACTATCGAATCAAGTCTAACGATGAAAGTTAGAATCGCAAGGGCTATGCCAACATCGCCCAGTACAATACCAACCAGACGTAGACGACGCAAGTTCACGGTTTAGATCCCTAGAGGAGCTGCCAGCCCTCTTTCTTGACATACCTCAACCAAAATCCCGCGATCAGTGAAGTAACAATTGCAGTCAGCTCGAGAGCGACGAAGAATGAGTCTCGGCTCTACATCGAAAATTCTCGGGAATCCACTAGAAAGTTCACTTCTTTCAGAAAAGCCGGTGAATCAGGCGACTGTCCGTTAACCGCGAAAACCGCGTGGAGGTGAACCTTGAAGTGTACGGTCTTGGTCTCCCCAAGAAAATCCATCCGCACATCGCCCGGCTTTCCCTGGCTTGTCTTTTCGTGAACGAGTTTGAAGGTCTTGTCGCGACGAGAGAACCAGTCCAAGACGGTCTGGCGGAGAATGTCAGAGGCCGAGTTGAGCCCGATTCCTTTGTGTTTTTGGCTGAATTCTTCCATCAAAGCCTTCCGAGATTCCTTCGACACATTCTCAACGTATGTGAAGGTCTTCTGCAAGACCTCTTTGCCCTTTTGAACGTCGGTCATCCCTTGACTCCTCCTCTCAACGCCTGACCTGGCCCAACTGGGATTGGCTTCATTCGTATAAGGAATTGTGGGGTATTGGGCTTATCTTGTGATTCTAGGAAAACTAGTGCGGTTAGTGTACTTGTCCCCATTCGTTGCCGCAGGTGTCGCATCGGTAGAGTTTCGCCTTCCCAGTACGCTGTTCTCTGGTTGACAGTTCGATGTTCGTGGACCCGCACTTCGGACAGATGGTGTGATAGATGTTCAGTTTTAGCGTGTCAACAATGTAGCAGGACTTTGAGTGGTCGTTCCAGAACATGCACAGGTCCCGCACGCAAACGGATGCCATTAGGGGGCAGATCATCTGGTTGAACTTGCTCGTGGCAGATCGAAGGATTCTGCGAAAAGTAGGGTCCCGCATGTCAAGGAAGGGCTCTATTCTCACATCATCCGGAGGGTCCTGTTCTCGTTCTGCTTCGCTCTCGGACCCTTCTTCGGCCATTGACCTACCGTCCTCCTAACGTCTGTTCTCGCTATGGAGAGGTCGCTTAGCTAAGCATGCTGTCCCTTTCAAAACCTGCAACCAGTCACAGCGATGCCGCGCTGGGTCACATTTCCTCATCTTGGAACATCGAGGATTACAAGAATGAGCGCGGTAGTTCTTTTATTGCGGACTGAACATCCACTCTCTCTGAGAAGGATTTCTCGGTATGCGTGTTCGGCTCGTCGGCTACGAACCTGACCTAGAAAGGGTCTGTGCCGCCGCGATGCGATCATGCTACTCTCCCCACCCGGGCTATGAGCTGTTCTCGCACACCTCACAAGACAAGGTCTTGGATGGAGAAAGAATCTTCGACGCGGAACGGATAGGCGGGTTGTTGAAGCGCGCGCTTGAGCTGGGACATTACGATATTCTTGAACACAACAGCATCACCTGGCTGGCGGAGGCTGACGAGAAGGAGATTCTCTTCCTCATGGAATCATCGAAGTTCTTCGAGACAAGCCAGATCGACGAAAAGCGATGGCTCATCACGACAAACCTACGAGTTCTAGTTGAGCTAGCTCGGGGCGCCAACCATTTACCCTTGACAAAGGAACTTGTCGGGACCCTGAATGAGGCAGCTCCCATAATCGCCTCGGCCCTAGCGATGCCTACCGTGAGAGGATAGGATTCGAAATGGCTAGCAAAGCGATCCTGTTCAGCTACACCAACTATCCTCAACTAACTGCAAACTTGCAAGACGCTGGAGTGAAGATGGGAAAAGAAGGTATGCTCCGACATGGAAGCTTCACTTTCGACCTGCAGGGAATAAGCAGAGCGGCAAGCCATCAGATAGTCAGGCACAGAATAGCATCTTTCAGCCAGCAGAGCCAACGGTATGTGCGGGTCACGCGAAGCTATGGATATCTAAAGCCGCCCGGGATCCCCGAAGATCTCAAGGTCCGAGTTGAGATTCAAGGGCACAAGCTAGAGCTGAACTTTACAGATGTGATGGACTTGACTCGTCAAGCGGAAGAGGGTCTCGCCGCGAAGGGAATTAAGGCCGAGGACGCCCGGTATCTGAGGCCGAATGCGGCAACCACGAACATAGTCATGAGTATGAGCCCGCGCCAGCTCATTCATTTCTTCAACCTCCGGTGTGCTCCCGACGCTCAGTGGGAGATTCGGGATCTCGCGTGGTCGATGTACGCTGGGGTCCGACTTGCGGCCCCTCAAGTCTTCGGGCCTTTGCCTGCGGCTTCTGAGAGTGACTACGTCAAGAAACGCGTCGCAATCGTCGACGACTTGGTTCGAAAGGATGAGGATGGATTCTCCCGGACCCCGCCTGGAGAGCTATTCCGATTAGAGCTTCATCCCATGTTGGAGCTAGTTCATCCGGTCGAGACTTTCGTTAGACATTACTAGAACAGACCTTGTCTGGAACCTAGCGGGACACTGGGGTCTTGGGCACTACGTGTTTTGCCCAGATCTTCTTCTCACTCGCCAGAAACCTAACTCCAAAAGTCAAGAGAATTGCCACAAGGTTAGACGAAAGATAAGAGATCCCTAGGGCGCTTGTGAGGCCCCAGAGCAGAGGGATTCTTAAGAGCAGATCGGATGAGGAAACCGCGTTGAACAGTAGGGCTTTTCGGACCAGCCCTCCGGCTGTTTCTCTTGATCTGAATACGAGAAAGTTGTTCAGCGCGAAGTTGACGAATACGGCTGCTTGACTGCTGAGGATCGCACTGAACAGAAAATAGATCCCGTAGAGACCGGTTAACACAAACAGAACGTACTGGTTGAGGAATATTCCCAGTCCGCCTACGAATCCGAACTTGAGCAGTATCCAGGCTATCGAGCCTCCGGTCTTTGGCAGCTTAGGGGTTGGAGGTGGGTACATCCCGAACCCCGAAGAGAAGCGTGGATCTCTAATCGCGGCTGCGTAGAGAGACCCCTGGTAGTATTGCCGCCTCATTAAGACCTCGTTAAGCGGATTGATGGGTCGGATCTCTGAACTCAAACGCTATCGTTCAATTCTAGCTAGACGCATTCCGCGTGATATAACCGATACTCTCTCAGTCGATCCTGATGAGCAGAATCGCGTGGAGGATGAAATATCCTTCTTTCTTAAATTGAGACATGAAATGGCAGGGAATCTACATTTCGGACGATGCGGTGATCATAGGCATTACAGGAAGTTGTTGTCCCGGCTCCACGAGTTCTTCGAATTCTCGTCTTGCCTTGTCCATCTTCGGATAGATGACCTCGCGGAACCCTGTGACAGCGAATTCGTTCGGCCTGTAAGGATCGTTGATAACCCTCAAGGCTCTGAGCGCCTGATCATAGTTTGAAGACGCTGTCTTGAGGTAGAATCCTATGACGTCGTCTTTGTACCAGTCGCGGAAGGCGCGTTCTTTCCTGTGCCATCCCCAGCTGTCGAGGACAGTTCTGGTCCATTTCATATGTTTGAAGATCCTCATCAACCAGTTGTGAGCAAGCCACTGCGGCAGGTCGAACCTGACCTGCTTGCCAAAGACTTCGAATTCTGGCCGGTTGATATGCTCGTACGTTATCTTGTCACCGTTGTCCTCGTCAATATTGTACCGTATCTTGTCCCGGTCCAGTTTCTCACCGTCAGTCAATAGGTGGGGAGTGTAGATCTCGTCTTTGATCGCCATTACCTTATGCAGATCTAGCATCGCTGTCTTCGTTGCAGCGTAGCCCTTATCCTCCCTATCGTTCCTAAACACCTCGAGGACTCTGTCCACGTACTCCTCAGCGTATGGGAGGTCTCCCCACATTATGAGGTCGTAGACTCTCCTCGCAATTGCTCTGTTGGTATCTTCGTCGAGGTTTATGGTGGCAACGGTGCTCATTACCAGTCGTCTGTATTCGTCTGCGATCTTCTTTCCTCGCCAGAACATCCAGTAAGAGCGCGAGATTTGCTTGGCCTTCATGTCCAGAATTGACTGGTAGCTTTCCTTCGCCCCGAATAATGTGAGGGTCTTCTCATCAGCGACGATGTTCTTGAAGTCGAGAAGCTGTGGCTCTACGACCATTTTCCGGCCTAGGCGAAACGCCTCCATGTTTCTGGCTCTTTGGCTAGCGGGGACGGTTTCCATTATGGCGTCAACGAGATTCTGTTCACTGACCGGTATGAGGCCTTTCTGGAAGGCTGAGCCGAGAAGAATAATGTTGGTGAAGAGCTTGCTTCCGAAGTACAGCTCGGAGATCTCGCTGATTCTTCCACCGAAGTACTCGTCCGAGTTTGTGTGTCTTCGAATGTTCTCTTCCGCGTCTGGAGGATAATTCATCATCCCGGCCAGCATCGGGATGGTCGGGACTACGGTGGTGTTCACCACTGCAGTGGTGTGAACCTGGCTCGCGTATACGAGACTTCTCTCCGCCTCGAGCATGTCAACGCCCATTAAGAGATCCGCCTTTCCGTTGGGGACGATGGTTGAGATCTTTGCTTTTCCGTTTGAGTATAGAACGTGGGCCGAAACCGCTCCGTTTCTGATCGCGAGCCCTTTCTTGTCGTTGAACCGGACGTGGTATCCCTCTTTGGTTCCGGCTCGAGCAAGAACTGATGACATTACTCCGACGCCCATTCCGCCGACACCACTGATGAAGATCTTCCAAGTATCGCTGAATCGGTGTGGAGTTACCGCCGGAATGTTGTCGAGGGATATCTTCTTGACCCTTGATTTCGGTGGTCTGTTTCTTGTGATTATTACCTTCTCGAAGGATGGGCATGCCATGACTTTTGTGCAGTACGTGTCGGACACGCAGATCGACTGGTCAATCCCAATCTTCTCTCCATAGTCAGTGTTGATTATTGTAAGCCCTGGGCAGCCAGTGTTCTTGGTGCATTCACGACAGTTCTCGCAGACTTCCTGGGATATGTTGACGAAAGTCTCTTTCTTGACGAAACCCTGTCTCTCGATTATCCTGTTTCTCTCTGATCGTTTTCTCTTGTGAAATGTGATGCCGCACTCTTTGTCGGCTATGATTACTTTGACGCCGGGCTTCTCGAAGACCTTGTCCAGTTCCTTCATGTACTTCTCTCTGTTTGAGGGAGGCATTTTCTTCACGTAGATCTGTCCCTGCCCCATCGCCCGAACGATACTCTCGATGTCCTGAGGGGTTGTCTTGTCGCCCATCAAATTGTGTCCCGTCTCCGGTGTGGGCTGGTGGCCGGTCATCGCGGTGTTCTTGTTGTCGAGAATGAGGTAGAGGATGTCTTGTCCTTCTTTGATCGAGTTCGAGATGGCGGTCATTCCTCTCCAGAAAAACGTGGAGTCGCCCATGAGCGCGTATTGTTTGTTTGTCACGAACGGGTCCATTCCGGCTCCCGCAGCACCGCCTAGGGCCATTGCAGTTAGGTTGTGCATTTCACCGAAGGGTGGGAGGAACGACATTGAGTAACACCCGATGTCTCCATGTGCGAAGATGTCTTTGTGCTCAGGGGTATCCCTTAGCGAGTGAACGGCACTGAGGGTTTCTCGGTGGGGGCAGCCGGCGCAGAAGCCTGGAGATCGAGGTGGAACTAGGAGCCCGTAAGCCTTGATCTCAGCTAGGAGATCGAGTTCGGTGTGGATCTTCTTCTGATCAATCTTGGCGGCGGGATCACCGATCTCCAAGAGTAAGTTTCCAACTTTCTCAATGAGGGTTGACGGAGTAAGGCCGCTCTCTTCCGGGAATCCATCGCCTTGAGGAAAGAACTTACCCCAGACCTTTGGCATGCTGGAGATCTTTCCATCCTGGACCAAGTCGTCCAAGATGGTTTTGACCTGGTTTTCTATCGCTGGACTCTTCTCTTCGACAACAACAATATTCTCGACTTTCTTTGATAACTCGCCAACGATGTTAGGCTCAAGAGGATAGGTTACTGCAGGTTTCAGAATCGGGAACTGCTCATCTAATCCAAGCTCCCAGAGAGCCTGTTCCAAGTAGCTGTAGGATATGCCAGCTGCGATGAATCCGATCCTGTGCTTTCGGCCGTCATCGTAGAGTATCTTGTCGAGCTTGTGGTCTCTGACATATTCGTGGACTTTCGGGAATCTGTCTCTGACAATTTCCTTCTCCAGGTCCCATGTGTTAGGGGGTATGCTGACTCTTCGTTTGATGTCGACTTTTGAAATGTCGAGGGTAATTGGATTCTTGAAAGTAATCTCCGACGGCTGGTTTTCCGAAAGAACAACGCTACCTCCGCCTTCGGCCAGATAAGTTGTAATGAGATAGCCTACGACTAGATTAGAGTATTGAGAAAGCCTGAGTCCCTCCCCGATCCAGTCCTTGACCTCTTGCGGAGTGCTGGGCTCGATGATAGCCATCTTGAGATGCTCCATAAGCTGGCGACTATCACCCGCAACCTGAGTGCTGGAAGCATGAGGATCATCGCCACAGACCACGAGGGCACCGCCTCTCTTCCCGCTCAAGCCAAGCTTGTCAGCATAATTGATGATATTGATAGGATCTGCAGCAACATTGAGCCCAACGCTCTTCATCACCGCAACAGCGTTAACGCCGACATCCAACGCGCCGTTGAGTGCGGCAGCGCCTTGGGACTCGTCGTTGGTCATCTCTGCCCATAATCCGCATTCTCTGAGAATCTCTGCGTTCTCTTCTAGAATCGTGAAAACTTCTGCGACAGGCGAGCCCGGGTAGCCGGCCATCAAGCCGACTTTGCTCTCAAGCGCTCCCTTGACTATCAGCTCGTTTCCGTTGAAAGCGTTGATACCGGACCCTTGGACAAAGCGTTTGTCCGACATTACATCACGTGGGTATCCGTATAGTATCTTCTAGTCTGGCTGTAGATAAGCCCGTTGTTCAGCTCGTGGACAAATAACCCGACAATTGTTCGCACCATCCGAACTCAACACTAAGAACGCCCACGACCCATAGATAGCCCGTTCTTCGCTCAATGCTCCTTTTGCCTACACCAGGCGGGCAAAGTGAGTAGATCGATTGGGAAAAACCCTACAAACAACCCGTGCTTGTGTCGAATTCTTGTCTGGAAGAGGATTCTTGCGTTGAGAGCTCTCGTTCTTCTCGTCGTCCTCTTCGTCTTAATCACTGGCTTTCTCTCAGTATCCCCTGTTCATGCGGCTTCCAGTGCGCAGATTCCAACCGAGGGGGGCACATGGACGAGTTCGACCATCACCACTTTGATTGTCCCCCAACTTAGCGCGCCTTGGTTCAAGTCCTCATACACCTTTGATGTGAACCACGCTGTCAGTCGTTGGTCCCAGTCCATCACGGCCTATACAGACATTTACGGTTCGAACTATCTACGCGACCTGAGCTTCGTTACCTGCGTTTCGGGTGTGAATGATACCTTGTGCGGCAGTCCAGATATTCAAGTCCGATTCATCGAGTCGTTTGGGTCCCAGTCATCAGGGTTAGGCCTTACTAGGTATGGGGTTCAAAACTCAGTATTTCAAGCCCCCACGATTACGACGCTGGCAGCCTATGACCCAAGCAACACAACCCAGCTATCAGACACTGACATGGTTAACATTGCAAGCCATGAGATTGGTCACGCTCTAGGCCTTGCTCACGCGACCGCATCCCTAACGGATGACGGGACCTTCGAGCTAATGTTCCTATCATATGGACAGGCGGTGGGCAACCCTAGAAATACGCTTGAAGCACCGTCAACCCTAGATCTGTTTGCGTTATCGTACATCTATGATTGGCTGGCAACTTCTTCGATGCTCAACGGCTCGGGACATCCAAAGACCGATCTTGCATTGCCGTCGGGAGCAAGCTACTCATCCGTGTATCCCTATCCAGAACAGCTACAGATGCTGCAAAATTCGATTAGCGAATTGAAGCTAGAGATCATAATATTGGCGATTATCGCGGCTCTTCTGCTTGCCTTAGTCTTAGCGCTCGTAATCCTCTTGTCACGGAAGAAACCAGCGCCACCGCCGCCCTATTCTTGGGGATCGGTTCCGAGTACTCCGACAGTCTAGAAGGCTCCGATAAGCAGAAACGAGCTTGTAACGAGGAGTTCTAAGAGTCAGAAGACCCTTCGGGTCGGGCTCTATTGGCCATTTTGGTTCTTAGAGCTGCTACACTGAGGCTGCGAAGTCTCCGATGTAGCCGTCGTGATCGCAGTTGTAGCAATCGCGACAACCGTGGCATCGTTCGGCACAGCGGTGGTCGTCGTGGTGGATGCGTTGGTGTCTGTTACAGTCGCATTGGAATCCCGTATGATCCCGTTGCTATCGCATGTTTTGGAAAGGGATCCGTCACGGTTGAGCTTTAGGACCCAGACATCTAAGTTGCCATTGCCGAACGACGGAGTGGTCGCCGCAACAACGAATCCTCCGTCGGTTGTCTGCTGAGCGGAGACAGCCTGATCAGCTCCGGGGCCACCGTAGGTTTTCTGCCAGACAATGTTACCCGTAGGAGTAAGCTTGAACACCCAAGCGTCCTGACCTCCAGCGCCTGAGGAATTTGTAAATCCTGCAACGATGAAGCCGCGATCAGAGGTTGGCTCTACTGAGAGAGCCACGTCTTCTTGGGCGCCGCCGTAGGTTTTCTGCCAGATCACTCCGCCCGTGTTATTCAGTCTCAGGAGCCAGGCATCTTGTCCCCCAGCGCCGAAAGAGTTGGTCCAACCAGCTACGATGAAGCCGTCGTCGGGGGTCCTCGCTATCGAGGAAGCATAGTCAGCTCCAGGGCCACCGTAGGCATGTTGCCAGATGATGTTTCCTGTCGAGTCAATTCTGAACACCCACACGTCCCCCACGATGAGCGAGTCTACAGCGTATCCATTGGTGATGCCCGCCACGACGAACCCTCCGTCAGGGGTTGTCTGGATTGAGAAGGCTGCGTTGAACGCCGTTGGGTTTCCATAGGTTTTTGCCCACATTACGGCCCCGGTGTTAGCGAGTCTCATCACTTGTACCTCGCCCGTTCCAGAGTTGGTGAAGCCTGCTAGGATGAATCCGTTGTCAGACGTTTGTTGTGTTGGGAGAAGGCAGCAGCCGAATCCTCCATACTCGTTCTGCCACTGCACGTTCCCCGCTGCGTCGGTCTTGATGATCCACGCGTTGCCTGCGAATCCGGAAGGTCCCGTAAAGGCGGATACTAGGAAGCCGCCATCGGTTGTTTGTTGCGCCCCTACAGCGAAATCTTCCCCGGGCGTTCCGTATGTTTTTTGCCAGATTATTTGTCCTGATGGATCGAGCCTGATGAGCCAAGCGTCGTCTCTGCCAGCACCGGATGAATTCGTGGACCCTGCTACGATGAATCCGCCATCACGCGTTTGATGCATTGAATAGGCCCGGTCTATGCCAGTTCCACCGTAGGTCTTGGCCCAAGTGTTGTGATGGCTGATTGCTCCCAGAGCTGGGTGGGTGCCTGCTGAAGCTAGTAGTATTAGTCCCAGAGCGAAGAATGCTACCTTGGGAATTTTCAAGGGCTTCCTGCCCGCTCAGAACTGAACCATTCTGATTCCGGGATTTAACTTTGCTGGGAACAAAGATCGAGGCCTAAAACGGATGGTAGATGATTGATCTTGGAATGGGTATATGGGGTTGGCCTAGGCGGTCTGGGCGCACAGACTCCTTTCCTGCTATCGTAATAGTAACATTTTTATCTTGGTGGGTCAACTGGGTGACTTGCCTAAGAAGGAAAAATCATGACCCCATCTAGACTTTTCTTGATGCTAGCAATTGTATCTCTTGCAGCAATACCATTCCTCACGAGACCAGTCGCGGCCGACACTACCACCGGCACTCCGGGACAGCCGAACCAGAGCTGCCAATCAGTGTTCCCATCAGGACCACTATCTCCAGCAGGCTTCAACACCAACGGGTTCAATACTGCGGAAAATAATTACGCGGGCAATGGACAGACAACTCAAACTCCAGCAAACTCGGCAGCTGTCTCGCAGTACGACGTCGCATGCTTTCAAGTCGCTTAACACTGGAAAGTCACTAACCCCCTCTTTTTTCCAATTATCGGGTCATCGGTCAATCTGATGCTATATCATCCACGTATCTTCCCGCGACCAACCCGAGTCTTATTTGGCCATCAGCGTGGCGGTAAGATATGGAATTTGACAGATTCTCGATAGCCTTGTTAGTGTTACGTCCTGATCGCCCGCGTCTTGACAAGGAAGCGGAGGCTGAGTTGCAAGATGCTCACATGGCTCACCTCGCGGATCTTCATGAAGCGGGCTATTTGCTCGCGGCAGGTCCACTTCTCGGAGGACCGGACGAGGCTTTTCGCGGGCTGACCATCTTGAACGTTGAGCCGGAAAAGGCTCGGCTGTTAAAGGAGCAGGATCCTGCAGTCCAGGCCGGGCGGTTCTCGGTCAAAGTTTTACCCTGGATGGTGCCACGGGGCGCGATGCACTTTTCTCGGACCCGCTTTCCCCGATCGATGGCAGAAGCCAATACCGACTAATCGTAGATACTAACTTCGTGGATAGATGTAGGTCATGCCGATCTATGTTGCGATGTTTCGAGGAATCAACGTAGGTGGACAGAAAATCGTCAAGATGGAAAAGCTGCGCACCTCATTCGAGCAGTTGGGATTCCGCAGGGTGAGAACCTATGTTCAGAGTGGAAACGTCATCTTCGAAGCCAAGAAAGCCTCCGCAAACAAATTGTCCAACAGCATCAACGAGAAGATTTCAGATGACTTCGGCTTTCCGATTCCGTTGGTTCTGAGGACGTCAAGTGAGATTAGGAAGATCGCCAATGACAACCCGTTCCTGAAGGAAAAAGGGATTGACAGTTCCAAACTTCACGTTACATTCTTGTCAGCTTTTCCGGAGACATCGGCTCTTGGAAAGCTAGACGAGTTGAATACAGACCCCGATCGATTCCAGATCAATGGACGAGAGGTCTACGTCTATTGTCCTAATGGATATGGCCGGACCAAGCTTTCCAACGCAACCTTCGAAAAACTACTCTCGGTCAAGGCGACAAGCCGAAACTGGAAAACGCTGAAGGCATTGGCCGAGATGTCGACGGAATAGGACGACCGGGAAGGGATATGGAAATGCCCACTTTTTTCCGGGTAGAATCGCCCATTTTCAGCCCTGATCTCGAATCTGGAGCATGCCGAAAATTTTCGTTAGGAAACCGCCCGACAATTAAGCGTCTCGTCCCAAAACGAGATCAAGCCCAGACCACGCCCTGATCGGCTTGATTCGCCGATTATCAGTGCCGGAC
>WNGK01004869.1_pt1 | contig 14296 bp, 21 predicted proteins | sample 5400601 | NCBI WGS metagenome assembly WNGK01 (sample SAMN13153376, study PRJNA577476) | soil metagenome | isolation source: 60 cm soil or saprolite under Garry oak tree replicate 1 | place: USA:California | collected 2016-06-15 | reverse complement strand
AGCGGGCGCGCCGCGACCACCGCGACGATCATGACTAGCGCCGCGGGCAGCAGCCGCCGGGCACGGCGTGTCCAGAACCCGCCAAGGTCGATCCGTCCAGTGACTACCAGCTCGTCGTAGAGCAGGGACGTGATCAGGAAGCCGCTGAGGACGAAGAAGACATCGACGCCGACAAAGCCACCAGGCAGGAACGGGATACCGGCGTGAGTGGCGAGCACCGCCAGGACGGCAAGAGCACGGATACCGTCGAGCGGGCGGATACGACGATCCAGAGCCACAAAAGCGCGCCTCGCATAGGTCGGCCGAGCTGCCTTTCAGCTCCGCCATCCTAGTGGCGTTACTCCCGATTTCGGCGCCGCGGCAACCCGCAGCTTGACTTCGAGTGCGCGCGAGCTGCGAACGTTGGGGCATGCGATACCCGACCGTCGGAAGCGACTCGTTGTCGGCGCGCAAGGTCAGCGTGCTCAGCCTCGGCGCGATGCGATTCGGCACGACGACCGACGAAGCTACGTCGTTCGCGATCCTGGACCGGTACGTCGCGGCGGGCGGGACTTTCATCGACAGCGTACTCGCTGGCTACAGGTGGAACGGCGTGGTCATGGTCGGGAACGAGGCGGCCTGGCCCAGTTTGGGCAGGCCCAGCAGCTGCTCGGCCGTGCCGAGCAGGGAGTAGTGGTTGAACAGCGCTCCGGACTTGGTGCCGGGCTTGGTGCTCGGGCTGATCACGATGGTGACGACGTGGCAGCCCACGTCGGTGGTGTTGGTGGCGCACTTCTGAGCGGTGCCGCCCTCCCCCTCATCCCAGGTCAGGAATACCGCCGTGGAGCCATTCTTGTACTGGCGGCTGTTGAAGATGGCGGGCAGGTGGGCTGCCAGCCACTTGTCCCCGTCGGCGATCGTGCCGTCGTGCATGTCGTTGATCACGTTCGGGGTGATGAACGAGAACGCGCGCAGAGTCTGGTTGGCCAGATCGGTAGCCAGCTGCGAGTAGGGCACGTCGAACTTCGAGCAGCCCCGCAGCGTGCTGAAGTAGGGAGGCGGGTTGTGGCGGACCGCGAACTCGCCGGCGTTTACCCGGTCACAGTTCGACGGCATCGACTCTTGGTACGCCTTCCACGTTTCGCCCTGACCGAAGATGCTCGGCGCCGAGCTCCTGCAGGCATTGGAGGGGTTGCAGTCGGGCTTGAACTTCTGCAGCGCCGCGTACCCCAGCCCCGAGGTGGCGCCCACGTAGTTGGGCAGGCTGGGGTGGGAAATGTTGTGATAGTTGGTGGCCAGCCCGCACTCGCCGGCCAGCTTGTCGATGTAGGGGGCCTGGGCCTTGCCGATGATCGTGTTGTAGCTGTGGTTTTCCATCCACACCCAGATGACGTGCCTGTAGGTGGGCGGCGACCTCAGCGTGCCGCACGGATGGGTCGCGGACGGTGACGCCGTAGCGGCGGCATTCACCGAAGCGGCGGTATGCGCCGAAGCGGCTACCGCAGTCGGCGCGCCAAGCAGCAACGGCACCGCCGCGGCCACAGAAAGCAGTCTGGTCCGCATGGAGAACCTCCAGTCGTTTGCCAGAACGGTACCAACCCTTTCTGCACTCCACCGGCCAGACAACCCTTGCACAGGAAGCCTCATCGGCTTCTCACGGAGGATTCACCTCGGCGCCGCTATCCTTTAGCGGGAGCACCCGGCGGCGGACGCCGGCCACCCGTACAGAGCGCATAGGCGCACGTTGTGCACCAGCCGAGCGCCATGTTCAGCCGGTCCGGCCGAGCCGGGTCCAGGACTGGGTCCCTATCTGGACGGCTTCCCAGGGGCTGCCGAGCGGCGGGGTGTAGGACAGGTCCAGGTCGCTGACCGCGTCGATGGTCATGGCGTGGAAAAGGGCGGCGGCGGCGATGTCGATCCGCTGACGCAGTCCCCCGCTGCGAAGACGTCCTGCACTTTGGTCCGCATGCCCCGGTCCACGACGATCGCGCCTCGCACGCCGAGTGCCGCGCCGGCCGAGGCGGCCAGCTCGGTGTCGGGGCGTACGCCGGTGACGACCAGGACCATGTCCGCCATCCGGGAGATCGTCTCGCGTCCGGCGGCCGTCGCATCGACGCTCAGCCGGGCTGCCTCGCCTGAACTAGCCCGGCTGAGCTGCCGGACGGTCGTGCCGGCCAGGACCTCGACGCCGTGGGCGGCGAGCTCGGCGTGGACTAGGGCGCCGAGCTCAGGGTCCACGGCGGGCAGAACCTCACCGAGCTGCTCCATCTGGGTGACCGCCAGGCCGCGGGCGGTCAGGGCCTCGGCCATTTCCAGGCCGATGTAGCCGGCCCCGATAATGACGGCGCTGGCGGGCGCGGAATGCTCCAGAGTCCGCATAACGGAGAACGTGTCGCCCATCGAGTGCAGCAGGTGCACGCCGTCCGCCGGGCCGAGGGCGTCTAGGCCGCTGATCGGGGGGCGGGCTGACACGGCACCGGTGCCGATGACGAGCTTGTCGTATCCGATCACCTCCTCGGCGCCGTCTGCGGCGGTGACCAGGAGCTTGCGGCCGGCGACGTCGATCCTCCTGGCGGTCGTGTCGAGCCGGAGCGCCATCCCGTTCGCTTCGAGGTCGGCAGCGGTGCGGTGCGCGAGGTTCCGCCAGTGGGTGACCTCCCCGGAGACGTAGTAGGGGATGCCGCAGGTCGAGAAGTTCGGGTAAGCGTCCGCCACGACCACGGTGACGTCCGCGCCGGGATCGAGCTCGCGAGCCCGCAGCGCCGCGCTGATCCCTGCGTCGCTCCCGCCCGATCACGACCAGATGCATCGCGGTTTCCTTTTCTTTTGCTGCCCTTACCTCTTCGGGTCCTGGCCGGACATCCCGTCGGCCGCAGCCCGGCTTCCGCTTGCCGTCGCATCCCCTGCCGCGTGCTCAGGCCCGGCCGGCGCGGTGCGGGCCGCGGGGGCGGGTGCGTCATGCAGGTGCGGGACGATGATGTCTACGGCCTCGGCCGGGGTGAGCCGGGGATACAGCGCCCGGATCACGATGACAGCCAGGACGCCGCCGATGACCTGGGCGGCGATGAACGCCGGCGCCGAGGACGGGGCGATGCCGGCGAAGGTGTCGGAGAACATCCGGCCGATCGTGATGGCCGGGTTGGCGAAGCTGGTCGAGGACGTAAAGAAGTAGGCCGCGCCGATATACGCGCCGACGGCCGCCGGCGCGGACCGGGACCGGCCCGTCCGGGCGAGGGCGAAGATGACCAGCAGGAGACCGAGGGTGGCGACGATCTCGGACAGGAAATGCGCCGGCGTGGCCCGGTCCTTGACCGAGATGCTGATCGCCGGCTGGGCGAACATCAGATTTGCGACGACCGCGCCGACGATGCAGCCCGCGGCCTGGGCGGGCAGGTAGGCGGCGGCGTCCCGCCACCGCAGCCCGCCGAACGCGGCGTCAGCGAAGGACACCACCGGGTTGAAATGGCCGCCGGACACCGGTCCGAACATCAAGATGATCGTGAACAGCCCGGCCGCGGTCGCCGCCGTGTTTTCCAGCAGCTCCAGCCCGGTGGCACCGGGCGAGAGGTCCGCGGCGGCGATCCCGGAGCCGATCACCACGGCGGCCAGGAACGCGCTGCCCGCGAACTCCGCCGTCAGCCGCCGCCACAGGGCGACATCATCCACCGGCCTAGCCTCGCCTTCATAGATGACAGTCAATGCAGCTAAGGCCAGCTTGCCAGCCTGCATCGACGGGCGTCAAGATAGAGCCATGTCGATACAGGCTGGCCCGGCCATGCTGCCCGTCATCGCGGCTGACGGCTCACCAGCTGACGCTGAGGAATGCAGCATTCCGCTGGTTCGCGAACCGGTCGGGGATGCCGCAGCGTCGGGGCTTGCTCAGGTGTTCCGTGCGCTCGGCGATCCGGTGCGGCTGCGGCTGGTGTCCCTGATCGGAGCGCACCAGGGCGGCGAGGCCTGTGTCTGCGACCTGACCGCAGCGTTTGACCTCACCCAGCCGACCATCAGCCATCACCTGAAGATCCTGCGCCAGGCCGGGATCATCGACAGCGAGCGCCGCGGCACCTGGGTCTACTACCGGCTAGTACCCGCGGCGCTCGAGCGCATGTCCGCCCTTCTCTCCTCCCCGGCAGGCTGACGCTCCCAGGCGGCGAGTGCGCCCGCTCGGGCACGGCCGGTCCGGCGCGATAGCTAGCAGCACGTCGCCGCGGTTACGGCCTGCCCTTCCCTTGCCTGATCACGCTGGCCCGCCTCGCCACCGCAGCACACCGGGCCGTCATCCTCCTGGCCATGGAAGGTCTGGCTGTCGGCCAGGACCGTGTAGATCTCCCAGCGCTCGCCGTCGGGTGCGCCCTTGACCCAGAACTTGTCCTGCCTGGCGTAGCAGCACGTGGTGCCGCGCTCATCAGCCGAGGCGAGCCCGGACTCGGCAAGCCGGGACTGCTCGGCGTCGACGATACCGGCGTCGCTGACCTCGACGCCGAGGTGGTTGAGGCTGCCGTCCTGGCCGGACTGCTCCAGCAAGACCAGCTTGAGCGGCGGCTCGGCGATCGCGAAGTTGGCATACCCGGGCCGTCGCTTGGCGGGCTCGGTGCCGAACAGCTTGCTGTAGAAGGCGACGGACTCCTCGAGATCGCTGACGTTGAGTGCAAGCTGGAGCCGACTGGACATGCGAACCTCCTGTGGTAGGAAATCGACAACCGTCTATGTCTGGTCTGATGCCGAGCTTGCCACAGACATCAACGTCTGTCAATATAGATGTATGTCGAAGTCTCTCACGCTTCTGAGCCCAGCGGAAACGGCCGCGTGCTGCCAGCCGCTGGCCGCCGAATCGCTGTCTGCGGACCAGGCGGCCCAGATCGCGCACCTGCTCAAGGCTCTCGCCGATCCGGTCCGACCGCGGCTGATGTCGCTGGTTGCTAGTCACCAGGGCGGCGAGGCCTGCGTGTGCGATCTGACCGGAGCTTTCGACCTGTCCCAGCCCACCATCAGCCATCACCTCAAGGTGCTGCACGAGGCAGGCCTGCTGGACCGCGAGAAGCGCGGCGTATGGGTCTACTACCGGGCCCGGACCGCAGCGCTTGCCAGCCTGGGCGCGCTCATGGTAGCCCGCCAGCCTGAGAAGCCCGCTCACCGGCTCAGCTCAGAAGTGCGCGGCCGGCCTCGGGTAGTGCGAGGCCGGCTCCCGGATGCACGACCGTCAGCGGCGTGATTGGCCCTCCGAGCCGAACAGCGGCGTCATGGGCACGACGCCGTCGGCGCTGTCGCAGGCGTTCTGCAGGCACGGCAAGCCGAAAGCCTGCTCGATGCTGAGCAGCAGCGAGTAGTGGTTGTACGGGGTGCCGTCGGTGACGTGATGGCGGCCCTGGTTCGTAATCACGATGGTGGCCACGTGGCCGCCGCCCGGGTCGGCCCCGCAGCACCCGGTACCGGGCTGGCCCTGGTCGGAGAAGTCGTCCTCGTCCCAGGTGACCACGATCGCGTTCCGGCCCTGCTCCCACACCGGCGAGTGCATGATCTCGCTGACGATCGTGCCCACGTACGCGTCACCGGCCGAGATGAGCCCGTTGGCGTCGCCGCACGGCGTCGTGCCGTGCATGTCGTGGCACTGGTCAGGCACGACGAGGCTGAAGTTCGGCAGGGTGCCGGTCGCCAGGTCCGCGCCGAGCTGAGTGTCCGGAACCATATCCGCCAGGTCATTCTGAGTGCCCGTGAAGTTCACGAACGGATTGTGCTTGGAGGCGTACAGGGCGTCGGTGCTGCTGGGCCACTTGAAGCTGTACGGCCCGTTCGCGTTCGGCCCGGTCATGACCACACCGGTCGACGGGACCGGCGGCAGGTTCTGGAAGTAGCCTTTCCACGTCATCCCGGCAGAGGTCAGCTGGTCAGCGAGGCTCGGCGCGGCGATCGTGTGGTTCACGGTGGTACCCGCGCAGGTGGGATCGGTACTAGCCAGGGCGGGAGTGCAGTAGAACTGGTTGTCGTCCTGGATGCCGAAGAAACTGCCCCCGACATTGGCCACGTAGTTCGGCTCGCTGGGATGGGTGACCCCGTAGTAATTCGTGGCCAGGCCGTACCTGCTGGCCAGCGCATTGATCTGCGGAGCGAGCGGGTTTCCGATGATGGTCGAGTAGCTTGTGTTCTCCATCATGATCTCGACGATGTGCCGGTACTGCGGGACGCCTGGATCATGGATGCTCGCCGAGCTCGCAGCTGGCGCCATCATGAAGGCGATCCCGCCTAGCGCTGTCGCGCCAGCGGTAATCAGCTTGAACCGCATGAGGATTGCTCACCCTTCGTCTGCTGCGGCTGCCCGCAGGAGCTCTGCGCAGCATCGGGGATACCCGACGCCCGTCCGCGCGGCGACAACCGCCGCAGGCCGACCATATCTGTCTGGACTAGCGAATAAGTGCCGCCAGAATGATGAATGGCTGAACCGCAGGTTTCCAGAACGCGTCTAGGCAGCAGCCAGCACCGCATCGGGCGGAGCGTGAGGAACGCGATGGGCGACCAGAGGGTGTTGAACTGTTTCCACAGCTCGGCCAGCTGCGGGCCGTTGCCCGCGAGGCTGGCGTTCCCCCTCATATGCTCAAACGCGTCGCCGGCTGACGCCCGGTTGCTGCGGCTGCGAGCCGAAGTCAGACCATGGGCATCGAGAACCTGAACGGCTGGTGGCGCCTAGGGCAGGGGTAACCAGGTATGGCGACAAAGCTGATCCAACTCGCGGACGGAACCCTTGTCGAGGCCGAGGTCGCCGAGTCCGAGGCGCGGCCGATCTCCGAAGGGGCGGCCGAGCGGGTCGCCTCGTCCTTCGAAAAGATCGAGCCCGTGCTGGTCAGCGTGTGCAAGCCCGTGATCAAGGCCTGGAAAGCGATCGGCGACCAATTGCAGGTCGAATCGATGCAGGTCGAGCTGGGCCTCAGCTTTGAAGGCGAGGGCGGCATCTTCGTATCACGAGCAAAGGCCGGTGCCAATCTCGTGGTGACAATCACGGTCACGCCGCGCAGATCTTCAGCGGACGACAACGAGTCATCGCGGGGCTGACTATGATCGTCGATCGGTCCGTCTTTCTCATGACGAGCGCCAATCCAAACACCGCCGCCTTCGGCACGGCGTTCTTCACGGGCCGCGACGCGGGCGGGCGGGCGTATGTCGTCACCTGCGCCCATGTTGTGAAGAATGTCGGCGGAACCGACGCCGTGCACATCGGCGGGAAATGTGCGCGGGTCGTCGCCATGGGATCGCCCGACGGGGCAGACGACATCGCCGTCCTGGAGACCGATGTGCCTGGTGATGCCCTGCCGCTCAGGCTGGGCCAGGCTCGTGCCGGTGGCCGGGCCTGCACGGTGATCGGTTACCGCAAGCTCTACGGGGGTGTCCGGCAAGCACGAGCGATAGATGGCGTGTTCGAGAGCGCGACTCTCACGACCGAGGGCCGGCAGATCGCCGGCTGGAACCTCCGCATGGAGGACAGCTTGCCCGACGGATACAGCGGGTCTCCCGTTCTGGACACGGTGTCCGGCGAGGTGATCGGGGTCGCATCGCTGAGCTTCGCAGCCGGACCTGGAGCCGTCGGACAAGAACTGCGCAGGGAAATCAGCCAGGAGCTGCTCGCGTACCAGAGCGCAGCCGGACACTATCGTCAAGGACATCCAGACCCGGGTGTCGCTGCAGATCGACAATCCATCCGAGATAGACCTGGGCCAGTTGCGCGTGCAGGTTAGAGGTCCGAGCAGCGGCATCGAGGTCAGCCCGGAGCGGGCACAGATCCAGCTGCCTGCTCATCCCGGCGTCCGCGTTGATTTCTCCGTGGCATCCACCCGAGAGGGCGAATTCGTCCTGGAGGTGCTGTTCCTCGACGCCGACGCCGATGCGCCAGGCGAGATGCTTCCCATGCAACATCTGTGGATCACTAGCGTTGCACGCGGCGGGGGGTAAGCCCGCACTTGAAGGGATGCGGCTATGCAGGGCAAACGCCGCGCTTACCTGGATGCAGCCTAGCCAAGTCAGCGGCATGCGGGAGGCCGAGGCTCGGCCGGTAGGCGGCCGACCGTGAAAGGAGTACTGATGCGTGCTCTGATGCATGCCGCGGCCGCTGTTGCCGCGATCGCGACCGGGCTCGCTATGACCGCCTGGCCGGCGGAGGCTGCCGAGGGCGGTTCTACTGCCCGCCCGCCGCTCATCGGATATGTCCTGGCGGGCCAGACGAACAAGCTAGACCGGCTCGACCCTGCGACGGACCGGATGCTGCGGCCGATCACCCTCAGCCGGGCGCCGGACGCGATGGCGATCGCGCCGGGCGGCCGGACAGCATACGTGCTGACCACCCGCTCGGCAGTGTGGGCGGTCAACCTGGTCACCGGCACGGCCGCGAGGGTCCAGGGAGTGGGTCCCTACCCCTACGAGGTCGCGTTCTCAGCCGGCGGGGCCAGCGCGTACGTGCTCACTCGCCGCGCCCTCGTGGAGATCGATGCAGCCACCCGGCAGGTGGTGAAGCGACTGCCGGTTGCCTGGAACGCGGATGGGCAGATCTTGCAGGTGGCGCCGCGCGGCCATGCGCTCTTCCTGCTCAACATCGGGACCGGGGTGGTGACCGAGGTGAGCACGGTGACCAACACGGTGCTCAGGAAGTTGCGGATCGGGTTCTGCCACACGGCCGGCGTGTTCTCGCCGGATGGCCGCTGGCTGTACCTGCCGACCATCTCCGGCGTAGTCGCGGTGAACACCGTCAGCGGAACCGTCAGCGCGCCGGTGCGCGTCGGGAACTGCGGCCTGGGATCCTTGCTGCTCGCACCAGGCGGCAAGGCCATCTACGCGCCGGGCACAGGCGCCCGGAACCAGACCGCGGTGACCAGGATCGACGTGGCCGCAGGCCAGCTGACCCCGGCGTGGGCCACGATAGTCGACCCTGCCGGGGGTGCGGTGACGATGGCCTACGCCCCGGACGGCTCGACGCTGTACGTCAGCACGCCGCTGCGCAAGTCCGTCCTTCCGGTCAGCACCGCCACCGGGGCGGCCGATCCGCCCATCGCCGACCACCTACCAACTGGCAGCTGGGGACCGGCGGGACCGGCCGGTACCTGCTCGCGACCAGCGGCGGGCCGGTGGTGGCCGTGATCAGCACCGCGACAAAGCGCCTCGTGCGGACTATCCACCTACGCGACCGCCTGGGCAGCTTCGTGTTCCTGCAGGCCGCGCCGGGCGGGCGACAGGTGTTCGCGGTCGTCAACGCCGGCTGGCTCGTGCCGATCAGCGCCGCTGACGGGCGGGCCGGACGCCGCATCCCGGCCGACGGCCAGCCGGCTCGCATCGTCTTCGGCCGGTAGCCGGGGGCTTGACCAGCTACATGCCCGACGGCATGCCGCCGAGCGGGCGGGCGTGGCTGCAGGCGCAGAAGATCCGGGCACCGCGGTCGAGTCCCCGATCGCGCACGCCCGCATGCTCCGGTCGCCCGCGGGTAGCCGCCAGGCATGCTCACGAACCTGCCCCGCTGGCTGTGGACCCTATTCTGGGTGCTCGTCGCCATCCTGCTGATCATCCTGGTCGCCTGGATCATCCACCTGGTCGGCGGCGGCATGCTGAACCTGCGTCTCGGCCATTTCATCTTCCGTATCGGCGTCACCTAAGCTGATCCGGCACACCTGCGGCCCGCGCCAGCCACCGCCCGGAGGCGACTCGGACGCGCTTCTCATTCGGTGGCCGATCAGCCGTTGCCCGGCTGATCGGCTTGCCAAAACTCTGCCTCCCCGCCCCGTGGCCGCGGAACGCCATCACAATAGTGGTAATCGCCATTCATGACCGCTGCGACTGCGCCGAACAGGCCCGCTACATCACGGCCGCAACGTGCGGTCAGCGGCTGCTCGGCGGGCAGGGCAGGCCCTTGAACTCCGGGTGGTCGCCGGGGGTGGGATCAGTGAACCGGCAGCCGAAGAACGGCGACGCAACTGCTCTCGGATCGAGGATGTCGTCGCCAGCTGGCCTCTGGCCAGTGGTTATCCAGGACACGAGGGCGGAGAAGCCGGCCGACAGCTCGTTGGTCGTGTAACCGCAGTGGGTGACCTCGCGGATGGCCCGGTCCACGAACAGCCCGCCCTCGCCGTGCGCCACCATCATCTTGTCGTAGCGCTGATCCATGGAGAAGGGAACGAATAGGTCCCCGATTCCGTGGATCGACAGCACCGGGATTCCGGGATCTCCGTTGATCGTCGGCAGTTCCGCTTGCGACAACGCGTCAGCCGAGGAGGTAGCGGTGACTGGAACCCGCAGCACGGCGTGGTTGAGCGCGATCTCCTGAGGGAGCATGCGCGAGGGCTGGTCGCTGAAGGTATAGAAGGTGCCCTCATTGCCTGCCACGCTGCCGTTGGCGAGCCCGAGGGTCCCGCCGTTGAGCCCCGGGTACAGGCCGAACAAGAACGGGATCTTCGTCAGCGGGGCGAACCCGAAGGAGTTCCAGTAGTCGAGGGCGCTCTGGAAGCCGGGTCGGGTGCCGCCGGACAGCTGCTCGACGGTATCCGCCCACAACGTCCCGGTCCTGGTCAGGTCGGTGGCGAAGGTCTGCCCGCCGGTTGCGGGATTTGGCGTGATCCCCAGGGCCGGCAGCTCAGACTGGACAGCGGTCTGGTACGCGGGTGCGTAGGCAGTGCCGGCGGCCAGCGTGGTCGGGTAGGTAATCGTAGTGCCCGTCAGCGCGGCTGCAGTGACGTTGGCGCCCAGGTAGTAGTCGAACAGGTCATTGCCCGCCAGCACGCCGCAGTAGGGCATAGCGCCGGCGAAGTCGCCCTTGTACGCCTCGATTTCGGCTGTGGTTATCTCGCCGCCCATGGACAGCCCGGTCATGATCGCCCGCTTAGGGTGCAGCCCGGTGACAGACGGGAACGCCTTGAGCAGGTCGTGGGTGTCAACGACGCCGTCGCCGGGGTCATAGCCGTTCATGGCGTAGCTCGACGCCGCCCACGCGTACCCATGATCAACGAAGTACTGGCGCAGCTGAGGCTCGTCGACCCACACCACTTTGCCGTTGCCCCGGAAGCCGTGAGCGAACATGACGAGCGTGCCGTTCCATTTCGGCGGAACCTCAATCCGGTAGGCGGCTCCGTCGCTGGCGATGCCTGTCCACACCTTGGACTGCTGGCCGCCGGCGCTGGCGATGGGCCCGAACGGGCCGGTATAGGCCGACCCGTTGAACTCGCACGCCGGGTCGGCGATCTGGAGGCCGGGGACGACAGTGCTCGGCGTCGTGACGCAGCTGCTGGGATCGAACGCCGCACGGCCGACCGCGCTGGCCGGGATGGCCCCGACGGCCAATCCGATCGACAGCGCGGCGACGCTGACCAGCGTAGTGACGACGCGGCGGGAGTAATGGCGAACCGGCATCGTGACCCTCCAGCCAGAATGGTTTGGGCCGAGTTTACCGGGAATGTGCTCAGCCGTCTCGCGGGTCACGAACTGCTAGACGCGCGTGGCGCGCAGCGTGCCAGCCGCAGGCAGATCCGCGAGCGATACGGCGTCTGACACTGTGTTCCGCTGAGAGCTGGACGCCACGTTCTCCACGGTCCTTGTGCACACCAATGGTCGCTCTTCAGACGAAGCCATATGCCAGACCTGCCGACCGCGAACCTGCGGGATACTACGGGAGTGCAACCCCTCCGTGCGCCGCTGTGCCCATAGCGTGAGGTGTGGCAAGGTCAGGTAGATGAAACCCAACAGGTCGGTCCCGCCTGCGACCGTCGTGCCCGTCCTTTCCTATCCGGACGTGCGGGCCGCAGTGGCGTGGCTGAGCGCAGCGTTCGGCTTCGTTGAGCGCACGCGCATAGGCGAGAGTCACCGGGCTCAGATGAGCATCGGCGCTGATGGAGCAGTGATCGTCGCTGAACGTCGGGGCGAGGAGCCAGCCCAGGACGATGGGATGACGCACCTCATTCGTGTCAGGGTCGAGGACGTCAGTGCACGGTTCGAGCGTGCCTGTGCGCACCGAGCACGCGTGCTCGAACCGCCAACAGATCGGGAGTACGGCGAGCGGGACTGCACGTTGCAGGACGTGGCAGGCCACCGATGGCAGTTCGCCGAGACCGTGCGGGACGTGGCGCCCGAGGATTACGGCTGCAAGACCATCGCGTCCTGGCCCGACCGTCTTGGCGCCTAACGGCTTCGCCGATCCCGCGGGACAGTGCAGACGGCTTGATCGGCGGCTACGGTCAGGAGACCGCAGCCTGCACAAGCTCGACGACCTTCTTCTCTACCGCGGCGCTCCACTTCTGGAGCGCGTACGACACCGGCCACAGGTCGCCGTCGTCGAGGTTGGCCGCGTCCTGGAAGCCCAGGGTCGAGTACCGGTACTTGAACTTTCCCGAGTCCTGGAAGAAGACGACGACTTTGCCGTCCGCGTTCGCGTAGGCGGGCATCCCGTACCAGGTCTTTGGCGACAGATCCGGGGCGGTAGCGGTCACCGTCACATGCACGCGCTCGGCTAGCGCACGATCCTCCGGTGCCATCGCCGCGATGCCGTCGAGGACCGCCCGCAAGCCGTCGGCCTTATTGGCGCCCTTTTTGCCCTCGGCGCGCAACTCGGCGGCGCGCTTCTTCATCGCGGCACGCTCCTCGGCGCTGAAGCCGTCGGACTCGGTCTTGGCATTCTTCGCGGGCATTCTCGAGCTTCCTTTCTTAACGCTCAGGGGCTCGGTAACATGCGAGCCTGGCACCCACAAAGGCTAGGCCCGACCGGACCGTGGCGCTTCTCGATTCCTGATCGGATCGGGGCCCGCCGAGGACGGTGCGATGATGTGCCCGCAGCCGCAGGCGGGTCTCCGGGCGCCGGGCTCATGCCCGCTGCACGCGCGCTAGCTAGGATCCACGCATGCGAAACCCGATCCATCTCGTGCGTCTGGGTTTCGCCGATCATCTCGGGAGGGCCATCGCAGTGACGGCGACCTCCGATCACGAGGTCGTGGACCGGCGGCGAATCGAGCTGATCGAACCTGGCGTGCCCCCGGCGCCGGTTAAGCACGAAGCCCAGTGTCTTTCTGCCGCCGCCGCGACCGCGCTGGTCGCGAGGATGCGAGCATCGGTCGAGCGCGCAGCTTCAGCTGCGCTCGACGAAACTCGCGAACGCGCTGCCCGCGCCCGTTGTATCGATCTTGCTGCGAACGTGGCCGCCCGACTTCCCGCGGACATTGCCGTCCAGCGTCGCGCGCCGTATCAGGCCCGCGCCGACGCCGCCATGTATCGCCAGGCGCTCTCCGAGCTCGCGCACGCTCGTGGCCGGGAAGTCCACCTCTATGACGCCACGGCGGTGGTAAATCAAGCGGTCAGGATGCTGGCTCACCGGGCCGATCAGATCCTCCAGGGCCCGGGCAGCTATGGGCCGCCGTGGGCAAAATAGCAGCTCGCGGACCGTCCAGGGGCGTGCACCCGCGCAGGTCACCGTCCTGCGACGTCCGCTGGCGTGCCAGCTATCCGTCCCGGTTGCGGTACTACCCCGCTGTAAGCCGCTAGCGGCTCAGGCGACGCGGAGGCGTTCCGCGGGCTGCGCGGTGACCTCGGCGATGAGCTCGAAGTCCTTGTCTAGGTGCAGCAAGGTCAGCCCGGCCAGCTCCGCGGTCGCGGCGATGATCAGGTCCGGGACCGACGGAGCGCGGTGCTGGCCGCGGTCGGCCAGCGCGGCCTGCACCTGCACCGCCCGGTCCTCGATCGCCGGGGTCAGGTACTCCACCGGCATCGCCGACAGCGGCGGCTGCCGCAGGCCCGCGCGCAGGTCCGGCCCGGACCGAGCCGAATAGCCGACCTCCAGCCGGGTCACTGTCGTGATCCGGACCAGGCCACGCCCGATCCGGGACGCCCATTCCTCGGCATCGGGGCTAGCGCCCAGCCGGGGCAGCGCGGACTTGTCGATCAGCCAGGCGGTTACCGCCATGCCTGGTCCATGATCTCCGGATCCGTCAGATCGCCGAACAACTCGCCGAACCGGGTCAGGTCGGCCGGCGTCACCGCCGCCTCCGGCACGGCGTCCTGCGCCAGGCGGCGCCGCACGTATTCGCTGCGCGACAGACCCAGCCGCCCCGCGCGCGCGTCCACAGCGGCCAGCACGTCATCAGGCACATCCCTGATCAGCACATCAGTCACGACCACCTCCCGGTGATATCCCATGATAGCATGCGCCCTGGGCTGCCGTCTGCACTGCCGACCAAGCCACCGCCGGGCCCCGCACGGCCGATACCGGAGCCAAACCAGCCCGATCGTCGACGCCATCCGGAGGCACCTCGTCGGCAAATCGCGTGTGTGGGCATCGCCATCGCATGCTCGCTGACGATCGTCATCGCAC
>WNGK01004867.1_pt1 | contig 14302 bp, 13 predicted proteins | sample 5400601 | NCBI WGS metagenome assembly WNGK01 (sample SAMN13153376, study PRJNA577476) | soil metagenome | isolation source: 60 cm soil or saprolite under Garry oak tree replicate 1 | place: USA:California | collected 2016-06-15 | reverse complement strand
TCATTTGCCCATCAGCGCCACCAGTCTTGATTTCTTGCGTCAATCGCGTGCGCGCCGGAAGATTTATACCCACATAAACAATACGAACCCGATTCTGATGCCCGGAACTCGAGAGCGGGAACAAGTCGAGCGGGCCGGAATCGAGATCGCGCGCGACGGACTGAAAATCGCCTTATGAATCTTCCTTTTCCTGCTCGTGCTCGTAATCGTGCTCATGCTCAGCAGCTTTCGATTACGATTACGAGCATGAATTAGAAAATCATCTTATGACCACTGGACTTTGGGACCGCGAAATTTTCGTTGAAAACCTGCGTGCGATCGGCGCGCGCGCCTACCACGACAAACATCCGTTCCACGTCGCCATGAACGAAGGCCGGCTTTCGCCGGAAGCACTGCGCGGCTGGGTGGCAAATCGATTCTACTACCAGCGAAACATTCCGATCAAAGACGCTGCAATTCTTTCCAACTGCCCGGTCCGGGAAGTGCGGCGACTTTGGATCCATCGCATTCTCGATCACGACGGCAACGCACAAAACGAAGGCGGCATCGAAGCCTGGCTGCGCCTCGGTGAAGCATGCGGGTTGTCGCGCAATGAACTCTTGGAAGATCGGAATCTGCAACCGGGAGTTCGATTCGCCGTGGACGCGTACGTGAATTTCGCGCGAACTCAGCCGTGGCCAATTGCGATTGCCTCATCACTCACCGAGCTTTTTGCCCCTGATCTCATGGCGGCACGACTCTCGGCCTTCGAAAAATTTTATCCGTGGATCGACCCACGCGGCCTGGATTACTTCCGTCGCCGCACTACACAAGCGCAGCTCGATTCGAACGAGGCGCTCTCGATCACGCTTGAATCTTGCAACACGTCGGAGCTCGAACGCGAAGCGAGACGCGCGCTCGAGTTTAAATGCGATGTGCTTTGGTCGATGCTCGACGCCATTCATCGCGCCTATGGAAACCCTGAAAATTCCTGATGCCGCCCAGCCGCGCCTTGCCAAAGGAGTCCGGCTACAAACCGATTCGACGACGGGAAGAAGCGTTTTGCTTTTCCCGGAGGGCATCATCGAATTGAACGAAACCGCACACGAAATTCTTTCACGCTGCGATGGCCGAATGTTGAGCGAGATTGTGCACGCGCTGGCCGAAGAATACAACGCGGACCCCGCGGCGCTTGCCGTCGATGTGCGGGACACGTTGGCGGATTTGCACCAGCGCAAACTTATCGAAGTCAAATGACCGCCTCTTTCGCGGAAGCTTTGGGAGTGCGTACGCGTCCTCGCGTCGCTTTCCTCGGTGTGCCGCGTTATTGGAGACAAAAGCGATGCGAAAACGCATCGCACTCCCAAAGCACTGCGTGCGAAATGATTGAGTGAGCGAATATCTGACATGATCGCGCCGCGTCCATACGCACTGCTTGCTGAAATTACTCATCGGTGTCCGCTGCATTGTCCGTACTGCTCCAACCCGACACAGGCGCGAAACAATCACGAATTAACCACGGACGAGTGGAAACGCGTAATTCACGAAGCCGCCAAGCTCGGTGTATTGCAAATTGGTTTTTCCGGGGGCGAACCACTCGCACGGCGGGATCTGGCGGAATTAATTCGCGCTGCGCGCGAGGCAAATCTTTACGCCAATCTCATTACCAGTGGTATCGGCTTTGATGATGATCGTATAAGCTCTCTGCGCGATGCGGGGCTGGATTCCGTCCAGCTAAGTTTTCAATCGGACGAGGCCGATCTCGCAGACGAAATTGCTGGCGCGGGCGCGCATCAGCGCAAGCTGGAAGTCGCTGCGAAAATTCGCGCAGCAGGAATCCCGCTCAGCCTTAATTTTGTGATTCATCGGCGCAACATTGATCGTCTGCCCGAAATAATTGGTCTCTCGGAAACACTCGAAGCTGAGAGAGTCGAGCTGGCCAATGTGCAGTTTTACGGGTGGGCTTTTCTCAATCGCGCGGTGTTGCTTCCAACACGGGAACAAGTCGTCCGCGCACGAGAAATCGCGACCGCAGCAAAAGCGCGGCTCGCCGGCAAAATCGATATCTTCTACGTGCTGCCGGACTATTACGAGACTCGGCCCAAACCTTGTCTCAACGGCTGGGGACAGCGATATCTGACTGTCAACCCGACAGGCGATGTGCTCCCCTGCCCGACTGCCTCATCTGCGATTCCTGATTTGCGTTTCGAAAATGTCCGCGCGCGCGCACTCGATTGGATTTGGCAAGAATCTGAAAGCTTCAATCGCTTTCGCGGCACTGAGTGGATGCCGGAGCCCTGCCGAAGTTGTCCGCAAAAGGAAATCGATTTTGGCGGTTGCCGTTGTCAGGCCGCATTGCTAACCGGAAACGCTGCAAACACAGACCCAGTCTGCGAATTGTCGCCAAATCGCGCGCGTGTGGACGCAGTATTGCGCGATGTAAATTTAACAAGTGATCATGCGCATCATTGGACCTACCGCATCAATCCAACTGTCACGTCGTTAGATCGTTCAATCGTTACTGCGTCGGTTCGCGAATGAAACTTGAGACGTGGATCCGCGGATTCCGGGGAGCACAGGCTGCTAGCCTGTAGTTGCCGGCAGCCCTGCCGGCAACTTCTTTCACGACGCAACTCGATGGCGATAATCATTTCCCCGTCTCGGCAAGCTGCCGAGACTAACAGGCTGGCAGCCTGTGCTCCCCAGAATCCTTTCGGCGCCTTGGGTTCGTCGCGAGGCTCGCTTTAACGGCGAGCGATTCACTATTCAGCAGTTACTAATCTCTGATCTCCGACCACTGACTGCTACGGACTCGGTTGCGGCGGCGGGGTGGGACGTTGCCTCGGTGTTACATTAGGTCGCGCAGTCGGTGTTGGTCTGGCCGTAGCCGTAGGAGTCGCCGTTGGTGTAGCTGTGGGCGTAGATGAGGCAGTCGCCGTAGCAGTGGGCGTTGGCGTTGGGGTTGCAGTCGGCGTTGGTGTAGGCGGCACTGTAGCTGTCGGCGTAGGACAAGGCTTCAGCGCGCACCCAGCTATATTGACTGTGTCAACGCGCCAGCCCTCGCCGGAGCCACTGGTATCGGAAGCCATCCGCCAGCGCAGCTTGCTGTTTGCAGAAAAAGCGAAAGGCAGATTAACCACTGTGGTGATGAAACCCTGCGAGTTGCCGCTCCAAGCCTGACGACCTGCAATCGGACTACCCCGGTCTGTGCTGATCGCGCGATTATACCCTCCCATGGCAAAGCTCCCGCCGGCTGCAAGAATATCTTGAAACGTATTTCCGCCGTCAGTGCTGAACTCCAGCACGCCGCCGTCGAACCCAAGGTTCGGGTTTGGGCCGGAGGCTTCTAGATTGAAGTTGTGCCGAAACGTTAACGTCAGTTGCCCCGGGGGAAGAAGCAAGAGTGGCGAGTCAAGGCGTTTGTCGCTCACTACAGCCGGATCATCGATGAATGCAGAGTTGGGCGGTGTATCAGCAGGGGGCACCGGCACTCCAGAATTTGACGTCACCCAAAGAGGCGGCGGGCCTTGGGCGTTCGTTGCTACCCAGTCTGGAGGCAATGCGGGCGGGGTAACACTGTCGAAGTCCTCTCTCATCATTACCGGCACCAAGCAGGGGGGTGAGCACGAAGGAGCCGGGGACGGTGTCGGTCCGACTGCGGCCGAAATATCGACCCGGCCCCAGCCAGCAACATTGTTTGGTGGTCCCGCCGATCCGCACAGCTTGTAGGCGATAAAATGCGCCGCGTCATTCAACGTTGTCCGACTTCCGGAAATGTTGTGACGCAAATCTGGTCGCGCACACCACAGCAATGTCATGGCGCCAGCGATATGCGGAGTCGCCATCGACGTGCCGCTAAGGCTCACATAAGCGGTATCGGACGTGTTATAGCTGGAACGAGTGCCTGTGCCCGGCGCACTGATATCGGGCTTTATCCGATTACTCCCATCGACTGTCACCGGCCCGCGGCTGCTAAACGAGGCTATGTTGTCGGTGCCGGTATTCAATGCGCCGACGGTGTAAGATGCCGCGTAGATAGCTGGAGGATACATTATAGTGGAACAGTTGGGACCGTCATTGCCCGCGCCAGCCACCATCATGATCCCGGCGGCAGCTTGAGCTTCGACAGCCGCTTGCAATGTGTTAGCCGAACAACCTTCCGAAGGCGGGCAGACCCACGAGTTACTCGTAATATCGGGAGCTCTGAGTGGATCGCCCTGCCCGCCGCCTACTGGATAAGGCGCCAGGAACCATTCCATGCACTCGATGTATCTGGCCGGCGTGCCATTACCCTGATCCATATTACGACAGCCGACCCACTTTGCGCCGGGGGCCATCCCGATCTGATTGCCCATGCCATCGTCGCCAATCGCGGTCCCCATCGTATGCGTGCCATGACCGTTGTCATCACAAGGGAACGGCGAATCGTTTCCACAGGGATTTCCGGTGCTGTCATGGATCGAGTCATGCCAATTGTAATTGTGATCGGCCATGACTCCGTCCCAGCCACGGTAGTGAGGCTTAAGCGCGTTGTGCGTCCAGCGCTGGCCGGTATCAGCTCCGGCGACGGTAATTCCCTGACCCCGAAATCCGAGCCCCCACACATCCGGAGCGTGCGTATATGCAATGCCCGGTTCAATGGTCGCCGGATTCTGCGGTTGCGAAGGGGCGGCGGTAATCGCATCCGGCTGAGGCAGCAGATTTTTAATGGTTGGATTGCCTTCTACTCGTGCTACATCGGGATGCGCCGCCAGCGTTTCGGCTACCTCGCGGCGACCTTTGACCAAGATCGCGTTGACAATGTAAAAGGAACGATGCTCAACACCGCGCTCACGCAGCCATCGCAGGATCGGTGCTTGTGTCGCCTGGCGTTTGTTCCATAACGCATCGTACACGTAGCGACCTTTTTCAGCCTTAGTCGCTAAAGCTGCCGCTCCGCTCAGGTCGGCCTGATCTGCGAGCACAACGAAAAATTCAGCCTGCCGCCCGTTGGCCGTGTGCTCAATTACCCACGGCGCGATCTTGAGGTAAAAAGGAGGACGCGGTGATTCCCGGGCGCGTTGCCCGGTCGCGCGCGAGGAACTGATTGTCCCTACTGCGACCATCCCGGCCGCGAGAAACAACACGAAGCAAAGGACACGCCTCAATCGTGACGTTTTGGATCTGTGGTCCGAATTCATGATCATCGGCGCCGAAGCTACTACTTTTTACCCAGGAGCGAATACGGCTGTCAATATTTTTCCAGCGTCAATCTGGGTAGCGCACGTGCCCTCGCATGGTGGCGACTCCGAAAGCTCTTTCGCGAGTCGCGGAGCGGCTGACACGCTCAATCCAAAATCAGGTTGTCGGAAAGTTCGTTTCGGCGGGACGCCCCTTCGACTTCGCTCAGGGCAGGCTTCACCAGCAGCCGAGACGTATGCGCTACCCAATTATCTCACCGCGTGGCCGGGCGCGGCACCGGCGTGGGTCGCCCCCTTGGTGTTACGTGAGGTCTGGCACTAGGCGTCGGCCTGGCTGTAGGCGTTGGAGTCGCAGTAGCTGTTGCTGTCGGGGTCGGTGTTGGCGAGTCGATGATTGTTGCTGAAGGGGATGGCTGCGGCGTTACAGTTGACGTGGCAGTCGCCGTCGGCGTCGGACTTGGTGGCACAGTTGAAGTTGGCGTTGCAGTTGCAGTTGCGGTAGCAGTCGATGTAGGTGTTGCGGTCGCCGTTGCAGTAGCAGTAGGCGTAGGCGTTCCTGTGGGCACTCTAAAGGCATAGATTTTGTTATCGGCACCAAAATAAATCCGGCCGCGAGCAACCATGCCGGTGTTCCACTGACGTGTGCCGCTCATCAGTTCGTTGGTGCCGCCGCCGACATAAATAATGGCGCCGGTGTCCCCATCGTAGGCGTGCAATCGCTGGTCGCCACTGCCTGTCGTGGCCGCGTACCAGACAATCATGTTGGTCGTCCCGTCAGTTGTGGTTACCCACGGCGAGCCGCGCCCGTTCTGATTTTGGCTCCAGCCAAACGTGATCGTAGGCGGATTTGTCGGAGTAATCTTATAGGCCCTGATAGTGCCGACGTCGTTGTGAAAACCAATGTACGTTCCTTGACTGGTATGATAAGTGACAGCTGATGTTCCTCTGTTGATCCCTCCGACATTCGCCTGGTACGGGGTCCCGGGGATACCGCCGAGATTGTTGCGGTTGAGCAGATAAGCGTTGCTATCTTTGCCCAGGGCGAGCACAAGCTGGGGAGGCATAGCTCCGGGAACATCGACGATGGTTGCGCTGACACCGCCCAGGTCAGTATCGCTATTATCCAGATTGAACCAATTGAATGGCGCCCAGTAGTCGGTAGGTTGACCGCTCCATGTCGGTCCCGCTTGCAAACGGATAATGGCTTCGCCGCCCAGCCAGTTGCCGCCGGTGTTAAACGTATTCCCTGTGACCACAAACATGTTTGTGCCATCGCTGGCAACGCCACCGTGTCCCCAGATGCCGCCGCCTATAGCGGTTGTGGCCCAGCCATGCACATTGGTAGGATTGTTAATATCGACGCCCACGACCCAGCCGTGATAATTGCCGCAGTCGCCCAAGTAGCCAGAGTAGGACGAGTATACGATCCCGTTCACAAGAGCGAGGCCACCCCGTTGTTCCTGCGCCAACGAAACAAAAGGTATACTGTTGTAAACAACAGTGGCATTGAGGTCCACTGGCCAGCCTGGAGTTGTGGCCCCACTGTCCACATTCAACGAGTAAATGAAATGCTTAATTGGGCTGCCGTTGGTCAGCGCGTCAAAGAAAAGGCGACGAGAAGCGAGATCGACCACGGGCGTGCCTGTGATACCAGTGGGATTAAAACCTCCGCACGGGGTGGTTGGAACGGGGGAACCAAGATCGGTGCGCGACCAGATCGGAAGGCCTGTCGTGGCATCAAGCGCATAAACGTTGTTCGATTCCGTCACCGCAATGATCATCGGCCCGTTCGGACCGCCCTCGATGTAAAGCGGCTGTGCGTAAACGTTGCCGGAAATCGTGCCGTTGAAGTTGAGGTCGCGTGTCAGGTTGGCCGCGTTGGCCGGCGTGAAAGCCGCATCGATGTAAACGCCGTCACGAGAAACATTGTTGTGCTCCTGAGTGACGTTCACCTGCGCGTTCGCCGGAAGAACTGCACTCCACATGGCAGCGATGAGAAGTGAGAAAATGGAAATCGAAGGTTTCATACGCCCGCGAGCAATCAGCCCGCGTTACCTTTTACCACAATGCGCCGCATTCCTGTCAAGCATTTGCGGCAAAACAATTCGTACGTCTCGGGTAACGCTGTTGTTAATTCTTCGCAGTAGCGTTTAACGGCGATTACCTAAGCAAGTTCTATCAGTGCGCGCGGCCAATCTGGGGAGCGCAGGCTGCCAGCCAGCAGTCGTCGGCAGCTTGCCGACGACACTGTGCGCGAACCAAAGAAGCCACTGACTGTGCAGACTTCTCGGCAGGCTGCCGAGAAGAACAGGCTGGTAGCCTGTGCTCCCCAGAAAATCCACTGCGCTCCGTGGCGTCTGTGCGGTCTGTTTTATCGGCTCTCGACAAGCACCTGGCACGACTTACTCAGCTCGATCTGCGCGCTCACTTTCCGATTTTGCGCAGCCTGTTCATTCAGGCCCGCCGTGAGCGCACGAATTTCGTTCTCCTGTCGCACGGTAGTGGCCTGGAACTCCTGCCGCTGTTGCGCAATGGTCGTCTGCTGCTTCGTCACCGTGGACTCTAACTCCTCGACTTTGCGGTGCTCTTTAAGGAACTCGTTGAGCAGCATCGCATTCACCTGGTCGTAGCGCACGCTGTAAGGTTTTCCTTCCTTGTCGCGCACCACCAAGTCGGGGTTCACTTTTTCCACGTCTTCCGCTACAAGCCCCAACTGCGATTTGCCGTCCGGATCAATTTCCTTTTTGTACCGGAAGGTCACTGGTTTAAGTGCGAGCAGCGCTTCGCTGTCTCGGTCCATTGATTTGATCGCTTCCTTGAAACGCTTTGAGGAGGTATCGGTACCGAGCTTATTTCCGGAGGTAATGAAAACGGCCGATCCGTTCGCAGCCGTTTGCCCGAAAATACTGCGTATGCGGCAGGTGTCGCTCTCACCAGCAACGCCTTGGATTCCTTGGCCGATATAAACATTACCGCTGCCGCTCGTTTGGTTGAAACCGGCGTGGTCGCCTATAGCGGTATTGCCGCTGCCGCCGCTGATACTAAATAGCGCTTCGAGCCCGATTGCCGTATTGAAGTTACCGGTGTTGCTTGGGCCCACTGCGGCTGAGTCGCCTACCGCAGTATTGCCATTGCCGGTAGCGGTCGCGAGGGCAGACTGGCCCACCGCGGTGTTGTTAGAACCATCACCGTTAAAGCCCAGCGCTACATAACCGACAGCCGTATTTCTATCGCCCGTGCTATTGGTCACGAGCGCCTGCCAACCGACGGCCGTGTTGCCAAAGCCGGTAGTGTTGCTATTGAGCGCCACACCACCGATGGCCGTATTGTTGCTGCCGGTCGTGTTGAAACCAAGTGCCGCAACACCGTTGGCTGTGTTCTCGTCCCCGATGGTGTTGTTAGAAAGCGCTTGATCGCCAGTGGCTGTGTTGTTTACGCCGGTGGTGTTGTGAAAGAGCGCTTCAAAACCGCTCGCTGTGTTGTCGTTGCCGTCTGTGTTGCTAAAAAGAGCGAATGCTCCATTAGCCGTGTTTAGGCTGCCCATGGTGTTGCTTAAAAGCGCCCCTGCGCCGGTGGCTGTATTGTTATCTGCTGTGTTGGCAAGGAGCGCCCCCGCGCCAGTGGCGGTGTTGAAGCTGCCGAGCATGTTGCTCCTAAGCGCGAGGTAGCCAAGTCCGGTGTTGAAGCCGCCTGTCGTAAGGCTAAGCAGAGCGACTTGCCCTTCGGCCGTGTTGCCGCCGGGATAACCTCCGTCCGGTGGTGGGCTCACTGCCTGCGCTTTTGGCATCAGGCCAAGCCAGACGAAGCCCAGTTCGATGAGAAAGAGTGAAGTTGCTCTTTTTAGCTGAATCAGCGTGTGCATGGCACATTTCCTTTCTGGTGCCCCGCCGTGTTGTTTCTGCAGTTCGCAGGTCCGGAAGAGGCGAAGAACCTGGCGGGGAAATGCCCTCCGCCCTGATTCAAGATCCCGTGGCGACGCCGAGTTTGACAAAAATCTCGCTAACCTGTCAAATCAATTCGCGCTAAGCGCGCAGCGCCGTTTCGAGAGCGGTCAGCTTTTCGTCGACGCGTTACGACTATCGATCGATCACGCCTTCTTTATTTTGTCTTAATCTCTCAGCCAGCTTCACGCTTTTTTTGCCGCCGTTGATGACGAACGTATTGTTGTCTCCCAACGTTGCCCATGGCCCGTGCGGCACTTCGCTAAAGTCCACAAATCGCCAGTCGGTGACGTCGGTTTCCTTCAATCTGAGATAGTCACGCACGGCTGGCGAGACGTCGAGTCCGGCGCCTTTGTTGAGATTGGGCTTTGGCCGTTCGTTGCCAAACACGTATTGCCAATGGTCCGTTCGGAATGGTCCGGCATCTTCCCATTGCGCATAAGCGATTCGATTGTCGTTGCGGATCGCGACCCATCGACCTTTGCAAGTGGAAACAGCCGGGCCTTGGTACGCTTCTTTAAACCACGGAACAACGCGAGGCGCTTCCGGCTGATGGCCAGTGCGTGCTTTGTCGTTGTAAGGGAGTGCGCAGTAAAATGGGTTCTGCCGCGGCGTAAATTTTACCGGGATATAATTACTGCGATGGCCAGGATCTGGGTCATCAAAACCGCCGTAGCTTTTTGTCCATTGTTTGTCCCAGGAACTTGTGTGATTCGGAGTGAGATTATTTCCGCCTGGCTTTTCGCCGATCCAAAAGACTGTTGTTACGATACTTGTTTTCCACGGGTATCGCTCGGAACGCCGAGACTCGGATGACTTTCTGGTGAGCGGCTTGTTCTTGATCGATTCAGTCTGAGCGGCAAAACAAGCATCAACTGCGATGAAAACCACAAAACAGCAAGAGACAATTCGGCAGCGTTTCCCCATCACTTCGCGAATTGATTCCCTTTTAAACACTGCATGAAGCACGAAGATACTTCGCGGTTCGGGCATAGAGTATGCATTGTGACGCCCGATTGAAAGCGATATTTTTAGCTGCGAGCAGAACTCGATTTCCACATCACAGCCGCCGCCGAATACGAGCAGTTGAGTACAGCTCTGCTATCAGGGATAACAGACCTAATCAATGGGGTACTTGGTCAACTGATTAACGCTACTCTGACGTCGATTACTCAGGTGGGAAGGCATCATACCTGCGCGATCCTGCACCTTTCGCTCGGGCCACTAGATCTCAACCTGCTGGGATTGGACGTCGTGCTGGACAATTGCTCGGGAGGCGCGATCACGGTTGATATCACAGCCGTTACCGGCCAGGGCAATCTGCTCGGTAACCTGCTATGTGAGTTGCTCGGAGGTAACTTGATCAACCTTGGCGCAACCTTGCAGCAGATACTGAATCAAATTCTGGCGCTGCTAAGCCAATAATAGGGACGACTTGCTTTACGCAGATCTGTAGTTAGCAGCATTCAAGGTGGCTCATTCGTGGCTTCGCAGCCAGAGTGAGCCGCCTTTTGTTTCCATCGTTCCGATTCTGTTGGGAATCCTCGGCCTATTCACGCATGATCAGGGACGCTTGTCCTCGTCGTTCCTTGTCGAACACCGCGTTTACGCTCGTGCATGCCGTTATCTAATTGGCCAAGCCCGCTCTTTTCTTCCGCTCTCGAGCCCAGTCGGCCGACTCCGCCGCTATCCCTGAGATAGCCCGGTCCGTTACCCAGACTCTTTTGTCGATTTCTTCTCGGCTGTCTTGGTCTGAGCAGGCGAAGGACTTTTGGCCGGTTCCTTTGAGGCAGCGGATTTCTCGCCGGGCTCGGATGCTTTTTGAGGAGATTCCTTTTTGGCGGCTTCTTTGTACGAATCGCTTCGATAATCGGTGGTGTAGAATCCTGATCCCTTGAAAATCAGACCCGCGCCTGTGCCAAGCAGACGCTTGACCTTTCCGTGTCCCCACTTTGGCAACCGGCAAAGGTCCTTGGGGCATTCGCGGAACGGCTCGTCGCGCATTGACTGGAACGCCTCGAAGTTCTGGCCGCACTTCTGGCAGGAATATTCGTAAGTTGGCATGATCAGTCTGGATCGGTCTCCGCCTGCTTCGCAGACCGGGAAGTCTGCATTAAACAAGTTACAATTCAACCCTCCCAAAGCCGATGGCGAATTGACGACAGCCTCAGCAAACGCATGCTTTGAGTCAACAGCACGAACGCGGATCATAAAACGAATATTCCAGAGAAAGAGGACAAATGACAGGGGAGAAGATCCTTACCAAACACCCGCTGGGGAAAAGCGGAAGAAACATCAGCAGGCAAAAATACGAAGCGCTCAGGGAGGCTATCCTGTCGGCTTTGCGAAACAGGGAACTTACCCACACCGAATTGTTCAATCAGCTCAACAAGCGCTTAAAGAGTAAGTTCGCCGGAAATATAAGCTGGTATGGAGAAACCGTTAAGCTGGATTTGGAAGCCAGAAAAATAATAGAAAGAACATCTTCAAAACCTCAAAAATATCGGCTCAAACCAAACTGACTATCATGAAAGCAAACGAACCGACCGTTTACGGCGTCACTAAAGTCGCGCAACTCTTTCCCAGCATCAGGAAGATCAAGAACAAGTCGCTGCGCGAAAAGGTCGCTGCGGTCTGGAGCGAGGCCATCACCACGGGCTGCGGCGGCAAGGGCTGGACCTTCGCCGAGCTGCGCGCGGTTAAGTTCACACTGCTGGCCGGCGACATCAACATGACCTTCGTCGAGCATCTAAATTCCTGCGCGCGACAATGCATTGCGATCGCCGACGTCCTCAAGACGTCCTTCCGCTGCAGCATCCCCATCCAGCGCGATTACCTCATTGCTGGCGCGCTGCTGGCCGATGTGGGCAAACCGCTGGAGTATGATAAGGACACGTCGGGCAATGTGATCCAAGGCAAATTTGGACAGCAAGTGCGCCACCCCTTCAGCGGCGTCGCCCTCGCTTACAAGCATGGCATTCCTGGCCAAGTGCTGCATATTATCGCCACCCACAGTCATGAGGGCGACAAAGTGGAGCGCTCGATCGAATCGATCATTTTTCACCACGCCGATTTTGTGGATTTCGATATCGCCAAACTTCTCGGCAAACGCGCTGCGAAAAAGTGATTCTGAGACAGTTGATGGTTGAGAGTTGATTGCTGAGAGTTTAACAGCACCGCTCAACGATGAACGAAATCGACATCGTGCGCGACATATCGCGCAGGTTCGAACAGATCAACATTCCGTACATGCTCACCGGTTCCATGGCGATGAATTATTACGCCCAACCGCGTATGACTCGCGATATCGACATCGTGATTGCCATTTCGCCCGATGATGTCGGCCGCGTCGCTGCCTTATTTCGACCGGACTACTATGTGAGTGAGGAAAATATTCGTGAATCGATCGCTCACGAATCGATTTTCAACCTGATTCACCAGGAAAGCGTCATAAAAGTGGACTGCATCATTCGCAAAAACAGCGAATACCGGCGAATGGAGTTTGGGCGGCGCCAGAAGATCTCTGTGCTCGACTTCATAACGTTCATCGTAAGCAAAGAAGATCTGATTATCTCCAAACTTTCCTGGGCAAAAGAATCGAATTCCGACGTGCAATTGTCTGATGTGCGAAATTTGCTGGCGACCGGATACGACGACGCCTACTTGCGGCACTGGACGCGCGAGTTGGGTCTGGATAATTTATTAAAAGAATGTCTCACGTGACCGATACGCCGCATGAAATCGAGCGAATGGTACGCGAAAAAATCATGGCGCGTTCCGGCGAGGAACGTCTCATCATGGGCTCGCAAATGTTCGATAGCGCGCGTGAGATGATAAAAGCGTCTTTGCCGAAAAACGTTTCGGCGACGGAAGGGCGACGGCTACTGTTCAAGCGTATCTATGGTTGGGAGCTTGAATCACGATAAAAGGATATGGGTTTGACCCTGGTTGAGAAGATTGCGGCGCGCCACGCGGATGGACTCGCGCCGGGCACAGTGGTACGCAGCGGCGACTTCATTTCCATCCACCCGCGTCATGTAATGACGCACGACAACACGGGCGCGGTGATCCCGAAGTTTGAGCAGATCGGGGCCACATCGATCGCCGATCCGGCGCAGCCAGTTTTCGCCATCGATCATGACATTCAAAATACTTCGCCGGAAAATCTGGCGAAATACGCGAAAATCGAAGCGTTCGCGCGCGAGCACGGCATCGATTTCTACCCGCCCGGCACGGGCATTTCACACCAGGTAATGGTGGAGCAAGGCTATGTTGTTTCCGGTTCGATGGTGGTAGCCAGCGATTCCCACTCTAATTTATATGGCGCAATGGCTGCACTGGGCACGCCGGTCGTGCGGACCGATGCCGCGAGTATTTGGGCCACCGGAGTTACCTGGTGGCAGGTTCCGCCGGTGGCGAAAGTCGTGCTGAAGGGAAAACTTTCGCCAGGCGTAGTCGGGAAGGATGTGATCATCGCGTTATGCGGACTGTTCAATAAAGACGAAGTGCTCAATCACGCTGTTGAATTCGTAGGCGGCGGCATCGCGCATCTTCCCATGTCCGCGCGCATGACCATCGCCAACATGACCACCGAGTGGGGCGCGCTGGCAGGCGTGTTTCCGTTCGATGAAGTGACGGTCAATTATTTGCGCTCCCGTGTCCCCGAGTTCACGAATCCGAAGCGGCCGGGAAGACCTGGCCCGAAGAGTCGCTCCGGCTACACCGACGCCGATATTGATGCGTGGCGAAAAGATCGCAGCGAGCTGAGCGCAGATCCCGATGCAGAGTATGCCATCGAGCTTGAGCTTGATCTCGCGACTGTGGTTCCGCACGTGTCCGGGCCTAACGAAGTCAAAACAATGGTGTCGCTGCCGGAGATGGAACGGAAACGCGTGCCTATTCAAAAAGCGTATTTGTTATCGTGCGTGAACGCGCGGTTCGAGGATCTACACGATGCCGCGGAAGTTGTGCGCACCCGAGGCGGACGCGTCGCAGATGGCGTGGAATTTTATCTCGCCCCGGCTAGCGCTGAGGTGCAGGCGAGATCAGAATCGAATGGTGATTGGCAAACCTTGCTAGGCGCGGGCGCGATCCCGTTGCCGCCAGGTTGCGGCGCGTGCATCGGGCTGGGTCGCGGGCTGGTGCAGAAAGGCGAGATCGCGATCAGCGCGACCAATCGCAATTTCAAAGGCCGCATGGGCG
>WNGK01012045.1_pt1 | contig 14306 bp, 8 predicted proteins | sample 5400601 | NCBI WGS metagenome assembly WNGK01 (sample SAMN13153376, study PRJNA577476) | soil metagenome | isolation source: 60 cm soil or saprolite under Garry oak tree replicate 1 | place: USA:California | collected 2016-06-15 | reverse complement strand
ATTCACACATCTTCTTGAGTCCTATCAATGGCTTGCGAGTGCGTGAATCTGGATTTTTCCGAATACGTTCGCTCGACTTGCTGTTCGGTGGTCGCTTTGTTGGCCATCTTGAGTCTTCGCGAGTAGAGCGGTCCGTTGAGCAAGTGCATCCGAGTCAAAGATGTGTGAATCCCGTAGCGCAAGGGGGGAGGGAGCAGACCGAGCCCAGCTGCGCTCTCGGTGACTCACTGCACCAACTCGATCCAAATGCGATTGCCCCGGGTCAAGCCCGGGGGTGACCAACGCGGGTGTGCGTGAGCGAATCAAGCTGACCGGAAAGCGCTCCAGCATAAAAAGGACGTCGGCGGCCCTGCGAATCCGGATGCGTTGCCCTTTTGCCAATGCTTGTCGCTCGAAGCCCTGCCGATTAAACGATGAGCTCGAAGAAGAGCTCCTCGGCGATCAGCCGGTCCTCGATCTTCGGCGGGGCCTTGTCCGCTCGCAGCACCGCGCCTTTGGTCTTTGCCTGCAGGGCGTCGAGCAGTTCGGTCAGGGGCATGTGTCCCCATCGCTTCTTTTTGGCCATCTCCTCGTCGACCGGGACCATGGCGACCCGGAGCCGGTCCATCATTTCCAGCCCTTTTTCGCGCAGCGTCGCATTGTGGCTGCCGTGGTGCCCGACCTTGTAGAAGATGGCGCGCTTGAGGAGATCGGGGCCGGTCACCGGGCTCGTCCCGACCGTCCACTTGAGATCCTGCCAGGAGAGCCAATTTCCGACCTGGGCGTCGGCGGCAAAGAGCAGGACATCCCCGTCAGCAAGCTCGATCGCGAGCACGAGGCTCGTATTGTTGGTCATGCTGTCGAGCGCGAGCGCAAGCTCGGACGATCCGCCGAGCCATGCAGTGTCGATTCGCCGCCAGTCGTCGTCGGCCGTTTCCGGCCGCCAGTACAGGCTTTTGAAGAAGTCCATCTCGCTTGCGACCGCAAACGGAATTTCCTGCAGGGTGCCGAACGGACGCTCCAAATCGTCGCCGGCGAGGGCCGACTGGGCGCTGGCGCGAAAGACCTCGAGCGCCAGACCGTAGGTCTCGGGAGCGCGCGTGGAAGGATTGATCTTCTTGAGCAGCTTTTCATCGTGCGGCGGTCCGAGGACGTAGAGACGCACGTCGGTTCCGGCCGGCTTGACGGGAGCATCCTGCGGCAGGCAATAGCGCGGTGGCGGCGCGAGCTTCCTCACGATTTCCAGCGCGTCCTTCGTGGTGCCCCCTTTGGCGGCGCCGAAGAAGCCCACCAGGCCTGCGATTTCCTCGGCCCCGTCCGCGTCGCCGGCGAGGAACATCCGGTTCATGCTCATCTGCAATGCGGTGAGCGCGGAATTGCGCTCCTCGCGGAGCCTTGTTGCCAAGTTATCGCTCGGATCCTCGGTCCAGGCGAGCCAGACCTCGTGCACCTTGAGCTTCTTGAATGCGTCGGCGGCCTGCACGAAGCCCGAGAGGTGATCCCAGTGCTCATGGGTCACGATGAGAAGATCGACCTCGCCGTCCGTGGTCTTGACGATATCCTCCACCACCTTTGTCATCTTCTGCGCGGCATCGGGCGTCCCCAGAATGACGCCGCAGTCGATCATGATGTGATAGTCGCCGCGCGAGGCATCGGCGCCGGTGCGCGGCAACGTCACCAGGAAGCAGTCGCCCAGGCCCTGCCGGTACATCCGCACCCTGGCGCGAGCGCCGGCGGCGGCGCCCTGGGTGTCCCGCGCGGCGTCGGTTCGGTTGGTCTCCGCAGCGGGCTGCTCGGCAGCCTTGCGTTTTGGCCGACGACGGGTCGAGGTGGCGGATGGCATCGCGCCCTCCTATCCGTGCACATGATGAAGCAAAGCGAAGGGCTCGGCACGCGCCCGCTCGGCGGCGAAATAAGTGGCGCGCAGCTGGTCCGTCGATTCCAACGCGAAGCTCTGCTGGCCTTCAAGGCGCGCCTCGCTGTCGACCCGCTTGCGGACCAAATAGCGGACCTTGCCTTCTTCGAGATCGATCAAGAGCGTGCATCCGCCACGGAAGTGGAGGGTGCTGGGCGGGGGCGCCCGGAAGGTCTGCGTGATCTCGACCACGAGATGGGAACGGCTCTGACCGTCGGGGCCGATCCGCCGCGCCGGCCGAACCGAGTGAACCTCGATTCCGCCCAGCGTCCCGGAGATGCCGCCGATCGTCATGTTTCGCTCCGTGCGGAACAGCCCGAGCGCCTCGATCTCGTCATCCGACACCTCGCTCGGATTGGTCTTGATCAGCCAATCATGCATTTTCTGGGCGTTGACGCGTGACATGGAATAGGCGGTTTCCCGATCGGTGCTCAGGTCCCAGCTCAGCGACATCTCCTTGAGGATGTTCTTGATGTTGACGAGCGGAAGCGGGGGCGGCTCCCAGACCAGGCTGCCCGGCGAGAGATGCTTCACGTCGAAGGGATAGATGCCGCGGGCGCTGAAGGCGGAGATGAACGCCGTCCGGTAACCGCGCGGGTCGTCGGGAACGAGATCGCTGTCGGCGGTGATCAGGGCGCGGAGGTACTCGCCGAAAGTGAGATCGACAGGCGGGCAATAGTCGAGCGCCCGGATGCACATGTTGAGCACCTGGCCGGCGACCTTGCTCGCCTCATACGCGAGGCGGTTGACGAGATCGACCGGGATTCTGCCGGGGGGAAGGACGCCGGAGCCCTGGGTGGCCAGCCGAACGAGATCCTCGGTGCGCGCCCGGTAGAGCTGCAGGAAGGCGTCGAACACCGCCGCTACCAGCACCGCGCCGCGATCGTGCGCTTCGGTGGCCTTTTCATAGTCGTCGCGGCGAGCCGGTTTGCGAACCCATGTCTCTTCTGCCGTCTCGCCGGTCTTCTCTTCTACCATCTTGCCGATCGCGTCGCGCAGCGCGCCATACCGGCCGGTCGCATTTCCGAACTGTACGGCAAGCTTTGCCAGCAGATTCTGCTCGCCCAGATCGCCGCGGGTGGCGGCGATCTGCTGCCGCAGAGCTTCGGGCAAGGTGAAATGCTGGAACAGCGCGACGATGTCGGCAAACGCCTCGTGAAACGCCAGCATGTCCTGATTCGTGGGCTCGCTGAAGCGGCGATGGAGTCCGTCGAGCAAGGCATGCGTGGTTTCGTGCGCGACGATGTCGTGGGACACGGCGGTGAAGACCACGCCGCCCGGAAGCGCATCGCCGGGATTGGTCGCGGACGCCGAGAAATAGCCGAGCAGGAGCGCCTTGCGGTCGGGACTGTAATACGCATTCCGGGCTCGCAGCGCGTGGGGATAGATCCGCAGTCGCTGCACGTAGCGCTCCTCGCGCTTGCCCTGCGCATTCTCGACCAGGCGCGGCGCCCAGAGCGCCCGGCGGCCGAGCGCATTCTCGAAATGTTCGATCGTCCGCATGGCGACCGCGTACACCATCTGCTGATGGAATTGCGGATTTGCCTCCGACGGCGGAAGGCCGCTGCGGGTGAGCAGGTAGGGATGATTGAGATCCACCGGCGCGTAGCAGCAGCGGCTGGCGGGATCGACGTCGACGATTTCGAGATATTCGCCGACCGGACCAGGCTTCAAATCCTTTTCCCAGCGAACATCGAGGGTCGCTTCATTGATGCCCAAGGTCTCCAGGCGGGCGCCAAGCGATGGATCATAGGCATAGACCCGCAGCGGCCGGCGCGGGGGCTCCGGCACCGGGGGGTTGGTCGCTTTCTCGAGGTGAAGACGCACGACCGCGTCCGATGTCACGGGCAAGGGAGCTGCGACCCGGACCTGCGCGCGCGCCGTCGCTCCAAGCGCATCGCGAAGCGCCTGCGATGCGCCCGGCTGCGCGGCGAGCGCTTCCGCGATCCGCCGCCTTTCGGCCGGCGGCACGGATTCGGGGGGCACGTCGGGGTCGGGCAGAATCGCTTCGATCGCCGCGCGCTGCGACAATTGCAGCGCCTCGAGCTCGATCATGCGCTGGTGGGCATCGGGCGCGGCAGCCAGACCGAGGCCGGTCAAGGTCCGCAGGAAGGCGAACGAGGCGGAATCGGGCGCGGTCTTGGCGAGCGTGTTCGGCGCCGCCGGTTGCTGATCGAGCGCGTCGCGCCCGCGCAGCTCGCCGCGGCCAAGGCGGCTTTTCTGGGCGGCGTCGGCGCGCGCGGAGTCGAACAGCGCCTTGCGCACGGCCTCGACCTTCATCCAGCCTTGCGGGTAGGCGTCCAACGCCGCCCTATTGCGTTGGATCCAGATCGCCGCGGTCGCCGCGACCTGCGGGGTCGCTGCCGAGGTTCCGGCGCCATTCAATCTGAACACGTCGCCACAGCCGAACTTCGCCCATGGCACGTTCGGCGTCGCGCCGCACACCGCCGTCTTCATCTTGCTATCGGGACCGTAGTTCCCGGCCATCTTCTTGCGGTCGAGATCGGTATAAGGCTTGTGGTCGGCCATCACCCCGCAGGCGGCGACGACGCGCCCGAAGCGGGCGGGATAGACGATGTTGCGGGTCGGCAGGTTGCCGAAATTGTTGCCGGCGGCAGTGACGACGAAGACGCCCTGCTCGTAGAGGGCGTTGATCGCCTCGAGCCAGGCCCCTGCGGGCAGGCCGCCCATGCTCATCGTGACGATGTCGATGCGGGTCGTGCGATCGTCATGGAGGCCGTGGACATAATCGAACGCCTGCGCAATCGCGCTGTTATGGAACAGCACGACCCGGTTGGCGACCCGGATCGGGACGACCTCGGCGAACGGCGCGCATCCGAGCGAGGCGCTCCCATGCGCTCCCGAGCCTGCCAGGATGCTGAGCGTTCCGGTTCCATGGCCGAGATTGTTGCCGAGGCCATCGCTCACGTCGGAGGCATCGTTGGGACGGTCCTTGTCGACGAAGTTGCGCTGAAGATCGCGGCGCAGCCTTTTCGGCAGCGTCGCATGCTGCGGGTCGTAGCCGGTGTCGCAATGGGCGATCCGCACTTGCGCGGCGACGTCGGGCCCGCCGATCTGGGCGAGCGCGGCATCGAGCTGGGTGTGCGACTGATCGCGATACCAGAATGGATTGGGATCGCCGGGAAGATCCGTGTCCGGCCCCTCGGCCTGGCAGCCAGCAGCGAGCGCGAGCCCCAGTTCTGCGTCGTCACCCGTGAGCCAGCGCTGCTCCAGATCGGGTTCGGCGAATTCGGGAACCGGCGCGCCGGCGACGCCGAGGCCGGCGTGCATCAGCGAGTGGCAGACGTCCCAGGGGTTGGCGGCATCGAAGCCAAAGGGGGCCTCCAGCACGTACCAGGTGCTGCCGGCCGCAGCGCCGAGGCCGCTGGTCCGGCCGATGCTCTTGAACAGCGGCACCAGCGGAAAATTCACTTGCGCGGCGCCGAGCGCCAGCGTCGCCGAGGGCAGTCCCGTTCTCGCCTTGATGAGAATTCGCTGGGTGGGCATGGCGAACTCCCTTTGCGCTCATCGGTGGATATCGGCCGGCGGGCTTCCGAGGATCGACTCCGAGGCGCTGCCTCTGCCTCGTCCGGTTCAGGGCCGGATCGAGGCTACAACATGACGTTGTTATCTGCAAGGACTAAATCCCAAATGGCAATCGCCGGGCAGATCGCCCAGCGGTCGAAATTGGCGGAGCGGCGACGACCGCGCTGGCTCAGTCCAATGCATTCCACAAGCTGGAGGGTCAATACGGCTTGTCGCCGCAGATCGTGACTCGATGACCGTAGCGCTTGTTGGGGTAGTAGTCCCAAAGCGCCTGATGTTGGGTGCATCGGTTATCCCAGAATGCAATCGAGTTGGGCTGCCATTTGAAGCGGACGCTCAACTCGGGTGCTTCGACGTGCCGATAAAGCATTTCGAGGATCGCATCGCTTTCGTTCTTGCGAAGTCCGACAATGCGGGTCGTGAAATAGCGGTTCACAAAGAGGCATTTCCTGCCGGTAACCGGATGGGTCCGAACCACTGGATGTTCGGCGCGTGGAAACGTCTTGCCGACATTGTCAGCCGCATATCGTTCGCGATAGACGCGCTCGCCATCATGGATCGCGGTGAGGCCGTCAACGAGCTGTCGAACCCGCTCCGACAGCGCTTCGTAGGCCAAATACATGTTGGCAAACATCGTGTCGCCGCCACCATCGGGAGGAATCTCCGTTAGATACAAGATCGACCCCATGGGTGGCTCTGGATCGCACGACACGTCGGAGTGCCAGTCCTCTCCGGCAACGAACGCCGACTTTTCATCGGCCTTGACCACAAGAATTTCGGGATGATCTGGAAGCACGCTCGGGGCTGCCGGGTGCAGGTGCAGTCTGCCGAAGCGGCGAGCAAAATCTTTGTGTTGTTCGACACTCAGCTTCTGGTCGCGGAAGAAGATGACCAGGCGGTCCATGAGCACGTCATGGACCTCTTGGAATTGCTGATTGCCGAGCGGCTTGGACAAGTCGACGCCAAGAATTTCCGCGCCAATGTTTGGAGACAATTTACGTACTTCGATGGTGTCGTAACGCATGCGTTTTCTTTGCAGTGCTTCTCGATCGTGTGGTCAACGACCGTCTGATGGTGGTGCCCGCCGGTGGAAGCTTCACTCTCCCTTGATGTTTGCCGCCTTGATGATCGGCCACCATTTGTCGATTTCGGCTCTGTGAAAGGCTCCGAACCCTTCGGATGTCTGCAGCGCAGGCGCCGGAACCTCCTGACCCAGATCGGCAAATCTCTCCCGCACCTTTTGGTCGGCGAGCGCACGCATGACTCCGCCGTTGAGCTTCGCTATGACACCCGCTGGCGTGCCCCTGGGCGCCCACATGCCGGCCCACACGGAAACGTAAAATCCCGGCAGTCCCGCCTCGTCCACAGTCGGGATATCGGGCGCCGACGGCAAGCGAGCGTTGGCAGTGACTGCGTAAGCCTTGATCTTGCCGGCACGCACGTGCGGGAGAGAATGTGACGTTTGGTCGAACATCAGGTCGACCTGCCCCGCAATCAAATCCTGCATAGCCGGCGCAGCTCCACGGGAATAGGGCACGAATTGAAATCGCGTCCCGGTCATGCTCTGGAAAAAAGCGCCGCCGACGTGCGCAGGACTGCCCGCACCCGCCGTCGCCTGGGATGCCTTGCCCGGGTTTGCCTTCAGCCAACTGATCAACTCGTTCAAATCCTTTGCCGGCATCGCATTCTTGGCGACAATCAGCTGAGGATTGGTCGCAAGGAGGGAGATGGGCTCAAAGTCTTTCAGCACGTCGTACTGAAGCGGGTAGAGCACGCCATTGAGGACATGCGTGCCCCAGAATCCAACGACGAGGGTATGACCGTCAGGCGCGGCGCGCGCAACACGGCCGGTTCCGATGCTCCCTGCGGCGCCAGTGACGTTCTCGATGATGACAGGCTGGCCAAGCGACGCCCGCATTGGCTCGGCGATCAAGCGAGCAACGGTATCGGTCGGCCCACCCGCCGCAAAGGGCACCACAACGGTGATCGGACGCGATGGATAGACCTGAGCTTTGGGGCTGCCGACAAGTCCCAGAGCGGCGGCGAACGTGAAGGATAGCAGAAGGACTTTTCTCGTTTTCATGGCCGCTGCCTCGCCTGCATTGGTGATTGTTTGGCCAGGTCGATTGCAACGCTAGCCGCAGGCTCATATAAAGGGAATTCCGTATTTTGTTTGACCCCCATAAGCGCATCCCTATGGCAAGACGAATTGACTGGGAGAGTCAGATTGGCCGGCGGCTCAAGTTGAGAGACCTGCATGTGTTTTCCACGGTCGCTCGGTGCGGCAGCATGGCGAAGGCAGCCCAGCAGCTTAGCGTGTCCCAGCCGGCAGTTTCGGAAATCATCGCCGATCTTGAACATGCACTGGGCGTCCGACTCCTCGATCGACACCCGCAAGGTATCGAGCCGACCATTTACGGAGACGCGGTGCTCAAACGAAGCACCGCAGTGTTCGATGAATTGAAGCAAAGTATCAGGGATGTCGAGTTTCTTGCCGATCCGACCACAGGAGAAATACGAATCGGTTGCGTCGAGTCGCTTTCGGCCACGATCGTCCCGCAAATTGCGCTTCGGTTTTCCCAGCAATATCCGCGCGTCGTCGTAAGTGTTGACGACTTGACCGCTCCCGCGATCGATCTGCCGGGGCTCCGTGAGCGAAAATATGACTGCCTCCTGGTCCGATTGGTCACGCCCCTTCCCGACTACCCGTTGGCGGACGATTTGAACGCAGAATTGCTGTTCGATGACAGATTGGTTGTCGCGGCTGGAATCAACAGCCGTTGGGCGCGCCGGCGCAAAATCGAGCTTGCTGAACTGGTCGACGAGCCGTGGATTTTGGCGCCTCCCGGTTCGTGGCATCACGTCTGCGTGGCGGAGGCCTTCCGAGCGCGTGGGCTGGGCTCGCCGAAGGCAAGCATGATCTCCCTTTCCGTAACGCTTAAAACTCAGTTGATGGCGGCCGGTCCCTACATTTCGGTCTTTGGCAGTTCGGTGATGAGGCTCAATGCCCACCGTTACAACATCACCGTGCTGCCGATCGAATTGCCAATTCGACCGTGGCCCGTTGTGTTGATGACCCTGAATAACCGAACTCTCAGTCCGGTGGTTGAGCGTTTCATCGCATGCGCGCGCGAAGTCGCGAAGTCTTTTGCCGTCCGGCCGCAAGCTCGCAGGCGATGAACACGCAATGCGCTTCTCTACGGCCTGCTCACCGGGAAGCCGCACGGCGGCTGGACCGCCGTCTTTCTCGCGACCACGGTCCTGACCAGTGTCACCGGATTCCCGTTGCCGGCGACGCAGCTCCTGCTGTTACACATCGTCGGTGCGCTGTCGCTGGTGCTGCTGGCGGTCGCGATCGCCGCGCTCTACGTCTATGATCTGGCGGGCGCGTGGCGCTGGATCTATGTCGCGAGCGCGCTGACGGCGCTCTATCTCAACGTGTTCGTCGGCGTGGTGCAGTCGTTCCAGAAGCTGGGGTTCCTGCGGGCGCTGGCGCCGACCCAATCCGAAGCGCCGTTCCTCGTCGCCCAGGTCCTCGTGCTCGCGCTCTTCATCGTTCTTGGCGTCGTGGCGGTGAAGCGGTTTCGTCCGCTTGCGAGGGCCCCGTAACACTGCCCGCCGTTCGCGCCACTTGCTCCCCCTCCCCCGCTTGCGGGGGAGGGAGGGGGCTCTCGCCGCATCCACCGTTGCAGCGATTGTCTCGACGCCGCCGCTTCGAGTCGTGATCACATCGAGATTGCTGAAACGCAGGACACGATAACCGCTCGGCCTCGGGATCTGTGGTGCGGCCCGAGGCCCCCTCCCTACCCTCCCCCGCAAGCGGGGAAGGAGGAGCGTGCGGCTCGGTCACCGCTCCGTTCGCCGGGCGACGAGGACGGAGACCCGGCGATGGCGAACTGGAACGTTTATCCGACGATCGAGCGCGAGGCTGAGCATCCGCTCATGGCAAAACCGTCGCCCGGGACGCCGCAGAGGTGCGGCGTCCCGATATTGAGCCGAAGCGTCCGCGGTGAGGCGGACGAGGCAGCGTCAGCGCGGCAGCTGCGAGCGGTCGACAGCCGCGCCGCGCAGATAGACCGACGCGATCTTGCGCGTGTTGGCAATGTCATCGAGCGGGTTGGCGTCGAGCACGATGAAGTCGGCATTCTTGCCGGTTTCCAGCGTCCCGGTGTCGGACATTCTCAGGAACTCGGCCCCGTTCTTCGTCGCCGCCACGATGACCTGCATCGGCGTCATGCCGGCGGCGACCATGTCGGCGGCCTCCTCATGCGGGGACCATGCCCGGTTGCCGTCGGTGCCCAGGATGATCTTGACGCCGGCCGCACTGATCTTCGCGAGGTTGCGGGCCTGGATCCCATGCGCCTGCTGCTTCTTCGGCCGATCGGTATTGCCTTCTTCAAGCTTGGCATAATCGGCGGGCGCGAGACTCGCCTTCAGCCAGTTGAGATCCTGCTTGATGCCGCGGTCCGGCAGGTTCGGATTCACGACCATGTTCGGCCGCGACTTGTACAGCATCAGCATTTCGTCATCGATGTCCTTGTCGCGAACGCTGTGCGCAAACGCGTCCAGCCCGGCGCGGATGAGCCCCTTGCCATCCTCCAGGTTGAAGATATGCGCGGTGACCCGCACGTCGTTCCTGTGCGCCTCATCGATCGCAGCGGCATACATTTCCGGGGTCACCTTCTGGACCTTGCCTTCGCGGTCGTCGACCCAGACTTTGATGATGTCGACCTTGTGCGCCACGTTCTCCCGCACCGCCTTGCGGGCATCCTCCACGCTGTTGATCTCCAAGGTGGGGCGCCCCTCGGGCCTGCTGAGACCCTTTCCGGCGCTGAAGTAGCGGGCCATGCCGGGCGTGTCCTTGTTGCGCAGATCGAGCGTTTCAAAGCTGTCGGTGCCGAGGCTCAATGCCGCGCCGACGCCAAAATACGCGCGCTGCCTCAAGTCAAGCACCAGCTTGTCGCGCGTCGTGCTCAGATGCGTGTGCGCGTCGATGAGCATCGGCATCACGGTCTTGCCGGCGAGGTTCACGCGCGTCGCACCGGCGGGCACGGTACCGCCGATTTGCGTGATCTTCGGTCCGCTCACGATGAGCGTTCCGTTCTCGACGACGCGGCCGTCGCCGACGATGATGCGCGCCCCTTCGAAGGCGGTGACGCCCTGCGCTCCCGCTTCAGCAGACCAGCCGGCAAGGATACCAAGAGCAATAATTGCAACAGAACCTATACTTAACCGGTGCATCGGAACCTCCCGCGTTGATTGGACCAGTGAGCTGGACGGCGCAATTTAGCCGGTCTCGGGGACAAGCGGGAGGGGGGTTTGCGCCATCGAGGGACTGCCGCCTGACTGCCGCACCGCAGCAATCCGACGAGCTGAGCCAATTAGCTGCCACTCCACCTTTGCTACCCCATCTCCCTCTTCCGTGTAGACGCTGCAGTAGTATAGATTTATCTGCGAGCTGCCGGCGGGATGTGCGAAATCGCGCGCGAGTGGGCCGGTGGCAAGCGAAGTCCGAAATCGACCTGTCGCCTGGTTGACGCACGCGGTTGACGGTGTGGCTCTGGCACGAAAAGGGGATACGTCATGACAGCAAGAATTTTTTCTCTCGCTGTGGCGAGCTACCTGCTGATGGCGACGGCGCTCACGCCTGCCCGGGCGGCCGACATGACCTTTGAACGCGCGCTCGCGGTCGAGAAGGAACCGCAGAACTGGCTCCTCCACCATGGCAACTATCAGGGCCACCGGTTCTCGGGCCTCAAGGAGATCAACACCGATACGGTCAAGAACCTGAAGCTGGCGTTCACGGTTGCGCTTGGCGGGCTCGAGGGCGCCGGCACCCGCTACAAGTTCGGCAATCTCGAAGCGACCCCGATCGTGGAGGACGGCGTGATCTACGTTCCGGATGGGTGGGGAACGGTCTCTGCGATCGACGTTTCGAGCGGCAAGAAGGGCGTGTTCCGGTGGAAGTTCGATCCGGAAACCAACAAGGCCTGGGCCGGCGACGTGGCCTGCTGCGGGGTCAACAACCGGGGCGTCGCGCTGTGGAAGGACAAGGTGATCTCGATCTCGCTCGACGGGCGCCTGTTCGCGATCAACAAGGCAACCGGAGAAAAGGTCTGGGAGCGCAAGATCGCCGATCCCGCGCTCGGCGAGACGCTCACGCTCGCGCCGCTGATCGTGCGCGACGTGGCGATCGTCGGCACGGCCGGGGGCGAGTTCGGCATCCGCGGCTTCATCGACGGCACCGACCTCAATACCGGCCAGCACCTCTGGCGCACCTACACCATCCCCGGCAGCGGGGAAGCCGGCAACGAGACCTGGAAGGACGGCAGAGAGCGCTGGAAGCACGGCGGCGGGTCGATCTGGGAGACCGCAACCTACGATCCGGAAACGGACACATTCTACCAGGGCATCGGGAACGCCGGGCCGGACTTCGACCCGGAATATCGGCCCGGCGACAACAAATGGGCGGCGAGCGTGCTGGCGCTCAATCCGGGAACCGGCGAGATCAAGTGGGGCTTCCAGTACACGCCGAACGACCCCTACGACTTCGATGAAATCTCCGAGCACCCGATCATCGACGCCAAGGTCAATGGCGAGGATCGCAAGCTTGTCGTGCATGCGGCGCGCAACGGCTTCTTCTATGTGCTCGACCGCACCAATGGCTCCTTCATTGCCGGCAAGCAATATGTCGACGCGTTGAACTGGACCCCCGGCCTCGACCCCAAAACCGGCAAGCCGCTCAACTACGATCCCAATGCAGATGTGCAGATCTACGCGCCGGGGAGCCATGGCACGCGGGCGCGGCACGCGGGCGACAGGCTGTGCCCATCGGTATCCGGCGGCAAGAACTGGCAGCCCAGCGCCTACAATCCGCAACTCGGGCTCATCTATATCCCCTCGATCGAGGGCTGCGGCTCCATCCAGACTGTCGAGCAGAAGGACCGAGACGACCAGGGCGGCCAAGTGAAAGCGCGAGAGCGCTTCACTGGCGGTCCCTTCAAGGCTCCGGACCGCCCCCTTTACGGCGGTCTCAAGGCCATCGATCCAACGACGGGCGACACCAAGGCAACCTTGCGGCTCGACTATGCGAACTATGCCGGAGCGCTGGCGACCGCGGGCAATCTTGTCTTCCTCGGCCACATCGACGGCACGTTCAGCGCTTATGATGCGAGAACGCTCAAGGAGCTATGGAGCTTCAATGCGGGCACGGGCATCAATGCCCCCCCTGTCACCTATGCGGTGAACGGCAAGCAATACGTCGCCGTGCTGGCAGGCTCGCGGCAGCCCAACAACATCATTGCGCTGGCGCCCGAGCTCAAGAACACATCGCCGGCGTCGATGCTGTACGTCTTCGGACCGTGACCGGCAGAACTCAGCACAAATTTAGGCCGAGGCTGCTTGGTATATAGGCCCGACATCCAGGGACTGCGGGGCATCTCGGTCCTCGCAGTCATGATCTTTCACTTGGCCGCCGGGCTCCCCGGCGGGTTCGTCGGCGTCGACGTTTTTTTTGTGATTTCCGGTTTTCTGATGACCGGCATCATTGCCGAGGAATTTATCAGGCGCGGGACTTTCTCTTTCCGCGAGTTTTACAGTCGTAGAATAAGGCGCATCTTTCCCGCGCTGCTGGTCATGATCTTGCTGACCAGCGGGGTGGGATACTTCCTGCTGTTGCCCGGCGATTACAAAGAGTTCGCCGAGAGCGGCCTCTACGCGGCGCTCTCGCTCGGCAATGTTTTCTTCTTTTTTGCAACCGGCTATTTCGACATCCCCGCCGAGTCGAAGGGTCTGCTGCATACCTGGTCTCTGGGGGTGGAGGAGCAATTCTATCTGGTTTGGCCTCTGATCATGCTCGGCCTCCTGTCGGTGGCCAAAGGCCGCCGGGCAGCCATGGTTTCGCTCCTGCTTTGCATTGTCGGCGGCGGCCTTCTTGTCAGCGTCTACGGGGTTCTCACCGATCCAAAAGCGGCGTTCTATCTGCTCCACGCTCGACTTTGGGAGCTTGCTGCCGGAGGCATTCTGGTCTTTGTCCCGCAACTGCGGAGCCGACGCATCAACGAGCAACTCCCTGCACTGGGACTGGGACTGATCTTTTGGTCGGTCTTCTTTCTTTCCCCGCAGAGCCTGTTCCCCGGCTGGAATGCATTGCCCGCGGTCGTCGGGGCCGCCCTCATCATCAATCCCGCGAGTGCGTCGTCTTTCGCCGCCCGCGTCCTGTCGTTCCAACCGCTGCCGTTCGTCGGCAGGATTTCCTATTCACTGTACCTGTGGCATTGGCCGCTCATCGTCTTTTGGCGCCAGTACCGCAGCGGCGCGGAGCAGACGATCTTCGACGCAGCAATTCTCGCATGCACTTCGGTGCTGATCGCTTTTGCGTCATGGAAATGGGTCGAGCAGCCATTCAGAAAACCATTCCCGGCCAAGGCGACGTTGCCGCTCGGCTTGACCGCTGCAGCGGCAGTGGCGGCCTTGACATTCGCTGTCGTCGAGAAAAACGGCTTTCCCGAGCGCATCAATCCAAGACTGGAGGCATTGAGCAGCCTGAAGACGATGTGGGACTGGAACTGCCCCTATCAATCGGCACCGTATATGGATTGTGCAGTAGGTGCCGATCCGGGAACCGCCGCCAGCAAGGGCGTCATCTGGGGAGACAGCCACGCGGAGCACCTTCTGCCTTTATTCGATTTCGCCGGGCGAAAGACCGGGCGTTCGATTGCGCTCTTTGGCGACTGTCCCCCGATTTTCTACGATCGGGGGCTCAAGCGATACATACCGGAATTCCCACGGTATGATTCAGAATGTTCGGAGCAACGGGCCCGCTATTTCGACGTGCTCAGGTCGTCGCCCGAGATCGAATTTATTT
>WNGK01005289.1_pt1 | contig 14311 bp, 13 predicted proteins | sample 5400601 | NCBI WGS metagenome assembly WNGK01 (sample SAMN13153376, study PRJNA577476) | soil metagenome | isolation source: 60 cm soil or saprolite under Garry oak tree replicate 1 | place: USA:California | collected 2016-06-15 | reverse complement strand
GCGAGATCCTGCCCACCGACCTGGTGCAAGTCGTGGCGCTGTTGGCCAAGGTACCGGCCGCCGCCTTGACCGCACAACAGTGTTGGTATGCCATCGCCCGCTGTGGAGGCTACCTGCGACGGCGCAGCAGCGGTCCCCCCGGGCTGGAAAACCTTGTGGAAAGGCTGGTTCTATGTCCAGACTCTGCTCGAAGGGGTGCATCTTGCCACTCGACTTTCTCTCAACTAAACTTGTGATAAACAGTCAGGGCGACCGCAAGGGTGCGCCCCTACCCTATACGGGTAGGTTAGGCAGAAGGGACATTCGTATAAGGTAGGGGCGCACCCTTGGCTCCTGATCGCTGTTCTCAAATACTTGACACTTTGCCCAGTACTGTTTATACTGTTCTTAATAAAGAACGACTTGTTCGATATGAAGAACTTGCTGTGACAGGAGGTGAACCGAACAGAGTTATATTCTTCTTCCTGAACGCACAGGAGAACATTTCCCCAATCGTACACCAGGCATGATACATGTTTCTAATAGTATTACAGGCTGCTCTTCAATGAAGCAGATGTGTGAAAGGAGTATCTCATGGCGTCCGAAGCAGATAGCTCATCCTCCTTTGTAGGAGCAGGCACGCGCAGCACAGGCGCAGCCGTAATTGCTCGCCTGGATCGTATTCCCATCTGGTCACTCTCTTACCTGTTTATCGGCATCATCGGTGTCGGCTTCCTCTTCACCTTCTTCGACATATATCATTTTTCTCGTATGTTACTTTCTTCCACCAAACGCTCTTAAGAGGCTCGTTCTCACTTATTTCAAGATCATTTTCCTGCATGAATTTGAGGTCGTTGTATGAAAGATGATCGTCCTGTAATGAAGAGTTATTAAACTGGTATGGCCGTGTTAATCCGAGTGAAACAGCCATTCTCCTGATAGCAAGCCAACCTCTATCAGGAAATGTTTTTAATATAGTCTCTCTGTCTTGTGAATAAATCCTTCTAAGAAGTGCTTTTTCTTCCTCTGTCCAGTCTCCATTAGTTGCATGACTTCGCCAGATAAAGGCAATATCTTTAACTGTCAGGCTCAAAAACGGTGAATACTCAACTGTAAGTTGAAGCCAACGTTTAGAAAGTGCAACAAGCTCTATTTTACTCGTCATGAGTAAAACAAGGTTGTGTTTCCTATCGGGAGTTAACGAGTTGTAACCAATTGAGGCATCAGCTAGAAGCTTTGCATTTTTCTTAAGAGCTTCTTCTGTTTTGCCTGCCTGATCGTCTTTTTTGGTGAGTGTGGCGATTGTTGTGTTTAACTTAGCGAGTCTGGTTGAATAAGCTAAAATTGTCGGCCCATCTAAAGCTGCTGCACCATAATGAAGCGTCTTATCGAGGCTTGCAGCTTCTTGAATATATTCTTCAAGCTGTGTAGCTACTCCTGCATTTGACTGTTTAATTGACTCTTGAAATTGTTTAAGATAGCTCAAGATGATTTCTTCCTGGTTTTTTCCTGGCTCGGCTTTAGCTCTAACTAATTCCGTAGCTTGAAACATGCGAAGTCTGTATTCAAGCCGTTTCTCAAAAATATTATCTAATGCACTTACATTAATTGCAGCTATATCATAATCAATTGTTGAGGAAATCGGCCCTCTTATGACATAACCTGCTCCGCTTGTGTTCAATGCTCTTTGGTAAACATACACATGGTATCCTGGGTATGGAGACGTAACTATTCCGTCAAGAAGTGCAATTACAGGCTTAGTTCCTACTCTTGTAAATCTTGTCTGATGGAGCATTTTTCTTTGTTCGTTTGCCTCACCTGTTAGAGTGGTTTTACTCAGGTTATTAAATGCGAACATAAAATCATCGTGGTCAATAATTCTAGGGTAAACATCAGGTATTAGGATTGCAGATTTCCCTTTTTCCTTAAAATACCAGAACCTATCATAAGCAACATTGGTAAGAACTTCTTCAAGTCCTGACCTTGAAAGACCAAACGGGCCTTCTTTCATATACCCTTTTACTCCGACTGCGTTTTTTGGAAATGGTGGGAATAAGTCTCGGACGGGGGCTATTTCTCTCCACAAAAGATTAAACTGAGCATTAAGCTCTCTAAAACGCGTGAAAATACGCTCCCTTAAAACTTCGGATTGAGGCGTATACTCGCCTGGCCTTTTCTCGCCTTCATGCAGGATAAATCCTATTGGAATTGATCGACCGTCATATTCTCCGCGTCTTGCTACTTTATATTTGGCTGGTATCATTCTCCCTTTTACGTGTTTCGTAACATAATCTGCTGCCTGCTGCGCTAGCTCTAAAAAGCGTCTTCTATCATCTCTTTTAGGGTTACTAAAATCGAAAAAATCATCATGGGTTAGAACTATGCAATGGTGTTTCTTGCAAATCTGGACGAAAACGGCAGGCTCAACCATATCTTCATCCCTAAAAAGCCTGTCAACTGCCCATACTAAAACTGCTTTACATTGATCTGACTCAATGAGCCATACAACGGATTGAAGTCCTTCACGTTGATCTATTCTAAGGGTTCCTGATGCAGCTCTCCATTTTCCGTTTACCCGCTTATTCTCAATTTTAACGAGAATTTTATCATCCTCAGTCCAACCTAAATCACGTCCGTATGTTACAAGTTCTACAGTTTGCATGTCGTAGGACTCTTTATTCTTAATTGGAGCGTCTTTTGCTGATTGTCTGGCATAAATGACAAGAATGAATGCTAATGGAAGCTTTGGCAAGGTAAAAGGTGAATAGTGCTCTTCTTGTACCTGTACGTAATTTCTTGCTGGCATCTTTTTAACTCCTTAAACGCAAGTTCCAAACATCAGTTCTAACTAAAGAATACAACATTAGAGCATTACTTTAAGCGTGAGGATAAAAGAGGTGAGGGAATGAAATCCTAATCCTTTATATCAATTTCTCCCCTGAGAAGCTTTTGCAGTGTTTCATCTGTTATCAAATACCCGCCTCCAACCCTAACTGCTGGCAGCTTATTTTCTTTAATAAGCCTTCGGATTGTTTGGGGTGTTCTGTGAAGTATTTTGGCTACTTCTCCAACCGTATAGGTAACTGGCAGTTTCTTATCATCCGACATACAAAAGCCTCACTTTTCAAGCGTCAAGGAGGATGCATAAATATATCCCCTACTAATATGATATAACGCATAGAAGCGTTTATGAAAACAGCATAAAAGCCATATTTAAAGCGAGTTTGCATGAATTTCCTCCGTTTTTGTTTAAAGCTGTGGAAAAATGAATGTGCTCAGTTCTCCAAGTTTGCATCCGATGTACCAGTAAAGTAGATCGTCCGGCCCTTCGCTGAAAACGTAAGAGTGCATCGTATCAGCAACAAACTCTTTCAGCCTTCGGATAAAGTCAACATCAGTTACAACTCGCTCCTCTGGGTACGCCTCGTTAAGTACCCAATCTCTTCCAATCTGGTAGCCTCTTGTAAATTCGAGGTGCTCAAACGATACAAGGGTGTTTACATCATCTTTGATGTTAAAGTCGGCATTGAGTAAACCTCCGTGTATCATGCCTAAATAAAAGCCGATGGAGCCAAACAAGATATCCTCATGCTGGCCGTCAAATAATCCATGTCTTACGCAGGTCTTGAAATTCTCTACAAAATAACCGTCTTCAATGATGCCTGTTCCTTCCCTCCCGTTCATGCTCCACCAAACGCCCAGGTTGTAGTGGTGGGCAAATGTTTCGTTTTGGGAAGTAAGTATAGAGGGGACTGTACGAGTTCGTGTGGTCATGAACCCTCCCTTTCTGTGTAGAAAACCTTCTCCTGCTAAAAATATAACCTATGATTTGCTATATTTCAAGGGAATTTGGTACTAAAATGATTAATCATAGTGAAATATATATGATTTTGATGGATAGCGTATAAAGGACATTAATCCTATGTCAAAAAAGAGACACAGGTGGGGGGGGTATGCTGATATTCGATTGTCAGATTTAGTTATTCCAGCCTCTTTGATTTTGGCTTTTCTTCCTCTCTTCTAAAGCTCTTCTGAGCGTGCGCTGCCCGTAAGTCTCATTCCTATTTACTTTCCTGTCCCATTTCGGGCGCATAAGTCCGCTTTTTCTAAAAAGCATGTCAACCTGGCCCAAATCGTTATTTGTTACTCGCAAAAGATAGAGGACTAAAGCAAAATCTGCGTTTGACTGACTTGCATATCTGGGCTTTTCATCTTCCCAAAGAGAAGTATCGCCTTCATACAATCTTTTGAACTTGTCGGCATAGTTGGCTCTATAAGCTCTATCGAGCGCTTTTTGATGTGACATGTATGTAAAGTACTGCGATCCCCCTACACCACCACCTGTGTCTCTTATTGGCTCAGAGTAGGCGAAAACCTCATTATATATAGCGGCAAGCCTGTCTTGATCTTCTTGTAAATATCCTCTACTTCCATGTAGGAGATGCCCTGTAACTGTCATATATCTGCGTCTTTCATACATCTCAACTTTAAGATGGTCATTTCTACAAAATAATCCTGGCATTTTCCCTTTAAGCCACAAGTGAACTCCGCTTGGAGTTATTTCCCCTTCAGGGATTGTTGGAGAAAATTCGGTGAATGTATCGGCCATACTGATTAAATGCAGAGCTTGAGGGTTAATGCTCCCTTGATGGATACAATCATCAATATCAATCCCGACAAGTCCACCATTAAGCACAATTCCAACCCCATGCATTTTTCCCCACTTTCTGTTAAGGTAAGCTTCTTGGGCATCTTCAAAACTTCCCCAAGTGCTTTGATCTGCAACGCTTGCATGTCTTCCTGTCTTGGGGTCAAATGGAGGCTTTTTCACATCTCCATCTATGATTACATACTTCCATAAGACAAAAGGATATCTTTGAAGTTCTGGCGGTATTCCATTAAAGTTTACAGGTAGTGCCTCTGGAATTCTGGGCACTTCTGCCGAATTGTCCATATAACCTGCTCTTCCCATAGATAGCATGTTCTAATATTCTAATTATACTTAAGAAAGTTGGATTAGTTGAGTAGGGGAGAGATACGGGAAGATTTTGATATAATGGGTTAACGAATTTCCTTATGGAAACACATTTTCCACTAGATACAACAACTTTAAAGACGGCCTTATCTCCTCAAGCTCTTGAGCCTCATGAAAAGTATGGAGCAGGGGAAGCTTATCAATTTGGCCCAACAAGAGTTGAGCTATATTTAGGCACTTTAGAGGCTCCTCCAATAGTTAGAATTCATACAGGAAGAAACTGGTTAGTTCTGGCTGATGTTTCCAATGTTCAACCAATGCAGGCAGGCGGGGTACTTATTGATTGCGCTTTGCAAGGTCAAAAGCCGCATTGCAGCATAAATATAAATCGAATGGGTGAAATTGCTTTTTTGTATTCGCCTCCTCCTGCGCCTATGCAAGTAACCAGCAGAGTTCAACGGATTGGCGGAAGGGAATTCACTCAATCCACCATTGGTATCGAGGGTACTCCTGAAGGGGTTAAAGTTCAAATACGTGGAACTGTTGATGCTGCTCCCAGATTAATTGACTCGAAAAACCAAAGAAGTCCATTGGCGTTCTTTCTCATTGAAGATAATCCCATAGGTAAGCCTGTCTATCATGAGGTATGGGCAATTAATAAGCCGAAACAGGACTTAAAAGCCTTGAAGCTTCTCAAGGGGACACTGATCGAAGCTATTCTTTTCAGGCACACCTATGAAGCTGAACTCGTAAGCGGTGAGAAGATAACTGTGACTCGTCATAATCTGGTCAAGGTCATTTATATAGAGGGAAGAAGACTTTCCGCGAAGCGGCAATTAAGGGAACAATAAGCACTCATGTCCATTAACCCAACTTTCCGCGTAAGCGGCTATAAGATTGGGCTTTTTAGTAAAGTAGGATTTTGCAGGCTCGCGCAGCGCAGTAAATCTTGATGAGCAACAAACGTTGGTCGATCTTGGTCATGCAGTGCTTTTATGATCTATCATTATGAATATGGACAGAGAACCACAATCAGGAAAAAGTAAGGAGTATGAGGAACAGTTGGCAATCGAAGCTATTGCTCTCTCCCGCTACCCGGAAAGGAGGATAAAGGAAATACAACCTGGCTTTTATACAGATGAGTCTAATTATGTCTGGGTTGTGATTCTGGAAACGGACAAGCCATTTGAAAACACCATTACCACTGTTGATACAAACGATATTCGCCACTGGCAGGAGGAGCAGAAAAGGGAAGAGTAGGCCAAGTAACAGCGTAGCTGTCACCAGCCGCAGTTGGATATGATTTATTCGATAATGATGGGCTTATCTTACTTTTAGCAATTGAGAAATTTCGGGCGCTAAGATGGTATCAACTTATCCAATCCATTGCCTATTGTGTTTTTTACGATACTTCTGTGCGAACATAAGCTGTGAAACTTTGACTCCATAGGAGTTTTTCATCCATTCCTGTGTAACCCCCGAATGCGAAACTATTGTTTCCGAATAAAACATCCAGCCGTCTAAAAACGGGACAATGCGCACGATGATTACAGCGCCTTTTTTGAGAGTAGAAGTTCCCTGCTTCTCATACACTTTGAAGTGTGCTTTACCTATTAGATCAGTCAGGTGTACTTCTTTCTCAGGTACGATCTTTTTTACGATAAAGAACCCAAAGAGGTTACGGATATTCCACACTTCATAGAGTCGTTTGTATCCTGAAGAAAGCGGAGCATGTTCAACGAAGTACGAGAAGTGAGTTATTCCAATACGGACATCCTCAAAGAGAACAGCTTCAAATATCATCCAGCAGATGTCTTTCTCATCCTCATAAATAATTTTGTTGGGAAATACCGTTTCGAGAGCTTTTGAAACAGCGTACTGATAAGTCGGTTTCGAGACAAGATATTCAGCAACCTTTTCACACAATGCTTTTCTCTTATCAGGTGTATTATGCTTGAGGTAAAAAAGGCAGTTGGCGCATGTTTTATTTCCAATGCAGGAGCAAAGACCGTTATCTATTTGAGTGTTCTTCATTAGCCAGACATTATGAGGCCGATTATATCAAATTTATGCTTGGAATAAAGGTACCAGCAAGGTTTGTCCGCAGAGTATTCATGAGGAAGTATAGGGAAACACCCCGACTTGTCCAATAGGTATGCACCTGTGCACCAACCGAAACCTCTCCTTTCCACACAAACCCCGACCTTCCCCAGCTCCAACCGAAAATCCTAATACCAACCCGCTACCAGAACCGACCTCGATACCCAACCCCATACCAAGACCAGCCTTATCCCAAAGTCCGACCCGCCACGCAAGACCCCGCCTCCGGCGGCCTGCTGGCGCGGTTCTCGGCCTTGTTTGGTGAAACTGCTGATATGTTTAAAGACATTTGGGGACTCAGGTTGAGGTAAGTAGCGGTTGTGCCGGTGGGCAGGTTCTAAATGTGTTGGAAAGTTGGGACTTATCGAGGTTTGGGATGTAAGGCGGCGATCTGGTAGATAAAGGTTGGAAAAAGAGTAGGGAAGTGGAGAAAGCTGGTCTTATAGTTGGAGGTCGGTAAAAGTTGCGGTGGGAATGGGGAACTAATGCGGTTGGAATTTAAAGACGGGTTTGGTTATGGTATTTGGGTCTTTAGAAGATGGGAAGATAGAAATAAGAGATAACATTGCGCTCGGTGCACAGGTGCGCCAAGATTTGAGGGTATGGTACTTACTTATAATTATAAACGATTTTAGTTTTCCCCTTATATATAACTAATTGCTTTCAATTCATGATCTTTGGTTTAATTAGTAATAACTTAACAGGCTCAATGGCAAAACAGGCAATAATTATTGGCGCAGGCCCAGGAGGATTAACAACAGCATATGAGTTAGTGAAAAGGAGCAAGATCAAGCCTGTTATTTTGGAAATGAGTGGAGATATTGGAGGAATTTCGAAGACAAAATACTATAAAGGAAACCGAATTGATTTAGGAGGACACAGGTTTTTTTCAAAGTCCGAGAGGGTAATGAACTGGTGGCAAGAAATCTTCCCAATTCAAAATCTGGGCTTAGAAGAGGATGAAGTCACCTTAACATATCACAAACAACAAACAACCATAAGAAGTAGTGGGGCTAAAACCGATAACATAAAAGATGATAACGTCATGCTCATACGAAATAGGTTATCGAGGATTTACTATCTAAACCAATTTTTTGATTACCCTGTCACTCTTTCATTAAGTACATTGAAGAGTCTTGGGCTAGTTCGCATTCTAAGAATACTTAGTAGTTATTTTTATATAAGAGCTTTTCCAATCAAGCCTGAAGAGTCTTTAGAGGATTTTTATATCAATAGGTTTGGCAAAGAGCTTTACAATACTTTCTTTAAACACTATACCGAAAAAGTATGGGGTGTCCCTGTCAATAAGTTAAAAAAGGAGTGGGGAGCACAAAGGGTTAAAGGACTTTCTGTCTCAAAAGTATTTCTCCATGCGGTTAAAAGTAGGTTTTTAGTTAAACCAAGCGATATAGGGCAAAAGGGTACCGAAACAAGCCTAATTGAAAAGTTCCTTTATCCTAAATTCGGCCCAGGGCAATTATGGGAAGAAGTAGCAAAAAGAGTTACTTCACAAGGAGGTAAGCTCTACCTGCATATGCAGGTTATAGGAGTACAGGCAAAAGAAGGAGCTATACTTTCCGTGATAGCCAGAAATGTAGAAACTGGTGAGACTAACACTTTTAGAGGAGATTACTTTATCTCCACGATGCCAGTAAAGGATCTCATTGCTGCAATGGGGGAGTTTCCAAGAAAAAAGGTAAGAGATATTGCAAAACGGTTAAATTACCGTGACTTTGTAACAGTCGGGTTATTAGTTAAAAGGTTAAAAGTTGCTGACTCCCGCCCAATTGAGGATAACTGGATATATATTCAGGAAAGAAGTGTAAGACTAGGAAGACTTCAAATTTTTAATAATTGGAGTCCTTTTATGGTAAACGATCTTAATACGGTGTGGTTGGGGTTAGAATACTTTTGCAATGTTGGAGATGAGCTGTGGGACAAAGAAGATGAGGACTTTATCAAATTTGCTCAAGAGGAGCTATCATCAATAGGAATAATTGACAAGGAAGACATACTAGACAGTACAATTATCCGAATGGAAAAAACATACCCTGTATACGATGAGGCTTATGAACAGTTTGATACTATTCGAAATTTTACAGATGAACTAACTAACCTTTTTCTTATCGGAAGAAATGGAATGCATCGCTACAATAACGCCGACCATTCAATGCTAACAGGCATGATTGCAGTTGATAATATCTTAGCTGGCATTAAAACAAAAAGTAATATTTGGGCTGTGAATACAGAAGATGAATACCACGAGTCTAAATAGCCTGAGCTATATTAAAAAGCTGCTGCTGAGTTTTTTTGAAAGACTATCGCCAGAACGCACCTTTTTATGGCTAGCACTGTTATTCGGTTTTTTGTTCATACTCATCCATCCACCATTCCAAGTAGCAGATGAGAAAACACAGTTTTTTCGAATGTATGAACTATCAGAGTTCCACTTTATTAGCATTGTTAAGCACAACAAGGCAGGTGATTATCTTCCAGAAAGTCTTACTAAGTTTACTGAGCCGTTTTTTCTAGATCAGTATTATGCTAATACCAATGTAAAGATGTCTCTGAGTACGTTAAGATACATTTATTCAATTCCGCTTAACCCTAACAAAAAAGTCTTTACTCCCTTTCAAAATACGGCCCTTTATAGCCCTATACCTTACCTTGTCGGTTCAATAACCACACTCTTTTTACGGATATTTGAAGCTCGGCCAATCATAATTTTTTATGCTCCTAAGCTCGTAACCATGATAGTCTCAGCTTTGGTTATTTACTCTGCAATAAAAGTTACTCCGATTTTCAAATGGGTTATGACAACCCTTGCATTGATGCCAATGACGCTGGATCAGGTTGCTTCTTTTTCTGCCGATAGTTTAACAATTGCCTTATCCTTTTTCTTTGTCGCTTATATTTTGTTTTGCAAGTCAAGCATCAAACCAAAAATTACGAGAAAGGATTTTATCATATTAGCCTTAACGGGAAGTTTATTAGCTTTGACAAAGCCTGTTTATATATTCTTACTCCCGTTACTTTTGCTAATTCCTGTTTCCAAAATGGGAAATGTGAAAAAGTATCTGCTGTTTATAGCCTCCGTAATCAGCATTTCATTAGTTGGATTTATGATTTGGAGTATAGTTTCTGCTCCAATTTATACCCCAGCAAGACCATATGTTTTTGTTGATTACCATGAGCAGCTAAAGTTCTTCGAGAAGCATACTTTGGATGTTACTTCATTAATCGTACAGGACTATGCTTCACATGCTGATACCTATTTTGAACAGTTTACCGGAGCATTCATGATATTTCATATTCTTTTAACTATTATCCTTGCTATGATTATGTTTCTCGTTTCTTTAGTAGAGAAGTCTTCAAAAGTTGTTATCTCATTCAAGGACAGACTTTTAAGTTTCTGTATTTGGCTTATATGCCTTTATGTTATTTCTCTTTCCTTATACCTTTCCTGGTCTCGAATTGGAAGTAGCAGCATTGATGGGGTTCAAGGAAGATATTATATTCCTATTGCTTTAGCTCTTTTTCTTTGTTTATACAATGATAAAATTAGAAGTAGCTCTAAGGCATTAGTTCCAATGCTGGTTTCGTGTTCAGCAGTTATAGCCCTTTCATTAACAGTTATTACCTGGGTTTTCCACTTCTATTAATGCTTTTTTATAAGCTTCAAGCTGTTCATTTTGGCCTTCCTGTAACATCGGTTCTCTTTTGCGTTCCAATATGAAACGAGGGGATAATTCCCCTCGTCCTAAGAATGTTCAAACTTTGACCTTAATACCCTGCTGTGCCTATGTTTATATTTCCAGTCCATCCTGCTGAATACCGTTGTGTCAAGTCACTGGTGTTTACTGCTTCTCCTCCTCCATCGAATATGAGATCATCCTGGAGAATAGGATGAATATTACCTGATCCTCCAGCTTTTTCAGTTATATAGTTTCCTGAAGTATCATATTTGAAAATATAAGTCGATGACGAAGAATTCGAGCCAGTAAGATAAAGATGGCTTCCATCAGTAAGAATTTGTGCAGTAGAGTAAATTATCGAGGTACTGTCTACATGGTTTACTAAATGTTCGACTATATCCATTGTTTGGTAATTAGCAGAAGAAGGATCTATATTTATTCCTCCGAAGTATCCATTAGCCTCTTCGAAAAGGTGATTATTAACTACTGTTAAAGGTACTTCGTTATCGTTAACCCAACCGGAACCCGATGCAGCAAAGTCCCAACTACTCCCAGTTGTTGCATCTACTGACTCGTAATAGTATGTCGTAGCTGATGAGTTCACTATCTCAAAGTAAAGCTTGCCGTCGCTATATGTAAGTGGGTTATTATATGTGTAACCTGACGGTGCTTGCCATAACAGGGTTGCGCTCCCACTTGAGGAGTCATCAAGTTTATATAAATCCCCATTAGCAGTCTGTGCATATACATAACCGCTATTATATATAGGAGGTTGGACAATATTGCCGCTTGCTAGGTACGTATTCCAGTTATTAGTTCCGTTTGGCGCAAAGCTATATATGCTCCCCCATCTCCCTGCTGCGAAGAAGTTTCCAGCAGACGAAACTTGTGGAGCCATTGATAGAAAACTCGATACGTCATCATTACCTGTAAAAGTAGTGCTCGACTTAGTACCTGACGTAGCTAAGATCTGATGGATGTTATAGCTACTATCAATTACATATACATCTCCATACACAGTATCTACTACCGGAGTTTGGCCATCTGTACAGTTACAAGATGAAGTATACCACCTTAAAGTTCCATCGTTCATATTATATGCTTTAACGTTGCTTGTAGAGCCATAAAAGCTGCTAGCGTAAATCGTCCCAGAAAGTTGGGCGTTAGTGTCTGCACTTTGCATTTCACAACCTTCAGGAGAACCATTAGGCTTTATAGCGTTACTATACTCTTCTTGAACCATATAATAATGTCCACTTATTTCTAAATCCGCCTGACCGCTATCAATCAAAGAAGAGGGGAATGAACCACCGCATAAATCTGCCATTTCAGATGGAGAAGTATCATCTGTTACCCATACCGGTCCAGTACCTAACATGCTCATTGGGTCAGGGTCAGTGATCATTTCAAAATGCTCGTGACTACTAAAATTTATTGCATTATAAGCTTTTTGATAAGAACTATCGTTGGTAGGCCAATTAGATAACCCTTCACATCTGGGAATATAAAAATAACTTTGACCAGGGTATGGTATCTGTGCATATATGAAGTTATTACTTGTTGAAGAGTCATAATAACTATTATGGTAAGAACAATACGCATGTGGAGTTAACGATGCATCGGCATATGCATACCATGTTGTACTTCCCACAGAGAATGAACTTCCAATATTAGCAGGTGTATAAAGAAAAAAGTTAGAACCGAAATCTGCTTCCCAACCCTGAGCAGATGCAACATTTGCTATTTCATTATGTATTTGGCTGTCAGACAAACAACCATCAGTAGCTATATCATAACATCCCCAAGATGGGAAAGAGTTTGTATCTTCAACGGCTCCGCCGTAGGTTATACTGTTCTGGAAATGTCCTCCAATATTGTCATAATATTGAGTTGCAATGTTGTATAAGGGGGCGCTTGTACTAGCAATATCACTAAAGTATTGTTCAATGGTTGACTCGTAATTTGAATCCATACTATATCCTGATGGTTTCCAAAATATCAAGTAAACCTTTGAAGTCTTCATCATTTGACCGGAACTACCTCCAACGTTAATTAAAGGTGGTGTGCCTGAATCTCCATCAGTATTTAGAACTTCTTTACCATTCTTTACTTGCGGAACTGGCATTGGATGATAATGAGCAATAGCATTTTGCCTAATTTGCTTTAACTGCTCGGCAGTATATGTTGTAGGATGGGCAGAATGTGAAACTGGTATTGAAGCAAGAACTGAAGAGTTACTAATGTAAGGAGAAAATAAGGCAAGAAAGGTTAGTATTGTAGATACTATTACTTTTCCCGCCTTTGAAAGGGTATTTGACATGGCAAAAAAATAAATTAATTATATTGTTATCATTCTTTTAAATCACAAGGTGCTCCTGAATCTGGTATTACTATATGTCTTTGAGAAAACAACGTACATTTATAAAAACCTGAGTTACATAATAACTCATCTGGGTTAAACGGCCACGGTGAGAAATTGCTTCCGCCACAAACTATTTCTTGGGGAAGTGTCAAGGCCGGTGTAATGACGAGCCGGTTTTGAATTGACCGCCCTGGTGAAACGAACTCCAAAGAACAACAATTCATGAGCGTCGGCGAACAAACGCCGACCAAACTGCGTCAGGATTAGGTGACCCTATCGCCGACGAGCAAACGCCGTTTACCCAACGCCGGTGGACTTCCCGCCGGTGGCTCCCAGAGCCACTTCCGGTGAGGCTGAGAGGCCCGTCCGCTCAGTCTGGCGCTCTTTCATCCGGTAACTGCGGCCATTGATGGGGATCACCGAAGCCGGGCCGAGCAGGTTTCCCCATTGGGCAAAGCTCGTATTGGAGGTCAGAATGATCGAGCCGTGCTCGTAGCGCGCCGTGACCAGCTCGAAGAAGTGGTGAGCTTGCTCCTGCGACAGCTTGGTGTAGCCGACTTCGTCGATGAAAAGCCGGGTTGGGAGCAATATAGCGTCGGAGGCGCTGGCGCATGAGACCAGGATGCGAAGCACTCTCCAGCGCTTGCGCCAATTCAGCCAGGGTGGTAAACAGCACGGAATAGCCTGCGATGAGCGCCCGGTCCGCCAACGCCAAACTGAGATGGGTTTTCCCTGTGCCGGGAGGGCCAAGGAAGACCACATTGGTACAGGTCCGCACGAATGAGAGATCCGCCAGTTCCCGCAGTCTCCGCTCAGAGAGGGTTGGTTGAAATGCGAAATCGAACCCATCTACCGTCTTTTTGCCGGGAATGCGCGCCGCGCTTCCGCCGTCGAGCGATGGCCTTCTGTTCCCGCCCCTCCAGTTCCGCAGCCAGTGCCCGTTCCAGGAAGGTCTCATAGGTCCACTGCTCGCGCTGGGCTGCCTCCAGAACCTGTGACAGGGCTGCCTCCAAGTGGGTCAAATTCAGTTGTTTGTACGCTCCTTTCTTCATGCGAGCAGCTCCTGCAAGGTCTCGACGCCACAATACTGATCGTACTCCTGTAAGGGACGGCTTTCCACCGAAGGCGCAGGCTGCAAATGGCCCAAGGGAGTCGGTGCCTGTCGAACTGCCGAGACGGGTGCGACGGTACTCCATTGCT
>WNGK01030793.1_pt1 | contig 14315 bp, 9 predicted proteins | sample 5400601 | NCBI WGS metagenome assembly WNGK01 (sample SAMN13153376, study PRJNA577476) | soil metagenome | isolation source: 60 cm soil or saprolite under Garry oak tree replicate 1 | place: USA:California | collected 2016-06-15 | reverse complement strand
GTGTCGAAGCACGTGTGGGCTTATTCGCCTTGCATTGAGAGTCTGGCAATTGTGTTGGGCTGCGAGCGCGTATTTTGCGACCAAGTACTGAACCGCATCCGCGCTGAGCCTGCCTCCTCGGCCATTTGGAAACACTATCTTCGTGTTCTCAAGGCCCTGCTCGCGATTCCATTCTGCGAGCATCGTAGAGGTCGATTTCGTCAACGGAGTACATCGTTCTTTGCGTCCCTTTCCTTCACAACGAACATGGGCGCCAGTGCCGAGGACCAGATAGCGGACCAACTTGGAGGCGCTCAAGAAGTTTGGAATCTATGATTGTTTTCATGCCCTCAAGAATGGCAGGCCTCGTCACCATGTCGGGATTATGCCGCATGGCGAGCGAGATTCAACCTCATCCCCGCAACTCGCTATGAGGGATTCGGCATGATCCGGCGTTCGGCATAGCTTCGATAATGCCGCATGCGGCATTAGCGACGATCATGTGCACGGCTCTGCCATGATTCGGGAGGCGAGCTTGAGCAGATTCAGTTTCTCCTCGATCATGTCTCGGTGCAAACCACCGAACGCTATATTGGCTGCAAGCAGCGTTTGAGAATAGCAGTGAACGACAGACTTGGCATCGAACCCGGGTGAGTCGTTCACTCAGCAACTGGTCGCGAAGGCGACTTTCCGATCAAGTGCTTCGCGATCGAAGCTGGGAACCGAGTGCACGTGTCACTTCGGGGAAACACTGGCATTGGGCATGACCGACGCTCAGTGAGTGCTTTGGCTGGAGTCATTAATTGAGAGTGAGAGAATTCAGTTCGTGCATTGCCGGACTTCCAGGGAGGCGATTGAGCACGCGGATCTCCGCCGGCTCATTCTGCTTGCCATTCGTCCGCATTTCCCCTCACGCTCGTTATTCCTGATCCGAGGACTCACACAAATCTCGTGCTTCCAACAATTGTCCACATACAGCTCCGCCTTTCGGATGAGGACGACACCCGTATCGACTCCCTATACTCCGCGAACAGATGTACAAATCCCTGCCGCCAGGTACTTCCCCGCTTACGTCCTCTGTAAGCTAACTGGGCTGCTGACTGCATCGCAGGGAGATTAGGAGCAAGTCATGTCTTGGAGGATTCCTGCCCGCGCAGGGCTCGCAGGAGTAGTGTTGTTGCTTCTTACCAGCCCGCTGTCGGCGCAATTGACCGAAGCTACGCTCAAAGGCGTTGTGACGGACGCCGGAGGCAAAGTTATTACCGGCTCACCTGTTGAAGCGAAGAGCGAGGCCACGGGACAAACCCGCGATGGCGTGACGGATGATCGAGGCGCGTTCGTCATGCCCGAACTCCCTCCCGGCGTCTATGAAATTTCCGTCAGAGCACCCGGCTTCAAGACATTCGAGCAGAAAGATCTGCAGCTCAAAGTGGGACAGACCACCGAGCTCAACGTGCAACTGGAAGTGGGCGGGGGCAGCGAGGTCATCGAAGTCACTGCCGACCAGGCAAGAATCTCGGTGGGCACGGACGCTCGCCTCTCCGACACCATCGCACAGGATCAGCTCACTGACCTGCCGGTTGCGCAGCGGGACGTCACCGGCCTTATCCGTCTCAGCGCGGGCGCAACGGCCGTGCCCGGCAACGCCAGTTCCACCAAGCTCTCCAACTCACCCGTCGTGACCGTCAACGGCAATCGCTATCGCGGCAACAACTTTGTGCTTGATGGGTCGATGGACACAAATCCCAACAACACCGGCGAGCCTGCCATCGTGCCGACGCTCGAATCGGTGGATGAAGTCCAGGTGCAGACGGGCAATTTCTCTGCCGAATTCGGCCGCGGCAATGGCTCCGTCGTGAACCTGCGCACGAAGTCGGGAACGAATGAGTTCCATGGAAAGGCCTGGGAGTACGTTCGCAACGCCGACGCCAACGCAAGAAACTACTTCGCCACCCGTGGGACGCCCCTCATCTTCAATCAGTTTGGGGGAATCTTTGGCGGGCCCATCTTGAAGGACAAAACCTTCTTTTTCGCTTCGTACGAAGGCACGCGCAATGCCTCAGGCCAGGCATTGCAGTTCCAGGTGGAGACGCCGGAGTTTGCCAACTACATCCTCACCACGGCGCCTTCTGGCGTCGCAGCGGGCCTGCTAAAATCTCATCCCGCGCCGGCCCCGCTAACCGGAACCAACGGACAGAAGTACTCGGGCGAAGTCGACTTCACTCCTCCGGGGCAGAGCTCGCCGATTCCGGAATTGGCAACCGCCGCCGCCGTCGTCCTCCGCGACTACACAACCATCGATCAGTACCTGGGCAGGATGGATCACTCCTTCAATGGAGGCAAGGACAAGGTCAGCGGCCGCTGGATCTCTGAAAACGAGTACGACAACGGTGGATACAGTTCGCAGCCGGCCACCTTGGGCGAAGCAGTTCGAGGTTATCTGGGGCCCTTCAACGGCTTCTTCGGAGACGCCAATCTCGGCCACGTGCATGTGTTCAACAAGGTGGTCAATGATGCCCGCTTCTCGTTCCTCGTCGTCGACACCGAGGTGGGAAAGAGCAATGCGGTCGTTCCACAGGTCACCATCACCGGAATTACCGCACCGTTCGGCGACATCTTCAAAAATGGAACTCGCCTCCGCACCTATGAGTGGCGCGACACTGTGAGCATCCAGCACGGCCGGCATTTGATACGTGCAGGCGGCGAATTCAGAAAAATCTTCAAGGGCATCTCTCTTTCTCCTCCAACCGCCGGGTCGTTCTTCTTCAGGACGGCGCTCGACTTCGCGCAGGATAATCCCTTCTCACAGACACTCACTGTTAACCCGTACACCGGCATTCCCACGGGGTTTCCGCGCTATTTCACCGTGTATGAGAGCGGCTTTTTCTTTCAAGACGATTGGAAACTCAATTCGCACCTCACGCTCAACCTCGGCCTTCGCCACGACTACTTTGGCGCCGCCTCCGAAAAGCACGGCTTGCTTTCGTCGTTCATCCCCGTGGGTCGTGTGAAGCGGTTGTACACGCCGGAGAAGCTCAACTTCTCTCCGCGCGTCGGACTCGCCTATGACCCGTTTGGCGACGGCAAGACTTCGATCCGTGCGGGCGCAAGTCTCGCATTCCAGCCGCACCACGGTCAGTCGATCGCTGGCGCGCGCGCGCTGCCTCCCGATGCCATCCAGGGTGTGCTCAGTCCCGCACAGGGCATTGGAACGCAAATCCTTTATGGAATTCCCGTGCCCCTCAATCCGGCGCAATTCGCGCGCGGCTTGAATGCGCAAGGCGGAGTCCCGGGACTTCAGATCACCGGCTTCATCGTGAACCCTACGATCAAGACCCAGTACAGCGAAAGCTGGTTCCTGAACGTCGAGCGCGAGTTTGCCAAGAACTGGGTTGTCGAATTCGGCTACGTAGGAACCAACGGCGTGAACCTCGAGCGCCTCGATGACATCAATCGCGTCAAAAATGATCTCCTGAATCCGGCGCATTTCGGCAAGCTGCGCCGCATCAATTCAAATTTTGGCACCCTTACCTGGGTGACCAATGGCGTCTCGTCCAGCTACAACGCGGGAACCGCCGAGGTGCGCCACAACATGGGCCAGAACCTCACGCTTCAGGCGAACTATCGCTTCTCGAAGTGGCTCGACACCGACTCAGATACGCAGCCCGGCCAGTTCACCGACAGCTCCGAGCCTGCCAAAGGGGCAGAGGAAATCAAGTGCCTGCGTTGCGAACGTGGTCATTCCATGTTCGATATTCCGCAGCGTTTCACGGCATCGGTCACATGGGCGCCGAACCCGATGAAACAGCATAGCCTGTTGGCGGCCGTTGCCGACCACTGGGAACTTTCGACCATCACTGCCGTGCAGTCCGGTCGCCCCTTCTCCGTATGGAACGGCGCTCCTTCCAACCTGAAATGCGACAACAACGGGACCCTCACCGCGGTACCTTCCAGCGGGGTCTGCTCTGCAGGCACGCTCGCGAATATCGGGGGCGATTACAACTTGGACGGCGGCGGCGCCATCTTCAGCGGCTACTATGATCGTCCTGACGCGCCCGCGCGCGGCGATGTTCCTTCTTCTTTCAAGCAGGGCCGATTCCTTGCCGGCTTGTTCGATCCTAATGTCTTTCCCACGCCCGCAATGGGACAAGACGGAACCCTGGGACGCTTCACCTATCGCGGGCCGCACCAGATCAACGAAGACCTCGCTCTGGCGCGCCGCTTCTCCATCCAGGAACACGCGCAGGTGCAGCTTCGGCTGGAAGCGTTCAATGTGATCAACAAAGTTAACCTCTACCTGCCCAACTCCGATCTTTCCCTGGCTCTCAAGTCCGACGGAACTTACTCGACGACTTCGATCTTCGGCAAGTCCACACGTGCATTTGATCCTCGCACCTTGCAGGCCAGCGTCAAATTCAGCTTCTGAGGGGGAACATGAAGACCACCACTCGATACGTCGTACCTCTTGCGGCACTCCTGTGTTTCTCGCTATCGCCAGTGCATTTGTCGGCAGCGTCCGATCCGGGAAACATTCCCACGGTCTCGCTATCGGATCTCCAGGACCAGGCACGGAAGAGAATCACCGCGACCGCCCGCGTCTCGCTCGCGCCGGAATCCGCTGAAGCATTCAACAGCATTGAAAGCCTCGAACCTGCGGGCAGCGGTCATGTCCCGAACTATCTCCGCGCCATGGCTTCGATGCCCGGTGTTCCTGCTGCTTTCGCTCACGTCATGAAGACGCTGCTCTACGGCGGCGACATTGAACCCGAAATCAAGTTGGGCATGGGCCTGCGCATGGCCCAAATGCACGGTAGTCCCTATGTGGTGGCACACATGGAGCGGTACCTCCGCACCACCGACAAGGGACGCGAAATCCTTACTGCGCTCCAATCCGGCAAGTTCGAAGCGCTGCAACCGGCCGACCGGCTCGCGCTACGGTACGCCGAAGGGCTTACGCGCGGCGTCCATGGCGTTAGTGATAGCGAATTCGCGCAAGTACGTGGCTATTACAACGACTCGCAGATCGTCGAGATGACCATGACGGTCTGCGTTTTCAACTACCTCGATCGTTTCGCCGAGGCCCTCAATCTTCCGGTGGAAGCGTGGGTGCTCGATTCTCCCGCCATCGAGCCACAGGTCGCCTCTGATCCTCCTGCCGCTCGCATAGGCCTCATCTCCGATGCCGAGATGAAAGCCACCAGCGACCGGCTTGCCGCCATGAAGGATGCAAAGAATCCATCCAGCAGTTGGGGAATCGGCTTCGCCAATTCGATGCGGGCGCTTCTGCGCTGCCCCGATCTTGCTGATGCCTGGATGACCTTCGGCACCACGGCACGGCAATCGTGGGTCATCAGCCGCGAAGTCCAATTGCAGGTCTCGTTCGCGGTTTCGCTGGCCAACGGATGCCGCTACTGTACGCTGCATCAGGTGCTCGGCTTGCGCAAGCTCGGCGTCTCCATGAACAAGCTCATGGAGATGAAAAAGGACGATGACGTCCTCACACCCCGCGAGCGCGTCGCCGTTCTCTTCGCCCGCAAGCTCGCTCGCGATCCTACCTCAATGACGGATGCTGATTACCAGAATCTTCGCACGGAGTTTGGCGAACAGGGCGCGCTGGACGTGCTGATGCAGACGTGCAGCTTTGCAGGCTTCAACCGCTTCACTGATGGCCTGCGGCTTCCCTCCGAAGATGCTGCCGTCCAGACCTATCGCGAGGTGTACCGCACAGCCCAGACGAGCACCTCGTCCCTCCAGTAAAGCCCTGATCCCTCGCCACGGCGCTACCTCCCCGTTGCGAGATCGGCATTGCCCTCGAGGATGCGTACGCTGGGTTTCACCGCTTTCACGGCGATAACACAGGTTCAAATCCCGTCCGGAACGCCAATATGAAATCAATAAGATAGCTGAGTTTCGCCTTGCATTCGTGGGTGCAAAAACGACACGATTCGGTGTCCTTTTTGCACCCAAATCCATTGCGTTGAACGTCTACAGGGAGTCCTGTGAGCTGGTAGATGTCGATTGTGGAACGGAGCGACGAATGCCGCAATAGCTCCTGCATGACTTTGAATTCCGTTCCGACACTCCTCAGAAGTGTCGAGTAGGTATGCCGGAAGGTGTGGCAGCCGATCCGCTTCTTGATCCCGATTCTCTCCGCAACAGGTCGAACAATCCCGCGGAGAATTGCTTGTCCCCAATAGGGATGGCGTCCGCGATGATGCTCATTGGCGAATACCCAGTCATCGGGTTTGCGATACCGGCAGCGGTCTCGCCACTGCGTGAGTGCCTCGGCTAGGATTGAATGGACTGGCACCGGTTTCTGAGAAGCCTCAGTCTTGCAGCGACCGACTATGCCATAGGCGATCGAACGCGTCACATTCATGGTGCCTTGGGAAAAATCGATGTCGCCCCCACTTGAGCGCAAACAGTTCACTTTGGCGCAAGCCGGTTGAGGCTGCCACGAGAACCAGAGTTCGTTCTCGAAGATCAAGATGATCCAATAGGAGCTTGATTTCAGCAGGGATGAGGACATTGGGAGCGGTCCGTCTCTTGGCGCTCTGGCGAACGAGCTTGATGGGATTGCGATCAAACAGCTCGTATCGCCAAGCATGATTGAAGAGCACCGACATCAGGTTGCGGATTTTGGCGCAACTGCTTCTGGCCAGCGGCAGACCTCGGAGCCAAGATTCGACCTCGATCGTTCGCACCTCGCCGAGTTCGTAGTTTCCCCATCGCGGAATGATCCACTTTTCCAAATTGAACTCATAATTCCTCCTCGTGGAATAACTGCGCCAGCTGTCATCCTGCGCCAATTCGCGATACTGGAAGTGCTCGCCCAGTTCCGCAATTGTCATTGCTGCTGGTTTCACCGGCAGATCGCCGGCGCTGGGCATTGCGAGTATGCCGGCGGCGATCCGCCGGGCTTCAACAGCATTTGAATACTGGTCTACTGTCCCGATGACTTTTTTCCGATAGACGCGCCGTCCGTTCGCGCCTGTCTCTGACCATCGAAACTGCCAGACATCCGAACCATGTTTGTTGAAATTTCGGTGGAAGTTTTCGGGCGCTCTGCCATCGCCTGTAATATTTCATCGGCTGTCGGAGGCGGCATGCAACCGATGGCTCATGCCATCATCCGCTATGCTCTGGTTTGGAAGTCACTGCCCCAGATGTCTGTTCGTTGATGAGTTTGCACAGGTAGTTTTGTCCACCAGCGGCAATCTCCTCCGGACTGACACATAAATCTGCCCATAGCACTCCTGGGCCGTCTTTTTCCTGGGGCGAATAACCAAATCCTTCGATCATTAGGTATCCGGTGTAGGCGTTCCTTCGGAGAGCAGCAATGATTGCGGAAAAGTCCACATGCCCTTCGCCGAGTAATCCACGATCGTTTTCGCTTGCATGAAGATGTTTCATATATGGTCCGAGCGACTCGACGGCCTCAGCTATGTTGCGCTCTTCAATGTTGGCGTGGAATGTATCAATCGTCACCCCGATCCGTGCGTGATCGACTGCCTCGCACAGCGCTTTAGCTTCTCTTGCGGTGCGCAGGAAGAACGTCTCAGAACGATTGACAGGTTCGATGGATAGGCTCACCTGGCAGGCATCCAACGTTTCTGCAACCGACTGAAATGCCTCGACGGAGGTGCTGCACGGATTTCGTTCTGATAGCGGCATCGGGGCTGATGGGATTGATACCGGGAGGCAGGATTGCGCAGATTGTGCACTCCAAATCTGAAGACGCGAAGGCGCGGCGGATTTCAGGGACGGCGAGATCAGCGGGATCGAACATGGCGATCTCGAATCCGCTGAAGCCCATCTCCTTCACTTTGGGAATGAGTGGAAGATGCTGTTGATCGAACTTCGAAGTCCACGCGAATGCACTTACGCCAAGTTTCATCGTTTTCCTCTACTTTGTTGGTTTCATTCTGGACACGGTGAGAGCTTCGAGAATTGCACCCAACCCTTCGGCTCCCACAAGAATGCCGGTGCGGGGATCAAGGGTGGGATAGATGCGGGCCGCAAATGCGCTGCGTTGATCGACGAATACCTCCAGAACCGACTCGTCAAGGAAGATGTCTAGTGCTAGCGTGTCCGCAGTATCAGGAAAGTAAGTGGTGTCCAATGTGTCCCTTTTCACCAGGGGATCCAGACTCGACTGGTTTCTGTCCAGAATAAGCCTGCCCATGTCCCAGTGATAGCGAAGGTCGGTGTGTTCGCGCCCATCCGGCGAAGAACGGAGACTCAAGATGAAGGACTGCGAGTCTCCACGCTTGAAAACAGCTCGGAGTCTAAGACGTTTGCCGGAAGCTTGCTCCACGGGCTTGATCGCACCCAGAGCGATGCCGGAAAGTGAGATAGCGGGTTCACTCCACTTCTCGATTCCTTCATACGGCGACTGGTGTAGGCGCCCGAGCGGATCGGCGGTGATGAGCCTTGGCAGGGAGTACAAATGAGCCCAGCCGGCCCGCCAACACTCCTTCGGGCTGCGCTCATCGGGGATGATACCCATAGTGAGAACGCGGCCGTCCTCGAGGAAGTACGGAGTGGGACTGAGCAAATGGTTGAAAAGTTCGAGGCGCTGCGGGTAGAGGGAGTGCGGAGTGAAGGTTTCGTCCTTCCAGGTCCCCACCCAATAAGAGGCTCGGCCGGGAACCTCGCAGACGATCAGCGCGTGCTGCTCCCCGACCTTGATGAATACCGGCATCTCCCAGAACACGCCGGAGGTTTCGCGATCTCCGACAAGCAGCGGCTTGCGATATTCCCAGTTGACAAGGTCCTTAGAATGGTAAAGCAGCGCGGTTCCGCCTTTTTCTTTGATTGCCGAACCGATGATGAGGTGGTAGCTCTCGCCCTCGCGCCACACAAACGGATCGCGGAACTCCGGAAATCCATGCCCTTGCGGCGGCTCGGGGATAACGGGGTTCCCGCGATGCTTGGTGAAATGGATGCCATCTTCGCTGAGCGCGAGGCAGATGCTGGATCGATGTCCATCACCGCCGGTGTAGAGGATCGCTAGTTTGCCTTGGTGTTCGATCACGCTTCCTGACCAGCATCCCTCGCTGTCAGGCCCCGGTTCAGGCGACAGCGCCACCGGCATCTCAGTCCATCGATAGAGATCTGGACTCGTCATGTGGCCCCAGTGGATGTGGCCCCAATAAGGTCCATTCGGGTTCTTCTGGTAGAAGAGGTGATACTGGCCGCCCCAGTGAATGAGCCCATGCGGTTCGTTTGTCCAGGCGCGCGGTGGCAGCGCATGATAGGCCGGCCGATGCGGATCATCCAAACACCATGCGTTATTAATCTGCAGATCCGGCGGACTGCCCGGTCGTGATTCTTCGACGAGTCGCCCAAGATCACTCTCAGAAGGAGCGCCATCGAACACACACACATCGCGAAGCAATCCATTCAGCACGCCGGTTGGAAACACGCCGGCGATGACTTCGCACTGCGGAGATTTCCCCAGCGTGATGTCCACATGGTGCGCAATGCGGCTGAGTTGATTCGTTCCCGCCTGGTGACCGCAGGCCTGGCCATTCATGTAGAGAGTCGTGCCTGTCTGATCGGCGACCACCACAAGGTGATGCCACTCTGATTTGGGAAGAGGCTGCATCGATTTGCAGGAACCGGAGTTTTCGCCCAATCGCGTTGTAGCGATCAGGTATCCGCATCGATCCACAGCGAAACTTATCTCGCCATCAGGCCGGCTCTCCAGATGAACAATGGCCGCTTCATTAACCGGGTAAGACTCCAGTGCCAGCCATGCCGAGATGGACTCGGAGCCGCTGCTGATGGCAATCGCCCCGTCTTGTTGCGTGATCCATACCGAGTACCCATCCAGCCGGAGCGCGCGATCCTTGCCGCTTCCTACCCAGATCGCGTGGCCCGTGCGAGACGCAATAGGATCGTCGACGCCGCTGTTTTGTTCCCTCGCAGTATCGCCGCCATCATCAAGCTTCCAGCAAAGCATGGACTTCCAGGTGCCCTGTGTCCACGCTAACCTGGGCTGGACCATCCCAGCGCATGCCACCAAACTTGATGCCCTCAGAAATGCTCGGCGGGAAACGCCTGCCTCCGTTACGTTCTCCCGTGAATCCTCGTTGTCAGTCAACTTCAACCCTCACTTATTAACGAATGTTTCTTTTGTGTTCTCATGCGAGTAGGAAGTTTCTCAGCGCAGCCAATCGTTCACGCTTTGAGCAGGCGAAGCTGCAGTTGTTCGAGAGTCTGCCCCTTAGTCTCCGGATAGGTAAGCAGCACGACAACGAACTGCAACGCGGTCATCACAGAGAAGAACACAAACGGCGCACCTCGCCCCATGTTGGTCGCCACAGTCGGAAAGATCAATGCGATGCAGGTGTTCATGATCCAGTGGCTGGCATTGCCGACGCCCTGGCCTTTTGATCGAACGTGATTGGGAAAAACTTCGCCGATGTAGACCCAGATGACTGCGCCTTGCGAAAGCGCGAAGAAGGCAATATAGGTGACCAGCAGCCACACCAGCGCCCACTGATGCGAATTCGTTGAGAAGATCCAAGCCACCCCACCGAGGCAAGCAGCGGTTCCAGCGGCGCCGATCAACAACAGCGTCTTCCGCCCGACTCTATCGATCACCGACATGCCGACCATGGTGAAGATCAGATTGGTGAACCCGATGGCGATGGCCTGCTGATCGCCCGAAACCTGGCTGAAGCCTGCCGCCGCAAAGATGTTGTTGAGGTAGTACAGAATGGCATTGATACCCGCCAGTTGGTTGAACGCACCGATAGTAATGGCGAGGAAGAGTGGGTAGCGATACTTCCAGCGGAAGACCGGTTCATGCGACGTGGCGTGCTCCTGATCGAGCGCTGCACGAATCTCCGCCAGTTCTCCCTCGGGATTCGGCTCGCCCATGAGCCTGAGGATCTCCAGCGCCTCATCGATCCGGTTCTTGGACGCCGACCATCGAGGGCTGCGCGGAATACCGAAGAGCAGTACAAGAAATCCGAATGCCGGGACGGCAGCGATGCCAACCTGCCAGCGCCACTCCATTGCGCCGAGGTGCATCAGCCGGATCAGGTAGTTGGAGGTATAAGCCACAAGGATTCCGAAGACCACGTTGAATTGAAAAGCCCCTACAAGTCGGCCACGCCATTTTGCCGGAGCGAGTTCCGCAATGTAAACAGGCCCCAATACCGACGATGCGCCAATGCCAAGACCACCGATAAAGCGGAAGACCATGAGAGACGGCCAGGTCCAAGCCAACGCGCTGCCAATCGCGGAGACAACGTACAGGACGGCAGTGATGCGCAAGGTCTCGCGCCCGCCCAACTTCTGACCTACGATGCCAGCGCTGAACGACCCCACAACGGTCCCAATAAGCGCAATAGCCACTGTCCATCCCTTACCGTAATCGCTGAGATGGTAGAGCTTGACGAGTGCGTCGAGCGCTCCGGAGATGACGACTGTGTCGAAACCGAAGAGCAGACCTCCCAGGGCTCCCGTGAGCGTCGCCTTCATAAGTTTGGAATTGGGTCGCATTCTAACTTCCCTCAAATTATGGATTCAGGATCAGTACTGCCCTGCCCTGCGTTTCAGCGTCCAGACATCCAGCGCGATCACCAATGGCGACTTACCCGCGGCATACACTCCGAGTTCCCGATCGACTGTACGAGGATAGATCAGGTCGGTGATAGTCACGAGTCCGTTGTCGGCAAAGAGCTCAACGGATGAACGGTCGAGAAGGATGTGCAGACGAATGCGCCCGTTCTGGACGGCGATCGGGGCTTCATGCTTTGCGGCAAATGTCGGACCTACGATGACATCCCCGGAGTGAGTGCGATCCACGTAGACATCCCTCCACGTTGCGTCGTAGCCCACACGCGTTCCGTACGAGGAGCCCTTGCGTACAACGAATCCGAAATCCTGTGAGTCTTCTAATTGCAGTTCTGCGTCGATCTCGATTGTCTCGGGCCAATCGCGTCGCGACAGCATTGATTCAACATCCGCCCAGGTGGCCATGCGCATTTGGACATGTTCATCCCGCAATGCTTCCATCTCTTTCGCGGGAACCTGGGTCAAGCGAATGCCATCTCTTGTCTGAAGCAACCCCAACGTTCGAGGAGACGTCGTCTGCCCGCGCCAAGGGCTGGTGGGCAGCTTATCGGCATACTTCCAATTGTCCATCCAGGCGATTGCGATGCGGCGACCATCGGATGCAGGGATGTTCGACCATGTCTGGGCTGCATAGAAATCGCTACCGTAATCAACCCACAAAGTTTGATTGGGGGGATTGTCGTCAATGAACTTCGTTCCATCGAACTCGCCAACAAAATACTGCGTGGCGGAACCGCCGGCGGGGCCATTGTCGCCAATGCCCAACTCGAGCACCCACTTCTTCTGCCCGGCCGTATTCGCAACCGGTAACTGGAACAGGTTTGGACATTCCCAATTCGGCGCGCCATTGGCGCCGGCGGGGCCGAACTCGCTGAGCTTTGTCCAGATTTTCAGGTCGGGTGAAGAAAAAAAGAGGACCTTGTGCTTCAGAGCAAGCGAAGCCACCATCACCCAACGCTTCGTCGGCTCGTGCCAAAACACCATCGGGTCGCGGAAATCGGATTCGTGAAGATCAAGGACCGGATTCCCTTCGTAGCGGCTCCACGTGCGTCCGTGGTCGATGCTGTAGGCGGCGTTCTGCGTTTGCAGTCCGTTTCCGGTGTAGATGGCTATAAGGGGCGAAATACCGTTTTTGCCGAACCCGCTGGTATTCCCTGCATCGAGCACGGCGGATCCAGTAAAGATTGCAATGCCATTCTCATCTTTGAGAGCCACGGGGAGTTCTTGCCACGAAACAAGATCCTTGCTCACCGAATGGCTCCAACTCATGTGGCCCCACTGATCGCTGAAAGGGTTGTACTGATTAAAGAGGTGGTACTCGGAACCGTCGAAGACAAGTCCGGCCGGATCGTTGATCCAGTTCTTCTCCGGGCTGAAATGAAATGTCGGACGATAGATCGTTGCATTGGGTTGCTCCTGCGCGTTGGCCGCAACCGAAACGGAACTGGAACTGCAGAAAGAAACAGCACAGGCGCAAGCCGTGATCTGGAACCAGGCTCTCAGTCGGCACATCTTGGCTACCCCAAAGTTTGAATCCGGGTCGCAACTCCATCGCTGGTAATCCGAACTCGAACAAACTGCATCAGGTGAGATCAGCGGAAGTCCAAAAAATGAGGGCAGATGCATGGAAACTTGCTATGCTTCCGCCCTCTCGGAGGCTGCAGGTCAAGGAGTCAGCGTCCGTGACCTGGATCGCTTAAAAGACAAACTTCGTGCTCAGCTGTACAGTGCGGGCCTGCGCCACGCCAGTCGCCTTGCCGAAGTTTCCAAACGGCTGCCCGGTGGTCGCGTCCACTCCGCCATCTGCAAGGTTGGTATCCCAACTTTGCAGATTGACGCGATTAAATGCGTTGTACATGTCGACTCTGAACTGGAGATTGGAGGACTCTTTGGAGAACCACGGAAGATTCATGTTCTTTGCGAGCGCCGCGTCGGTCTGCGCGAACCCGGGACCACGGAATGTGTTGCGCCCCAGGTTGCCCTCGTGCCCGGCCGGCACTCCGCTTGCGTCTACCGGCAGCGGGAAGTCGGTCGTCTTGAAGGTTCCCTTGAGGAACTTTGAACGGCTCAGGCCCTTCAGGGTCGCTCCGAATGTCGGCCTGTTGGGCAGGTCATAGTTGAAGCCGTCAAGATTGAAGTCGTCCTGCGGCCTGCTGCTATACACCGTCGCGGGGAATCCGCCCATGAGCGTTCCCATGGCACTCAACTGCCATCCACCCACGATGTTCTTCACAAGGCTGTTTCCGATTCCCGGTGTCGGAATCTTCCATAGGCCGTTGTAGGTGATCTGCTTGGCAATATCCTGGCTCGACAGCCCCCGTTGTGCGCTCACATTGTAGGCATCGATCACCACGGAATATTCGGCGCCCTTTTGCTGCCCGGGAACCGTACTCATGAGATCGATAGTTTTCTGCGCGGTGAACGCGACCTGGAAACTGTATCCGGCGTTGAACGATCTGCGAATATAGGTCGTAAACCCGTTGTAGCGCGATCCATCACGATTGGTCGCATAGTTGATCGATGCAAAGTATGGGTTCGGCCGCGGCCCGAGCGTCTCGGTAAAGCCGCCGCTCCCGTTATTGGTGATCACATTGATTCCATCCACGCGGTTCATGTTGGTGATCGAGTACTCGTGAATTCCATTGGAGTGGATGAAGTCTGCTTCGGCGATCCAGTTAGACCCAAAGCCACGCTGCACCCCCACGAAGAAGTTCTCCATGTAGGCCATCTTCAGGTGAGGATCG
>WNGK01004858.1_pt1 | contig 14318 bp, 15 predicted proteins | sample 5400601 | NCBI WGS metagenome assembly WNGK01 (sample SAMN13153376, study PRJNA577476) | soil metagenome | isolation source: 60 cm soil or saprolite under Garry oak tree replicate 1 | place: USA:California | collected 2016-06-15 | reverse complement strand
AAACGCCTCAAGGATGGTACACATATCAGGCTGCCTTTTCGCATGGCAAGCCGTTCTATGGAAATTCGGCAGCAAGTTTGGCCGTGGTAAATCGGAAGGAACATTGGCCGCCTCCGGCCAAACTTATCTTCCATTTGCACAAAGATCGGGCGATTTTATGCGTCAAAAGTGGCGAATTTATGGTCTTTCCGACAAAATCTATCACAAGAGGGAGCGCCGCTTCTTGTGAGAGGGCGTTGGGTGAGCAACATCTGGCGAAAAGAGGGAAAAATTGTGGTTGCAGGGTTTGTTTGCATTATTCTCCCAGCTCCTCAAGGGTGAGGTCGATGATGGGTATCTTGAGTGGGGCGGGTCGCATCCCATGCAGCAAGAGCAAAGCTCGTGTCGCCCTGAGTCTCACCTGGGAAGACGGATCTGCCCCGGACATTTCTTGCAAGGGAGGATAGAGTGAGGAGGGCACACGCTCACCCATGAGACCCAATGTTTCCAGGGCCGCGCACCGCACGTAGTACGTAGAATCAGTGAGCGCTGCGGCAACCGGCTCCACAGGAATGCGCAAGGGAATTTTGCCAAAGGCATCCAAAATGTTTTCGCGCACCGCAGCATACTCGTCAGAGAGGGCCTGGAGAAGCGGTTCAAGCGGGATCTGGTCCCCAAACCATTCCACCAACGAAATGCATCCATAAGAAGCGGCCGCGCGCACCTCTGGCTCAGGATCGCCGAGGGCCGCGAGAAAGGGCTCTGGAGGAACGCGTTGCTTGGTGGCCAGCAGGGTTTTGAGCGCCGCTTTGCGCACGTACTGCTTCTCATGCGTGCAGTAGGGCAACACAAACTCAAGAGGAATGCTCTGGGAGGGTCGCTCGCGCCACACCTCCAGCGCGGCAGTACAGACCGCTGGCTCAGGGTCGGCAAGCAGCGTCAGCAGGAGCTCGTCGGAAATACACTCCCCCCAGAGAGCCAGATCCCCGGTCATCGTCTCGCGCAGCCAGGGATGTTCCTCGGGGTCCAGGAGCACACGAAGGATGAGGTCAAGTGCTTCCTCTGCTTTTTTCACGGCCAGCGTATGGGCTACCTCCATCCGCAGAAAGACGGGGGATGACTCCCAGTCTTCAAGGACCGCCATCAGTGCGTCAATGGGCAATGGCGCTTCGATCTGGCACATCAGACCTAGAATGGCTAACTGCTCTCGCTCACTGGAAGTCGAGTTGAGTCGATCAAGCAGAAATTGGGCCTCGACCAAATCCAGGTACTCGTGCTTGCACAGATCTTCCAGCGCGTCCAGACGATGCTGGAGATCAGCCGACTGGCACTCTTGAAGCAAATGAAGATAGAACCAATCGTTCTTTCGCATGGATGGAGCCCTTTCTCTTCATTCCACGCAATTTTTTCCGAGCAAATATGCGCTCTTATTGTACCATATGAACGGGGTGGCTCATCCTGCATCTTACTGCTACCGCGGCCCTCTCTCTATCCATTCGGTCTATGTGCTGCGCTCCCTTATGATCTCTTCGTTTATAGAGAGAGACGAGCCACACGTAAAGGAATGGATATGAACAAGAAACAGCCAGCAGGAAAGCGCAAAGCATCTCCAGGAAAGAAGCGAACATCTCCCACTCGGAGCAGCCATCGCCTGACTCGTAACGACATGGCAGCATTAGAGCAACTAGATCATCTCCTGGAGCTGCAGCGTCGGCGCGAGCAACTCGCGGCGAGTGTCCCGCCCGGCATCGAGACGACACAGGAACTGCTCCCCAACGGCACGGTGCTCTATCACTTTGCGCATGAGGAACTAGGTGCATTGGGCGTTCTTCGCCTTGCATCGGTCTCCTTTATGGTTCCCCCTGGGATGACGCATGTGAGCGCGGAGATGGAACTATCCGACCCGGACACGGATGAGCAGTGGAACCAGAAATACACGCTGTTCAACGAGATGGTGACGGTGTGTGTCTCCGCGCTGCCATCCTCGCACACCATCTCATCGCCGCTCCCCTCGGTGGAAGAAGCCCGCGCTCAACGTCGGCTCTACCTGCGCTTCCTTGATTGTGAGCATAGTATAGCGATGTTCGCCCTGGCGAAGGGGTTATCTGAAGCTGAATATCAGCAGCTCCGCGCCGCCATCGAGACCGCCTTGATGACTGCCAGCCCGACGGACCGCATTGGTATCGGGCAGCGCTGGCAAGAGCTTCAGATGTATTGGAGCGACCTGCAAGCCCGACCAGAGATATAATCATTGCTCCAGGTGTGTGACGCCCTTGTTAGCGTCACAATTGCTGACCAGGCTGCCAAATGTGACGCGGAATCCACCGTCATCGCTGCGTCTGTTTTCGCTTGACGGCAGAGATAGACTGGAAAGCACAAAGCACTACAGGAGAGGAGAGATTGCACCGATGGCTCGCCGTTCCTCACCCGAGCAGGTCTACCAACTGGATATCCGTCTGATGCGCATCGACCCCCGATCTGGCGGCACATCCTGGTGTCGGACCAGATCACGCTTGCTGCCCTGCATTACCTCCTGCAGGTCGTCATGGGTTGGGAGCATTCCCACCTCTACCAGTTTCTCGTTGGCGAGGTGCGCTACGGGGAGCCGGACCCGGAGTATGAAGACGACATGCAGAGTGACCGGCGGGTCCGCCTCCGGGACATTGCTCGGGAGAAGGGAGCCAGCTTCCGCTACGAGTATGATTTTGGGGACGGCTGGTTGCACCTCATTACGGTCGAAGACCTCTGGCCCCGGACAGAGCAGGACATCGTTCCACGCGCTCTGGATGGTCAGCGCGCCTGTCCGCCCGAGGACTCCGGAGGTATCGGGGGGTATGAACACTTGCTGGAAGCACTGCGGGACCGGCGCCATCCTGAACACCGGGAGTTGCGCGCCTGGGCGGGTAGGCATTTTGACCCGGAACTATTTTCCGTGCAAGCGGTCAACTCAGCGCTGGCACTGCTCGTGGCGCTCGGCGTAACCTCCTGAAGTTTCCTTGAATAAATAGACAGCACAAAATGGATGAAATAAAATATGATCTGCGGAAAAGGAGGAGGGTAAAATATGAGCATTGCTATTGATAGAGATACAGTGAAGATGTGGCGGGAACACGGTGAAGAAGCGATACGGTCGGTCCAAGAGATTGAACAAAGGAGTTATGAGGAGAGCAGGGAAAAGCTTGCAGCGCGCTTCCGCGAACAACTCGATGAAGCCGCTCAGCGACGAAACCTTATCCTGCCCCATTCTCATGCACGCTCTGTCCAGGACATGGAAGCTGCGTATTACCATTGGTGCCGGGCAAATCTTCAGCCGCTTCTCATCATCAATCACACCGTGAACAAGCATATCTGTAAGATCGAGTTCTATCTATCAGAGACCGTTACCCCGCATGGGGAATGGAACATTTGGTGCCCTGATCTTGATAAGCACGACGAACGATTTCACTTGATGATGCTCCTATGTAATGAATGGAGTTTGAGCGAGGGGCATGTCAATCTGCGCCAGGTGCCAACGAGAAGTGTTGAGGAAGTCGCACGCGAACTGCTGGCCTTCTATGATCGAATGTACGAGCAGCATCGGAAAGTGATAGAGCCGCTGTTGGCTGCATATGATAAAGAAGGAGCGTAGGGGCTCCAACACTAGTATTCTCTACAATCCTACGTTGCCGCCAGGCGACCTATGCTTTGTCCCTGGTGGCCGAGACCTTGATTCTCAGCCCAGTTGGAAATGGAGAAACCATGGCGAAGAATGCGCAGCAATCGGCCAGCCTCCAAGAGCTGATCGCGCAGCACCAGCTCGTGCAAGGTGATCCATGCCCCGCCTGTGCCTGTGAATTGTATCGCACCACTATGTACCAATGGCCCAAACCGGTGTGCGTGCGCTGTTACCCACCGCGAGGCTATCACGAGTGGAGCGACCAGGTTGATGCCCTCTATCCGAGAAAGCGTGCCTCCTAGATCACGCGGCTCTGCTCTTGTGACGGCTAATCAAACGTCACAAAGCGCGGTCAGGCCTACGAGTGTGACACCCGATCTGCTGTCATATGTTGCCCTGCTCGGAGCTATCCAACTTGTTGACCCGATATCACTCAACCACCTTGCGACTGTGGGCAAGGCAAGGAAACTGTCCCAGTAGCTTTGCATTTTACGAGCAAATCGTGCTATACTTGCCGCAGCAATTCATCAGTTTTTTGCATTGCCTCCAACAAACAGAAACTATGCAAAAGATGGTAGAGAAGTTGGGAAATCGATGTGGCACTCGCATCTCTGTGAGTTATCTGCTTCCCTGTTCGGGACTCATTTGCTCTGTTCTCTCTTTTCATTGCACTAACCATAGGAGAAGCTCATGAATGAGTGTAAAATCAGTAAATTTTCTACGGTATCCTGGTGGCAAACAACGCCTGCTTCGTTATTTGCGTTTTTATTTGCCTTTTCAGCCATCGATTCAAGGTAGATTTGTTGAGCCTTTTGTAGGAGGAGGAGCAGTTTTTCTTGCCTTAGAGCCGCACCAGGCTGTTTTATCGGATATCAACGAGGAGCTTATTGACTTGTATCGCGGCCTTCAACACTATCCGGACCGTATCTGGGATCTCTTTCAAGCTTTTCCTCCTACGAAGGAAGCTTACTATGAGATACGTAATGCAGGTGTTGATCAGTTGGATCTTGCTTCGCGAGCGGCGAGGACTCTGTATCTGAGCAGGACATGCTTCAAAGGTATGTGGCGACACAATATCCATGGGCAATTTAATGTTGGGTATGGAGGGCAGGATAGACGTTGGGTGATCGGCAAGGAAATGTTGTTAGAAGTTTCTAAAAGGTTGGCCAGCACAGAATTACGCGTCAGCGATTTTGAAGCTGTCGTGGATTTGTGCTTAAAAGAAGATTTTCTATTCATAGACCCACCCTACCGACCAGGCGAACGCGAAATATTTCGTATGCACTACGCCTACTGTGCATTTAGCTACAGCGATCAGGTAAGATTAGCATATGCTCTTGAGCGCGCGACCCATCGGGGAGCGCGATGGGCTATGACGAACTCTTCCCATCCAGATATTGTGTCTTTATACCAGCACCATCGAGTTGTTCCTCTCCCGAAAGGCACTGGCAAGCAGCCCGGCATTATCACCCAGAATTCGGGCGAGGTTTTAATCTGCAATTACGAGGAGAAGTCGGAGTGAAAGCGTTTTTTGAAAAAGCTACTATGCAGCACCATCCGTTGCGTGCTCTGGAAGTGTTCCTTGAACAGGAGCAGGCGAACGAGCAGGCCAAAAACTATGAGTCGCTAAGATTCGTTGGCTATGTTCTTGAGATTGGATATGAGACTGCTACCATTATCACATCCGATCCGTTCAAGCTTGCTGTTGGCGGGGTCCCGCGCAATTCCGTGCTCATTATGGTGCCGTCGAGCCTTGAAAAGCTTCCCTGGCATTTTACCTTACTGCGCGTCTTGGAATCTGCGCCAACTCCCTTATCAAAAGAAGTCCAGCAGACCTACTTCGAGCTGCAAAAAAAGTCCATGCCTGAGCTGGATATTTTTACACAGAGTGAACTGCAATGGGGAGCCCTCAACACGGAAGTGCTTGGCATGTTCTACCCACATCCTGAAAAACTCGATACCGTCGAGTTTTCTGGCGACTTGAACAACTTTGTCAGCGCGCATAAATATCGTGTGTATGCTCCTGATGACGCCCTTTTGGATCTGATTGTGAACTCAATGGTTCCTCTTGAGAATCGTAGGGACATAGGATATCTACGTCTTACTGAATGTCGTCTCCCACTGCCAAATAAGCCCCTCCCCAAAGTGAAAGTCTTCCTTTCTACAACGGATTTTCAGGGGACACGGACAGCCATGTTCGGCAAGACCCGCCTAGGGAAGAGCAACGTTGTCAAACTGTTGGCTCAAAGCTTGATCGAAACGACTGCTGAGACAAAAAATGTGGGCCAGTTGATCTTCGATATTGACGGAGAGTATGCAAACGATAACCCTCAGCATGGAAATCGCTCCCTCAAAAGCGGATATCCAAAGAGATGCTTTGTCTATGCAGTCACCCCGAAGGCAGCAACCGAATCTAAGCCGCTCAAGCTAAACTTTTATGAACAGCCCGACAGTGCACTTCTCATCCTCCGCAGCCTCTTGCAGGGAGATAAGAGAGAATCGATTTATATCCAAAGCTTTGCCAGCGTCAATCTACCCTCTTTGGAGGATGTAAACAGGCTAGACCGCACTGATGGCGGTTTTACCAGGGCACTGAGAAAGCTTCAGATCTTTTGGGCCATTCTGCATGAGGCTGGATATCCTGTCAACGAGCGGCGTCTCTTCCAGCTTGCCCCCCAGGGTACTCATACGAGCGCGAGTAAATTCGATCCTGGTTTCGCCGATAAGCTACGGACACTCGCTCACAACCTGCCCGCAGAATCCGCGCTCCCAGAAATTCAGAGCCTTGACGCATTGGTAATGGAGCTGAAAACTATCAACGAATTTCGCAGAAATAATCGGGGCAATAATAAGGCGCTGCAAACAAGCTCAGGTAACCAAGTTTTCGAGCCAGACGATATCACCCTATTAGACTTCCTAGACCCGGTATCGGGGTCAGGACCCTCAGTGATCAAAAAATACACACACTATCATGCAAGCAACGCAGGGGACTTTGTTGAGGAAATCCTCAAGCTTCTTGACGCTGGAGAGACAGTCATCCTCGATCTGGGAAACGCCGATCCAGAGATAATGACCTACTTCTCCAAACATCTCTCGACGGCGGTCTTCCGGCATCAGGTCGAAAAGTTTAGCAACAGTAGGCTTGGAGAACACTATATCCAGGTGTACTTTGAAGAAGCACATAACCTTTTCCCCTACCAAGAAGACCCGACAACCATTTATAACCGATTTGCGAAACAAGGCGCGAAATTTCATATCGGGATGGTGTATTCGACACAGTCACCGACAACCATCAGCCGAGATTTACTTGCGCAAACCGAGAATTTCTTTATTGCCCACCTGTCGTCACAGGATGAGGTGAATGCTTTAGCCAAGGTAAATACTGCTTACGAGAGTCTCAAGGACGATATCTTGCGGGCGAAGACCCCTGGATACGTAAGAATGTTAACGCGCTCACACCGCTTTGTGGTCTCTGTACAGGCGGATGAGTTTACCCCACCAACATAATTCAGAAAAGGATGCCTATATGCCATACGATGCAGGGAAACGTTTGCCAGGGGAACGCGCAAGCCGCTTGGGGCATCTAGAAGTGCTCAAGAGCAACTTGGTAAACAAGCTGTGTACAAGTTTCGAGTGCCCTGCCGATTCTGCCCCTTCTCCAGCTCTAGACTGGGAGGCGTTTCCATGTGAAGGAGAACCATTACCCATCGTGTTCGGTATCGATGGTTCCTTGCAAGTCATCCATGCCGACACGCCTCCGCAGAGAGACCTGGCTTTCGTGAAAACGGCGCTTCTAAGAATTGATCAGTTCGCACTCTCTCGAATAGATAAAGATACTCCTCATCCGTTTGCGCTCCGCGATGTCCTTTCACAGTCTGCGTTGTATCACTCTACCGTTTTTCCTCTGAGAAATGTCAGTATACCAGGGATGAACACCTACGACGCGATTCGTCAAATCATTTTTGAGTCCCTCAAAGACAGCTCTCTCGAGGGAGAGCCCTTAGAGACGCTAAAATGGTTGGTCTATGAGAAATGGGATGAGCGGCGAAAGGCCCTCCCTCCCTTCCAATGTCCTCATTGTGAACAAGATGTAGCAACGCTCCCCTATGATGCCGATGAGGGCATCTGCCCCAATTCCAGTTGTAGGGGAAAGCTGTTCGTGACAGATATGCTTGGGTTCCATCAGGAAATGACCATCGACTCTGCGCCTGATTCTATAGCAACAGCATATATGAATGTTCATGAGACTTTGCTTCTTTTCACGGGCATTCGTTTCTTCTGGGAGGGTCAGAGACAGTTATTAGCAACCTGCCTGTTTGTGAAGGATGGGCCTCTTTCAATACGTGCTCAATATTCAAAGCTTGTAGATCCTATTCGGCGTTTTCTTGTCTTCGCAAAAGGGCAGGGACACATGGTACATATTCTTGGTCAGGAGAAGACAGGAAAATTTGTGGATCATTTGCAGTTGGTGGGTAGGCAGGCACCTGTGAGATCCCTCTTTATTCCCAGCACAGTCTACGTGAGGGAACAGATCCAACATAGAACTTCTGGCGGGGATCCTTATGGTATGTACACGAACTACGGGGCGAAAGTCTTTGTAAAAATGAATGACTACCATCGGATGGTCCTGAATATTCCGACAGGAGCTTATAATAGAGAACCTACTTTGGCAGATCTCATTGGTGCAGACAGGATACTTGCAACACTTCCACAAATTCTAAGCAACCGTTATGAAGGTGCTTTACTTCCTATCGAGCTTGCTCACGGAGTGGCATCGCTCTCAACATATCCATCCGCTCCGATTCTCAAAATTTTTGCGGAGCAGGCAGTGAAAAGTGTATCGAAGCGATAAGTGTAAATCCCAACATTCTGCGGGGATGGAGATTGCATGCCATGCCTGATTCTGCATAATAGCGGCATAACATCGTCATAACAAGAGCAACCAGTCCCATAGAGGACCAATGCAGGAAGAGGATATCAGGAAGCGTGGTTGGCGGCTTCAACTTCTGATTATTTTATCTATTTATCACTACATCTTGGTTTGTATGCGTGTTTCTTCGTTATCAGAAAGGCTGGACATTTTCCACCTACGGCCTTTCCCTCCAGGCAGCAGCATGCATTGACGCTGAACAGGGAACCTTGTTCGACGAGATAGCTTGTGATTGCTGGCCAGCCGTCACAGGTTGCGCCGGCAGCCGCGTTTGTGACACCAGATCCACTGTCACGTACTGCGCCGCGGCCAGCCTCGGTGACGCCGGTGCTGCTGTCACACCATCAGTCGCCATAATAACGCTGGTGGTAGGGCATGTCGTTTGGCGGCGGATACTTCCCTACGCGAGTAGCAATAGCCTGCATGACGCGGAGTGTATTCAGCGCATCGCCGATCGCCCGGTGATATCCGCCCTCTTCAATCCCCAGTTCGGTGCAGGCCCATTCGAGCGGCTGATAGCGATAGTCGTTTTTGCCGTTGCTCCACTCCCCGTACCACCTGGCGTGGAGTTTCATGGCGCAGCGCCAGCGGGTTTTGTCGCTGATCGCCGCCGGGACAGGGAGCTGGAAGCGTTTCGCTGTCAGCAGGAGCGCCTGGCGGTCAAAGTCAGCGTTCCAGCTGTACACAGGAACATCCGTCGAGGTGAGCAACTGCACCAGGCTCGGCCAGACCTGTGCGAACGTTGGCGCGCTGGCGAGCTGGGCATCGGTGATGCCGGAGACTTCAGAGGCCTCGCTTGGCATGGCGATATCCGGCTTGCAGAGCGACTGATAGAGCACCTGGCCGTCCTGGTTCACTACGGCGACTTCGACGACCTGGAAGCCTCGGTGCTCCGGCTTCCCTGTCGTTTCCGTATCCAGCAGCAAGAAAGGCGTCCGTTGTTCAAAGAGCGCCTGCAGTTGCGCTTCTATCTGAAGCCTCGCATCGATCCAGCGAAAATAGATGCGGCAGGAAATGCAGTAACGATGCTTCTCGCCATTGCGGAGTGTATCATAGATTCGGTAATCGCTGTGTTTCTGGAGCCCACGCGCAGGATCTTCACAGCCGCAGCGCTCGCAGGTATGCTTTTTGGCGAGTGCGGCCCGTGCTTTGACGAGCGCGGTCAGTTGCTGGTCCGTTGCTTTTCGATGTAGCATACCGTTCTTTCCCCTTTCCTCTGAGGGCTCCGATCTTTAGAGACGCTTTCGCATCCGCTTCACACCCGGCTGCGGATGTTCAGGCTTCGGTTTTCATCGCCCAGCCGAGTCATGCTTATTGCTCGCTCTCTTCAGTGGGCTGATCAAAAAGACTCGGTTGGTCTTTATGTTTGAGGCGAAATTGCTCTTCCTGCTCAAGTTGCTTGATGCTTTTCTGTGGAGTAGGCAATTGCTCTGGCGGTGTTCCCCCCAGCTCGTTGATGATAAACTCTCGGACCTTGCGCCCCACCGTGAAGTGCGTGGCGTTCGCTCGCTCTTTCCCCTTGATGTTCCCACGTTTCATCGCGGCATCCGTTTGTGTCGCGCGGAAGATGTTAGCACCAAGCTCTTCAGACTCCATCCAATTGGAAATCTCTTCACCAGGTGCGAGTTGCTTCAAGGCATGGATGTCGTTCTCTACGAGTCCTCCATAGAGTCCCTGGTAACCGGAGTTTGCAAAATCAGCATGTTCCTGCGTCGTCCTGACCCCAGCCTCATGAGCGGTCTGGGCCAGCCTTCGATTATAGAGGCTGAGCTGGGCGCGGTAGATCAAGCGCTTTTCATCTTCTGACAGTTGGGCAAAGGTATCAGCGTCGGCCAGCTCCTGTCGGCGAGTTTGTTGAGCGAAATAGTCTTTTGCGAGACCCACGATCGGTTTGGCAGAATCCGAGCTGAGGACGATCATATAACAGGCATAGCGTGTCAATTCAACGTCTCGAATATCCGCCGCGCCGCCCCTGGCACCAACCTTGCGTTGTTTCGTCGTCTCGTGAAATTCTTGTGCCACTGGATGACCGTTAAACTCACATGCAATTTTGGCCTTGGCAATCACCTTCTCAAAGTTGTCCCAGTGACTATATCCCAGGAGTTTGAAAAGCTCTCTGGCCCTCCAGAACTCACGATTACCGTCCTCATGACGGATCGCATCGAAGGGGGAACTCACAAAATTCGGTTGATCATCCATGCCTCATATCCTTTCATTTTTTTGTATCTTCCCGATATCGGGAAGATATGCCAATCCGCTTTACAAGCCACTTCACAGACTTGGGAGTACTGTACTCCCAGGTGATTTGTCGCTCTTGCCTCACCGCTTCCAGCGGCTTTTGTTGCCGTGTGAAAAGAGCGCAGTCACCAGGCCGAGGACGACCTGGTCCCGTGGGACCAGTGCTTTCCCAAGCAGCGATTGTGGAGCAATCGTGAGATGCTCCATCGTGGCCCGTGTAAGCACATGGATCATGGCATCGCCCTGGAGGGCTTCGCTAAAATGATCCACCAGCTCATACATCTGGGCCTGCTGCTGCTCATCGAGCATCTCCCACTCCAAATGGGAGATCTCGGCCAGTGCGGCTTTCGCCAGTCTCTCTTTCAACGTCTGATTCATCGTTCTCTCTTCCTGTCACCGCATCCTGCCAAAACACATGCGCCTGGCCACGGCGACTGTCACACAAGCCGCGGCTCTCACCGCGACAAGGGGGCGAAGCCCGGTTTTTACCATCATGCAAAGGACTCCCGAACCTCGTGTTGCCTACTCATATGCTGACTGCTCGCGAGCGAGCGACCTGGTGTACCAGTCGCCGGTCATACCCTTTGCCAGCTCCTGGAAGAACTGCTGCCGATCAAGTTGTGCCTGCAAGTCGGCCAGGCGGAAGGTCAAATACTTGCCGCGCCGCCTGGTCTCGATGCCACTCCCCTTCACCATGTGATACAGCCTGTCATAGCCAGGAGCTGCGCGCCAACCCTTGATTGCTTCGGAGATCGTGACCCACTCGGTGTTCGTCTCATTCTGCACTGTCTTGCTCTTTCCTTTGCGCCCGCGCTGTTTCCAGCCGTCCCTGTTGTGCCTCTAACCAGAGCCGTGCTTGCTGGAGAAAACCGTCCAGCTCTTCTTCAAGCTCTGCCTTGATGGTATACGCGGCCTGCAATCGCTGTTCTAACTGTGCCTGAGCCTCGGGAGTCTGGAGCTGATACAGCCCCCTGCTCGTGGCGCGGACTGCGCGATGGTAGCCGCGGAGCTGTTGGATGAGCTGATCAAGCTCTTTCTCCCCCATCAAGATGGCTCCTCTGACCGGTCTTGGGCCATCCCCTTGAGCTTGTCGATGATGGCCTTGATCTCATCTTGGTAGCCGCCAAAATATTTGGGAATAAAGCCCACCATCTGTTCTCCCAGCGCCGGGTCGAGCTGATGCACGCCCAGCATGACGCGCATCGTCTCTTGTCCGAGTTCCTGATCCAGGCGAATCAGGCGCTGCAGCGCGATCTGTGCCATGCGCGGCGTGAGATGCTCCGGGGGCGCTGGGAGCACGAACAGGTTCAGGCTCTCGTTGACTAGGCGCGCAAATTCGCGTTCTTCCGGAGTCAGGTCCTCATCATCGTCATCATGGGTGCTCATGGAAACCTCCTTCTAATGAGCGGCATGCAGATGTGGCACGCTCTGCCAGCGACAGACGAGGCACACATGATAGCTGCCACCAAAATCAGAGCGTACTTTGACGCTGTCCCTGCCACAGATTGCACGCTCGCAGAGGTAGCAGCGCAGTCGTGCGGAAGCGGCGCAGGCTTTACCCGCCGGTTTAGCTGTGCAGCGAATGGCCGCCAGCAAAAGCGTTGCTTCCTGCCGGACCGCTTCGACCGGATAGTGCTCAGCGATCCAACGAAGCTTGCTTCGATCGTCGTCGTTGCGCGGCGGCTGCAAGGTGTAGCGCTCTCCCCTCAGTTTCACCACGGTCATGCGATGTCCTCCCTCTGCGCCCTTGTGATGGCGACCGGTCGCATACTCAGACCCCCACTCAGCCCCTGCGGATAGATGCTGCCCTTGCCGACGTGCTCGTTCCAGCAGTACCGCATGTCGCCCTTCACAACGTTGCGGGTATCATCGATATCGGTGTCATCCAGGAGCGGCAACACTTTTGCTTTTACCAGCTCCGGATCATACCAGCGCCGTTCTCTTCCTAATGACACCCCTCCAACCAGGTAATCAAGATAGTCGATCCAATAATGGTGCGGAAGGCTCATCTGCCAGTCCTGTGCGATGAGCGGATCAAGGAGCACGAGAAAGGGCGCGAAGACTTCCTGGATCTCCTCCTCCTGGCAGAGACATTGCTCGACCTCGCCGTAGTTGCTGATGACTCGTCCGGAGATACGGCTCGCCTGCTCCTCGACGCTCCAGGACCATTTCCTGTCCTGCTGAAAGCTTCGGGTCACGGTGACGAGATACTCGCCACCACAGGCGCGGCAGGTGTGGTGATCCTGGAGAACCTCGACAAACGGCTCCAAGGGATCATGCTGCTCTCTCGGCTGTGGTGTGGCCACATCCGGGTACAGCTCGTGGTAGCGGGCAAAGGTGCGCTCGTAATACCCCATCCCCCAGGCAGTGATGCTCACGCCCTTGCGTTCTTTAATGAGCGGGTATTCGACCCCGTGAATCTGGTAATCTCTGAGGCGCAGCCACGTATTCCACCCGATCCGCCCATAGCCAAGCCCTTCTTGGCGCACGCCGTGTTCTTCAGCCTCGTATGCTTTCGCGAGGGCGCGCCAGTGCCATTCCTGAAGTGTCCCCACAACCTGTTTGCCCGAGGGGACGCTCAGGGCTTTGCGCACCAGGGCGCGGCCTGCTTTGGTGATCTGGATTGCCGGAATGGGTTCATTGGTCAGGATTCTCCGGCCGTTATAGGTGTCGATGTCGTATCTCACTTCAATCAGCCCGCGCCGCTCGAGCGCTTCCAGGGTAGAGCCGGTCCCTTCGGAGATCTGTTTTGTCAGTGCGAGATGCCGCTTGACCGGCAAATCATGCCCGTCGAGGTTGACATAGAGCATCCAGCGCCACGCTGAAGCTTCCCGTGATCGTCCGCCACGGCTCCAGCGTGAGCGTTCCGCTGCCTCAACTTCCTGATCCGCCTGGTAGATAGCCTGCATATAGTCCTGCTGCCGCGAATTGAGGGACTGCCATGTGACTTGTGGGGGCCTTGAATCCATGTCTTGTCCCACCATCCTGCTCCTCTCGGCTCTGACAATGTTCTCTGAACTACCAGATAGCTCAGGAAATGCACTGGTGTTTCCTAGTCGTCCTCGACGACCTGGTAGCCCAGCGCAGCGATCCGCTGCGTTGCCTCCGCAACGTCCTGATGGCGCACCGTGATGTACCACCACCGGTCTGTGTCCGCTGTACTCTCGCCTGCCTGTTCGATGCCAGCAATGAGATCGGCGAGGGCTGCGTAGATTCGAGGCAGTGCTTCAATCGGCAGCACCTGGTCATTGCCGTCTAGCTCCAGATCAACGAGTGGCTGAAAGTCGTGTTCAGCAGGGTTGCACATCTGGAGAACGGCGAGGAACTCTGCTTGTGTCACCCAAGTCGTGCGCAGAAGATTGACGCGAATGATCGCTTCTTGCACCCAGGCCGGGATCGCGTAGGGGTACGTCATCGATTGTGGTTCAACCCAGGGCTCATCGTTGTCCCAGATCTCGCGATGCGCACGCTGGTTATCAATGTCCCACAGCTCGTACCCTGCATGGGGCGGATCGA
>WNGK01014162.1_pt1 | contig 14319 bp, 8 predicted proteins | sample 5400601 | NCBI WGS metagenome assembly WNGK01 (sample SAMN13153376, study PRJNA577476) | soil metagenome | isolation source: 60 cm soil or saprolite under Garry oak tree replicate 1 | place: USA:California | collected 2016-06-15 | reverse complement strand
TATGTTCGCACCCCGCCGGTGCGCCATGCAGCCCTCCGGGGGCAAGCGGCGCCTCGTATTCACCTCTCGCAGCAACCTCCACTGCACCTCGGGCGCGCGTTCGTCTCCGACGTCAAGCGACAAGGGACTGTCTCGTAACGTGCCGATGTCGACTTCAGATACGGAGCCGAACGCTGTGTTCGCTGAGAACTCTCCGAGCGTGCGATAGCTTTCGAACTGCGATTCAGTGGGCCATTGATTGAGCGTCGTCTCCTGGGGAAGGCGAAATTCTGAAGGCTGTATTGTCGCAAGTCGGCGCTCTCATCACCAACGAGGGACGGTTTCAACCACACGATGATGCCTCGAGTCTCATGATGCGCCGTCCCATTGGCCCCCGATCTCCAAGCTAGTATCCGTATTCGCCACCGAATGCTCCCGCGTGGGGGCGGACCTCAGCGCCGAAAACGATACGACAGCGCGAGATCGCCACATCTCTATCCTAGAAACAGGGATCCGGGTCGGCCCCATTGTCGACGACCACGATGAAGGGGCCGTGAGCCTTCGTCAAGGCCTTGGCACAGTCTCTGTTCGCATACGTCAAATGACGTATGGCAAGCGCACTAAGTGCGCAAAAAAAGTGCGCAAAAGAATCGTTTGACTTGGCGTCGGGGGTCATGAGAATTGCGGGCGCACTCTGTGATCAGCTCACCCTTCAGAAATCAAGCAACCAGCTCCCTTTCCCCCGTGGACGGATTGAGGTCCCGAGTATCGATCTGGATGCGGCGTAAGATCCTAACGGCGGGGAGCTTCCAGGCCCACACACTGCCGCGCCCTCCTTCAGGCTCAGTAGGCCACGGGGGGCCTGGGAGTGGCATCAGGAACTAGCGATCCTGGGTCTCCTGTCACCGAACTACCTGCCGTGCTTCACTTCCTGCCTCGCTGAGAGCTGACTTGTGACAGAGCTTGTGACACGAGAGGCCCCCGAGGCTGGCCAAGTCAGCCCATGTTGAAGCAGGAAAGCGCGGAGACCCTTCGTACCTCTCGGGCGAGCAAATTCGACAAGTCGCGCAATCCCATCTCGAAATACGCGCTCCTCGAATGCAACTAGCCTTCTTTTTGACTTCGCAGCAGGCGACGAGGGGACCATTACGATCTGACGCATAATTGTATAGCTTCGGACGTACCAACACCTACGACTTGGTGATCAGATTTTTGATCGCGTTCGCGGTGTAGCCAAGCGCGAGTATCGCTAGAAACCCAGTCAGCCAATCGAGTGTCTGCAATTTTTCCTGCGCTCCCGCGAGAAGTCCGAGACTCACAATGAGAACCGTGACGAATAGGCTGGCAAGAGCCAATATTGTTCGGCTCTCGACGTAGGACTTCGAGCGCTCGACAGTGACTCTCGTCGTGAGTGTCTTGGCGGGTTCTGTGAACGATGCTTCGATCAGAAACGGATCCGCCGGCCCCCCCGGCTTGTCTCTCGGGAGAAATCGTTTGAGAGGATGCACAAACCCTCTCGGCGTGACTTCGAAGAACGAACCTGCCAGCCAGCCGGTAATATCGTCCTGGAATTTGCCTCCAACGGTCCACTTGCATTTGATGTCATTTCGCGCAACGGCCGCATCCAGCCCCGGCTTTTTGAAACGAACACGGAATATTACGAGTTGCAGCGCGAGCGGTGCGGGCGGGTCCTTTTCAATCCACATGTCCCCGTCGCCAGCGCCCTTGATGGCCTGCTCGATATCAGCGGTCGTGACGTTTTGTTCCGTCTGGCGCACGATGTCTGTAGCTTGAGAGATCGACTCGCCAGACCCTGGGCACAGTGCCGTGAGGAGATCGGAGAGCCGTTTCAGGCGTGCATCGTGCACTTCCGGGTTCCCGGCGTTCTCTACGAGGGCGGCAAACTCCGAGAGGAGTTCGGCCTGTCTGACTGCTTTTGCGATTCGGATGTATTCTGCGCGAGTCGGCTCATGAGGTAAGGCTTCCTTAGAAGTCCGCTGGAAACCGCCAAGCATGTCACCCGCTAGTTTTGCTCCGTCGAACGGCAGTGTTCCCTTTTTCCACTCCGAGTGCGCCCACATGGATATGGCCGGACGGTATTTGGCAATCGCTGCGTCGACGTCCTTCTGACGCTGGCAGAGGCTTGCGAACCTTTCCTGGGCCGGTGCCCCGTCGGCTTCCTTGAGAATCTTTGCCGCGATTTGCAGAGACTCTTGGGCCGCCTTGGCCTCGTCCTCGGACGGGAAGGGTTTCCGAACTACCCCGAACACGGCCGTGCAATGCTCGGTTATCTCCGTCACTTCTTGCACCGACAAGCGGTCGCCATCGACCCTAATGGAATGCAGCAATTCACCGGCCTGGACGGTCAAGTCAATGCGCTGCGCGATCAAGTCGACACGGGCACCGAGCTTGGGAAGATCGATCGCCGTCTGCGGAAACACCGGCCAGAGATGGTGGAGTTCCTTGCCGAGGCGCCGTTTTTCGACCCGCAATAGCGACAGCAATCGAGAGTCTACGGCATCGCCCAAGCCGGCAAGCCGGCCATCCAGATCGGCCAACCGCTGCTTCACATCGACACGAGCTTTCTGTGTTGGCAAGGCGAAGTTGAGGAGCAGCGCGATCCCGATGCCCATGAGCAACACGAGTAAGACAAAGATGTAGTTCGAAATACGTTGCCCAGGATCACCCAGATAGTTCAGCCGGGCAGCGGCGAGATATGTCCTCTGTGGTCTCGGCAAGGAACGAAAACTCGTATCCGGCTCATAATCGAGAATGAGTCTTCCTGATCGGGCCCCGCTTCGCAGGAAGCCGCTTTCCAGAAATGAGTAGTTGTCGTCTGCAAGCCGGACCAAAAGACTGATGCGTCCTTTGGGGCCTACATAGTCGGCGGACTCATATGTTGCGTTGCCTAATTCGAGACGCCAATGGAAGCGGTAGCCCTCCGGATCTTCATTTCGAAGCTCGACGTGGCCGACCTGTCCACGGGTAAAGGAAAGCTCCAGTTTTTCCGGCGTCGGTCCGTCTGCCTTGAGATTGAATGGCACATCGTAGCGCGCGGCCTTGATCTCGACGAGATCGTTATTGGCATTGGTAAGCCGCGCAGCCGCCAGCCCGCCCTGCCAGATCCTGGCCACCTGGATCTTGACGGCGATGCACGTGGCCGGGGCAAGTAATGTCCCTGCGGCGATGGGTTTGCCCTCAGTCCCGGTCAGCGTGCGGATGGTGGAAAGCGGATACTCCTCCACCTTGGGACGAATCACGTGAAAATCGGAAAGCCTAAGGGCGAGTGGGACGGGATTCGGGCCGTCGTTGCAAAGACTCAGCTCGCCGATTGCCCCACCATCCTTGTCCACCACGAGAAGCGGATTGGATTTGACGCAGAGAATGCACTTTGGCGGGCCAACTTCGGGAGCGAGGGAGGCGGGCGGAGTCCTGGCATCCTGTTTCTCTTGTGGTCCAGTATCCGCTGCCGGCAAACCTCTCTCACCGCACGCACTGAGGAGCACAAACACTGCCAGAAGGAACTGGGGCCGCATGATTCGGGGAGTCTACCAAATCTCCGAGCTGTGCGCCCGAAGCGCCGCCCGACAAGACGCGAAGCGTGCGAGGCGCGCCAAACAGTGAGAGATTTCGTCGCCTGAGTCAAGGCGTCGGCCGACGTTGGTTAATGTATACGTCAATTGACGTATAGACAGTCACGGAATGAAGCAGACTATGTGATGGGGAGCGATGCTATTCAATGCAGACTATACGCCTGTGCCGTCGAACTACTGCACCGTACAAGGAGTCAGCGAGTCGGGCGAAACCACCCGCAACGCGAGAACTACAGACGACGACGGGCCACACCAAGATCACACACCAGAGCACCTCGGAGACTCTATGGGAACGCTACCTAGACCTCCGCCGGTCGCCTAGAACACCCTCTCACAGTAAGCACACTAGACGGTCTCCTCCGAGGCCTTCTGCTCCGTGCCCGAGTTCTTCTTTCCCGGCTTCGGGCGCGATGCCCCACACTCCTCGGATGCGGCACCGGAACTCGGCGTTTTTCGCAGAGTTGCCACGTGGCATTGCCAATGCTGAATGTGGGCCGCGAGTGGAGGATCCCCTGGAAGACATGCCCCGCTGGTGCCGCAGAGTTGCGGCGACAAGGCTGAGATACCTTTCTCAATTCAGCTTCGTCATGGAGTGAAGCATCGATAGGTGATCCGGTCGAGGTATCGGGCGGAGTGACGACACTCGTAAGTAAAGGGCCGCATCGGCCCTAGGGGGCGCAGGCCGGCTGCGGCCGGTGTGTTGGGACGCGGTGACGAGCTGGCCGACGGGACAGGCGGCTCGGTGGACGCCGTCAGCGGGGCGGCAATCGGTTCACATCGAAAATCCCGTGTCATCTGGCCGAGTCTTTTTAGGAGGCCTTATGTCTGCCGCAACGACTTTGTTTCAATTGAAAGGTGATGGCAGCGCGATGTTCGACGGCTCGGTGAATGGCATCTCCATTCTGAAGAGCACGAATGCCAAGGTACAGGCTGGCGACGCGGGCATCGCATTGGACCGTACCGGGCGCTATTCAGAACGTGGGCACGCTTGGATTCCGTGTCGGATCGGGGATGGACGGGCAGAACTTCCCGTTCGCCGGAACCATCAAGGACCTCAGCATTCGGCAGGGCGTAGTCACGCAACAGTTCTTCGCGGCGAAGCAGCAGGAAGCTTTGCGGCTGGAAAATCTTGTCCGTCAGGCCGGCACCATCAAGCTGATTTCTGTGCATTTGTTGCCGGACGAAAGTCACGCGCGGCTGCAGCACGTGAAGGACATCATGAATGCTGCGGGCATTGAAACTATCAGTGACCTCGATACACTGCCAGTGAAGCAACGCACGCCCCTGAGCCGCGGGCAAGTGTTGCTTGCCCCGCGCAAGAAGGCCATCGTTCACGTCAACTGGACTGATGTCGCGAAGGCATTCCGCGCCGGCGATGCGACGGTGCGGCGTGAAGTGCTGGCCATGCACCTCACGAATCAGAACAGCGCGGCGTTTTTGACGAAGCTGCCAGCACAGGTGATTTCCCCGGCAGCCCCTTCCCTTACCGCTCAGCCCGGTGCCAGCGCCTCCACGTCGGACGTGCGCACGATCACGACAGCTTCGATAGCGGCCGGTCCCGGCGTCGCGCGGATAAACACGCGCGTGCGCGTCACCGAACTTCCCCGTAACCCCGCCGAGCTATTGAAGATCAGCAACAACAAACTCACAGCCGTCGATTCGACGCTGGTGTCCACCCTCAAAGCCAATCAGCCCGCGAAGTGGCCCACCACGTCGCACGCCGCGGCACAGGTGATGGAACTGAAAACCATCCCCATCAATAGCGCCGTGGTGATCGCCGGTACGCTGGATCTTACCGAGCAGCAATTGGTGGTGGAACCCAACGTCGAGACTCTCTACATCATCGCCGAGACGGTCATCTGCGGAAACAACGCCGCCATCACCTGGCGGCGCCCCGGCGGTTCGACGCCTGGACGCGCGGACAACCCTGACCTTAACGGCCGCGACTTTCCTGGCATTCAAACAAAGCAAGACTCACGCGATGGCATCGACGGCACTAATGGCCAAGGCGGCGATACAGGGACGGTGGGCGCCATGGGCCGAAACTCTCCCAATCTTGAGATGTGGGTGAAGAGCATGACCGGCCTGCCCAACGTCGATTTCAACGGCGAGGACGGTATCCAAGGCGGCGCTGGCCAGCGCGGCGGCAAGGGCGGCAACGGTGGTAGTGGCTCTGGAGGCAAGCGCATCTGGTTCTTTGGTTGGCATTGCACGTCCGATCCTGGCGATGGTGGCGATGGGGGCAACGGCGGCCGCGGTGGTGATGGGGGCCGCGGTGGTAATGGGGGTAACGCCGGCAAAATCAGTATCGGTGTCCTAACTGGGACCTTGGCAAACACCGTCGTCAACAGGACATTTAAGATCAAGAACCAGGGCGGCCGGACAGTAAATGGCGGCCCCGGCGGGGCTGGCGGCGCAGGCGGATTCGGCGGACGCAGCGGCAATGGTGAAACGTGCACCAGCGGCAAGAACGGCCACAATGGCGCGCAAGGACAGCCCGGCGCGCAAGGTGCCCCTGGATTCACCAATGGCAGCGATGCGCAGGTGACCTTCTTCGAGTTCACCCAGGCCGCGTGGGACGATTTGATGACGCGCCCATGGATTACGGCGATCACGCCGCCTGAGGCCTTCCCCGGCGACAAGTTGACGATCCGCGGCAGCCGTTTCACGGCGAATGATCAGGGTGAACCCAGACGAGTCGATCTCCGTAGCGATTCCGTTGACGATTGGGGGTGGGGAACAAACAGTGTTCGTCCGACGGAATGACGGCACGGAAAGCAACCGCATAAATCTCGGTATCAAGCCGGAGTTAGATCCGTTCACGGACCCGCTGACGCAGGGCACCACCGTGACACTAAAGGGGCGGGCATTTCTGACGGGCGCCACCGTGCTGCTAAATGGCAGCACGATTCCTGCGACAGTGGCGAATCCGAGCCAGCTCAGCTTTCCCGTCCCCGGGACGGGGGGCGCCGGCAGCACCGGCGGGACTGTCAACGTCCAAACGCGCAACCCTGATGGACGGGTCAGCAACAGCCGCACGGCGACACAACCGCGCATCCTCGAGGTACCCTTCCGGTATGGACAACATAACCTGAGCTTTCCGAACTTCACCGATGGTCTGCCCGATTGGGGGACCTACGAAGATACATTCGGCACGGTCGAAGTCATGCACGAGTTACTGGATCCGATCTTTGGTCATCCGGTGCTCACGGTCGCCTACTTCGAGTTCTACAAATACTTCCTAAAAGGGAAGGCGAATGGCGGTCTAGCTACAGGTTTCTGCACCTCGCTCGCCAGCCTCGTTGCCGACCGCTTCTGGCTCGGCAAGACTGACACGCCGACGGTGCAGAAGGCCGATGTGCAGAAGATGCTCACCGGCGTCCATGGAAAACTGCTCAGCCGGCAGAGCCTGTTGACGTTCCACGATCAGGGGAGGGAAGGCATAGACCGCGTGGAGAAGACCTACCACGAAATCGAAGCGACGTTCCTGCGCGGGACGGACCGGCAGAACGCTCCGCTGCTGTTCTTCATCCCATCGGGCGAGGTATGGGACTCGGGTTATTTCGACAAGCTCTCGGACTCGCACTGCGTGATGCCCTATAGGTTCGTCTACCCCATGGGGCATCCCGCGCCGCAGTTGACGGCCAACGGATCATCGACGCTCTCGGACCCCGACGGTGTGGAGCTTTTTGTCTGGGACTGCAATCACCCGACCTCGTCCACGTGTAAGCTGCGCTTCCATCGGGACAACGGCAAAATCAACTTCGACTATTTGCCAGATACAACCACGCCGGAGTTCAAGAGTCAGGACGGGATCACGCTGGGCATGATGCGTCACGGCGATTACATGCTCGCCGACCATGACCTGCCGTTCAGCGGGCCCTTCGGCCTCACCTCGTTTGTTATCGACTTCCTGCTGTCGCCCGCAGACTTGCAGGTGACCGACGCGAACGGATTGCGCGCGGGCAACTTTGGCGGCCAGTTGCTATCCGAGATTCCCGGCAGTCATCCCGGCTACCTGACGAAGGGTCTGTACCTTCTGCCCGCAGCGACGTCGCTGACGCGCACCATTGTCGGTACGGGTGCCGGGACATACGATTACCACTCCATTACACCCGACGGTGCGTCAATTCTGTTGCAAGGCGTCGCCACGCAACTAGGCCACCGGGATGTTCTGTCGATCAGCTCTGATGCGACCCAATTCCGGTTCACGCCTGCAGCCGAGAAGAGCTTTTCGCTGTCTATCGCCCGCATGGTGGGCACGCAAGCGCGCGCCGTTGCCATCACTGGCGTCGGTGGGGGTCCTGGCAGCGACGTAGATATCACGCTGTCGCCAGAACTCAATCTCCTTCGCATCGGCAACCGCGGCGCGGCGCGTAATTTGGAAGCACGCGCCCTGGCCGTCAACAAAGGGGGGCAGCCGGTGAACAAAAAGCTCGCTGCGGTCGCGGTGCCTCCGGCGCACGACCTCGCGGTGACCGTCACGGATTGGACGACGCTGGACCTGCAAGCGCAGGCAGTGCCGTTCGAATAGCGAAGGCTGATAATAAAGTCGTGAATCGAGCGGATTCGTGGATGCAGATTCCGGACGCGACAAAACGACTATTTCAGATTCTACGCCTCTGATGCGGTGAGGCGTACCCGTCGGGACATCTATGCCCTGACGAGTACGCCTCTGTTCTAGCCTCGGCCTCCACTGTGTTAGGCGAGCGAGCAGATAGGTACAACCCGCCGCTTCTCTAGGGCCTAGTCAGCGAGAACAGTTTCCTACTCGAGTGCGAAACTGCGGTTCAGCATTCTGATGCGTGACTCCTTAGCCGATCGGCCTTGTCTCCCTATGGCTTCTGCAGCTGATATCGCCCCTCACGCTGATCGTAGATTAGCTTTCCTTTATTCGCGTCGTACCATTTCTGGAGCACCGCAATATCGATCGCCCCGCTTGGGGTAACTTCGGACGGCAAGCTCTCTCTAAGCGTTTGTAAAACTGTTGCCTGGTCGCTTGGCAACAGCATCGGGTCGCTATATAGCTTGAAGAGCCGTTCGAGGGCTGCTGGGTTCCCCTTCTGCCGACTGAACTCACTCTGGCCGACCTGCAAACGGATCTTGCTCTTTAGATCGTCCAGCTGAGCATCAACTAGCTGGATCCCGGCCGAGCCTGGAATAGCATCTGCAGCCAGTTGAGCGAGTATTCTATTCGCAGCATCGGCCCGCGCAATTATCTGCTGAGTGTTTGTGAGCTTTGTATTATCGACCGTCAAGATGAGATGAGTCACATCGAATGGACCTTGATCGCCATCAAATTGCGGGTCCACTGGCCAGGCCGGCACCTTCGTTTCGAGCGTCCTCTCGAGATCACTTTTTGCAATCTTCGATGTCGCAACTCGATAGGGAACGAGTCCAAATGACAGGTGAATACCATCGGGGTCGCCAATGTCGTTTGCCTGATTTGCATTTACGAGGAGATAGTGTCCGTAGGCGACACGTGGCACCCCGAGACTATCCGTCCCACGAATCGGACCTGTCTTCCATGGGTACAACTCGAAAGTGAATTTTGACAAAATCCTATCCTGCTTCGCATTGATAAGAGCCTTCCCAACCTGACTCGCAGCCGAGATCGCAGGAGCATAGGCAGGTTGCACTGCAGCCCCAATTCCCGCGGCGACGCCAAGGATCTGTGTGTAGGTTTTGTTTCGCGTCCCGTACAGCGCTAGGACCGTGACTTCGATTCTCACCGGTTCGTTGTTGTACGCCTCCGTTGAGTACGCGATGAGATCATCGTCGGGGAGCTTCACGCTCGTGCCAACGTCTCGTTCGTAGGCGACAATTACATGCTTGGGCTCGGGGGATCTGCCATCATCGATCGTGACCACCACCGCGACATCTGCACTATTTTCCAGAAGCCACGCCCTTTGTCCATTGTCGCGGACGTACACCCTGTTAACAATGATGTTCAGGGGATCACCAGCCCTGATGGGAGTTCGTTTCGCTCGGGTGTCGTACTTGTCGGTTAGTGACAGCGGGAGATTGCTTCGATAAATTCTTGGGAGGGCCAGTTGACGGGCCACACGGTTCCGTTCGCGTTCTGCTTCGTAAGCGGCCTTCTGTGTCTCGTACGTTTTCAGCTGGTCGGCAGTTGGGCTCCCGGTTGGTGGTTCTGGCACTGCGCCTTCCGACGCGTATAGGTCTCGAAGATCCTTCTTATACTGAAGCATAAACGTTTCGCTGTGCCCGACCGTGCTGCAGGCTCCAAGGATGACGGCTCCAGCAAGGAGAGCTCCCGGGGAGCTGAGATTCGCCCAGCCTCGTGTTAAATGATGTAGGATTCGCATAAGAGTCTTCATCCGTTGCGCTGGCCTCGTGTGGGATGTTCCTTTGGGTGCCTGGCGGCCAGTTCTACGGTGTCAGACCGATAGAGTGTAGTCACACCAGAACGGGCCAGGTGTGAAGCCGGGCATGGGTGTCATCTTGGGACCCGTAGGCGCCTCCTTGGCATCGGTGATGGGGATTGAATCGCTTCGAACCACTCCGGTTGCTTTCTGATTGAGTACGGCAAGCATTTTCCCGAACGGTATGGAGGGCCAGGGATGATTCTGGGTCGAGAGCATCGCAGCAAACCCCTTGTTGGGCATCTTCGCCAGGGCGCTCTTGGGCGTTGCGTTAAGACTGCCGTGATGCGCGACCTTGAGAAAATCGATATGCTCGAGGATCGATTCGCCCTCCGGTGTGTTGATCCAATATTGCCAGTTGCCGTACTGTGCATCGCCCGGAAAGAGGAGATGCTTTTGTCGGAATGAGAAGAGGGTCACGAGGCTCGTATTGTTGATTGCCTGATCAAGTGAGAAGGCCAACCGACTGGCACTGTCTAGGAGGGCTTTGAGCGCTTTCTTCTCGTCTTGCCGAAGAGTCGGAAGGCCGGATGTACTGCCCTCCTTCGCCGTCCACTTTCCCACAAATGGCTCAATCACATTGGAGGGCACAGCCTTCCCATTCAGACCGAGCTTGAGAAAACGGTCACCCGTCGGCGGATCCATCCGTGCCAAAAACTTTTCATCACGCGGTGGACCGAGAACCTGGACAGTCAACTCCTTGATCCCGGCAGCCTGGATCAGCGTCTTCCCGGCTTCGAGATACTGGACCGTCCCCCCGTTGACTCCCGCTTTGAGCAAATCGAGTGCCGCCTGATTGCCGGCGGCGTTTAGTACCGCGAATAGGGCGTCACTTCTGATGCCGGCCGCCTGGAAGTGCATACGGAGGGCTTCGGCAAGTGCGAGTTGCTTTTGCTTGACGGCCCTCGCGCCGGGATCCTTTGGGTTCTCGGTCCAGGGCAACCATACCTCGTCGACTTTGAGCCGCTTGAATACGTCTGCCCTCCTGGCGAAGCCTGAAATGTGGTCCTGGTGCGCATGCGTGGCTATGATGAGCGTCAAGTGTCCGCCGCACTCTTTGCTGAGGTCATCGACGATTCTATCCATCGTTCCGATATCGCCCTGCGAGTGGACACCACAATCAACGAGAACATAGGCCGGTGTCCCGTCTTCGTCAGGCAACGAAAGCAGGAAGCAATCACCGAATCCGACGCGGTACATTCGTATTCGGAGCGCTTGATCAGAGGGAATGGGAAGGGGCTTTGATCTCGGTGACGTTTTCCTCTTTTGCGATGGCTTTCCTCTTAGCTCACGGGTAGACGTTCGCTGAAACGAGCGGCGTTTCGCCATCACTCAGATTCCCCTGTGGATTGCTTCGAAGCTCAATGGCTTGAGCGGTTCGTTCGGATTGTAAATTGCGAGCGCCGATTCACCAGTTCGCTGGAATTGGTACTCCCGTTGGCGTGCGAGGCGGCTTTCGCTCCCGATACTCTTCTGGACGACGTAGCGCACATCGCCATGATGATTGAAGATGACTGTTGATCCGCCGCGAAATGTGAACGTGGGTGAGTTCTTATCAGACGGATCAACTCTTTCCTCTCGGTGTTGAAGGAACTCAACGACAAAGTCAACCACCAAGCGTCCGTTCGGGCCTATGCGGTAAATAGGGTGGTATGAGAACGCTTGGATGCGCGGGTCCTGTTTCGACTTCGGACGTCGAAGGCCGAGCGCTGCAGCGTGATCCATCGCATAGTGCCATAGAATCTTGGCATTCGCGGCTTCGCGAGCCCTATTGCGCGCCTGATCGACCTCATCGACCTCCCTGACGACCTCGTATTGCAATCCGTAGCACGGCGGAAGCGGGAACCCAGACTCAACCGGACCGCACCAGCGAAGGGCATCCTCTGAATAGGAGCTGACGTTCTCTGGAACGATGCCGCGTAGGCGGAAGGCCGTGATGAACTCAGTTCTATAGCCCCAGGGGTCTTCCGGGACTAGATCCGAGTCGGCCGTCACGATCGCTCGAAGGAACTCGCCGAACTGAATGTCGACAGGCGGGCAGTAATCGATCGCGCGGATACACATATTGAGAATGTGGTCGGCGGTCTTGATCGCCTCATGGCAGAGGCGGTCGGCAAGATCAGGCAGGACGTCGCCAGAGCCGCTCAGCGTATTCCCAGCGCCAGCTATTCGAAGGAGATCGCGCGTTCGTTTCACGTACAGAGAGAAGTATGCGTCGAAGACTGCCGCCACAAGAATACTCCCGCGACTGTGTGGTTCGAAGACATGTTCGATGTCTTTGGAGTTAGGAAGTGTGCCGAGGGCGCTCCGGAGTGCCCGTTGCGTGCCCATGGCTTCACCGAACTGTTTCGCGAGCCCTACCAGGGGATTTTGAGGATTGAGCTCTGCACCAATCAGCGGGCGGGAACCGGGCGAGGCATCGGCGGTCAACGCCTGACGATATAGGAGGCCACCCGTCCGAAGAATAGTATCGAGCACCGCCTCACGCATGGTGAAATGTTGAAACAATGCGACGATGTCAGCGAATGCCTCGTGAAACGCGGGCGTGTCTGAGCTCACCGCTTCCGAAAAGAACGGCCGCACGCCGTCGATGATGGCATGCGTCACCTCATGCGCCACAATGTCATGAGATAGGCAGGTGAACACGGTTTGGCCCGGTAGGTTCTCGCCCGGATCCGTGTTTGCGGCCGCGAAGTACCCAAAGAGGACAGCTCGGAGATCCGGATCGTAGAAGGCGTTGGCCTGCTGGAATGCGTGCGGGAAGATCCGCAGACGCATGGTGCTCGGATCTCCTGCGGAACCGGTCTTCCGGCGCCATTTGACCTCGCGACCGAGCGCGAACTCAAAGCGATGGATGGTTGCTGCGGTGACCACATATACCATTTGTTGGTGAAAGCGGGGATCAGCTTCGCTCGGCTCGAGACCGCCCCTGATGAGCACGGATGGATGATCGAGATTGACAGGTTCGTAGTATCGGTCGTTACTGATATCGTAATCAATGATGGCGATTTTCCGGCCGACTGGTCCGGGGATTAAGGGTTCGTAGGGCACCTTGACGGTCATATAGTTGCTCAGCCTTCGGCCAAAAGTCGGGTCGAAGGCGTACACACTCAGCGGTCTAAATGCCGCTTGCGTATAGTTACTCGCGTCAGGCATCGGCTCCTCCGTCACCGACTTCGCTCGCTTCGTCAATCGACGCCTCAACACACGATTCGCCCCTGATGACCCGCCGGATGCTGCCGGCAGGGCAAGCAGCGTCACCGGTCGTCGACGGAAGCTTCGGTTTCAGTATTGACTACGGGCGTCTGCGGCCCCGTACGTTCGATCGTTTCCTGGGCAATGCTGCAGCCTTCGAACCTACGGTCACCTTCCCTAACTTTGGGTAAACCTTGGCAAGGAAGGCGTAGTCGGAGCCGTCAATGTCTGTACCACCCACAATCGGAGCACCATTTTTCGTCAGTGAGCCGGGGATCTGGTAGCACATAATCGAGTTGGGGTCTGCATGGTCAGTGCCCCACAGAGACGATTCCTCGATCGGTGTGAGCACTTGCTGGCGCACTTCTTCAGCACTCCAGCCCTGGGTCGAACCGAAATAGTCGATCGCCTTCTGTTGGTCGATGAGGGCGACCAACTCGCGGCGCATGTGTTCGTGGGGACACCCGAGGGTGTGGCCGGTCTCGTGCCGGACAACTCGCCGAAATTCAGACTCTGACGTCTGCATCGTAAATGCTTCGAGATTCATGGTCTGCTTCTGGCGATCAATGCTCAAAATGTCCGTCCCGAGATAGGACCAATATCCGTCGGGTGCGCGCGCGATGCGGACCTGCGCTGTACCCTTTGTCTGCACGAACGTGACGTTCGCCGTCTTCGCCCATGCGTTCATATGCGCGAGAATTTTCGTTCGAAACGGGGAGGGCGGATTGTCGAGGAAACTGACCGTCAAGCGCACACCTTTCGTATGCCAGTATTTGGTCGTGAGGACCGCAATATGCTCGGGAGCAGGCACAAACCCAGTGAGCGTCCGCGTGAGTCGTTCAACTGGTGGGTGATTCAGTGGATTGATTGCGGTCGCTGCTCGAGCCGCAGCCACCCATTGACCCCGCGGCAGACTCTTCGGCGTGCATACGATAGGATCTTGAGATTGGCCCTTGTTCATTACACGGCCCCCCATGCGGCATGTCAGACGTAGATCTGGTCGGCTCTCTCATGCGTGGTCGCCACGAAGTCCGCAATCTCTTTCGGTGGTTCCCCGCATGGGCTGCCTCTATATCCCAGCAGCTGGATACCCGTCTATACGTCATTTGACGTACGGGATGGGAGGGGGAATTTCGGCGACTTGACTCGCGGAGCAACCTGCCTCA
>WNGK01007865.1_pt1 | contig 14319 bp, 10 predicted proteins | sample 5400601 | NCBI WGS metagenome assembly WNGK01 (sample SAMN13153376, study PRJNA577476) | soil metagenome | isolation source: 60 cm soil or saprolite under Garry oak tree replicate 1 | place: USA:California | collected 2016-06-15 | reverse complement strand
CACGTCATATAGGCAGCCGTTAGCACGCCCTGTGGCTTGACGGGTGCATGGGCGCGGCGTGAATTGAACAGCATTTGCCCGCCGGACGTAAGCAACAAATCAATTGCGTCGATCGAATTTGTGGCGGCAACCGCGGGCGAGCTTTCAGCTATAATCGCGCGCCGTGCGTCGCACTCCAGAAAGCCGCGTGGCGAAGATGCCGGCCTTCGAGCCGCCGCGCTACATCGCCATCGAAGGGCCGCTGCGGGTGGGAAAATCCACGCTGGCGCGATTTCTGGCCGATCGCATGCACGCGCGGCGCATTATGGATTGCGAAGACAATCCTTTTCTCGCCGATTTCTACCGCGAGAAGGTCGGGTCGGCATTTCGCGCACAGATGTATTTTCTGGTCGAACGGCACCGGCGCGTCCAAGAGGCATTGGCCGCTGCCGGAACCGTAATAGCGGATTTCCTGTTTGAAAAGGACAAGATCTTTGCGTATCTCAACCTGGACAATGAGGAATTGAAGCTATACGAGCGCTATTTCGAGCGCTTCGCCGCCGAATTGCCGCGCCCTGAACTGGTGATCTACCTGCAAGCCTCGCCGGAAGTTCTTCGCGAGCGCATAGAAAAAAAGGCGGCCCCCGGAGAAGCGCGCATCTCGCGGGAGTATGTGGAAGCGGTCGCCCGCGCCTACGACCATTTTTTCTTTCGCTATGCTTCGTCCGATCTGCTGGTCGTAAACACCTCGGAAATCGATTTTGTCAATCGCAATGCGGACTTGCAGCAGCTCCTGCGACGGCTGGAAGAACCGGTGAAAGGCACGCAATACTTTCTGCCGCTCGGGGACGGCTGAGCCGAGCCTCTCTTCGTATGGCGCGGGCCGACCGCCTGCAGCGCTTCCTGAGCAATTCGGCTGCGCCATGACGCCGGGCTATGCCGCTGCTAAGATGTGCCGCGCAGCGGAATCGCGCATCTCACGTTTGCGCGCGCTCTCATTCAATGGATCGAGTGAATGTGGTCATCATCGGCGGTGGTGTGGTGGGTTGCGCCATCGCCTATGAGCTTTCCGGCCGGATCGAAGACATCTTTCTGCTGGAGCAATCGCCGCGATTGGGCATGGCGACGAGTACGCGCAACAGCGGCGTGATTCATTCAGGCATCTACTATCCTCCGGAATTTCTCAAAGCGCGCTTTTGCGTGGAAGGGAATCGGCTGACCAAGGAATTTTGCGCAGCGCACGGCGTCCCGCACCGCAATTGCGGGAAAATTGTTGTGGCCGCTCACGAATCCGAAATTCCGGAACTCGAAAAGCTCGCTGAAAATGGGCGAGTGAATGGGGTCGAGGGGCTCAAGTTGGTGGGACCAGCGCGAATCCGCCAGCGCGAGCCTCATATTCGAGCCGCGGCCGCGCTGGAAGTGCCGTCCACCGCGATTGTCTCTGCGGAAGAACTAGTGAAAGCCTTCGCGCGCCTGGCAAGCGATCGAGGCGCCAGTATATTGACGAACGCTCGCGTAACAAAGCTAGAGGCGCGGCCGGACTGCATGGCGATAGAGGTGGAATTCGGAGATCAGGCGGACCGCGAGAGCCTTACGACCGAAATTGTCGAGGCGCAATGCGTGTTTAATTCCGCGGGACTCTACGCCGACGAGATTGCCGCTCTGCTCGGAAACCACAGCTACCGCATTTATCCGGTGCGCGGTGAATATGCGGAGGTGGTACGCACCCGAGCGGATCTGGTCAACGCATTGGTTTATCCTTTGCCACATCACGACAGGCTGAGCCTGGGCGTACATCTCACGAAGACACTGTGGGGAACGGTGCTGGTGGGGCCGACGGCGCATTACGTGGACGATAAAAATGACTACGAGCACAATCGGCTGCCGCTAGAAGAATTCCTGCTGGATGCGCGCGGCTTACTTCCTGAGCTGCGCCTGGAAGACCTGCGGCTGGCGTATTCGGGAATTCGTCCCAAGCTCGTGCCCCCCGGCGGACAAGGCATAGCCGACTTCGTGATCGCCCGCGACCCTACCTATCCGCGTGCAATCCACCTGGTGGGAATCGAATCTCCAGGATTAACTTCCGCTCCCGCCATCGCTAGGCACGTGGCTGCACTCGTCTCGGAAACACTGGATTAGCCCGGCGCTCACGATGAAAAATGAGGGAGGGTGACTCGGCTAAAGGCTGTTTTTCATTGCTAAGCGGCTTTACGGGTGTCGTTCTTCAGCAGATCGAGCGCCCTGCGAACGACGGGATCATCTTTAGAAGGCAATTGATTAACGCCGAGCGGCGCCGGCGCTTGCTCCTCGGCTGCAAGCGCTGGAGGGGTTGTGGCGACCTCCACAGTCGGGACCACACCATTTTCGAGAATCGACTTATTCTCCGGCGTGTAGTAATAGGCGACGGTGAGCACAAGCGCGGCACCATCTTCGAGCGGAATAATCTTCTGCTCGGAGGCGGCACCGAAGGTACGCTCGCCAACAACGTCGCCGCGATGATTATCCCCAACCGCGGCGGCCACGATCTCGGCGGCACCGGAGGTGCTGGGCGAGATCAAGACGGCGATCGGGCCGTGCCAGACAACTTTGTCGGGCGCGGCGTCGAATTCCTGGCGGGACACGGTCTGCCCTTTCAAGACGGCAATCGTGCCGGAAGGAACCAAGAGCTGTGCAGCGGCAATTCCTTCTGACGCAGGTCCCCGAGCACAATCGCGCAAATCGAGTACCAGCTTATGCAAGCCCTGCCGATCGAGCTGCTGGAGTTTATCCCGCAGTTCGGCAGCGGCCCCGGTTTGCAGCGAAGGAATGCGAACATATGCGACGCCATCGTCAATTCTGTCACCGGTGAGGTGAGGCACAGGAATAACCGCGCGGGTAAGAATGACGGGCTGAGGCTCCGTTTTTCCGCGGCGCACCAGGGCGACCTTGACAGTTGTTCCGGGAGCCCCCGCGAGCAAGGAATTTGCCTGCCCGACAGACATCTCGCGCGTCGTAAAGTCGGCAATCTCTTCGACGATGTCACCGCTGCGCAGCCCCGCTTTCTCCGCCGGACTATCGGACAATACAGAAACGACCACGATGTATCCAAAGCGCTTGGCCAGAGTCGCCCCGATTTCGCCGCGCGTGGTGTTCTTCTGCTTCTCCTTAAAATCCGCATATTCCCGGGGGCTCAGATAACCGGAAAAAGGATCCAGGGATTCGAGTAAGCCGTGAAGGGCGCCGGCGGTCACGTTGGAGAGATTGGGCTCATCCACATAGTCTTCCTGTACGCGTTGCAGAACTTCGCCATAGACCGTGAGAGAACGGTATGCCTTGTCATCGTCAGACTTGCCCAACATGTAGCCCAAGCCGACATAGGAAAAGATCAGCAGGGACAAGGATACGACTGCAATTTTGGCGAAGCGACTCATGCGATTTACTCCCAAGCCGAGTTGCGGTGCAGCCGTGCCATTGCTGCCGGTGGCCTACCGTCAAGCCATTGTATCACGGCAGCTATGAACTCACCTCGCCGGCCGAGAAAGCCGGCTGACAGCTCTCATATAGATGGCCTGATTACCCATCAGTTGCCCAAAGCTGTGCTGGTTGGTTCGAAAACCTCAGCGACCGGCGCTGGGCTGGCTGCAGGGCTCGCCGGACAAGGCGGCGAGATCTGACGTGACGCAGGTTCGCGAAATGCGATCATGCCAGGAAAGTTGATCTTCATCCCAGAGGGCCCAGAGGAAACCGAGCATCATGGTGCCGGCAGAGATCAGGTATCCCAGACTTCGCCAGAGCAATTGGCGCGGCGAGGGATCAAGGCCGTCCAGGCTAGCGACGTGAAGTCCGCGGAGCATCATTCCCGGCGTGGCCCGAGCGAAGTAAGTAAACAGCGCCACATATTGGGCGTAGAGAAGGCCCAGGATTGCCACCGTGACCAGCGCATCGAACCTGCTAAAGCTGAAGCGGCCACCAAAGGCACCAAAGAGCATCAGGAAGCCACCGTAGGCAAATAAGAGGAAAGTCACATCGAGCACAGCCGCGCGGCGCCGCTCAAGAAGTGAGGCAACGGAGATTAGGGGAGAATCGTAGGGAGAGACAGTCTTCGGACCCGCGGGGACGCCATTACTGGCGAAATCGAAGGCGGGTTGCCCCACGTGGATTTCCAGGCGCTCCACCCGGGCGGGCCGAAGGTGCCATTTCGTGATCGTGGCCCGGGGCGCTTCAAAACTGTGTACCTCAGCGGGTACCTCGGCCGGTTTGAGCGAAATCGGCGGGGTGAATGCCAATTCCGGTTGTGCTCGGTTGTTGCGAGGACGCGCCCGGCGCACACAGTAGGCTTCGAGCCTCTGGGAAACCTCACTGCGCCAATCCGGTTCGAAGGCCAGATTCCCTTCGCTTCTCAGTTGGGCGCGTATAGGGACAGAAATAGCGTCTGGTCTTTTTGACAGGCGCGTATCGCAAAGGCAGCAGGTACGCGCTTCGGCGCCGTTAATTGCGCCGCACTGCATACAGGTTTGTATCACCGTCTCGTTTTTGCGCTGCGGACGGTGCCCGAGGCAGGGCCCCGGGGCAGGTACATTCTACAGCGGCGGCTCCGGATGCAAGAGGGAGATATCACGTAGAGTGTCGCCAATCGTGTACCACAGGCACGTGCGGGCGCGAATCGTCTTTGGCAAGAATCAACGACGCCTAAACGCGAAAAGGCCACAGGCTGAGTTACAATTCGCGGCGGCAGAATTCAAAACCAATTCCATGCACGAACTCGAATTTGCGAGCATCGAACTGCTCTCGGGGCTGCTGGCGAAGAAGAAAGTCTCGCCGGTAGAATTGACCCAACTCTATTTAACGCGCATCGAGCGGCTCAATCCAAAGTTGAATGCTTTTTTGACGGTGGCGTCCGAGAGCGCCCTTGCGGAAGCGCGTGCGGCGGAAAGGGAATTGCTTCGCGGGAAACGCCGCGGAGTTCTTCACGGCATCCCTGTGGCATTGAAAGACAATATTGAGACGCGAAATCTCCGCACGACCATGGGCTCGCTCGTCCTGCGCGATTTCCTGCCGTCCGACGATGCCACCGTAGTTCGGAAATTGCGTCGCGCAGGCGCCATCGTTCTCGGCAAGACGAATCTGCACGAATTCGCATACGGCGTGACTTCGGAGAACCCGCACTATGGCCCGGTGCGAAATCCGTGGAACACGGACCGGATCGCGGGAGGTTCAAGCGGAGGCTCAGCGGCTGCCGTAGCTGCCGGCCTATGTGCTGCGGCTATCGGCAGCGATACGGGCGGGTCCATCCGCATTCCATCGGCCTTGTGCGGCGTTGTAGGTGTTAAGCCCACATTTGGGCGCGTCAGCGTCCATGGTGTCTTCCCGCTGGCGCCAAGTTTCGATCATGTGGGGCCCATTGCGCGAAGCGCCCTGGACGCCGCGCTCATATTGGAATGCATCGCGGGGCGCGACCCGCTGGACCCCACAAGCCTGGCTCGCAGCGAGAAGGATTTTCGGCGCGCGCCGAAGCGAAAGCGCCTGCGTCTGGCGCGTCCGAAGGAACACTTTTGGGTCAATATGGATCCAGAAGTGCGCAGGATTACAGAAGCGGCCGTCGCTGATTTCGCCAAGTCCGGCGCGGAGCTCGAAGAGATTTGCCTGCCAACCATTCTGGCGGGCATCGAGGCGGCCAACCTGATCGCCGCTGTTGAGGCGAGCCGGGTGCACGAGCGGGCAGGCTATTTCCCGGCGCGGGCGAGCGAATATGGCGCGGACGTGCGTTGCCGGCTGGAGCAGGGCGGCAAAACGCGGGCTCTCGATTATCTGAACGCGCAGGAAGCGATGGGGCGAGCACGCGCTGAAGTCGAGAGTGTTCTCGAGAATGCGGAAGCAATCGTAATCCCCACAGTCCCCGTGGTTGCTCCGCCGATAGGGGCGGAGGGTGTTCGAGTGGGTGATGTAGAGATACCTATACGCAATGCCTTTGTGGACCGCAATCGGCTGGGCAACCTTACCGGATTACCGGCAATATCCATGCCTTGCGGAGTTACGCAAGCCGGTTTGCCGGTGGCACTGCAATTCGTGGGGCGACGATTTGACGAGGGCCGACTGATCGCTATTGCGGATGGTTTTTCTGAAACGCAGCGCGATTGGCAGCCGCGACATCCGCCTGTCAGTTGAGCGATTAATGGAGGGCGGCTCGGCTGAACTCGTTGGTCGTTTGGCAGAATCGCAGAGGGATTCCCCGCAACGGCATCCGGGGCGCAAACTGCGCGCTTCGACTTCGCGTCCCGGCCCGGAAATCGTAACGGCACGATTTCCGAAGGTCAGCGAATGGCGGGACGCTCCGCTCAGAATGACAAAACAAAACGAGTTAGCCTGCCACGGAACGCGCAGAGATGGCCGGCAGGGCGCGCCGCAGGCGTGCCACCACGCGCTCTTTCCCGAGCGCTACCATCGTGTCAAACAGCGGTGGCGCTACGGGCTGTCCCACTAAAGCGACGCGGGTTGCGTTGATCAGGAGCGCCGCCTTCACCCCAGCTCTTTCTGCGAGCTGGCGCAAAGCGTGATCGCAGGCATCGTGAGTCCAATCGGGCAACGCGGCCAGCTCATCGCTCAGCCGCGCCAGTAAGTCCGGCAGACGCTCGTCTTTCCAGAATTTTTCGCGTGCTGCGGGATCGTAATCGAAGTCGTCAGTAAAAAAAGCGCGAGCCCAATGCGAGAAGTCCGGCAAAAGGCGCGTTCGAGGACGCAACAAGTCCACTGTGCGTGCGAACCATTCTCGTTGAGATGCACCCCACTCGGGGCGCCAAAGAGCGGCTCTCTCCAGTTCGGACTGGATCGCAGGAAGCAATTCTTCAAGAGGAAGCTTTTGCAGATATTGCTGGTTGAACCATTCGAGCTTGGCACGGTCAAAGACGGCATTGGTCCGGCTGACACCGCTGAGAGAGAAGCGCCGGATCAGATCGGAGGTGCGAAACATTTCGGTATCATCGCCGCTGGACCAACCCAGAAGGGCGAGGAAATTGCGGAAGGCTTCGGGCAGAAAGCCTTCATCGCGATAGGAGCTCACGCTGGTCGCGCCATGCCGCTTGGAGAGGCGGGTGCGGTCCGGTCCGAGAATGAGAGGGACGTGCGCAAAGACAGGCGGCACGGCATCCAGGGCGCGGTAGAGCAAAATCTGCTTGGGAGTATTCGAGAGGTGGTCGGCGCCGCGAATTACATGCGTGATTCGCATGTCCATGTCGTCGACTACGGCGCCGAGTTGATAGGTGGGCAAGGCGGTCCCGCCGCTCGCGCTGCGCGCAGAACGGAGCAGCACGAAATCTTCCATCTCATCGTTATGGATTTCGCGTGGACCGAAAACAGCGTCATCAAAGCGGGTAGTCGCACCCAGAGGCACGCGGAAACGCACCGCCGGATTCTGATCGCCAGTGGATGGTTTGGCGTCGCGGCACGAGCAGCGAACGATTAGCTTTATTTCACTTTTGGCGGTGCCAGCTTCGTCTGCGAAATCGCCGCCCGCGTACTTTTCCGGAGCACAATAACAGAGATAAGCAGCGCCCTTGGAGAGCAGTTTTTCTGCTGCAGCGGCATAGCCGGGGAGGCGCTGGGATTGATAGAAAGGGCCTTCATTCCAATCGAGCCCCAGCCAGCGCAGGCCATCGAGAATGCCTTCGACCAATTCCGGGCGATTGCGCTCGAGGTCGGTGTCCTCTATGCGGAGGACGAATGTGCCACGCTGATTTCGTGCGAAAAGCCAGTTAAATAGGGCAGTGCGAGCGCCGCCGACGTGGAGGAATCCGGTAGGCGAAGGGGCGAAACGCACGCGAATGTCTTGCCCGCGCGCATCTGCGGCTTGGCTTTGAGGATGGTCCGAATATGGCACGAGCGTCCAGTCGTTCAATCGCAACAAAAAATTGATGATAGCCGATGCCAGCGGCAAACGCGAGTCAACCCAGGGCGGCCAAAACGGACTTCTTGACGCCAATGGCTGCTTCGGTCTCGTGGAGCGCCGAACTGCGCCGTTCTTTGAAGCTTTTCCCAGGCACCATCGCTTTTCGCACGGGCACAGAATCAGGGCGAGAAGAGCGATGTCCAAAGGGGCACAGGCAATGTTCCTTACCTGGTACCCCCGTTACCGTTGCTCGTTTGCAGACCGTAGTCTATAGTCAAAGGGAGGCCCTGGTAGGGAACGGTTGCCGATTTTTCAACGACTCGAGCCGCGTGGGAGAAGGAACCCGCTGGCTGCGACGGCTGTGCATAATCCTTTAAAAACCCGCCTAAAGTGCAAGTGTGGGAAAACGGCCCAGTGATACACACCATCTTCATGCACATTGGCATCCTTTCGTTTAGCATCCTGGCGGTCCACACGCTCGCCGCGGGTTTTTTCACCTACCTTCAGAGGATCAAGCCGCAACGCTATCTTCAGGTGTGGACGATCGGCTGGTATTTGCTGGTGCTACATGACCTGACGATCGGGCCAACATACTGGTTGGGAACATCGGAGCCGGGGCCATCCAGTTGGCTGATGTTGGCCGGTAGGTCCCTCATTGCGGCGAGCGGAGTCGCATTCTTCTGTGCGGCCCGGCTCTATATGAATTCTCGGGCATGGACTCCGGCCGCTTTCCTGATGGGGTCGTGGTTCGGATTGTACGCTCTTTCCTTGCGCTTCGAACACCTGTGGATCGCTCAGCCGATTGGCATGATAGGCGTGTACCTCTCAGTAGCCTTTGTTTTCTGGCAAGCAGCGCGTCGCCAAGAAAGCCACGGCGATTGGGCACTGGCGGCGGCGTTCGCTGGCTGGGCCATCATACCGTTGGTGAGACTGGCTTTCGGGCCGCTGAGCAGGCCCGCGGGAACGGACTTCGCGGTGATCGCCAGTTTTCCTTCCCTATTGGCCGCCGTGGTAATGGTCATGGTGTTGTATGAGGACCAGAAGCGGCGGGTTCAACTCAATATTCTGGCGCTTTCCAGTTTGAATCTCACCACGTCGAGCTTCATCGGTGGCGAGATACAAAGGACCTTGGTGGAGGCGCTCGAGCGCGTGCTCAGCGTCGTTGGGCTTCCTTCCGGACTCTTGAGCTTGCATCGGCATGGCACGCACGAACCCACCGCCACCGCCTCGGTGGGGATGGATACGGCGTTTTGCCGTGCCATTGCGGAGGACAGTCTGGATAGCGAGTTCCAGCAATTGGTTTCCCGGCTGGGAGGGTTAGTGGTCTTCCGCGAGCTTGAACGCAACGCCTCCTGGCGCGCGTTCGAGCATGAGGCCGTATTCTTGCGTTTTCGGCAGCTGGCCATGACCCACGGCATGCGAACCGTCATTGCCATTAGTCTTCAGGCCAAGGAGGAGCCTTTCGGCTTGCTGCTGCTGAGCACGCCAGAGAATCGCCGGTTCACACAGGCTGAGCTACGGCTACTGCTAACCTTGGGCCACCAAATCGGCATGGCTGTGGAGAACAGCTATTTGATTCAACAGACCACGCGGCGCTCCGAGGAATTGCACCTGCTGAACGAGATTGGGCGCGCGCTAAGCTCCACGCTCGACGTGGATGAGCTTTTCAACAAGATTTTTGCGGCACTCAAGCGGATGTTCGATGTAAGCAACTTTTACGTCGCCATGTACGATGCGGAAGAGAACCAGATTCGTTTCGAGCTGGAAATTACAGAAGGAATTCGCTTGCCCAAGCGGAGCAGGCCTTTTGGCGATCATCTTACCGAGCATATCATCCGAACCCGACAGCCGTTGTTGATCAGGCAAAACCTGATGCAAGAGGCTATCAAGCTTGGATTGCGCCCGCTTCAAGAGACGGGCTCATTCTGCGGGGTGCCTTTGGTCGCGTATGACAAGGCCATTGGCGTGATGGCACTGCGAGGGCTGCAAGAGAACCTGTACGACGAAGGGCATCTGGAAATGATGCGTGTATTGGCCAGCGAGGCCAGTATCGCCATCGAAAATGCGCGCTTGTTTCGAGAAGAACAAACCAAATCACGACATCTGACGCTGCTGAACAACATTTCGCGCCACGCCATCACTACGCTCAATCCGGAGGAGATGTTATCCAGAGTGGCCGAACAACTGGAACGCGGCCTTGCCTTTGACCACGTTGGCATCGGATTGCTCGACTATGCGACTAAGGAAGTCATCATCCAAGCGGAAGCTGGCCGCCGGCGGGGCGCCCTGGGGCGGCGCTTGCCCTTGGGCGAAAGCATCGTCGGCAAAGTGGCTCGCAGCGGGCAGATTTGCGTGGCACGCAATCTCGCCGGCGAGGAAATGTCTGGAACCGTTCTGGAGGGATCGACGTCGGTGCTGGCTCTGCCGGTTTTTTACGCCGACCAGCTCCATGGCGTGCTTTACGTGGAGACCGCCGAGCCCACAGACTTTTCCGAAGAAGACGTGCGGTTGCTGCATACCCTTGCCGATCTAATTTCCGTGGCGCTGCACAACGCTCTGACCTTGCAAAAAGCGCAGGAGCAAGCCATTACCGATGGTTTGACTGGCGTAAAGACTCACCGCTATCTGATGGAAGCGCTCTCGGCCGAATGGAAGCGCGCGACGCGCGCGAGCCGGCACTTTTCACTGGTCTTAATTGACCTGGACCGTTTCAAATTCGTAAACGATTTCTATGGGCATCTCGAGGGCGATCTCGTACTGCACCGCGTAGGCCAGATTCTGGAGCAGAACTGCCGGAGCTCTGATGTGGTGGCGCGCTACGGTGGAGACGAATTTGTTATCCTCATGCCTGAAACCAACGCTGCGCAGGCGGTCCAGATAGCCGAGAAGCTGCGGCCCGCGATTTGTGAGGATCCTCTGCTCCGCGAGAAGACCATCACCGCGAGTTTCGGCATTGCCAGCTTCCCCGTACATGGCTCAACGCCCCAGGAACTGATTCAGGTCGCCGACGCATCCATGTATATCTCCAAGCATGACGACACCGTAACCTCGCTGGCCCTGGCCATCGACTCCAAGGATCACTACACGCAGGGGCATTCGCAAAAAGTGGCTGCTTATGCGGCACTCATTGCCGACGCCTTGGGACTGAAGGAAGAGGAGATCGGCGACATTCGACTCGGGGCGCTCCTTCACGACATCGGAAAGGTAGGCATTCCCGAAGAGATTCTGGGCAAGCGCGGCCCTCTTAGTGCAGACGAGTGGGAAAAGATGAAGGAGCACGTGGTTTACGGCGACCGAATGCTCGAACCGCTGCAAGCAATTGCGCCGATTCGAAAGATGGTCTGCCATCATCACGAGATGTTCGACGGGTCGGGCTATCCGCAGGGACTGGTGGGCGAGCAAATACCGATAGGCTCACGCATCATCGCGATTGCCGACGCGTACGATACAATTACCTCTGAGCGAATTTATAAGAAGGCGCGAACTCCGGCCGCAGCTTTTGAGGAATTAGAACGCTGTGCAGGTTCGCAATTTGATCCGGAACTGGTACGCGTGTTCATCGAGGCTGTTCAGCACCTGCCGCAACGGCCCTTGGAAGGTAACGACATTCCCGCCAAACAAGGCACTCCTTAATCAATCGGCCTCGCCGCTGAGCGACACACCTTTGCTTGTCACTTGGTTGACGATTGCGTAGAATCGCGCTTCTTTGCACGTTCGCAGGAGTTTGGGACCGCATCTCAGAGGGACAGGTAATGGGGAGACGCCTTGCCGCAAAGATTACGGGAGTCGCGGGGTATGTGCCCCCAAGGCTAATCACGAATGCCGACCTGGAAGGCATGGTGGATACTACCGACGAATGGATTCAGCAGCGCGCCGGTATACGCGAACGGCACATCGTGGATCGCGGCATGGCCACATCACACCTGGCCACGGCCGCTGCTCAACAACTTCTGGAAAAAACCGGCAGCAAACCCGAAGAAATTGATCTAATCATCGTTGCCACAGTGACGCCGGACATGTTCTTTCCCGCCACGGCATGCTTAGTTCAGCACCGGATCGGAGCGACGCGCGCGTGGGGTTTCGATCTTTCCGGAGCATGTTCCGGATTTGTCTACGCGTTGACGGTCGGCGCGCAATTCGTCGGGGCGGGGACGCACAAGAAGGCGCTGGTCATCGGCAGCGACGTCATGAGTTCGATCCTCGACTATCACGATCGCAACACCTGCGTTCTCTTTGGCGACGGCGCCGGAGCGGTGCTCCTGGAACCTTCGGAGTCCGATGCTGAGGGAATTCTCGATTTTGATCACGACATTGATGGTTCGGGCGGTGCATATCTATTTATGCCCGGCGGCGGCTCGCTGCACCCAGCATCGCATGAGACACTGGACCGAAAAATGCATTACGTCCATCAAGACGGAAAGCAAGTCTTTAAATATGCAGTAAGGCGAATGGCCGAGATTTCGTGTGAACTTCTGGAGCGCAATGGGTATTCCCATAAAGATGTGGCGCTGGTGGTGCCTCATCAGGCGAACCTGCGGATCATTCGCGCCATGCAGGAGAGACTCGGACTGGATGATTCCAAAGTAATGGTGAATATAGATCGATTGGCAAATACCACGGGAGGCACTATTCCTTTGGGTCTGTGCGATGCGGTTCGCCAAGGCCGGCTAAAGAAGGGCGATCTGGTGGTGGTGGTCGCAGTTGGGGCGGGCTACACGACGGGAGGCGTGCTGATGCGATGGGCCTATTAGCCTGGTTGTTGGAAGTGTCTTTCTCCTATCTTTTCTTTCGCGGCCGGAGTCCACTCCTTCTCGCAAATTCACAATTCCGTTCATTGTCAGAAGCAGCGGCTATTCGCTAGCGGGAGTTACCAGGCGCGACGCTACCGGCCGGTGGCGGAGCGGCGCTTTGTCCACAGAAGTATTGGCGAATCTCAATACGCCAAGCCGGACCCGAGAAATTGGGGACAAAACGCTGTTTCCAGGTATAACCGGCATCGCGTGCCAAATAGCGAGTGATGCGGTCTCCACAGTGACCGCTGAGCCATTCGCCCGCATCGTTCATGGCGATCAATTCGTCCGGCGGCGAAGAACCGCGGACCCACAGCACGCTCGCTGGCGTGGGGCGTCCTGCCTCTTCCCACTGCTTGGGATCCCATACCGAGGGATATTGAACTTCCCCTGGTAGAGCGCCCGGAAAACGCCAGGAGGAATTTGGTTGGGACGGTTTCAACACATAGCTGAGGTAGAAAAAGAAGGAGTTGTCATTGCTGATTACGGCGGAGCCGCTGCGAACGGCGTCCGCGGCATCCTGTGCAACCGTGCTCCAGGGCTCGAAGAAACGCGGCTCGGCGTAGTATCGTCTATTCAGCGCTCCATACCAGCCAATTGCCGCCACCGTCGCCAGCGCGACCGCCATGGTGATGCGCCATGGGAATTTCTCGATTCTGCCGAGGGCAATCGCTATGGCCAACAAAAACCACGGACCGGCCAGCAGTAGCCGCTTCGCTTGCAGGATTCCGGCCAGCGCCATCAAGGCAAACAACAATAAAGAAAAAATCAAGAACCGCCGTGCTTCGCCACGGACCCCGGCGAACACAACGGCCAAGAGAACAACGACGCCAATGGCAGCGGGAATGCTGAAGCGCCAGAACCACGGCGCAACCGACTGGCTTACGAAAAAGATATAGAGATGGTAAGCCGCGTTCAAAAATAGAAATCGTACGGAATGAGGCCAGGCCAGATGGGAGTGTAGTTCCCGGACGAAGATTGTCCAGCGCGGCGTAAATCCTATCGTCAGCACCGCCGCGGTGGCTAAGATTTCCTCGATCTTTCGTTTTATTTCGGGCCGCTTACTTTCCGGAGAATGGCTTCGGGGATCTTTGCTCTCGGAGATTCGCCACCAATAATCAACACCAAGGAGAACCAGCATCGCCCAACCGAAATCATTGGTATAGAGCAGAACCAAAGATAAAACGCTGAAGATAATCCAATCGGAGCCGCGGCGGGAACGGGTGTAGCGAAGATATTGCCAGGTAACCGCCGCAATCAGGAGAAATGCGAACGCGTAGGGCCCCGCCAGGCGCCCCGCGTGAAATCCAAACGGCCAAAGCGCCCCTAACCACACCAGGGCGCTGCTACTTTCTTCTCCACCCAATTGCCGCGCCACGCGGGACAGGAGCCATAAGCCAAGCACAAAGCAAACAATGGCTGGTGCGCGCAACCAGTCGAATGCGCCGCCAGTGATCCGCAGCCACAGATGGAGCAGCAGTTCGTATACCGGAGGACGGGCGTTCCCGGCGGCAGATCGCGCAGCAGCGAAAAGTGTAGTGACATTCTGAGCCGCTGCGCTGAGAGTGGACGTTTCTTCGTCGGTTAAGGCAAGCCATCGGTTGGTATAGAACAGAACGGAGGCCAGCATGAGCAGGGGGGCCGCGTCCCGGAGCAGCGGCGTGATCTGTCGCATCTGTCTCGCGGGCC
>WNGK01006503.1_pt1 | contig 14320 bp, 17 predicted proteins | sample 5400601 | NCBI WGS metagenome assembly WNGK01 (sample SAMN13153376, study PRJNA577476) | soil metagenome | isolation source: 60 cm soil or saprolite under Garry oak tree replicate 1 | place: USA:California | collected 2016-06-15 | reverse complement strand
TTGGTGTATTACGAATATGCCGCGTCCTAACGGGGCAGAATGTCATACCGCAACACTTCTCCATTTCTCATCATCGATCAGGAGACAACTCCGAAATGGCGCGATTCGTCGGAACGAAAGTGGAGTTCGGGGCTGACACAGACGAGTTTGCGCTAAACGTCAACGCACGTGAGTTGCCGCTTATTCACGCTGATAGTCATCTCAACGACCTTCTCCTGAAATATTGCGAAACGGCGCTAGCCGATCGAAGAGGTGACATGAGCCAGTTGCGTACCAGGGTTGAGAACGCGATCTCGTCGGTGCTTCCCCATGGAAGGGTGCGCGTGGAAGACGTTGCCCGCAGTCTGGGAATGAGCAAGAGGACGCTTGCACGAAGGCTTTCGGACGAAGGGTTGAACTTCACTGAAATACTTCAGCAACTGCGGCGCGATCTGGCAGTTCGTTACCTCGATGACCGCAGGCTGCACGTATCCAAGATCGCGTGGCTGCTCGGTTTTCACGAGGTGAGCGCGTTCACGCATGCGTTCAAGCGCTGGACCGGAAAGACGCCGAGCCAGATCCGGACAGCCGACGCTTGATTGAACCCACCGGCAGCCGCAATGCCGTAGCCGTTCGGCAGACCAAGCCTGCTCTATGGCGCAAATCATTGGCGTGCAGACCGGCGGTGCCCTTTCGGGGCAAACCGGAACGCATTTGCTCGCTCTGCGCCTTTCCGCTTTTGATCCAGAGCGAACTTATGCTCGGTCGCTTCTCTGGGGCTCGCGCCCGGCGGAGCCAGGCGACAAGCTCGAGAGTGTCGGACGCGGCAAGCGGGCTCGCAGCTGCGGGCAACGTCATTCACGACCTTGGCCATTGTAGTTTCCCCCGTACGGCGTCCCCCATGCCACGGCCCTACGGGCCCGCCAGCACCTGGCCAAACCGGGACGACAGCCGGTCCGAAATTAAGATGGCTTCGACCGGGAGTCAGGCAACGCACGGGAGCAGCGGAGCAACCGGGAACACTGACCCCCCCACGCCTCCAGGGGGGCCAAAGCCATAGCCATGGGTCTTGATGGTCAGCCGAGCTCGTGGCGCCGTTTCCAGGGTTGGGGCCCGCCGATTTGTTCGGTCACCCGTCGGGGGCGCGGCAAAAAGAACTGTGGAATGATATAGATATGATATAGGAGTGATATTGGTGGTATAGTAGTGGTATAGGAGTGGTATAGGAGTGGTATAGGAGTGGTATAGAAGTGTGACCAGAGGGGACGCTCGCGCCTGTTTATGGCGGTCAACGAATAAGAGTTTCCGCGCCATGACGGATTTCGTGTTCCAGCCACCCATTCGCCTTGTGCGCGAAGTTACTGTGCGCACCCTCGACGACGCTGCCGAGTTCGCGCGAACGTATGAAGGCCCCCGGTTGCCATATAGGCGCGAACGCGTTGTGCGCCGTCTCGAAGAGATATCCGGCGAGGCCAGCGCGCGTGGCGCTGCGCGAGCGTTTCGCGCGTGGGCCATAGCCGAAGGACTGCTGGCCGAGGAAAAAGGGTAGTGCCACCAGCGAGCGATTGCCGAACAATCGCAAGCGGTTCTCTCACGTCTGTCGGCAGACGAGACGTGTGTCCGCGGTATGTGGCAAACGCGCCACACTGCCGCGCGAAGTGGATCGCAAGGGCAATACGGGCGGAACTGCCCAAGCCCCTGGCTGTTAAGCGGCCAGGTATTCGGGCGGGGGAGATGCAACGCGATACCTCCCGAGTATTGGATCGCTGGGCGGCGTAGCGCCGTTGCCGGGCGCTGTCCGTCGGTCCTCGTTCTTGGTTTTGCTGCGCTCAACCCATTTTACGGGGGAGCGATCGCACATGAGGCGGAGGGGGATAGCGTCGCGTATTCCGCCTCAAGCGGGCGCGTAGGATGGGTTGAGCGCAGCGAAACGCATCGCATGAACCAACGCCGCAGGGGCGCGGGGTGGCAGCAATGGGGTTGCGGCATGAATACCGACGACAGCCGGATAATCGCGAGGTTCCAACGTTTGACGACTGAGCTCCTGGCCCAGAATGGTCGACGAGCTCTATCGGACCTCGCTGGAGCTCGAGCAGCGCGGTCTCAAAAAGAGCCCGGAGTACCGAAACGCCATGTCGAGGGTATATCAGCAAGCGCGGTGGCTCGCAGAGTGTTCAAGGCTCGGCGGTGCAGGGATCGACCAAGCACCAGCCGGCGATCAAGCCGACGAGGTGATTGAATGATCGAGCGGTAAAGGCAGTGCTATCCGATGACGCCCGAGCAAATTGATTTGGTTAGGAATTCATTCGACGCGCTGTGGCCATTCCGTCGAAAACTCGCCGAGCAGTTCTACAGCCGATTCTTCGAACTCGCGCCCGATACGCGACGGCTGTTCCCTGACGATTTGGAAAAGCAGCAACTCAAGTTGATGGATACGCTTGCCGCGATTGTCGGTACGCTCGATCAACGTGAAATATTCCAGTCCATTATCAGCCACACGGGCCGCAAGCACGCGGAGTTTGGAGTACAGACATCGCATTTTGTTGCATTTGGTGACGCGCTGATATGGGGCCTGCAACAGCAATTTGGTCCCGCGTTCACTCCAGAGATGCAGCAGGCATGGATTGTGCTCTACGACGCGATCCAGGCGGAAATGATGCGTGCCGCAAAATCACCTTAACGAACTGATCCGCTCCCAACGTTTCTTCCAACCCCTCCGACTCATTCCCGCGCAAAGCGCGTCGTTAAGGGCGTTCACGCCCGTCCATAGCCCGCGAAGACGGGCGTAGACGCCCTTTAGGCCGGGCTATGGACGCGCGTAAACGCGCTTATGCTGAGAATCCACGACTTCGTGTCCCGGGCGAGCGAAGCGAGACCCGGGATCCCGAGACCCGATCTGCGGCCCTGGGTCCCCACAACGGGGTCCCCGCGACGCAAGCGTCGCGGGATGCCCCTCGCGGGGACAGCGGAGGGAACTGGTGCGCGGAGCGAAGGCCCGCGCACGGCGGTTTATTTTTTAGACTTGAGCACCTTGAACATCTCGAGGCCGTCGGCCGGCTTGAGGTTCTCGTGCACCACCGCATGGACGGCGCTGATCATCGCGTGGGGCGCGTCCGACTGGAAGATGTTGCGACCCATGTCCACGCCGGCAGCGCCCTGCTGGACGGCGTTATAGGCCATCGTGAGCGCCTCCAGTTCGGGCAATTTCTTGCCGCCGGCCATCACGATCGGCACCGGGCAGGATGCGGTGACGGTCTCGAAGCCTTCGTCCACGTAATAGGTCTTGACGTATTGCGCGCCGAGCTCGGCGATGATGCGGCACGCAAGGCGGAAGTATTTCGCGTCGCGCACCATGTTCTTGCCCACGGCCGTGACGCCCATCACCGGCATGCCGTAACGCAGCCCCGCATCCACGAGCTTGGTCATGTTGTGGATGGATCGCGTCTCGTGCTCGCCGCCGATGAACACTTGAATGCCGATGCCGGCGGCGTTGAGCCGGACCGCGTCCTCCATGTCCATGGCGATCTGCTCATCGGACAAGTCCTCGCGCAGGATGCTCGGACCGCCGCTCGCGCGCAGCACCATCGGTTTCTGCGACTGCGCCGGAACGACGCTGCGCAGGATGCCGCGCGTGCAGAACAAGGCGTCGCAGAACGGCAACAGCGGCACGATGGAGAGATCGATGCGCTCGAGGCCGGTGGTCGGGCCCTGGAAGTAGCCGTGGTCGACGGCGAGCATCACGGTGCGGCCGGTCGCAGGGCTGAACACGCGCGCAAGCCTATTCTTCATGCCCCAATCGAGCTGGTGCGAGCCTTTGAGGAAGAAACCAGGCGCGGCCTGCGGCTGATCCGCGTAGAATCTTGCACCTTCGGCGTCGGCTTCTGGCATGACTCGTCTCGTCCTGTTTGGCTTGTCGGGGTTCACGGGGTCCTGCTTAACAGGACAACCTGTCATCCAGCAATCTCGGTCTTGCACTTTAGATTAGGATAATTTGCATCAGGGAGATCGAGGCCAAGAGGCTGATACCTTCGCGCGCCAACGCCTAGATGCCATCTTTATGCGTGCGCAAGGACATGCTGCAGATGTCCGGTCTTGATCCACAGCCGCGCGCCCGCAGCGCCGGCGACGGCGGTCAGACGGGACGCTTTTGGCAGTCTCAGCCAGGAGTGCCGAGCGAACGTCTCGCCGCCTTCTTCGAAACCTCCCGCGAGCACGAGCGCTTCAAAACCGCCGGGAACGTCGAGCACGACGCTCGCGTCTGCCTGCCATTGCTCGATGCGCACGTCTTCCCGACCATCGTTGAACAGGGGGATGAGCCTCACACCCCGCCGTCTCGCCGGCGCCACGGCGTCGACGAGCCTGGTGTCGATGTTGACGTGCGAGCGGTCGGCGGGATCGAACTGAAACAGCTTCACGAAGATCGTGCAGCCCGCCTGGGAACGAGGGGTATGGCGCGAGGTCGGCGGATTGCGGACGTAGCTGCCCGCCGGATAGTCGCCGCGCTCGTCCTGAAAGACTCCGTCGAGAACGAAGAATTCTTCGCCGCCGAGATGCGTGTGCGGCGAGAAGGCGGTGCCCGGCGCGTATCGAACGATCGACGTTGCGCGCGCGACCTCGTCACCGACGCGGTCGAGCATTCTGCGCTCGACACCCGGCATTGGCGACTGCACCCAGTCCGATGTTCCGGCGTGGACCGAGGCGCGCTTGGTGAAGTCGGCGTTGATCCGGATCATCGGTTGGCCTTGTCTCCTACGCCAGGGGTCCACCCTCGCGGTCTTCAAGTACGAATTAGCCTTTCTCCTCGGAGCCGCCATAGTCGCAGCGCCACCGCACGGCAACCCACTTTGGATGCTCGTTGATCCACTGCGCGATGTAGGGCTGCGCATTCATGACGCACTGATGGAGCGACATGTCAGCCGCGAACGAAAGATGCTGATCCTCGCATCGGCCAGGTAGCGACAACGCGCAAACGGTCACGATCAATTCGACCAGGCCCATCCCAATTCTCCGTCAGTAACAATACGTAGTGTCGCTCGCCGGAGTTTCATCCGTTCGGACACGATATTTCGCCTTTACAAGCGCCGCCATGCCCCGGCAAACCGCGGCAACGGGGGCCGAAGCGCAGACGCCACGGCGGCGTTGTCGTCCTTGCCGAATCCTGCGGGCTGTCCTGCATCCCACCACGTCACCAGCCGGAATCCGACCGAACTCACGGACTCACGGACCGCACCGAATTTTGCTAGTCTTCGTCTCATACGACTTTCCGTCAGCTGTCCGGCGTCCGCGGGGAAAGCTGATGCTGCGTCATCAATTGCGACGGCGTGACTTCATAGCGCTTCTCGGTGGCGCCACGGCCGTGCGCCCCCTCGCCGCGCATGCGCAGGCGTGGCCCAGCCAGGTGGTGCGCATCATCTGCCCGATCGCGGCGGGCGGAGGAATCGACGCGACGGCTCGCATCGTCGCCGCCCGGCTGTCGGAGACTTGGGGCCAGCAGGTCGTGGTCGAGAACAAGACCGGGGCGAGCGGCAACATCGCAGCCGAATTCGTCGCGCGTTCCGACCCCGATGGCTACACCATCTACATCGCCACATTCCCGCATGCGACCAATCGCTATCTTTATTCCTCGCTGGGTTACGACCCGGTCGCCGACTTCGCCCCCATCACGCTGATCGGCCTCTACCCCCTCATGATGGTCGTGCCGAATTCCTCGCCGGCGCATTCGGTCAAGGAGTTCATCGCCTACGCGAAGGTGAAGATGCTCAGCTATGCATCCTCGGGCCACGGCACGTCGCTGCATCTCGCCGGCGAACTGTTCAAGCGCAAAGCCGGCATCGAGATGACCCACGTGCCCTATCGCGGGGCGGGACCGGCCTTCAACGACCTCATCCCCGGCCGCATCGACGCCATGATCAACTTCACGTCGTCGAGCCTGCCGCTGGTGCGCCAAGGCCAACTGCGCGCGCTGGCGGTGGCCAGCGCCAAACGGCTGGCGGTCGCACCTGATCTGCCGACCATGACGGAGGCCGGCGTTGCGGGCGTAGAGGTTTCTTCATGGTCGGCATTTTTCGTTCCGGCCAGGACGTCGGGGGACATCGTCAGGAAAATTCACGCCGATACGGTTGCAGCCCTCGCGGAGCCAGCGGTCAGGGGAAAGCTCGAAGCGGGCGGTGTCGCGGTGATCGGCTCCACGCCGGATGAACTTGCCGCTTTTCTCGGCTCCGAGATGGATAAATGGGGACAGGTCATCAAGCAGGCGAGCATCAAAGCGCAGTAAAGCTGCCGGGTTGGCCCACGTCCGGACGCGCGGCCATGTCTGCACCTACGTCGGCTACTCATTAACGCGCAGATCGGAGGTCCGATTCGGGGACAAGCCGGAAAGCACCACGACGAAGGGCGCCGAACGAGCTATTGCAGACCCGCGATCACTTTGACGACAGGCCGCAATTCGTGCGCTCCCCGATAGATCATCTCGAGTGCGACGTAGAGAATCACAGCCAATCCGACATAAGCGATCCAGCGATGGTTCTGCAGCAGGCGAGCAATGAAACTCGCCGCGACGCCCATCAACCCAATCGACAATGCAAGACCGAATATCAGAACGACCGGATGCTCCCGCGCGGCACCGGCGACAGCGAGAACATTGTCGAGCGACATCGATACGTCAGCGACGATGATCTGCGCGGCAGCTTGGACGAAAGTTTTGCGAGGGATATGTGCGGCAATCGTTCCATTGGCGTTGATATCATAACCTGTCAATGCCTCGGCGGCCTCCTGCCCTTGCTCGACCGGTGCGCGCAGCTCTCGCCACATCTTCCAGCATACCCAGAGGAGGAGAAGGCCCCCGGCGAGTAGAAGGCCCACGAGCCTGAGAAGCTGTGTCGTTATCCCGGCAAATACGATGCGCAGTGCCGTCGCCGCGCCAATGCCAATGAGGATCGCCTTTGTGCGTTGCTCGTGCGGCAAACCAGCTGCAGCCAAGCCAATGACGATGGCGTTGTCGCCTGCCAGAACCAGGTCGATCATGATGACCTGAAAAAACGCTGCAATGGCCTCGCTTGTCAGTAATCCGGTCATCCGGCGGGCTCCCTCCGTGCGCGAAGTGCGAGAATGGCCCGCGTGTCTGCTTTAAGCGTGCCGCCATACGCCCGGCTCGCGATCTTGACGCGGCACCGGACTGGCTTGAGGACTCGCCTGTCAGCGCACATCGCGCTGCCTAATGATGGATAGTTCTATTGAGCCATCATCACGTGGCCGAGTAGTTGCGCTATCTGCTCCGGCTCACTGAGCATCCCGGCAGCAACCCAGATCAACGCGAATGCCCCAGCCACGTCCCAGAGCGTTATGCCGTCCGCATGGCGATCGGCTCCGGAGTAATACGCGAATAAGGCGACCACTCCCGCGGCCGTGAATGACACGAGACCGAGGGCAGGCAGGACCAGCGGAGGCGAAACCAACCAGACCAGCAAAACACCCGACGCTGCCGCAGCCAGAACCACAACAGAAAGATCTAGGTGCGGTCCCAACTTATGAAGGGCAGTTCCGTATGTAGAGCCGTGCTCGGATTTCCAGAGAGTCATTGGACCTCCATCGCGGAACGCACGAATGCCCGTCGACTATGGCGGGGACGCACCATCTCGATACATCCGCGGCCGAGGTTGCGCCGTTACGGCGCAACTCGGCACGGGCGGATTGCGTCCTCGCCCCAAGCTAGGAAGTCGCCACGGGAAGGAGTATCCGCAACGATCGGGTGGTAGTTCTACGGGTTGATGCGTCCGAGATAGATGGCTTGCCGCACAAGCACCGCCACGCTTTCGGCCTGCATCTTCGCCATGATTTCGGCGCGATAGCTTTCGACCGTCCGCACACTGATACTCAGCTTCGCGGCGATGGCGTGACTGGTGAAGCCTTCCACGACAAGGTCGAAGATTTCGACTTGTCGAGGTGTCAGTCGCGCGAAATTCCTGCCGACGGCCTCTTGCGACTTCTGCAAATGTTGCCGCTCGAATGTCCGCGCAAATGCCCGGTTGATCGCTGCGACGAGTTGGGCATCGTCCACCGGTTTTTCGATAAAGTCTTCCGCTCCAGACTTGATCCCGGCCACCGCCATCGGCACATCGGCGTGACCGGAAATGAGGACGACCGGAAGCGCGACCTTTCGACGACCGAGTTCGCGGACGAGTTCTATGCCGTCTGTCCCGGGCATGCGGACATCGGCTACTACGCAACCCGAAGGCAGTTGATCAATCGCTTGAAGAAAGGCGTCAGCCGACTCGTAGGTCTCGACGGCGAATCCGAACACACTGAGCATCTCGCCAAGCGCGTGGCGGACCGACTCTTGATCGTCTATGACAAAGATCGTGGGGCCAGGCATCGTCACGTCACTTGCGATTGAGCGAGCGGCAGCGAAAATCGGAACTCCGTTGCGCCCGCCTCCCGGGAGTGGAGCCAGAGGCGCCCGCCATGCGATTCGACAATCGACAGGCAAATTGGCAGGCCAAGGCCGAGGCCAGCCTCTTTCGATGTTGCGAGAGGCTCGAATAGCCGGTCGGCCAATTCGCGGTCGACCCCGGGACCGTTGTCCGACACACCGATCTCGACATGTGGGGGCGCGTCGAGTCGATATGCGGCGATCCCGATGCGTCCGTCAGCTTTACGTGCTCCCGCGATCGACTCGATTGCATTTCGAATAAGATTGAGCACCACCTGTTCCAATTGCGTGCGATCGCCGTGAACGGCAGGCAGATCATTGGAAGCATCAAGGTCAATCCGCACTTGGTTCGCCGCGGCCTCCGCTCGCACCAGAATCAGCGCCTCCTCCAGCATGTTTCGTATGTTGATAGTGCTGACATGTGGGCGGCCACGGCGGAGAAAATCCCGCATACGACGCACCACCCCGCTGGCATGGTCAATTTGCGCAATCATGGTCGTCAAATCGTTGTCGGCCCTGCTTAGATCGCCGCCCGGCGCTCGCAGAAGGTGCTGCGCGGATCGTGCGAGAGCGCGAGCAGCCGTCATCGGTTGGTTGATCTCGTGGATCAGCGCCGACGCCATCCCGCTCACCAGATTGAAGCGTGATGCCTGCGCCGCTTCTGATTCTCTCTGCTTGAGGCGCGTTTCGGCTTCCCGGACGAGGCGATCAGAATTCTCCCGCTCGCTGACGACAACCCCGACGATCAGGCCGGTTGCGGTCAGGATAAACATCAACGTTTGGAACTCCGTGAACGTCTGGGCATCGTAACCGTGAATGTGCAGTAGCCCGACGAGGGCAATCTGGGAAAGGCCTAGACTCACGCATGCTCCATCGAGCCCGTGGCGCACAGCAGCGACGACGACTGGCACAAAAAGCAAGTAGAAGAACTTGAAGCCGTTTGCGCTCTCGGTCCCAATGATAATCCAGAGCGTAAGGGTTATGAGCAAAACGTAAAAGAAAATCTCGGGCACGAGCGTGCGCGAAAACCGGATCGGAGATCTACCGGGATTCAAGATGAGACGTAGTGTCAGCGGTGTCATAACGGCAATTCCGATAGCGTCCCCGACGAGAAGTGGCACGAACGTGACGATGACATCGCCGGAATCGATCTCTGCATCCGTCAGCAGGAGCATCGAAAGCATGAGTGCTACGAGAATTGCGCCAGAGATTCCCGCAAAGAGCAGGACGAACACGTCCGACAAATGATTAAGGCCAATGTCGATACGAAAATGCTTTCTGAGGACCAACGCGACCACGCCATAGCCCGCTGCAATGATCGCGGCGATACTCAAGATGAGCGTCCATTCTAGTTTACTCTTAAGCACTAGAATTTCGGCGAGGACGACTCCAGCGAACAGCACGATGCCATAGCGGCTGCCGCCGAATACCATCAGGGCGAATACGACACCCAGCCCGGGATTCCAGGGCGTGATCGGCAGGCCTTTGTATTCGTGAATGAAGCTGACCCACTCGAGGACTAGGTAAGCAGCGAGAAAAATCCCCGCCCTGGTCCCATTCAGCAGGTCGATGCCAGTCGCGGTCGATAGCATGCCGAGTGACGGTCGAACTTTCGTTACCCATCCCTTGGCGTGGACGTTCTGATGCACAATTGGCGGCTCCTGGTACCCTTTGGCCGGTCTTTCCCCTTGCTAAGCGGTCGTGTCTGTTGCCGCGCGGCGAGTGACTCTCTCGACGCGTCGGCGTGCCCATTCGAGAGTCAGCCGATGCACCGGCGAAAACAGTACGGCCATAGCTTCGGCGAAGCGTACTCCTCGACCATAGATGAAGAAGTAGCGCCAACGGTCGATCTCGAGGAATGTGCCCCGCAGTCTCTGATCGTCGAAGCGCGTGTCGGCGCCAGATTCGCCGAGGTAGCGCTGCACGGCAATCATTGGAAACATCGCGTACATTTCGGGCAGGCTCGACATTGCCGCATCAATCGACCGCCCGATCCAGTGCCACATCGGCGCTTGCGGGCTCATTGGCGCAGTGGAGGCGAGCCAAGCGAGCAGGGGCGCGTTGGCGATATAGGCGTGTGTGCAGCCCGAGCGCACCCGCAAGAGGTTCGGCCGCAGGAAATAGGCTTGGATCGGCACATGGCCGAGATAAAGTCCCCACCAGGTTGGTGGCAGGGCGCACAGCGCGGCCGTGATGCGCGGCACCAGCGTTTCCCGGGGCCGCGTGAACAAGACGTCGTCTTCGAGCACGAGGATGCGGGCAAAGCCCTTGGCGATGGCGTCCGCCGCGACGGCGCGATGGGAGTCCCAGATGGCTCGATCGGTGTCGCACCCGCGCACGGGCCGATAGAATAAAACGTCACGGCACAGGCCGAGCACATGGAATTGCGCGGCAGCCTTGGCGGTTCGGTGCGGCTGTTCTTGCAGCGAGATGCAGTAGATGGCGGCGAGATCGGGAGCGAGCCTCGCCACCTGTCGTCGACCGGCGCAATAGTCGCACCCCTCGTCGCGCGCCAAGGCCTCGAAATACGCGTGCTCCATGATCCCGGACACTCTGGCTCGCACGTCGATTTTGCTTCCCGACTTGCAGCTCACGTCATGAAAATGATGACACATCGGCAACAGCGTCGCACAAGCCTTGGTGTCGCATTGGGGAGTGCACCGCGTGCGCGGCCTCAGCGCTTCGCCGGCGTGCTCGAGCCGTCGCCACATTGGTCCGGCCGCGGTTTCGGACCGCGCAACTCGAGTGGCACCTTGCAATTGTCGACCCGCTGCTGGTCACTCGCCTTGCCGCCGAGCCGCTCCTTGGCGGTGCGCGTCGGCTGGACGTTGCTCGCTTCGCCGTTGGCACGCGGTGTCGCACCGGGAGCTGCCGACGCCACCAGCAGGAGGAGCGTCCACGCCGCGACGCGGATGGGAGGACGCAACATCACGCGAGGCGAATTGGGCATCGGCGGGCCTTTTCGATTTGACCGCGGCTCCGTATTCCACCGGGATCGGTCAGTGTGCCATGAGCACTGGTAATTCTGCGTTGCTCAGGATGTAGCGGGTGGTGCCGCCAAAGATCATTTGCCGCAATCTGCTCTGGGTGTAGGCGCCCTTGATCAGGAGGTCGCAGCCCAATGCCTTCGCGTGGGCCAAAATCGCCTCACCCGTGACGCGGCCATCAAGCCCGACGGTCAACGGTTTCGCCGGCACTCCGTTCAATTGCAGATAGCGGCACAGTTGCTGCCCTGTTGGTCCGGGCACCGCCGCTCCGCCTTCGACCGTCAATACGATCACGCGGCTCGCACGCTTGAGGATGGGCATCGCAAACGCGGTGACGCGCGCTTGCTCGGTGCTGCAATTCCACGCAATCAAAACATTCGTGCCCATCTGAGGCTGCGGCGATGGCGGTGCGATCAAGACCGGTCGGCCGCTTTCAAACAAGCCAGCTTCAAGCGTGGTCATCCGCGGGCCCTTCGGATCGCTGCCGGGTTTACCGAGGACAATCACATCGAAGACCCGGCCATGACTGCCGACGAAGTGGTCGCCCTCGGGGGCATGGTCCAACCACCCGCTCGACAGGGCCTTTGTGTCACCTCCGCGCGGCACGCCATGCGCTTGCATGAAGCTCTCGAAAAGGTCGCGGCTGCGTTGCGCATTTTCCGCGATGTCCTGTTCCAACGCCGGTATCGGCACGGCGCCTACGTCGCCTATGGCGAAGATCGCGGGGAGCTCGACGCGCAAGGCGAACCCTTCGATGTAGCTGTCGAATTTGCGCGCGAGCAGGAGAGCGGTCTGCAATGTCGCGTTCATGAGATCATGCGGCTCGATCGGAACGAGAATGGTCTTGAAGCCCATGGCGATCTCCCATTCGTGCGCACGCCGCCGGCCGTGCACAGAAGTGGGCGAGGCTTTAGACGTCTCGCCGTTTCGCGCACGAGCCGCTGGAGAGCGATCGGCACCGGTCGCTCTCTTCTATCATGCAAACAGCCGGGCAAGCTCGACAGCGAGCAGCCCGATTACCTGACGAGCGAAGCGCCCTTTTGCCGCTCCGCTGCGTTCACGGGGCGCGGAGAAGCCGGCAACTGCAGCACGGTCGCGTGCTGGCCCTCGCACAGCCGGGTGAGCAGCACGGTCTCCCCGTCGGGGAACTCCAGCGCATCGTGGTGCACCCTCGGCTTGTCCACGTTGATCTGCCGGAACCGAGCCACTTTCTTCCCGAGTTTGGTGTGCGGGAGGAAAGCAAAAAAGCGCTCGTAGCTGACGTCCTTTTCGAACGCGACCTCCGTGCCGGGTAACAGGCACACGGCCACGTTCGGCTCTCCGATGGCCGCGAATCCTCGCGTCATGGAGTTCTGGAACATCGTCGTTACCAGCTCGTCTCCGACCTTCGCGGGTCGGGATGCGACGAGGTCTAGACTGTAGTCACACATTGAAGGCACTCCTTTCGCCCGACATGCGTCGAAGCGACGGCACGGGACGCTCGAAGGGGTCCCGGAGAATAAGTTGGGTGAAGTACCGGACGCTTTGGGATGGCGTCTCGGTCGCTTTCATTTTGCGATTTTACCCAGCGAGAGTCGAGACGAAAAGAGCCAATGGGACTTAAGACATGGGTTAGGGCGATCTGCAAAGCCTGCGGGCGGAAGAGAGGGCGTGAGGTGGTGGCCTCGTAGAATCCGGCACACGACGCAGGCATGCTCGCCTCCTCGATTACGATCTCTTGAACCTGCAAAGGCTGCCGCAGTAATGTTCAGCGTCCACAAGATTTAAGTAAGCAAAACCATTTTGGAGGAGAGATGCCATGCCGATCTACATCTCGCGTGGTCGTTTCACTTCGGACGCCATCAAGGGCATGCTGGCTAAGCCAGAAAATCGTGAGGAAGCCGTTGCGAAACTCTTCAAGAGCGTCGGCGGCAGGCTCATCGGGTGGTACTTGACCTTCGGCCACCATGATTTCCTGGTCATTGGCGAGTTCCCCGACGAGAAGGCCGCGGCCTGTGCGGTACTGGCCGCTGCTGGTGGAGGCAGTTTGGCCGAAGTCGAGACGACCGTCGCCATGACGGCAAAAGATGCTCACGCCACCTTCGTATCGGCCGGAAAGGCGGCGAAGGCCTTCCGGAGCGCCGGACGCTCGTAGCTTCGGGCGGGACTTTCAGTCTGAATGCAAATATCGGCGCCCATCTTGGATGCCGAGCATTTAGTGCGTGGCTGGCCGTTCTCGCGGCTCTCAACGCCGCTGCAAGATCTGTTGCCGGTAGGTTAGCAACCCCGGGGACGCCCTTGCTGCGACGTATAAGTCGGGAATCGGCACGAGTCGGAAGGGGCAGGTACGGCTCGGCTGCGTCCGCTTTCGGGGGCAAACCGGAAAACATTTGCTCGTTCTGAGCTTTAGGGGTTTTTAACCCAAGGTATTCGGACGACTTGCCTACCGCCTTGGTCACAGACCGCGCGATGGAAGCGTGATATCATCGCCCATTGCATGTATGACCCCAACCGGAGGGTCACATGGCAAGCTACATCGCACGACGAAAATTCTTAGCCACGCTGCTCGGCGGCGCGGCAGCGTGGCCGCTCGCCGCGCGCGCGCAGCAGCCGAAGGTGCCGACCATCGGCGCGCTGGTTATTGGCAATATCAGCCCGGAAGAATTCTGGCGGGAGTTTCGGCAGGGACTACGCGATCTGGGGTATATCGAGGGGCAGAACATTCGATTTGAGTTTCGGTCGGCGGAAGGACAGATTAACCGGCTTCCCGAACTGGCAGCTGAGCTGGTTCGTCTTAAGGTCGATGTGATCGTCACTTGGTTCACGCCCACCGCTGTGGCGGCAAAGCAAGCGACGCGGGAAATCCCGATCGTGATGGCCGAGACCGGAGATCCGATCGGCACGGGCCTGATCATGAGCCTTCCCCGACCGGGTGGAAATGTCACCG
>WNGK01004854.1_pt1 | contig 14321 bp, 8 predicted proteins | sample 5400601 | NCBI WGS metagenome assembly WNGK01 (sample SAMN13153376, study PRJNA577476) | soil metagenome | isolation source: 60 cm soil or saprolite under Garry oak tree replicate 1 | place: USA:California | collected 2016-06-15 | reverse complement strand
AGTTTGCCGCGGAGGTCGCGCGCGCGCTCGGCGCGCGGCTGGTGGCCCTGCTGCTCTACGGGTCGTGGGCGCGTGGAACTCACGTACCCGACCGCTCCGACGTGAACACGCTGCTCATTTGTGACACGGTGGACGATGCGCTGTTCGCGGCGCTCGCTCCCGCGATGCGCGCTTGGACCCGCGCGGGCCACCCTGCGCCCCTCATCCTGACCGAGCGGGAGTGGCGCGAGTCGGCGGACGCGTTCCCGATCGAATACGAAGACATGCGCGACGCGCACCGGCTGCTCGCGGGGCGCGACCCGTGGCCCGGCATCCAGGTGGACCGCGGCCAGCTGCGGCGCCAGCTCGAGCACGAGCTCATGGGCAAGCTGGTTCGCCTGCGCCAAGCGTATGCCGCGCTGCATGAGGACCCGAAACAGCTCGCGCGGGTTGTCGTAGGGAGCGCCGGCGGCTTTTTCACGATGCTGCGCGCGGTGCTGCGTCTCGCGGGTCGGCCCGTACCCCCCTCGCCCGCCGAGTTGGTGCGGAGCGCGGCGGCCCTCGCCGGCTTCCCGGCCGACGCACTGGCGCCGCTGGTGCAGCACGCGATGGGCGGCCCGGTCCCGCGGCTCGTCAAAGGGGATCCGCTCGCGGCTGCGTATCTCGCGGCGGTGGCACGGACAGCGGAATACGTCAACCGACTGACGTAGGTCTGGTGGTTCAGGCGCAGGTGGTTTTCCCACTCTGAAGAGTGGGCCCGAGAATGCACAACGCTGACGCGTGGTATGCTTCAGCATAGTGCGGTGCCGGGCCCAGGCTTGAGCCTGGGAAACACGAGGTGACTCTCACAGGAGTGATCCGTTCGTGAGTACAAGGAGAATTGTGCGGGCTTTCTCGACGGCCCTCATCGCCATGTTCGTTGCCGGTTGCGGCTACAACACGATTCAGACCTATGACGAGCAGGTGACCGCCGCGGCGGCGCAGATCAAAGTCCAGCTGCAGCGGCGCGCTGACCTCATCCCCAACCTGGTCGAGACGGTCAAAGGGTATGCGAAGCAGGAGCGGACGGTCTTCACCGAGGTGGCGGAGGCCCGGGCCAAACTGGCGGGGGCGGTCCAGAGCGGCGACTTGCAGCAGATGGCGGACGCCAACCGGCAGCTGTCGGCCCCGCTCGGCCGCCTGCTGGCCATCGCCGAGAACTACCCGCAGCTCAAGTCCAACGAGAACTTCCGTGCGTTGCAAGACCAGCTCGAGGGGACGGAGAACCGCATCGCCGTGGCGCGGCAGGACTACAACGAAGCTGTGAACCGCTACAACGCCTACATCCGGCGTTTCCCGCAGGTCCTGACGGCGAAGCTGCTGGGGAAGGGGCCCCGTCCCTACTTCGAGCTGGAGACACCGGGCGCGGCGCAGGCGCCGAAGGTGGATTTCACGAAGTAGCCCACTCTGCAACGGGCCTGCGCCTCTAGCGGCGCGGGCTCGCGCGCGGTAGTTTCGTCCCCCACTTGGCACCGCCCTGCTCTCCCCAGCCGTTGAGCAGGCGGGGCTCTTCCAGATGACGGACTCGAAGGTCGCTCCGCGCTGCCCGGCCATGGGCGGCTCGGGCGCGCCGGCGTCCTTCCCGGCCGCCACCGGTCCTAGAACCCGTGCACCCAGCTCGGGGGGGAGGTCAAATGAGCCGTCCATTCGTCAGTTCACTCGTCACTTGGGGACTCGTCCTGCTCGGATTGGTCCCCGCCGTCGCCGGCGCCCAGGAGGCGACGATCGTGTCTGGACAAGTCTCGACTCGGGGAGCGCCCGTGGTGGGCGCGAGCGTGAGCATTCCGTCACTGCGTCTGGGCACCACGAGCGACGGACAGGGGATGTACCGGCTCACCGTCCCGGCGAGTACCACCGGCGAGGTGGCGTTATCGGTTCGGCGGATCGGGTACGTCACGCGCTCGGTCCCGGTCACCCTGACGGGGGGCCAGCTGCACCAGGACTTCGTGCTCGAAGCCTCGGCCGTCGAGCTGACGGCGGTGATCGTCACGGGCCTGGGTGGGGAGATCGAGAAGAGCAAGCTGGGCACCTCCGCCCAACAACTCAACGCGAAGGAGCTCAACACCACCCGCGCGCAGAACCTCGTCCAGCAGGTGCAGGGGAAGGTACCCGGTGTGCAGATCACGGGATCGGGTACACAGGGTGGGTCGGTCAACATCATCATCCGCGGCCAAAACTCCATCACGCAGAACAACCAGCCGCTGTTCATCCTGGACGGTGTTCCCGTCTCGGACGCGGACCGCGGGGGCGATCGTGCCTCGGGCTTCGATTACGGCAACGTCCTCTCCGACCTCAATCCGGACGACATTCAGTCGCTGACGGTGCTCAAGGGTCCCAATGCCGCCGCGCTGTACGGCTCGCGCGCGGCCAACGGTGTGCTCGTGATCACCACCAAGAAGGGCGCCAACAGCGGCGGACGGATGCGCACGGAGCTGAACACGAACGTGACGTCTGAGCGCCCGTCCATCGTCCCGGAGTGGCAGAATCAGTATGGCCAAGGAGCCGGCGGTGCGTTCTCGTGGGTGAACGGCTCCGGCGGCGGCGTGAACGACGGGGCCGACCAGAGCTGGGGCCCGAAGCTTGACGGCCGTCTCATCTGCCAGTTCACGAGCCCCGGGGCCGGGACCCCGGGCTGCACGGCGACACCCTGGGTGCCGCACCCGGACAACATGGACGTCTTCTTCCAGACGGGCCTCACCGTCACGAGCACGGTCGCGGTGAGCGGTGGGAGCGACCGCGCTTATGGACGCGTTTCGCTGGGCGGCGACAATGTGAACGGCGTGTTTCCCAACAACGACTTCCGGCGCCGGTCGGCGGCGTTGAGCGGCACGTTTCACGCGAGCGACCGCTTCACCGCCGACGCCTCGGTGGACTACGTCTACAACAGCGGACAGAATCGCACCGGCACGGGCTACTGGGGCCGCAACCCGCTCGAGAACTTCATCTGGCTGGGGCGGCAGGTGGACTTCCACGCGCTCGCGGATTACGCCGGCAAGTCGGGGGCGACGAACGGTGGCCCGGCGACCCGCGAGTTCAACTGGAACTACAACTACCACAACAATCCTTTCTGGTTGCAGGAGCAGAACCCGGTCGCCGATCGGCGCGATCAGGTCATCGGATCGGTCGCTGCCCACTACAGGATCACGGATGGAGTCAACGCCACGCTGCGCACCGGGTCAGACATCTACCGACTCGGGATAGAGGAAGACTTCGCGCAGGGCGGCCTGGCGTTCATCGACCAGAAGTACGCGGGCGGCTTCCGTTTCCGAAACGACTACCGCAGCGACAACAACACCGACTTGTCGGTCACCGGGGAGCGGCGAGTCACCGACTGGCTGCACGTCAACGCGCTCGTGGGCGGCAATCAGCGTCGCGAGTACTTCCACGCCGACAGCCAGCAGACGGCGGGAATCGTCGTGCCGGGGATCTACAACCCGGGCAACGCCGCGATCGCCCCGACCATCGGTCAGCTGATCGAGCGCCGCTGGGTGAACAGTCTGTACGGCTCGGCCGCTTTCACCCTGTTCGACTGGTGGACGGTCGAAGGAACCGGGCGCAACGACTGGTCCTCCACGCTTCCGGCGAGTGCCCGATCGTACTTCTATCCGTCGCTCAACACCTCGGTCCTCCTGACCGACGCCCTCCCGCGACTGCGGAGTCGCGTCTTCGATGCGATCAAGCTGCGCGCGTCGGTCGCCCGAGTCGGCAACGACGCTCCCCCCTACAAGACGCAAGCGGTGTATATCGGCAACGCGAACAAGTTCAACGGCCAGCCGCTATTCTCGCTGGATTCCATCCTGGCCAACCCCAACTTGAAGCCGGAGATCACACGCTCGGAGGAAGTTGGCGCTGAGGTGGTGATGCTGCGGAACCGCGTCACGCTGGACGCCAGCTGGTATCACAAGACGACGCGCGATCAGATCTTCAACGTGCAGATTCCGCCCACGAGCGGCCTCACCTCGAAGTTCATCAATGCGGGAGAGATAAGTAATCGCGGGATCGAGGCACTGTTGACCGTCACGCCGCTCCAGGTGCCGGGCGGGATTACGTGGACGTCGATCTTCAACTTCGCCCACAACCACAGCGAGGTCGTCGACCTCGCGCCCGGGGTGAGCACGATCGTGCTCGGGCAGGGGCTGTTCGGCGACGTCAACATCGAGGCACGCAAGGGCGAGCCGTACGGGACGATTCGCGGCAATCGCTTCTTGCGCGACTCAGCGGGCAACATTCTCACCTCGGGCGGCTTACCGCTTCAGGATCCGGCCTTCTCCGTGCTGGGCAACATCCAGCCGGATTGGACCGGAGGCTGGGCGAACGAGATCCGGTACAGGAATTTCGCCCTGAGCATGCAAATCGACGTGCGCCACGGCGGCAAGATCGTGAGCCTCACGAACTACCTCGGGGACTATGCTGGCACCCTGGCGAGCAGTCTGTATGGCCGTGAGACGGACTGGAACTCGCCTGGTATCGTGGTGAAGGGCATTGACGTCGACACCTGCCAGCTGCCCCCGGCTCCGCCGAACTGCCAGCCGAACACGACGAGGGTCACCGCGGAGACGTACTACCAGAACCTGTTTCACATCATCGAGCCGTACATCTACGACGGCGGCTACGTGAAGCTCCGCGAGCTGCGCGTGTCGTACGACCTGCCCGCCAACTGGGCCGCGTGGTTCTTCGGCGCGCAGGCCGCGACCTTCTCGGTGACGGGGCGGAATCTGATCACATGGAAGAACGTCCCGAACATCGATCCGGAATTCGCCTACAGCAGCGGCAACTTCCAGGGCATCGAGTACATGATCCCGTCGAATCCCCGGAGCATCGGGTTCAACCTGAGGATCGTTCCATGATGGCCTCCAGAATGCTTCGCCTTTCCGGCATCGCGGCGCTGATTGCGCTGGGGGTGGGCGCCTGCAACAGCGACACCCTGACCGACATCAATAAGGATCCCAACAACCCCGCCTCCGCTCCCCCGGGGCCGTTGTTCACCAACGCGGCGCGTCTGGCGATGACCCGCTGGCTCGGTGGTGGCGCCATGGATCTGCGGGGACCCGAGTTCACCGTGCAACACCTGGCGGAGGTACAGTACCCGGACGAGGACGCCTACCGGCGCCTCGGCCCCGGTGATACGGATGCCGACTTCATCCACGCGTATACGCAGGAGCTGAAGAACCTCCAGATCGTCGTCGACGTCGGCAAGTCCGAGAACGAGCCGCTGGTGTGGGGTCCGGCCCAGGTGCTGCGCAGCCTGGTGTTCAGCTACGTCACCGACGTCTGGGGCGACGTGCCGTACTCCGAGGCCCTGCGAGGAGATAGCGGAGTCTTCACGCCCAAGTACGACGCGCAGAAGGACATCTACACCGGCTTGTTCGCAGACCTGGATCAGGCCACGACCGCCATGGCCGCGGCACCAGCCACTGCGATCAAGCTCGGCGCGGCGGATCCGTTCTTCAGTGGCGGCGCGGCAGGATGGCAGCGGTTCGCCAACTCGATTCGGGCCCGCCTGGCGATGCGGCTCGCGAACGTGGACGCGACCACCGCCCAGGCTCAGCTCAACGCCGCCTTGGCCGCGCCGGGAGGGCTCATCTCCTCGAATGCGCAGAACGCCAATTTCCCCTGGCCGGGCGACGGAATCTACGACAATCCGTGGATGGCCAACTTCCGCACGCGCGACGACCATCGGATGTCGAATACGCTCATGAACGAGATGCTTCCCCGTAAGGATCCGCGCGTGAACGTTTACGCCCAGCCCACAGTCTCGGACACGACCGCTTCCGGCGCACCCCTGTGCGGGGCACCACCGTGCTACTTGGGCATGCCGAACGCGCTCACCCAGTCGGGAGCGTCCACCTACTTTACGATCTCGTCCCGCCCCGGCGCGGTGTTCTACGGCGCGACAGTCTATTCGTGTCCCACCTGCGGCGCCCGCACCGGCGCGACGTTCCCCTCGTTCGTGATGACGTACGCGGAGGTTTCCTTCATTCTGGCGGAGGCCGCCGAGCGGGCCTGGATTTCCACGGGCACCGCCGTCGGCTATTACACCCAGGGCATCCAGGCCTCGATGGACCAGTGGGGGGTGACCGACGCCGCGGCCGTCGCCGCCTACCTGGCGGACACCGCGATCGCCTACAAGGGCGGCACGCCGGGTCTGCGACAAATCGCGCTGCAGAAGTGGATCGCCCTCTACACCAACGGAGTGCAGGCGTGGGCCGAGTGGCGCCGCACCTGCGTCCCGGAGACGCTCGTCCCCGGACCCGACGCGGTTCAGAACACGGTGCCGCGCCGCTATCAGTACTCCATCAGAGAGTTGTCGGTCAACGAGGCGAACGTCGCGGCCGCGGTCGCGCGCCAAGGCCCCGATGTGTTTTCGACTAGGATGTATTGGGACAACAATCCTACGGCGGCGCCGACGTATCCGGGACCCACCTGCGGGACGCGGCCGTAGCGGCCGGTGCTACTGGGTCCTGGTCCAGACGAGGATCAGGCCGCAAAGGCGATTCGAGGGATCCAGATATTGCGGCGGGATCCCGGCGGAAGATGGGTAGAACTCGATTCCCCCGATGTCGCTGGGCTGGACGACGTCGTCCAGCTCGGCGCCGGGGATGCGCTGCCCGTCGACCCATACGGTCGGCTGGCAGCCCCGGATCCGAATGGTGTTCCCGCCGGTCGTGGCGGCGCGGATCGTGATGCCCGGCACGCTCCGGAACAGCTCACTCGCGCTCGTGGGCGCGATGCGGCGGATGTCCGCGAGCTCCAGAAAGCGGGCGAACGACCCCCGCTGCTGCCGGTGATCGTAGAACTCTCGAAGCCGCCCGACCGGATTGGGGTGGACGCGCACTTCCTCCAGCTGAGCTGGAGCGGGCGTGACGATGATCTCGAGGAAGGTTGTTGGGGCGGTAGGGCCCAGGAGCACGTCGACGGTGCGCGGCTGGTAGCCGAGGCGGCGGACGCGGACGGTGAGGCGACCGGCGGGAACGTCCCGCAGCTCAAACCGCCCCTGGGCGTCGGTGGCGACCGGTCGCCGCAGCGTAGCGCGTTCGATCACGGTGACCTCCGCCTCGGGTACGGGCGCACCGGCCGAATCCTTGACGGTGCCGGTCACCTGGTAGGCCGGTGTCGTCGCCGCTGGGGCCCGGGCGGAGTCCTGCGCGGCAACCGGTAGCGCCAGCGGAACCAATAGCGCACACAACGCCAAAGCTGAAAGGCCCGTCCTGATCATCGCTTTCATCCCTTCACACAGAGCAATATGGTGTCGGCAGCGGGCCGCGCCTATCTCCAGGTGGTGCTGCGGAGGCGAGTCGGCTTGTCAAGACGGGTCCAGGTTTGTCAGCAACGTGTGAACCACGCAGTTGCCGGCCCCTTGCAACGTCCCGAAACCGCCGACACAATATCCCTTACTTGGAGCGCTTAGCCTGTACGGCGCGCCCCACCTCGCACCACGTGTGTCCGGTCTGCCGTCGGGCACCGGTGCGCATTCGCTCAATCGAGTAGTCGGCGTGTGTGGGACAGTCCCTTTGAAGGAGGGGTCCGTATGCGCATTTCCATTCGTTCTACGCTGCGCGCGGTGCTGGTGCTCGGTGGCCTCGTCGGCGGCGTCAGCGCCATCGCGCGGGGCCAACAGGGTAGCGTCGCGGGCCGCGTCACTGATCAAGCCTCCGGACAGCCGCTCTCTGGCGCGCGGGTCACTATCCTGGGGACGTCGCTCATCGCGCAGACGAATGCCGATGGCCGCTACTCGCTGCCACGCGTGCCCGGCGCACAGATCACGGTGCGGGCCACTGCCCTCGGCTACGGATCGGCGTCGCGCGTCATCACCGTAAGTCCGGGTGAGGCGGCCGTCGTCGACCTCGCGCTGGCACTGTCGCCGTACTCGCTCGATGAGGTGGTGGTCACGTCCACCGGCGACCAGCCCAAGAAGGAGGTCGGCAATTCGATCGCACGGATCGACGCCGCCAAGCTCGTCGAAACGGCGCCGATCACGAACGTCACCGACCTCCTGATTGCGAAGGCCGCCGGCGTCGACGTCCTGCCCGGCACGGTGACGGGTGCTCCATCGCGCGTCCGGATCCGCGGTACCAACAGCCTCTCACTGACCAACGAGCCGGTGTATTTCCTCGACGGCATCCGGGTCACCAGCCAGAATCGTTCGTCGGGGATCTGCGACGTGGGATGCGCACCGCCCAGCCGCATCAACGATCTGAACCCGGAGGACTTCGAGTCGATCGACGTGGTGAAGGGGCCGGCGGCGTCCGCGCTGTACGGGACGGATGCCGCGAACGGCGTGGTGGTGATCAGGACCAAGCATGGCCAGCCCGGCAAGGCGCGCTGGACCGTGTACGCGGAGCAGGGCGTGATCAACGATAACAACGACTACCCCGATGCCGTGCGGGGCTGGAGGACCGGTACCACGACGGCGACCACGTCGACCCCCACCAACACCGTACAGTGCATTCTCACGCAGGTCGCGTCCGGGGCCTGCGTGCAGGACAGCGTCACCCGCTTCAACCTCTTCAACAACCCTCAGACCACGCCGCTCGGGACGGGCCATCGGCGGCAATACGGGCTGCAGGTGTCGGGCGGGTCGGACGCGGTGCGGTACTACCTGTCGGGGGAGTGGGAGGATGAGGTCGGCCAGGCGAAGATGCCCCTGTTTGCGGACAGCATCGTGCGCGCAATCCGGCAGATCAGCGAAGTGCCGGGCGACCAGAGGCAGCCCAACGCCCTGCGGCGGACGAGCATTCGAGCCAACGTCGCCGCGAATCCGAACAGCCGCATTGACCTGGAGGCCTCGACGACGTTCATCACGAGCAAGCTGCGTATTCCCCCGACGGACAACAACACCACAGGCCTGTTGTCGAACGCGTTGGGGGGGCCAGGCAACGAGACCAACGGCCGGTACGGTTACCGGGCGTTTACACCCAACGAGATGTTCTCCGAGGCGCTCGGCCAGGACGTGAACCGGTTCATTGGGAGCGGCACGGGCCACTGGCGGCCGACGAGTTGGCTGGCGTTCCGCGCGGTCGGGGGCGTCGACTACGCCAGCCGGTTGGACACCGATCTCTGCATGCGTACGGACTGCGTCAACTTCGCGACAATCAAAGACGGTTTCAAGCAGGACGATCGCACGACCTACTTCCAGTACACACTCGATGTCAACGCGACGGCATCATTTACCGTGAGCCCGAAGCTCACGTCGCGCACCACCGTCGGCGGGCAGTACTTCAAGACCAAGAACGACCTGAGTGTGGCGCTCGGCGAGAACCTGGCCGGGGGCGCCTCGACGGTGACCGGCGCTGCCATCCCCACGGTGCGCGAGAGCACTACGGTATCCGCGACCGTGGGTGCATTTATCGAGCAGCAATTCGGATACAAAGACCGGCTCTTCGTCAACGGCGGGTTGCGCGCCGACGACAACAGCGCCTTCGGTAAGGACTTCAAGACGGTCTACTATCCGAAACTGAGCCTGTCGTATGTAATCTCGGAGGAGCCGTTCTTCCCCAAGTGGAGCTGGATCAACAGCGTGCGGCTGCGCGCGGCGGTCGGTGCGTCGGGAGTCCAGCCGGGAACGACGGATGCGACCCGCTTCTTCCTGCCGCAAACCGCGAGCGTCAACGGCGCCGACATTCCGTCGCTGGTCTACAGCGCCGTCGGGAACAGCGCTTTGAAGCCGGAGCGGGCGCGGGAATACGAAATCGGGGGGGAGGCGACGCTGTTCAACAGTCGGGCCTATCTGGACTTCACGTACTACGACAAGCGGACGTCGAATGCGCTCATCGCCAGGCAGCTGCCGCCGTCCGCCGGCGGGCCGATCAACCGGTTCGAGAACCTGGGTGCGGTGGTGAATCGTGGCATCGAGGCGCTGGCCAATCTGCGCATCGTCGACAAACCGAACTTTGGCTTCGATTTGACCGTCAACGCCGCCTATAACACCAATTTCATCGCGGACATGGGCGGTCTGCCGCCGATCATCGGGACGACCACTCGCCAGACCGCCGGCTATCCCATCAACGGCTGGTGGCAGCGGCCGTACACCTTCGCGGACACCAACCATAACGGGATCATCACGGCCGACGAGATCAAGGTGCAGGACAGCGCCCAGTTCGTCGGGTACGCCAACCCCCGGTGGGAAGCAGTCTATGTCCCCGGGTTCGACCTGTTCAACAAGCGGCTGCGGATCCAAGGCCTGTTCGATCACAAGAGCGGCTATTACCAGCTCAACGGCACCGAGCGGATCCGCTGCGAGTCGCGTCTCAACTGCGAGGGCTTGGTGGACCCGAAGGCACCCCTGTGGGAGCAGGCGCGGGTCGTCGCGCTGCGAGAGACGCCGTCGCGCACGCAGTGGGGGTTCATCGAAAAGGCGACGTTCATCCGGCTGCGGGAGGCCTCGGCGACGTACGAGCTGCCCGCCGCCTGGGCTAGATCGTTCCAGGCCACACGCGCGAGCTTCACGATCGCGGTCCGAAACCTCTGGAAGGCTACCGGATTCAGTGGCATCGACCCCGAGGCGAACTACTTCGAGGGCGCGACAGGGATCGTCAGCAACTTCCAGACGGCGCCACCGCCGACCTATTGGACGTTCCGCTTGAACGTGGGCTTCTGATAGTCGGCGAGGACACGTGACCGATAAACGACCGTGAAAGGGGGATTCGTACCCATGAACCGATACCTCACGCTCCCGTGGCTGCGGCGCCCGTTGGCTGTCGCTGGCCTCGTGGCTCTGCCGGCGCTCGCGTGTACAGATACGCTGCTGAACGTCACCGATCCCGACATCGTCCAGTCGGCCAATTCGGCCTCGGCGGCCACCGGCCTCTTGAACGGCGCCGTGTTGCGGCTGGCACAGGCGGTGAGCGGCACACAGGGGCCGGACGCCCTGTTCATGTTCGGGGGCTTGCTCACCGATGAGTGGCGCTCCGGCGACACGTTCATCCAGCGCAACACGATGGATCAACGGATTTGGGACCCCAACAACACCTTCAACGCCGGTCCCTTCCGTAACCTGAACCGAGTTCGGACGCAGGCCGCGCTCGCCGTCGACGGCCTGCGAACGTATGTGCCGACGGGACTCGCGGACATCGCGCGGATGTTCGACTTCGTCGCCTACACCCAGGTCTTGATGGGCGAGCACTACTGCAACGGCGTCCCGCTGAGCGGCTTCTCGGGCACGACCGTCGTGTTTGGTGACCCGCTGACGAACGATTCCCTGTTCAAGCTGGCGATCGCCAACGCGGACTCCGCCCTCGGGATCGTACGGGGGTCGGACTCCGCTCGCGTGGCGAACTTCGCAAAGGTGATCAGGGGCCGCGCGCTGCTGGACCGCGGCGACACGGCGGGCGCTCGAGCCGCCGTCGCGGGTGTGCCGCGCTCGTTTCGCTACGACGTGACGCACTCGCTGAACGTCAACGACAACCAGATGTGGGCTCTCAACACGAGCGCCCGTCGGTACACTATGGGCGACCTAGAGGGTGGGAACGGCCTGCCGTACGTGACGGCGAACGACCCTCGGATTCCGAGACGCATTGGAACCAGTCTTAAAGACGACCTGATCTTCGATACCGCCTTCCCCATCCTGGTCATCCGGCAAGGCATTTGGGGCCGAACGAGCGCCGTGACGATTGCCAGCGGGATCGAGGCACGACTCATCGTGGCGGAGGTGGCACTGCGTGAAGGCGATGTGACCACATGGCTCAGCGAGCTGAACGCGCTGCGGGCCGACTCGACACTGTTGCCGGTCCCTCAGGACACGAGCTTCCGGCCGGTGCAGGGAACGAAGCTCGCCCCGTTGGCGGACCCAGGGCCGTCGCCCAATGACAGCCTGAGGGTGGACATGCTGTTTCGCGAGCGCGGATTCTGGTTGTTTTCAACCGGTCACCGGCTGGGCGATATGCGGCGCCTGGTGCGACCCGCGGCCGCTGGAGGATGGTATGGTCGCGCGATCAGTTCGGTCTATCCCACCGGCGCGTGGTTTAAGGGTGGGAGCTACGGTGACGCGATCCAGATGGCAATTCCGGTGGAGGAGCTGAACAACCCCAAGTTCCACGGATGCCTCGATCGCAATCCGTGAACGAATGCGGTGGTGCGACGTGATGCGCGGGGGCGGCCCGGACGGCGCCCCCGTGGCGTCTTCAGGGATGGCCGCTCGTGGTCGTAATCACGATCGCGCCGGAGGTCGAGACGGCGCCGTACTGGGTCGTCGCGTCAAGTCCCGTGAGGATCTCGATCGTCAGGATGTCGGCGGCGGCGACTTGCTTGAGCACCTGGAGGTCTTCGATAAGGACGTGATCGAGGATCACGCGCACCTGGTCGTCCTGGTACAGGCTCGCCCGGCCGCGCCGCTGGATGCGAGCCGGCTCTCCCCGGACTTCGCGGAGCTGCACGTTGTGAACCGTGAATCGCACGGCGTCCCACGCCGTCTTGGCGCCGGATTTGGCGATTGCGTCGGCCGTGACAAGCTTCGCGCCGCTCGGCGCGTTCGTGTCCTCGATCCCCGCCCGCGCGCCGCCACAGCCCGCGGTGCTCACGAGACCGACCCACACGAGCGAGCGCACGGCCCGTAAACGACAGAGGGGGCGCAGCACCCTGCGCCCCCCATCACCACGATCCACCGCTCGCCCGTCAGTCCACGATGGCATCAGGCATGACGTACTTCATCGGATCCACCGGCTTGTGGTTCACCCATACCTCATAGTGCAGGTGCGGTCCCGTGGACAGCCCGGTCGAGCCGACCTTCGCGATCACCTGGCCACGCTTCACGCGCTGGCCACGCACGACGAGGATCTTCGAGCAATGGGCGAAGCGCGTCACCAGCCCGAAGCCGTGATCCATCGTGACGATGTTGCCGTAGCCTTCCTCCCACCGCACCTCGGTCACGATGCCCGCCGCGGGCGCTTCGATTGGCGCCCCCATCTGCGCCGTCACGTCGATCCCCTCGTGTGGGCGCGCCAGGTGAAGGATCGGGTGGATGCGCTCCCGCATGAACGCGCTCGTGAGCCAACCCTTGGTGGGCATGATCGACGGCGTGGCGGCGAGGCGCGCCCGGTTCCTGGACAGCGAGTCGTACGCTTCGTTCAGCGACCGCACCAGAATGTTGGCGCGCCGCGCGAGCGCATCGACATCGGCCCGCGCCGCGAGCGCCTGCTGTCCGCCCGGGCCGAGCGCCTTGAGGCTATCGCGCTCCGACCACATGCCCGCCGGCCCGCCGATGCCGGCCTGCTGCACGGTCGTGTCGGTCGGCGTGAGCCCAGCGAGTAAGCGCAGCTCCTGCTCCCGCTGACCGAACCGTTGCAGCGTGTCCCGCAGCCCCGTCATGCGCTCGCGCATCCGCTGGATCTCGTCCGCGAGCAGTCGGTTCTCGTTCTCGAGCGCGCGGCTATGCGTGATGTTCACGCCGCGCGAAATGGCGGCGACGCCCAGCACCAGGAAGGTCAATGCCACCACGCTGCCGATGCCGACGAGCGCTTTGACGAAAGTCTGTGACACCTCCACCGCGCGGGACGACCCCGAGCCGTGCGGCACCACCATGACCGTCCAACGTCGTTCCGCCTTCTTGCGCATCCGCTCGCCGCGACCTCGCATCAAAACTGTTAGCCCCGGCACAGAAAAAGCGCCGGTCCATCAGGACCTGCCAAAGGGAGAACCCGGACAGGGCGTGGGGTCCGGTCCCCGAGTGTGGACCTCTAAAGTACGGCTGGATTGGAAAGCCGTCAACATAACGGATGGTGACGCAAATCACACTCGTTCGGGCACTTATGCGGGGGCGAGCCGGGGCTTGGGGAACAGGATGGGAGGCTTCTGGACCTGCCGCCCCCTCAGCTCCAGCGCCTCTAGGTCCCCCAGCCGGACGCGCTCCAGGGGACCGGGGGGAGGCGATCCCACCGTTGCCCAGATGGTTCCGGCGGTCGCGGGGAGGAACGGCTGCGCGAGCACCGCGATCCGGGCGACGGTGCGGGCCAAGTTCGCGAGCACCGAGTCGAGCTCGGCCGCCCGCTCCGGCTGCTTCGCGAGCTTGTAGGGGGCCGTCTCTTCGACGTATCGGTTCGCGGCGCTCGCCAGCGCCACGAGCTGGGCGGCGCCCTCCTGCAGGCGGTTCGCGTCCATGGCGCGCGCGTACGCCGCGAGCGCGCTCCGGGCTGCGGCCTCGAGCGGCGTGTCGTAGTTCTTGGGGTCGCGCGGTACCGTGCCCCCGCGGTAGTTCACGATCATCGTGAGCGCGCGCGACACGAGGTTGCCGACGGTGTCGGCGAGCTCCGAGGTATAGCGCGCGTCGAAGCGCTCCCACGTGAAGTCGCCGTCGTTGTCGAAGCCGACCT